>Ga0335078_10016100_pt1 | contig 11098 bp, 7 predicted proteins | sample Lox_Sample_32_FD_206711 | JGI IMG/M metagenome (GOLD analysis project Ga0335078, IMG submission 206711) | Soil microbial communities from Loxahatchee National Wildlife Refuge, Florida, United States - Lox_Sample_3.2 | ecosystem: Environmental > Terrestrial > Soil > Wetlands | place: USA: Florida...
CCATCATCCTTGGGGTCCTGGCCGAGGAGCTCCACCTTGGAGTCCCAGTACCGTTCGAGGAGGGCGATCCCCTCGACGCCGACGAAGACCGTCCGTGCCTTCCCCGACTTCGTCCCCGTGAGGTGCTGGCCGCCGGCACTCGGCACCCACGCCCGCTCCACCCGGAGGCACTGGCGATCCCAGTCGACGTCGGACCACCGGAGCCCACACAGCTCGCCCCGTCGACAGCCCGTCAGGGCCGCCAGGGCGATCACCATGGCCATGTCGGCGTCCTGGTCGGCCGCCGCCAGGTACAGCTCGCGGAGCTGGGCGACCGTGAGCCCTGGGGCGTCCACCTTCTTGACCTCCCGCACCCGCGCACGCCGGGCCGGGTTCGCGGGGATCCATCCCCAGTCGACGCCCTGGCTGAGCGCGCCGGAGATGATGGCGTGGTCGAGCTTCACCGTGGCGGGGGAGAGGCCGGTGGCCTCGAGCTCCTGGAAGTAGCGGTCCAGCTTGTAGGCGTCGAGCTTCCCAAGCGGCACGGTCCCGAGCCGGGAGCGGATGTACGCCTCGACGTGGACCCGGTACGTCTCGATGGTGGCCTTGGCCCGGTGGCGTTCGACGTAGCGGGACATCCACTCGTCGAGCAGTTGGCCGAACGACCTCGCGGTCGTCGTCTTGGCGCGCCCCGCGGCGACGTCGGCGACGAGCTCGTCGAGGGCGCGCCGGGCCTGCCGCTTGCCGCCCCTGAAGGTGCGCGACACCTGCCGAGGCTTGCCCGTCTCCGGGTCTCGCCCCACGTAGGCGCGCAGCTCCCAGGTCCCCGACCCAGGTGGGCGCTCCCGCATGGTCCCGCTCATCTCTCTCCCCAACGGCTCCCGGCCCCTCGGCCTTGAGGCCCTCGGGGTCAGGTTAGTAGGGCAAAAGTAGGGATGGGGGACAAAACCCCTAGTTGACGGTGAGTCGGCCTGTAGGCGGGGTTCTGTTCGCCCCGAGGGGCGAGGTGGCCATCCATCTGAGCGGCCTACCAGGGGACTGCCCCGGGATCACCGGGGCGGGCGGGCCACCCATGTCCCACGTTCGGCCTTGCTCCGGGTGGGGTTTACCGAGCCGACCGGGTCACCCCGGCCGCTGGTGCGCTCTTACCGCACCGTTTCACCCTTGCCTGTGCGGGCCGAGGCCCGCCATCGGCGGTCTGCTCTCTGTTGCACTGTCCTTCGGGTCGCCCCGACTGGCCGTTAGCCAGCACCCTGCCCTGCGGAGCCCCGACCTTCCTCGACACGGTCCCCGCCCGGAGGACGGACCCGTGCCGCGGCCACCCGGCCGACTCACCGTCGCCACCAGTCTGCCAGGCCCGCGCCACCAGCACGCACCCGATCACTCGCCACCGGCGCCGTCGCCGCCCACCCCTGTGGCTAGGGTGAACGTCCATGGAGCCCGCGGCCGACCGGCTGCCCTTCGAGGAGCCTCCCCAGGCCGTCTCCATCACCGCCCTCTACCGCCAGGTCCAGGCGGCCGTCACGGCGTCGTTCCCCCGGGGGCACCAGACGTGGGTGCGAGGCGAGATCCAGAGCATCTCCGACCGCACCGGGCACTGCTACATCGACCTCATCGACCCCGACGCCGGCCGGGGCCGGGACGCCGCCGTCCTCAAGGTCAATTGCTGGGGACGCACGTGGGGCCCGCTCAAGGCCACCCTGGCCGCCCAGGGCATCGTCCTCGAGCCGGGGATGGTGGTCGTGCTGCGCGGCCGCGTCGAGTTCTACGCCCCCAAGGCGCAGATCAACTTCATCGCCGCCGAGCTCGACGTGAGCGCGCTGCTGGGCCGGATGGCCGCCCGGCGCGCCGCGCTGCTCAAGGCGCTCGGTGACGAGGGTCTCCTCCGGCGCAACCAGGAGATCGCGCTGGCGCCCGTGCCCCTGCGCATCGCCCTGGTGGCGAGCTCGAAGTCCGAGGGGTTCAAGGACTTCCACGGCCAGCTGGCCGCCTCGCCCTGGGCCTTCGCCGTCGTCCTGTACCGGGCCAACGTGCAGGGGGCGGCCGCCCCGCCCTCGATCACCCGCGCCCTGCAGGCGGCGTCGGCGTCGGACTGCGACCTCGTCGTGCTCGTGCGCGGCGGCGGGTCGCGTGCCGACCTCGCCGCCTTCGACCACGAGCTCGTGGCCCGGGCCGTGGCCACCTCGGCCCTGCCGGTCTGGACGGGCATCGGCCACACCGGCGATCAGTCCGTCGCCGACATCGTGGCCCAGCGCTCGTTCGTGACCCCCACCGAGTGCGGCCAGGAGCTCGTCCGCATGGTGGGGACGTGGTGGGCCTCGGTGGCCGACGGCGGCGCCCGGATCGCCCGGCTGGCGGGGGGTGCCCTCGAGGCCGCCGCCGGGCGCGACGGCGCGGCCCGATCCCTGCTCGTGAGCGCCACCCGCAGCCAGCTCCACCGCCACGCCGAGCGCCTGCGGAGCCGGTCGACGACCCTGGCGGTGCAGCCCCGCCGTCAGCTGGCGGCGGCGGGCACGGCGGTGGAGGGGCGCACCGCACGCCTGGGCGCGGCGGCCGGCGTGGTCCTCGATCGCCATCACGACCGCGTCGGGTCGTGGCGGCGGCTCCTCGCCGCCTACGACGTGGAGCGCCAGCTCCAGCGGGGCTACACCATCACCATGGGCGCCGACGGAGCCGTCGTGCGCTCGGTGACCGAGCTGGCGCCGGGGGCCGCCGTGGTCACCCGCTTCGCCGACGGCGAGGCCGCCGGCGTCATCCGGAGCGTCACGCCGGCTCCGGCGGGCCCGAGGCCGGCACCCGATGCCACCCATGCCACCGAGGAGGGACGATGACCCCCGACGGCGACGACCGCGCCGCCCCCGAGGCGCCCGTGGCCGAGCTCAGCTTCACCGCCGCCAGCCGCGAGCTCGACGCCATCGTGGCGTTCTTCGAGCGCAGCGAGGTCGACGTGGACCAGCTCGTGGCGAAGCTCGAGCGGGCCACCGCCATCGTCGACGAGCTCGACCGGCGCATCCGCAGGACCCGCACCCAGGTCGAGGCGCTCGTGCCCAGGCTCGAGGCGGCCGGGCGCTCGGCGGGAGAGGGCGCCACCGCCGCCCTGGGGGTCGAGGCCGCCGACGGCGGGGACGACGAGGAGCAGCTCTTCTGAGAAGCGGCCCGCTGCGGCCGGCGCCGGCGGGCCTCAGGCCCGGGCCAGGCGCAGGGGCAGGTGCAGCACCCCTCGGAGGGTGATGGTCTCGCGGCGGGTGATCTCGCCAGCCTGCTCGATCGAGCCGAAGGTCTCGAGCAGGCGCCCGAAGCACACCTGCGCCTCGAGCCGGGCCAGCGAGGCGCCCAGGCAGTAGTGGATCCCGCTGCCGAAGCTCATGGGCGGGCCCTCGTCGCGACCGATGTCGAAGCGCCCGGGCTCGGCGAAGTGCCGGGGGTCGTGATTGGCGGAGCCGATGAGGGTCATGACGGTGTCCCCGGCCGGGATGCGCCGGCCGGCGATCTCGACGGCGCGGGTGGCGACCCGGGTGTCGAGCTGGACGGGACTGTCGAAGCGCAGCAGCTCCTCCACGGCCAGTTGCACGGTCCGGGCGTCGCCGGCGCCGGCGCGCAGCCGGGCCAGCTGGTCGGGGTGCTGCACCAGGGCCAGCAGGCCGTTGCCCACCAGGTTGGTGGTGGTCTCGAATCCCGCCGCGAACAGCAGGATGGCCGTGATCACCACCTCGTCCTCGGTGAGTCGGTCGGTGCCGTCGGAGACCGCGATGAGCTCGGACAACAGGTCGTCGGCCGGCACCCGCCGCCGCTCGGCGATGAGGTCGGCGAAGTAGCCCTCCATGGTGCGGCGCGCCGCCACCGAGGCCCGTAGCTCCTCGAGCGTCGACAGCGGCTCGAGCACGGTGGTGGCGGCCCGCACCAGATCCTGGAACTGGCGCCGGTCGGCGACGGGCACGCCCAGCAGCTCTCCGATCACGGTGACGGGGAACGGGAAGGCGAGGGCCGCCATGACGTCGACCACGGCGCCGTCCCCGGCGCGGTCGGCCATGTCGGCCACGAGCTCGTCGCACAGCGTCACCGCCCGGGGCCGGAGACGCTCGACCGTGGAGGGGGTGAAGGCCCGCGCCACCAGGCCCCGGAGCCGGGTGTGGTCGGGCGGGTTGAGCGTGAGCATGGACTGGCGCGACGCGAAGAACTCGGCGAAGGCCGCCATCTCCTGGGCCGGGATGCCCCAGCGCTCGCGGCGCAGCCGGGCCATGTCGTCGGCCCCCGTGCTCTTGGCGAAGTGCGGGACCCGCAGCACCTGCTGGCAGTGGTCGTAGCGGGTCACGACCCAGCTGCCCAGGCTGGAGCGGAACACCGGTGTCGCCTCCCGCAGCACGGCGTAGCGGGGGTAGGGGTCGGCGCGACCCTCGGGCGTGGCCAGCAGGGCCACGAACTCGGCGTCGAGGGCGGCGTCGTCGACGGTCGAGGTCATCGCCGTCAGTTGATGTGGCGCTCGCGGCCGCGCCAGTAGGGCTCCCGCAACTCCCGCTTGAGCACCTTGCCCGAGGGGTTACGCGGCAGGGCGGCCACGACGTCGACCGACGTGGGGCACTTGTAGTGGGCCAGGTGCTCCCGGCAGAAGGCGATGACCGCCTCCTCGTCGACGGTGGCACCGGCGGCGGCCACGCACACCGCCTTGACGGTCTCGCCCCAGCGCTCGTCGGGGACACCGATCACCGCCGCGTCGGCGATGGACGGCATGGCGAGCAGGACGTTCTCGACCTCGGCCGGATAGATGTTCTCGCCCCCCGACACCACCATGTCCTTGATGCGGTCGTGGAGGAAGAGGTAGCCCGCCTCGTCGAGGTAGCCGGCGTCACCGGTGCGGAGCCAGCCGTCGACGATGGTGCGGGCGGTCTCGTCGGGCTTGTCCCAGTAGCCGACCATGGTGAACGGCGAACGGGTCTGCACCTCGCCCACCACGCCGGGCCCGACCTCCGACCCCGTGTCCGGATCCACGATGCGCAGCTCCACCTCGCGCAGCGGCTTGCCGGCGGCCCGCAGCAGGTGGCCACGGGGCCCGCCCGGATCGTGGTCCTCGTGGTCGAGACGCACGATGGCGCCCGTGGTCTCGGTCATGCCGTACACCTGGGCGAAGCGGCACCGGAACACCTCGAGGCAGCGCACCAGCACCTCCTCGGCGATGGGCGAGGCGCCGTAGAACACGGTGTCGAGGCTCGTGAGGTCGGCCTCGGCGATGCCGGGCGTGGCCAGCAGCGCCATGAGCACGGCCGGCACCAGGAAGGCGTGGGTGACCCGTTCGGCCGCCACCAGCCCGAGCAGGCGCACGGGATCCATGTCCCGCAGGAGCACCGACGTGCCGCCCCGCGACATGCCGCTCAGGGCCCACCCCGAGCCCCCGATGTGGAACAGCGGCATGGCCACCAGGCTCACGGTGGCGTCGTCGATGCCGAAGGCGTCCCCGGCGGCGATGTCGAGCATGGCGGCGATGTTGCGCTCGGCCAGCATCACGCCCTTGGGCAGCCCGGTGGTCCCCGAGGTGTAGAGCTGCAGGGCGATGTCTCCGGGGGCGCTGCGGTGCCCGGGGTCGCCCGACCCGGACAGCGTCAGCCAGTCGTCGTAGCCCACCGACCGCGCCTGGCCGGTCTCGAGGGGGGACCCGTCGAGGACCACGATGCGGCGGACCGAGGGCAGCGGCCCCATGGCGCCCAGGCAGGGGACGAACTCGGGGTGGACCACGAGCACCTGGGCCCGGGCGTCGTCGATGACCGCCGCCATCTCGGGCGGGGCCAGGCGCCAGTTGACGGCCACGGTCACGGCGCCGCACAGCGCCGCCCCGAAGAGCACCTCGAAGTAGGCCAGCCCGTTGCGGTCCAGGAACGCCACCCGGGTCCCGGGATCCACCCCCTCGGCCACCAGCGCCCCGGCCACGGCGCAGGCCCGGCCGTGGTGCTCGGCCCAGGTGACGCTGCGCCCGTCCACCCGGAACATGACGGTGTCGGGATGCCCGGCCACGTTGGAGCGGAACATGTCCGCCACGCCGCTGTAGCCCATCGCCCCTCCTCCCCGGACCGGCCCGTGCCCCGCCTCGGACGCGCCCACTGTAGGGCCGTGCCCCGTGCCGCAGGCGGGCCCGCGGTCCCCGCGCGCCGCCCCGCGGGCCGCCCGAGGTGCGGCGCCGGCCCGCGGGGGTCGCCGGGGCGCCCGGTAGATTGCCCGGCATGTCCGACGAACGCCTCTACTTCCGCCAGCTGCTCTCGGGCCGGGACTTCGCCGTGGGCGATCCCGTGGCGAGGCAGATGGTGAACTTCTGTTACCTGATCGGCGACCGTGCCGCCCAGGAGGCCGTCGTGGTCGACCCGGCCTATGACGTGGCCGGCCTGCTCGACACCCTGGCCGCTGACGGCATGCGCTGCACGGGGGTCCTCGCCACCCACTTCCATCCCGACCACGTGGGCGGCGATCTCATGGGCTACCGGATCGAGGGCGTCACCGACCTGCTCGCCGCGGCCTCGGTGCCGGTCCACGTCCAGCGCGACGAGGTGCCGTGGGTGGCGCGCTCGACGGGTCTCGGCGACGCCGACATGGTGGCGCACACGAGCGGCGACACCGTGCGCGTCGGCGAGATCGACATCGAGCTCGTCCACACCCCGGGCCACACCCCGGGGAGCCAGTGCTTCTCGGTCGAGGGCCGCCTGGTGGCGGGGGACACCCTGTTCCTCGAAGGCTGCGGCCGCACCGATCTCCCCGGTGGCGACCCGGCCCAGATGTACGAGTCGCTCATGACCCGCCTGGCGCGCTTCGGCGACGACACCGTGCTCTACCCCGGGCATCTCTACGCGCCCGAGCCCTCGGCCACCATGGGCGACACCCGCAGGCACAACTACGTCTTCCGGCTGCACAGCCCCGAGCAGTGGATGACGATGTTCGGCTCCTGAGGCCGGACGTCGCGCCCCACTAGGGTTCGCCCGACCATGGCACTCGAGCGCTCCGGCACCGTCGCCGTCATCGGCGCCTCCCTGGCGGGCCTGCGCGCCGCCGAGGGCCTGCGCGCCGAGGGACACACCGGGACCATCGTGGTCGTGGGCGCCGAGTCCCACCCGCCCTACGACCGCCCCCCGCTGTCCAAGCAGTTCCTGGCCGGGACGTGGGGCCTCGAGCGCATCGTGCTGCGCCCCCCCGACAAGCTCGCCGCCCTCGACCTCGACCTGCGGCTGGGGCGCGTGGCGGTGGCGCTCGACGTGGAGGGCCGGGTGGTCGAGCTCGACGACGGCACCGCCGTGGCCTTCGACGGCGCCGTGCTCGCCACCGGGGCCCAGCCCCGGCGGCTGCCCCACAGCGGGGGGGTGGCCGGGGTGCACACCCTGCGCACCCTCGAGGACGCCCTGGCCCTGGGCGCCGAGGCCGCCGTGGAGGGGGCACGCGTGGTGGTGGTGGGGGCCGGGTTCATCGGATCCGAGGTGGCGGCCACGTGCGCCGGCCGCGGGGCGCGCGTCACGGTGGTGGAGGCCCTGGAGGTCCCCCTGGCCCGGGTGCTCGGGCCCGCCATGGGACAGGCCTGCGCCGCCCTGCACGCCGATCACGGGGTCACCCTGCACACCGGCGTCGGCGTGGCCGGGCTGGAGGTGGCCGAGACCGGCACCGGGGGGCGCGTCACGGGCGTGCGCCTCGCCGACGGGCGGCTTCTCGACGCCGACGTGGTGGTGGTCGGCATCGGGGTGACCCCGACCACGGGCTGGCTCGAGGGCAGCGGCCTCGAGCTCGCCGACGGGGTGGTGGCCGGGCCCACGCTGCACGTGGCTCCGCACGTGGTGGTGGCCGGCGACGTGGCCCGGTGGTTCGACCGCTCCCTCGACGCCCTGGTGCGCATCGAGCACTGGACCAACGCCGCCGAGCAGGGGGCCGTCGCGGCGCGCAACCTGCTCGCCGGCGCGGACGCGGCCGAGGCCTACGTGCCGGTGCCGTACGTGTGGTCCGATCAGTACGACGTGAAGATCCAGATGATCGGGCACCCCGGCCCCGACGACGACGTCGAGGTGGTCGACGGGGCGGTGGCCGACCGCCGCTTCGTGGCCCTCTACGGCCGCGCCGGGAAGCTGACGGCGGCCCTCGGCTTCAGCCGGCCCCGCCAGCTGATGGGCTACCGCCCCCTGCTCGAGAAGGGGGCGAGCTTCGACGAGGCCCTGGCGCAGCGGCCCTGAGCCCCGGCCCGGGCGCCCCCACGGCCGCCGGCGCGGGCGGCGTGCCGGGGCGGGCCCGGGCAGCGCCCCCGGCACCCGGCGCACGGCCGGCGCGCCGGCGCAGCCCGGACCGCATGGCGCGCATGGAGCGCAGCAGGCGGCGGGCCTCCTCGGGGCCCGGGTGCCTCCCCCCGTAGGCGCTGGCTTCGACGACGCCGGCCAGGGCGCTCCACGTCCCCGAAGGGTCACCGGCCGCCTCGTCGACCAGGGCGGCGAGCTCGGTGAGGGTCTGGCCCGGGCGGCGCCGGCAGCCCACCCGCCGACCGGCGCCCTCGATGGTGCGCGCCGCCGCCTCGGTCCAGCTGCGGGGGCGCCGACGGCGCAGCGCCACGGCGGCCCCGAGCGCGCCACCGGCGCCCAGGACGGCGCCGATGGGCGGCCACGGCAGCCGGCGGAGCACGCCGCCCGCCTCGTGCAGCAGCGTCGAGCCCGGCGAGGGGTTGGCCGCCGGCACCACGGCGGTGGGGTCGAAGCTCTGCCACCCGTACCCCGGGAACCACACCTGGACCCAGGCGTGGGCGTCGCGGGCCTCGATGTCGTAGAGGTCGGTGACGGGGTTGTAGGGACCGGGCACGTAGCCCACGGCCTCGCGGGCGGGGATGCCCAGGGAGCGCAGCATCACCGCCAGGGCGGTGGAGATCTGCTCGCAGAACCCGGTGCGGTTCCCGAAGAGGAACTCGTCGACGGTGTCCTGGCCCGGTGCCAGGGGAGGGATGTCGGTGGAGTAGCGGGTGTGGGCGCCGATCCAGGCGATGAGGGCCTGCACCTTGTCGTAGGTGTCGGGGGCGTGCGCCGTCACCGACGCCGCCAGGGCACCGGCGCGGGGGTAGGGGTGGGGCAGGCGGATGTCGTGGCCGAGCACGCCGGCGGGGTCGGCGGACGGTGCCGGCGCGGCGCGCAGCGCCGCCGGCGAGGGGGTCTCGGTGTCGGACTGCACGGTGTAGATGGCGCCGGGGCCCAGGGCGATGGGCGAGACGATGGAGTCGTCGCCCGACACGAACAGGTCGCGTGACGGGAACCACACCTCGCGGGCCTCGTCGGCGTGGAACACGAGGTTGGGCGACGACGTGACGACGTAGAAGGTCTGCAGGTCGCTGGTGGCGCCGTGCCCGGATCCGCCCGCAGGCGGGAGCACGAAGGGCGAGCCCGTGCCGAGCTCCTGGGCCGCCGCCGACGAGTCGCTCGCCTTCCACGAGGCGCCGTCCCAGCTGTCGAAGGTCTCGCCCACCCAGTACGACGGGCGAGAGGCCCGCACGCGCATGACCACGGTGTTGCCGAGCGCCCCCCGCAGGGCGGTGTCGAGCCGGTTGGAGAACCCGAGGTAGCCGCCCACCCGGGTGCGTCCCGCCGGGCTGCCCGGATGGGCCAGCTGGGTCATGCGGCCGTCGCCGGCCAGGTCGCCGGGCTGGGGCAGCGCCGTGCCGGGCCCGGCGTCGGTGGGGAAGTCGATGCGCCCCGCCACGTGGGGAGCGGGCAGCACCACGAGCGCCACCAGCCCGGCCAGCGCCACCGCCGCCAAGGTGGCTCCCAGGCCGCCGGCGGCCAAGCGGCCCCCGCCGCTGGCGGAGCTCCACATGGCCACGAGGCCGACGATGCCCGCCGCCATCCACACGAGCACGTAGAGCCCGAAGGAGATGTCGATGGCCTGGGCGGCGGCCACCGCCACCAGGCTGGCCGAGCCCGCCAGCGAGAAGGCCAGGTCGCGCCGGGCCGGCACGTCGAAGGCGTGCGCCACCTGCACCCACACGAACAGCACGGCCAGGGGATCCTCGACGGTGGACACGTCGTAGAAGGCCTGGTTGGTGAGCTGGCGGAAGAACCACACGAAGGCCACCACCGCGGCCACGGCCAGGATGGGCTTGATCCACGGCAGCGGCCGGCGGCGTGTGCGGTACGAGATGGTCATGCCCGACGCCACCAGCAGCGCCGATCCCAGTGCCACCGGCCACGACAGCTCGCCCTCGGCGCGGCAGGCGGCGATGCCGGCCACCACGGCCACGGCGCACGCCACCCGCAGCACCACCGAGTGCTCGGGGGGACCGGGGCGGTTGGCGCGGCGCACCACCTCGAGGACGCTCACCGGCCCCGCCACCCGGTGCCGTCCCGGGGTGCCCCCGGCTCGGCCACGGCCCGGGCCAGGCGGCGACCGGCGCTGCGCCGGTCGCCCACCGCCTGGCGGCGCGCCCCACCGGGCTCGGTCGTCACCAGGATCACCGGCGTCCCCCGGTCGAGGTGGGCCATGACCGTCCCGAGCGCCCGCTCGGCGGCGCGCTCGGCCTCGTCCTCGTCCTCGGGCAGGCGCACCTCGACGGTCACCGGGTCGGCGGCCGGTCCTTCCATCTCGCGCACCATGAGCTGCCCGCTGTGCGCCGTGCCGGGCCAGTGCACCCAGCGGCGGTTGTCGCCCGGACGGTAGGGACGCACGCCGCGGGGCTCGCCCACCACGGCCGGGACCCGCCCGGCCCCCTCGCCGGCGGCGTCCTCGTGCCCGGGCCGGACGCGCTCGGCCGGGCCCAGCCGCGGCGAGATCCACAGCGAGCGGGGCAGCGCCACCGTGACCCGCCGGCGCCACCACAACAACCCGAAGGGTGCCGCCGAGGCCAGCTCGAGCACCACCACGTCGGCGACGGCACGGTGCTCGGGGAGCAGCGTCAGCGCCCCCACCCCGGCGGCCGCACCCGGCGCCGGCCCGTGCCGGGGACCGACGAAGGTCTCGGGTCCCCGGGGGGCGAGGGGGCGCACCCGCAGCCGCGTGCTGGCCCGTACGACGAGCTCGGCTGGGAGCCCCACGGTGGCGTCGGGCGGCGACTCGAGCACCACCACGCGTGCCCGCACCACCGCCACGGCCGGGGCCGCCAGGCCCACCACGAGGACGCCGCCGAGGACGTCGC
>Ga0335078_10016101_pt1 | contig 11098 bp, 13 predicted proteins | sample Lox_Sample_32_FD_206711 | JGI IMG/M metagenome (GOLD analysis project Ga0335078, IMG submission 206711) | Soil microbial communities from Loxahatchee National Wildlife Refuge, Florida, United States - Lox_Sample_3.2 | ecosystem: Environmental > Terrestrial > Soil > Wetlands | place: USA...
GATCGAGCGGCAGCACGTGCGTGAAGGAGTGTTCCGCTCGCGGCGCATCCTCAACGGAATGCCCGGCACGCCGGGAAATTTTTCGCTGCAGGTCGGCGTCGCTCCCAGCTACTACTCGCCGCGGCATCGTCACAATTTCGATCAAGTGCGCTATCAGCTCGAAGGCGACTTCGATTTCGCCGCCGATGGCGTGATGAAAGCGGGCACGCTCGGCTATTTCCCCGAAGGGACGTACTACGGCCCGCAATCGAGCGCGATGGAGAATTCGACGCTCGTGCTTCAGTTCGGCGGGGCGAGCGGCAGCGGCTACATCTCACCCGAACAGTACGAACAAGCTGCCGCCGAGCTTGCAAACCACGGCACGTTCGCGAAAGGCGTGTACACGCAGCTCAAGACGGACGGCGGAAAAATCAATAAAGACGCGTACGAAGCCGTCTGGGAGCAAGTGAACGGACGGCCGCTCGTCTATCCGAAGCAGCGCTACCTGCGCCCCGTCTTCATGGATCCGGAGAGCTTCGAGTGGATACCGGCCGCAGATCAGAGCGGCGTAAGCTGCAAGCAGCTGGGCGAATTTTCGGAGCGGCGGACGCGCGTCGCGATATATCGAATTTCGCCGGGCGCGTCGATGACGCTTGACGAGAACTCCATCTATTTCGCCCTCGCGGGATCGGGCACGGCAGGCGGAAAGCCGTTTGAGGGCCACGCGACGATTTATCTTCGAATGAGCGAGCATGCGACGGCGTGCGTGCCGTCGACCGCTTCCGCTCCCGCAGAAATTTTCCACATCGGATTGCCTCGCTTCGACTAGAACCTTTCGGGAAACCTCAGGGGCTAAAGCCCATCTGATCCTGGGCACTTGATTGTCGGAGCTGAAGCTCCGACCCCCTACAAGCCCTTTAGGAAACGGCTTCTTGTTGGGTTCGAACGATTTCGTCGCACAGTCGCGGTACGCACGTTCGATATCGAACGAGTGCATTCACTCACATACGCTCGAAATTTGGCCACCTTTTGCACGCGAAACGGGCCTTAGCGGCCACTTTTGGCACGTTTCCGGCAGTCCTGGCGCAAGTCCACGGGGATTTTCTCCTCCTCCGACTAGTTTTGAGGGTTAGCGTCGGTGTTAGGGAGGGCCAGTACCGTGAGATTGAAGAAGCAGGGGTAGATCCAGAGGGCGATGGAGGCCTATACGAACCTGGTCGCGGCGACGGAATCGCTGATGGGAAACCTGCAAGGGCAGTTGGCAACGTTCGGGTTGACGATGAGCCGGTTCAAGGTGCTCGTCGCGCTCTCGCGACACGGCCCGATGGTTCAAGGAGCCTTGATCGAGGAGGCGTTGCGCGGGAGTTTCGGCAACGGAGCGCTGGTGCTGAAAAATCTGGAGAGAGATGGCTTGGTGAGGCACGGACCACACGAAGGGGATCGCCGAAAAATCGTCTATCAGCTGACGGAGGAAGGGAAGGCGCTGGTGGCGAAGGTGTTCCCGAAGCACGCGAAGGTGGTTCGAGCGCAGATGGCTGCGTTATTGAGCCGCGAGCAGGAGTCGTTGAGCCGCCTGTGCCACAAATTAAGCCTCGGGAATCCGGTGCGGTTCATTCAGGAATTGACGAGGGTCCGCGATGAGGAGACAGGATGAAGCAGCGACAGCCGATTGAATTGGTATTCTAGGGCGATGGCGAAGAAAAGCGCGGGGCTGGTGATGTACCGAATGCGCGACGGAGCGCTGCAGGTGCTGCTCGTCCATTTGGGCGGGCCGTTCTGGGCGAAGAAGGACGCGGGCGCGTGGTTCATTCCGAAAGGCGAAATCGAGCCGGGAGAGGATGAACTCGCCGCGGCTCAACGCGAATTCGAGGAGGAGACGGGATTCAAACCGACCGGCCCGTTCGTCGCGCTCGGAAGCGTGAAACAGAAGGGCGGGAAGGTCGTGACCGGGTGGGCGTTCGAGGGAGATTGCGACCCGTCGGCGCTTAAGAGCAATACTTTTGCAATAGAATGGCCGCCACGCTCGGGCAAACAGCGCGAATTTCCTGAGGTCGATCGCGCCGCATTCTTCACGCTCGACGCCGCCCGCGAAAAAATCCATCCCGCCGAATTCGAACTCCTCACCCGCCTGCAAGCAGCACTCGCGAAAAGCTCCGCAGGTCGATAGCGAGTCATTTCCCGAGCGCGCTCCGATCCACGCGTACATGTCGGACCCGCCAGCCAAAGAGTTGGCGAATGTAATAGTTTTGTATTGTCTCTTGACGGCTATTAGGCGTGATGGCGCGCAGTGCTACGATCGCTCCGAGGATCATATGGAAACCCATCCGAAAAAAAGCAGTGCGCGCGTTCTCTTAACTTCCGTCTTCGGACCCTATGCGCAGGACGACGAATTCGGAAGCCGTTCGATCAATCCCATGGAGCTGTATCACAATCAAGTCACGCGTGCGCAAGGCAGCTATTCACTCCGCATGTTCCATCGCTCGTGGGGCATCATGATGATTCAAGCGAACATCTCCGCGCCATGCACCGTGATGGATTTTCCCAAGCGCGAAGATTTCGCGCGTGAGTTGACTGCGAACGGGTACGACATCGTCGGGATTTCTTCGATCATCGTAAACATCGGCAAGGTCAAGGAAATGTGCCGCCTCGTGAGAGAATTCTCGCCGGGTTCCGTGATCGTGGTCGGCGGGCACGTGACCTCGATACCGAATCTGGAGGAGATGATCGACGCGGACCACATCGTGCGTGGCGAAGGCATTTCCTGGATGCGGCAGTATCTGGGAGAGGATGCGCACGCTCCGATCCGCCATCCGGCGATTGTGTCGGGCATGCAAACGCGAATTATGGGCATGCGCCTGCCGGACCGAAAGGGAGGCACAGCGGCCACGGTGATTCCGTCGGTGGGGTGTCCCATGGGCTGTAATTTTTGCACGACTTCGGCCTTCTTCGGCGGCAAAGGCAAATTCGTGAACTTTTACCAGAGCGGCGATGACCTGTTTGACGTGATGTGCAAGATCGAGGCGGAACTGAAAGTCCATTCGTTCTTCGTGATGGACGAGAACTTTCTGCTCTATCGCCCGCGCGCCATGCGCCTGCTGGAACGCATGAAGGAGGCAGGCAAGAGCTGGGAACTTTCGGTATTCTCCTCGGCCAATGCCATTCGGAAATACGCCATGCACGAACTCGTCGAACTCGGCGTCTCCTGGGTGTGGTTGGGATTGGAATCGCCCCATGCGACCTATGGCAAGCTGCAGGGCACGGACACCCGGCAACTCGTGCGAGATCTGCGCGAAAACGGCATCCGCGTGCAAGGCTCCACGATCATTGGATTGGAGCATCACACTCCGGAAAACATGGCCGGCGAAATCGAACACGCGGTCGGCCATCAGACCGATTTCCATCAGTTCATGCTGTACACTCCCGCGCCCGGCACACAGCTCCACAAACAAATGGCCGAAGAGGGCCGCATCCTGACGGACATCGACCTGGCCGACGTCCACGGGCAATTCAAATTCAACTTTCGCCACGCGGCCATCGCCCGTGATGATTCAAAGAAGTTTCTGGACTGGGCCTTCCGGCGTGATTTCGAGGCCAACGGACCGAGTCTGTATCGCATGTGCGAAACGATGTTCGTGGGCTGGCGGCGCTACAAGGACTACCCGGACCCGCGGGTGCGCGAGCGGTTCGCCCGCGAGGTGAAGAAAGTGAGCAGCGCTTACAATGCGGCGCTCTGGGTGATGGAACGCGAATTCAAAAAGGTGAACCTGCGCGTGAGCGAGCGAATTCATCGTCTGCGGCGGGAAATCGAAAATGAGTTTCCCGTAGTGGCGCGCCTCGCTGCCGCAGTGCTCGGCCCGGTGATGTTGTGGACCTCGCGCCACGAGGAGAAATGGCTCGCGTCCGGCGGCACCTACGAGCCGCCCACCATCATCGAGCGCCACAACTGGGCCGCCGCGCTCGGGGAAAGAGCGCGAATTTCCTGAGGTCGATCGCGCCGCATTCTTCACCTTCGACGCCGCCCGAGAAAAGATGCATCCCGCCGAATTCGACTTGCTCCAACACCTCAAACGACTGCTCGTCGAGGACTCAACAGCTTAGAAACCGGACGCTTAAGTGGTCCGTCAAGGCGCGTCATCTCACTGGGGCTGGGCCCTGAGCGGATGGCAGAAACGCTTTGCGTTTTGGAGGCGCGATACATAAAATCGAAGGTCCTCGTCACCAGAGATGACCCCGGATTCCATGCAAACCTCACGCGGCGTGTACCGCTTTGCGGTGCTGACGTCGTGCTGCACGGTGCTGCTGCTGATGGCAGGGGCGCTCGTCACCAACAATGACGCGGGTGATTCCGTCCCCGACTGGCCGCTGGCGTACGGCAGGCTGATCCCGCCACTCATCGGCGGAATTCGGTTCGAGTACACGCACCGTGTGGTCGCCGGAATCGTGGCGATTCTCACGCTGATTCTGGCGGTGTGGCTCACGTTTGCGAAGCTTCAGCGTCCGCTCGCCAAAGTGCTCGGTTGGACGGCGCTGGTGCTGGTTCTCGCGCAAGCGGGCCTCGGCGCGCTGCGCGTCTACGAAGTTCATCCGATGCTTTCGGCGACGGCGCACGCCACGCTCGCGCAGATATTCTTCATCGCGGTGGTGGGGCTGTCGCTCTACCTGAGCCCGTGGTGGAACGCGGAACTTCCGCAATTGCACGATTCGAAATCGCCGAGCCTGCGCATGCTCGCGACTCTGACGACGCTGGCGATCTTGGCGCAGTTGATTCTGGGCGCTGCGTTCCGGCACGGCGCGTGGGGAATCGATCCGCACCTGGTCGGCGCGGGAGTGGTGACGTTCATGGTCGTGTGGGCCGGGCGCGCGGCAAAGAAGCGCTTCCGCGAAAATCGCGATTTGCGGCGAGCTACGATTTTCCTGCATTCGTTTTTCGGGCTGCAGATTCTGCTGGGCTTTGCCGCGTGGTACGCGGTGAGAGTGATCGCGCCTGAGTCTCCGCAGCCGACGCTGGCGTTTGTGGCGCTGACGGTGGCGCACGTGTTGGGCGGCGCGCTGACGCTCGCGGCATCCGTGATTTTCACGCTGACGACGATGCGGCTGATTCCCGGGCAGGCTGCGCAGGTGGCGCATTCCACGGAAAGGGCAGGGGCGCTGCGATGAGCGAGACGCGCGTCGATACGGTTTCGGGGATGGAGAAGCCGTGGGCGTACGTGGTGCTGACGAAGCCGGACGTGACGTTCCTCGTCGTGATCACGACGGTCGCGGGATTTTATCTCGGCTCGACCGGGCCGCTCGATTGGGGGCGACTGCTGCACACGCTCGGCGGGACGCTGCTGGTCGCGGGCGGGACGGCGGCGCTCAACCAGTACATCGAGCGCGAAATGGACGGGCTGATGCGCCGGACGGCGGCGCGGCCGCTGCCTTCGGGCCAATTGAGTCCGGGCGAGGTGCTGGCGTTCGGCGTCGCGGGCATCGTGATTGGCGCGGCATGGCTCGCGCTGGCGGTGAATGTGCTTTCGGCGCTCGTGGCGCTGGCGACGACCGTGCTTTATCTTGGCCTCTATACGCCGCTGAAAACGCGCACGACTCTTTCAACTGCGGTGGGCGCGATTCCGGGCGCGCTGCCTCCGATGATCGGCTGGGCGGCGGCGCATGGGACGCTTTCGCTCGGCGGGTGGGTGCTGTTCGCGATTCTCTTCGTCTGGCAATTTCCGCATTTCATGTCGATCGCGTGGATGTACCGCGAAGACTACGCGCGCGCGGGAATCAAAATGCTGCCGACGGTCGATCCGCACGGTCACGCGACGTTCCGGCAGATCGTGATGGCGTCGGCGGTGCTGGTGTGGGTGAGCGCGCTGCCAACAGTGATCGGCATGGCGGGAATCTGGTATTTCTTCGGCGCGCTGGTGCTGGGGATGGTGCTGCTGCAGGTGGGGCTGTGGGCGAACCGTTCGCGTACCAACGCGCGGGCGAAATGGCTGATGCATGCGACCGTCGCGCACATTCCGCTGCTGCTCGTCTGGCTGATCCTCGACAAGCTGGCGATGCGGTGAGCGGCTCGTGAGCCTCGCGTCGCTGCCTGCGGTCAACGCTTCGCTTAACGCGCTGTGCACGATTTTTCTGCTGCTTGGGTTTGGCTTCATCCGGCAGCGGAAAATTCAAGCGCACCGCTTCTGCATGATCACGGCGTTTTTCTGCTCGGCGGTTTTCCTGGTGCTGTATCTCTACTTTCACTTCCACGCGGGGATCATTCGATTCGGCGGGCAGGGCTGGATTCGGCCCGTTTACTTCACGATTCTCATCACGCACACCACGCTCGCGGTGGTGATCGTGCCGCTGGTGCTGGTCACGCTTTCGCGCGCCCTGCGCGAACGGTTCGACAAGCATCGCGCGATCGCGCGCTGGACGCTGCCGCTGTGGCTTTACGTGTCGATTACCGGCGTGATCGTCTATTGGCTGCTGTACATCGCGTACAAGCCGATTGGCGCTCCCGTGGCGGTTCTCCCGCGGTCCGGAGCCCTATTCTTGTTTTAGCTGATCGATCCGCGACCGATAGTAACTCGTGAAACACTCCACCCACTGAGCGTCGATGGGGCACGCGTCGCCCCGGACCGCCAGCCATTTCCGCTGCTCCTGGCGAAAGGAAACGCGGCGAGCATCCGGCAGGGTCTTCAAACGGGCCCTGTAGAGAGCATCCAATTGCAGATCGAGCGATGCTAGCGACTCGACATAACAGATGGCTCGCTCGTCGTCGAAGCGGGCGCGTGAACAATCGTAGCTCGTCTTGTATGGTCTGGACTTGACGACTTCATCGACGACGAATGATTCTCCGCTCCACTTGTACCAGATGGCCACGGGAGCCTGACGGCCGGAGCTGTCCGAATACGTGAAAACGAGCCGTCCATTGTAAACGCTGAGCGACGCCGATCCCGGGCCGAACAGCGTGTCTAGATTCTTCGGATCCGCCGGCGGGATGCTGAGTTCCCTGAGCTTGCGATCGGGGCCGCGTGCGAGCACGGTACTGACGTCAGGCCCGGCAATGCCGGTGTTGCAGGTGTAAGCGTTCACGACGGCTTCCTGGCGTCCGTCTCCCGCGAAGTCGAAATAGTCCAGACTGCTGATCCGTATGCTGTCCGGCGAACACTGATTCTGTTCCGCGATCCACTCGGTGATCTCGCCTTCCGGAATTTGCGCCGGAACCTCGACCGGACGGGATTGCAAGGCAAGCAAAGCGAACAGCACCGCCAGTGATCGGGTCGAATAAGCGCTCATTTGTAGGAAACCACCGCTTGGCCATTCGCAATCGAGATGTCGTTGATATCGTCGGGGAGGCGGAGCTTCGCGCGGTTTTCGGGCGAGGCCATCATCTGGTCGACCGCCTGCTGGAGGACGGACTGAGGCAGCGGCATGTCTCCCAGTTTTCCAGCCACGGGATCGAACTTCAGGTAGCCGTCCTGAGAGCCGAGGTGCCCATCGAGCTCGAGCGATAGATCCTTGCCGTGAAAATCGAAGACGACGTAAGCCTTCACGAGGTCGCCCTCCATATCCACTTTCACGTCCTTCACCGAAGATTGCACCTGGTCCAGCGTGGCGGTTTGGGAGTTGAGGTCTGGAGCCGAATCGGCCGTCGGCGAGGCGGCCGAACCGTCGGCGGAACCGGTGGAGCCCGCGGCGGGCGCTGGAGCGTCAAGCCGGAGATTCCGCGCGAGATAGGAATTCAGCTCGGTGCTGTCGAGGGTGACGGCTTGTGTGGTTTGGCCGGCGGCCTTTGCCTGGTCGGCTGCGGCGAGTTTCTGTTCGACGCGGGCGGCAGCGGCCGGGTCAACCGACACCGCCGGGGCCGGCACCTTGTGCAAGACGAGTGCCATGATCAAGAGCAGCACGGCGAGGCTCGACCAGCGCAGGATTCGATAGATGGTCTTGGGAAGGCTGACGTTCGACATAGCTGGTGGCTCCAAGGCTCAGTCTAGCAAGGGGACGAGCGATAGGGCCGAGGGCGTGGCCAATCGTCCACTGGTCGGCAGGGCAGGAGGCGTCGGTATCATCGGGCCGCTCCGCCAGTCGCGCAACAGCCTACCGTTTTCACCCCCGAGTGCGGCGCTCGTGCCCTGGCGGGGCCATTAACGCGGAGGAACATCGACGGGCCGGAGGCTTTGACATGGTTCTAGTACCGTATAAGACTGATCGTGGGGCTCCCGTCGGCGATCCGAAAGCTCAACGACAGTAGAGGCTGCAGATGGCGCTGACAAAGTCGTCCTTGGCCGCCCGTCCCTGGATGCGATTCTTGGCACTCGCGGCGATGCTGCTGGTTGCCCGCGGTGTGCGCTGCCAATCGGCCGATGCGGGCCAGGGTTCGGCGTTGGACACAGACGCCGACTCCAGTTATGAGACGATTCGCCCCGTACCGATCTTCTCGGCTGGCGTCGCATACAACTCATTTTTCGACGGTGGCGTTGACAATGTCCACCCGCTGGTATCTCCCGTCACGCTCATTCCCTTCGGGCAAAATTGGCTGATCGAATCGCGCGAGACGTTCGAGATCAACCTCGCTCCCGTTCCCGGCGAGAACGGATACAAGGGCGCGCTTGAGAAAGAGGTCGATTATTTGCAGCTCGACTACATCGCAAATCCCCATATGACCCTGACGGTTGGAAGATTTCTGACGCCGTTCGGGATCTACAACGAGCGGCTGTACCCCGTGTGGATTCGAGATCTGCAAACCGACCCGCTGAATTTGCCCATCGGGACAGGGCCAAGCGGAGCGGGCACGGGCGCAATGATCCGCGGCGGATTCGATGTGACGCCCGGAATGGAAGTGAATTACGCCACGTATTTCTCGACGCTGAGCACGTACACGCCTCTGGATTCCGCGCGGATGGCCGGAATGCGAGCGGGAATCTTCCTGACCGGACCGCGGCTGGAATTCGGCGGTTCGTTCCAGCATCTGCTGCAAGGCGACCGCTCGAACGCATTCGGATTTCATACGGCGTGGCAGCCGCGGGCGCTGCCGCTCGATATTCGCGCCGAGTACTCGCGAGCGGACACGGGCAGCGGCTATTGGGTTGAGTCTGCGTACAAACTGAGCCAAGTCCGGGTGTGGAGGGATGAGCTGCGGCACGTTCAGGTCGTGGGACGAATGCAGCAGTACTTCACGGGAGTCGTGCCCGACGATGATCTGCCTGCGGTGAACACGCGCCTGTTCGAGTTCGGACTGAATTACTACTTTCGAGACGATCTGCGGTTCGTGAGCAGCTATGGGAGGCAGTTCGCTCCGGAAGGCGGGAATATGAATATCTGGAATGTGGGCCTGACGTACCGCTTCGTGCTTCCTGTGGGCCATGGAGACATTCAGTGAGCCGGCGGCCGGCGGTTTTGTGGATCGCGCTTGCGGCGTGCGGAGTCTGTTGCGCGACCGGCGCCGCGTTTGGACAACAACCGGAAACGGCACTCCAACAGCCGGCGATCGTCCCGGCATCGAGTTCGTCCGCAGCATCGAGCCGCGCTTCGGCGGCGGTCACGACGACCAACTCGGCTGCGAATCCGCCTTCGCCCATCCCTCACCCACCCGCGGCGGCGTCCTCGACAGCGACAGCAGCGCCGACTTCGGCGTCAGCTTCGGCTGGAGCCGTGCGCGAACGAGAAGCGATGCTGGCTGAGGGCGAGAAGCGATTCGGCACGAATTGCGGGCGCTGCCACCAATCGCCGCATCATTTCCCGCCGCGAATGATGGCGACAGTCGTGAGGCACATGCGCGTCCGGGCGACGATCACGAACGAAGATATGAGGCTGATCCTGTTGTACATGACGCAGTAACGCCTCGAATGTCCGCCCCAAATACACTCGGTGGAGGCCGCGCGCCGAGGTTCGCGTTTCTTATCGCCGGGTTGGCGACACTGGTCGTGGCCGGCCAGAACGCGCGAAGCCAGTCGGCGACGCCGCGAGTGATCGAGGTCCTGGCGGACCACGACAGCCGGTACAAGATCGCGGGGCAGAAGGATCCGGTTATCACGGTTCACGCGGGCGAGGCGGTCATTCTCCGGATCACGGCGGTCAAGGCGAAGGATCACAACCGGAACGGCGCGATTCACGGTTTCTGCCTGCTGCGCGCGAAGGATCGGTCGCACGTTCCTGGTTGGGACTGGGAATTGAAGCCGGGGCTCAATGAGTTCACGGCGACTGCGCCGAGCGAGCCGGGCGAGTATATCGTTGTTTGCACGGTGATATGCAGCTCCGAGCATGAGGGAATGCACATGAAGTTCATCGTGCTGCCGTAATGGTTTGGCAAATGGCGCGGGTTGGATGAAAGGCACGGTTGGGAGCGTTGTAATTACCGGGGGAAACGGGCGATGAATAGAGATCGGCAGAGCGGGGCGATCATGGCGGTTGTCGCAGCGGCATGCCTGATTTGTTTTGCCGGCGGCGGGCAAGAGCGCGTGTTCGTCGGCGAGATTGGCGATTCGCAGTGCGCGTTAAATGTGCACTCGCTGAGCCGGTCGCACGCGGAAATGCTGAAGAAGCCGGGCGTTGGCACGACGTCGGGTGATTGCGCTCGATATTGCGTGAAGAATCTCGGCGGCGTATTCGTGCTGGTGGTGAAAGAAAAGGTCTACAAGCTGGACAATCAAGTGCTGGCCGAGAAAAACGCCGGTCTGAAAGTCAAAATCACCGGCATCCTCGATCCGCAAACCAACATCATCGCCGTCCACACAATGGATCCACTGAAAGCGCAGTAGGGCGGGGCCCGTGGCGCGCGCGGAAGGGGTTATTCCCCGAGCGCGCTGATTACCGCCTGAGTGAATTCGGCTGTGGTGGCTTTCCCGCCGACATCTTTCGTAAGAGATTTCCCTTCGCGGTAGACGCGGTCGAGCGCTGCTTCAATCTTGCGCGCGGCGGATGATTCGCCGATGTGGTCGAGCATCATGATGGCGCTCATCAGCAGCGCGGTGGGATTGGCGATGCCTTTTCCGGCGATGTCGGGCGCAGTGCCGTGAACGGCTTCGAAGATCGCTGCGTCCTTGCCGATATTGCCGCTCGGAACGACGCCGAGACCGCCGACAAGTCCTGCGGCGAGGTCGCTCATGATGTCGCCGTAGAGATTGGTGAGAAGCAGCATATCGAACTG
>Ga0335078_10016102_pt1 | contig 11097 bp, 8 predicted proteins | sample Lox_Sample_32_FD_206711 | JGI IMG/M metagenome (GOLD analysis project Ga0335078, IMG submission 206711) | Soil microbial communities from Loxahatchee National Wildlife Refuge, Florida, United States - Lox_Sample_3.2 | ecosystem: Environmental > Terrestrial > Soil > Wetlands | place: USA: Florida...
CGATTTCGCCGTCGCCGACGGCATCGCCACCATCACCATCAACCGGCCCGAGCGGCTCAACGCCATGGACGGCGAGCACTACCGCCTGCTGTCGGAGGCCTGGACCCGCGTCCGCGACGACAACGCGATCCGCGTCGCCATCATCACCGGCGCCGGCGAGAAGTCCTTCACCACCGGCGCCGACATCAAGAGCTTCCTCACCCAGCCCGCCGGCCTCTCGGAGATGTGGCTGACCCAGCGCGATCAGCTCCTCAACCGCGGCCTCGAGATCTGGAAGCCGGTCATTGCCGCGGTCAACGGCTACTGCGTCGGCGGCGGCATGACGCTGATGCTGGCGACCGACATCCGCGTCGCGGCCGAGCACGCGATCTTCAGCCTGGCCGAGGTGAAGCGCGGCGTCGTTGCCGGCAATGGCGGGACCCAGCGCATGCTGGACCAGATCCCCTATGCCCTCGCCATGGAGCTGCTGCTGACCGGCGATCAGATCGACGCTGAGACCGCGCTGCGCTGGGGCCTCATCAACAAGGTGGTGCCGGCCTCCGAGGTGATGGCGGCCGCTCTCGATTACGCCCGCCGCATCGCCAAGAACGCGCCGCTCGCGGTGCAGGCGGCGAAGGAGCTGGCCATCCGCTCGCGCGAGATGGACCGGGTCACCGGCCTCCGCGTCGAGCAGCTCGTCAACCGCATGCTGCAGTTCAGCGCGGACGCCAAGGAAGGCCCCGCGGCCTTCGCCGAGAAGCGTCCGCCGCGTTTCAAGGGGGAGTGAGCCCATGGCCGGATACCCGCTGCAAGGCATCCGCGTCGTCGATCTGAGCCAGATCTACAATGGCCCCTACTGCACCTTCCTGATGGCGATGGCCGGCGCCGAGGTGATCAAGATCGAGCCGCTCACCGGCGAGCATCTGCGCCGGCGCGGCGTGGTGGGCGGCGCCGCGCTGCCCTTCGCCATGCTGAACGGCAACAAGCGCGACGTCACCCTCAACCTCAAGTCGCCGCGCGGCCGCGAGATGCTGATCGAGCTGGTGAAGCGCGCCGACATCCTGGTGGAGAATTTCGCGCCGGGCGTGATGGAGCGCTTGGATCTCGGCTACGAGTATCTGCGCACGATCAACCCGCGCCTCATCTACGGCCAGAGCTCCGGCTACGGCCGCAGCGGGCCCAACCGCGACTATCCCGCCATGGACCTGACGGTGCAGGCGATGTCCGGCGTGATGAGCGTCACCGGCTTTCCCGACCGGCCGCCGGTGAAGGCGGGGCCGGCGCTCTGCGATTTCTTCGCCGGCATCCATCTCTACGGTGCCGTGATGACCGCGCTCTACGAGCGCGAGAAGACCGGCACCGGCCGCCTGGTCGAGGTCGCCATGCAGGAGGCGGTCTATGCCTCCCTCAGCTCCAATCTCGGTCTCTACTACGGCTCCGGGGGCGACGCGCCGCCGCGCACCGGCAACCGCCACGGCGGCATGGCGGAGAGCCCCTACAACGTCTATCCGACGGCGGACGGCTACATCGCCATCATCTGCGTCGGCGAGCTGCACTGGAAATCGCTGCTGACCGCGATGGGGCGCGAGGACTTGAAGGACGATCCGCGTTTCGCCGATCTCAAGACCCGCGTCGCTCATATGCAGGTGGTGGACGATCTCGTCTCCGCCTGGACCTCGACGCAGCGGAAGCAGCCGCTCTTCGAGCACCTGATGAAGCACCACGTGCCCTGCGCGCCGGTGCGCGATCTCGCCGAGGTGGTGAACGACCCGCACATGCATCAGCGCGGCGCGCTGCAGTGGCAGCAGCATCCGGAATTGGGCCGCATCCCGGTGCAGCATAGCCCGCTCCGTTTCGACGGCGTCGATCTCATGCAGCTGACGCCCAGCGCGCGCCTCGGCCAACACAACGCCGACGTCTATGGCGGCGAGCTCGGCCTCTCCGACCGCGAGCTGGAGCTCCTCAAGAAGGAGGGCGTCATCTGATGCGTGGCAAGACCGTCATCGCCGGCGCCGGCCATACCGCCTTCGGCAAGCATCCCGGCCGCGGCACTATCTCGCTCAATGTGGAGGCGATCCGCAAGGCGTTGGAGGATGCGCGCATCGAGAAGTCGGTGGTGGACGCGCTCTTCGTCAAGGTGCCGACCTCGCGCTTCGAGGCCATGTACGGCCAGAAGCTCGCCGAGGCGATCGGTATCCAGCCGCGCGTCGGCGGCGTCTGGGACCAGGGCGGTGCCGCCAACATCAGCATGATCTCCTTCGCGGCGATGTCGATCGATGCGGGCTTGTGCGAGGTGGCGGTGGTGAGCCTCGCCGACAATCCCAAGACCGGCACCCGCCAGGCCTATGAGAAGGCGGGCGGCGACGATGCCGCCTATGGCTGGTTCGGCATCCCCGCCGGCTATGCCATGATCGCCCAGCGCCACATGGCGGAGTTCGGCACCCGGTCCGAGCAGCTGGGCGCCATCGCCATGGCCTGCCGCAATCACGGCGCCCAGAACCCGAGCGCGCAGCTCCGCCTGCCGCTGACCCTCGATCGCTACATGGACTCGCCCTATGTGGTCGAGCCCTTGCGGCGCGACGACATCTGCCTGGTCTCCGACGGCGCCGCCGCCGTGGTGGTGATGAGCGCCAAGCGGGCGCAGGAGCTGCGCGTGCCGGCGCCGGTGCCGATCCTCGGCTTCGGCCAGGGCCATACTTCCTGGGACGTGGCGCAGCGGCCGGTGCTCACCTCCACCATCGCCGCGAGCTCGGCGAAAACCGCTTTCAAGATGGCGGGCTGCGGTCCCGAGCACATCGACGTGGCGCAGATCTACGACTGCTTCACCATCGCCGCGCTGATGACGCTGGAGGATTACGGCTTCTGCAAGAAGGGCGAGGGCGGTCCTTGGGTCGAGGGCGGCCGCATCGCCCATGGCGGCGAGCTGCCGATCAACACCTCGGGTGGCCTCCTCTCGGAGACCGGCATGCCCGGTATGCAGCTCATCATCGAGGGCGTGCGGCAGATGCGCGGCACCGCCAACCTGCAGGTCGCCGGCGCGGAGAAATGCGTCGTCAGCAACCAGGGCGGCATGATGCACACCCACGCGACGCTGGTGCTGGGCCAATGACCGAGCCTTTCCCGGCGCCCGAGCCCACCGCCGTCAGCGCGCCCTATTGGGATGCGCTCAAGGCCGGCCACCTGCAGTTCCAGCGCTGCAAGAAGTGCAAGCACGCCTGGCTGCCGCCGCGCGGCGAATGCCCGAACTGCCTCGCCGACCAATGGTCCTGGGAGCGCGCCAGCGGCCAGGGCAAGCTCGTCAGCTGGGTCGTCTACCACATCGCCTATCACCCGGCCTTCGCCGACAAGCTCCCCTACAACGTCGCTGTCGTGGAGCTGGCGGAGGGCCCGCGCCTCATCACCAACATCGTCAACCCCACCGAGCAGGGCGGCCTTAGGGCGGATCGGCCGGTGGAACTCGCGATCCAGCAGGAGCAGGGCATTGCGCTGGCGCGCTTCCGGCTGAGCTGAGCTACCGCCGGCGCGCCAACAGCGCCGGCCGACAACAGAGAGAAAGTGGGAGGAGACCATGAGACTGTTGCGCACTTTATTGGCGGCCGCCGTGCTGGCCTTGGCCGCGGGCACCGTCGCCCAGGCCGACACCATCAAGATCGGCGCCATCAATCCCTATTCCGGCGCGCTCGCCCTCTACGGCGAGGAATGCGCGCGCGGCTACCAGCTCGCGATCGACGAGGCCAACGCCAAGGGCGGCGTTCTCGGCAAGCAGATCGAGCTGGTGAAGGGCGATGCCAGCAATCCGCAGCAGGCGATCGCCGCGGTGCAGCGGCTCGCCACCTCCGAGGGCGTCGACATCTTCACCGGCACCTATATCAGCGCCGTCTCCAACGCCGCGAGCGATGCCGCCGCCCAGTACCAGAAGCTCTACTGGGACACCAACGCGCTGGCGCAGGAGCTGACCCAGCGCGGCCTGCCGAACTTCGTGCGCAGCGGTCCCTATGCGCTCAACTTCGCCGAGGTCTCCGCCAATGCGGTGACCGGCCTCATCGCGCCCGCGCTTGGGAAGCAGCCGGGCCAGATCACGGTCTGGATCGATCACGAGGATTCGATCTACGGCACCTCGATCGCCCAGAAGCAGAAGGAGCTCTTGGAGAAAGCCGGCGTCAAGGTGGCGGCGGTGGACGCCCACTCGGTGAAGGCGATCGACCTCACGGATTCGGTGCTGCGCGCCAAGCAGGCCAATCCCGATGTCTGGATCAACACCGGCTACGTGCCCGACAACAACCTGCTGCTGCGCACCATGCGCGACCAGGGTTTCAATCCGGCGGCGATCATCCTGGTCGGCACCGGCGACACCTTCGAGACCAAGGACGCGCTCGGCCCGGACATGCTGAATGGCATTCTCGTCGTGGGCTATCCCGAGCCCGACCAGTCCGAGGCCTACGGTCCCGGCGCCCACGCCTACCTCGCCGCCTACAAGAAGAAGTACGAGAAGGATCCGATCGCGCCGCAGAGCATGACCGCCTACACCGGCCTCAAGATCCTGCTGGAGGCGGTGGCGGCGGCGGGCAGCACCGACATGGCGAAGGTGCGCGCGGCGGCGGGAAAGATGGACAAGCCGCTCAGCTCCTACGCCACCGGCTATGGCGTCAAGTTCGACGAGACCTTCCAGAACACCCGCGCTTCGCCGACCGTGAAGCAGTGGCAGGGCGGCAAGGTGGTGACGGTGTTCCCGACCGCCGCTGCTGCGGAGGGCACCAAGCTCGTCAACCTGCCGCGGAAATAGGACGACGGGCGCCATGGCCGAGCGCAAAGCCGCCATCGTGACGGGGGCCGGCACCGGGGTCGGTGCCGCCACCGCGCGCTGGCTCGCGGCGCGCGGCTATGGCGTCGTCGTCAACTACAGCCGCAGCCGGGAAGCCGCCGACAAGGTGGCGGCGGACTGCGGCGACGCCATCGCGATCCAGGGCGACGTCGCCGAGGACGCGGACTGCCGTCGCCTCGCCGCCGCCGCCGCGGAGCGCTGGGGTCGCATCGACGCTGTGGTGAACTCGGCGGGGGCGACCCAGTTCGTCCCCATGGCCGATCTCGACGGGCTCGCCGCGGAGGATTTCCAGCGCGTCTTCGCCGTCAACGCCATCGGCCCCTACCAGATGATCCGTGCCGCGGCGCCGCATCTCAGGCGCTCGCGCGGCGCGGTGGTGAACGTCTCCTCGATCGGCAGCCAGACCGGCAACGGCAGCTCCTATGCCTACGCGGCGTCGAAGGCGGCGCTCAACACGCTGACCCTGGCGCTCGCCCGCAACCTGGCGCCGGAGGTGCGCGTCAACGCGGTGCTGCCGGGCTTCGTCGAGGGGCGCTGGCTGCGCGATGGGCTGGGCGATGCCGGCTACGAGAAGGTGAAGTCGCAGTGGCAGGCAAACGCCGCGCTCGGCCGGGTCTCGACGCCGGAGGAGATCGCCGGCGTCATCGGCTGGCTGATCGCCGAGGCGCCGGTGGTGACGGGGCAGCTCATCACCGCCGACGCCGGCATGGTGCTGGGCCGGCCGCCCGCGGTGACGAGGTAGCGATGCCGGCGACCCGCGACGAGCGCCACTACGGCGACCGGATCGTGCGCTGCTTCACCGAGCGGCCGGGCAACGTGGACGCGATGCTGAAGGCGGCGGTGGCGCACAACCCGGCGGGGACGGCGCTGGCGCTCGGCCGGACGCGGATCGCCTATGCCGAGCTCGACTATATCGTCGAGCGCGTCGCCGGCAATCTGGCCGCGCGCGGCTTCGCCGCCGGCGACCGGCTGGCGCTGCTGATCGGCAACCGGCTGGAATTCGCTTATGTGGCGCTGGCGGCGGCGCGGCTTGGCCTCATCGCGGTGCCGCTCAATCCGCGCCAGCGCCGGCCGGAGACCGAGTACATGCTGAACCAGTCCGGCGCCAAGGGGCTGGTATTCGATCCCGCGCTCGCCGAGCACATCCCGCCCGCCGAGGCGGTGCCGGCGCTCGAGCAGCGTTTCGCCCTCGACGGTCCGGAGTTCGCGGCGTTGCTGATGCCGGCGGCGGTGCCGCCGCACGCGGTGTCGGAGGAGGACGTCTTCTGCATCGTCTACACCTCCGGCACCACCGGCCGGCCCAAGGGCGCGGTGCTGACGCATCTGGGCGCGATCCACGCGGCGATGCAGTACGAAGCCGGCATGGCGCTGGGATCCGGCGAGGTCTCGCTGATGGCGGTGCCGATCAATCACGTCACCGGCCTCCTGGCGAATTTCCTCACCATGCTGCGGATCGCCGGCACCACGGTGTTCCTGCCGGAATTCAAGGCGAAGCAGTTCCTCGAGACGGCGGAGCGCGAGCGCGTCACCCACACGGTGATCGTGCCGGCGATGTACAACCTCTGCCTGCTGCAGGGGGATTTCGCCCGCTTCGATCTCCGGCGCTGGCGGATCGGCGGCTTCGGCGGCGCGCCGATGCCGGAGGCGACCATCGCGCGTCTCGCCGCGCATCTGCCGCATCTGAGCCTCGTCAATATATATGGCTCGACCGAGACCACCGGGCCGGTGACGCTGCTGCCGCCCGGCGATGTCGCGCAGCATCCGCATTCGGTGGGAAAGGCGCTGCCCTGCGCCGATATCCGGATCGTCGACGAGGAGGGCCGCGAGGTGCCGGCGGGCGCCGCCGGCGAGGTCTGGGTCGGCGGGCCGATGGTCGTGCCCGGCTATTGGGACGATGCCGAGGCGACGCGCACGGGATTTGCCGGCGGCTACTGGCGCTCCGGCGATATCGGCTCGGTGGATGCGGACGGCTACCTCCGCATCTTCGACCGCAAGAAGGACATGATCAACCGCGCCGGCTACAAGGTCTACTGCATCGAGGTGGAGAACGTGCTGAGCCACCATCCGGCCGTGGTCGAATGCGCGGTGGTGGGAAAGCCGGACCCGGTGCTCGGCGAGCGCGTCCACGCCTTCGTGGTGCCGCGCCAGCCCGCGCCGGACAGCGCGGATCTCCGCGGCTTCTGTGCCGCGCGGCTCTCCGATTACAAGGTGCCGGAAAGTTTCACCTTCCTCGACCAGCCGCTGCCGCGCAATGCTGCCGGCAAGCTGCAGAAGGGCACCCTTCGCGCGGCGATCCCGGAATTGGCGAGGCAGGCATGAAGGCACTCATCTGCAAGGCGCATGGCGGGCCGGAGACGCTCGAGCTCGGCGACATGCCGACGCGCGAGCCGGGACCGAAGGAAGTGGCGATCCGCGTGATGGCGGCGGGGGTCAACTTCCCCGACACGCTGATGCTGCAGGACAGGTACCAGATCAAGCCGCCGCTTCCCTTCGTGCCCGGGAGCGAGGCGGCGGGCGTGGTAGCGCGGGTCGGATCCGAGGTGACGACGGTGAAGCCCGGCGACCGCGTCATGGCCTACATGAACTGGGGCGCCTTCGCCGAGGAGGCGGTGATGGAGGCCGGCAATGTCCTGCCGATGCCGGCGGCGATGGATTTCGTGAGCGCCGCCGCCTTCACTATGACCTACGGCACCTCGCTCTATGCGCTGGAGGATCGCGCGCAGCTGCAGCGCGGCGAGAGCCTGCTGGTGCTGGGGGCGGCGGGCGGCGTGGGCCTCGCGGCGGTTGAGATCGGCGCGCTGATCGGCGCCCGCGTCATCGCCGCGGCCTCCTCCGAGGAGAAGCTCGCGCTCTGCCGCCAACATGGCGCCGTCGAGACCATCAACTACGCCCGCGAGAGCCTGCGCGAGCGCATCCGCCAGCTCACCGGCGACCAGGGCGTCGACGTCGTCTACGACCCCGTGGGCGGCGGCTTCTCCGAGCAGGCGCTGCGCGGCACGGCCTGGGGCGGCCGCTTCCTGGTGATCGGCTTCGCCGGCGGCGAGATCGCCCGCGTGCCGCTCAATCTGCCGCTCCTCAAGGGCTGCGCGATCGTCGGCGTCTCCTGGGGCGGGCTCCTCCGCCGCGAGATGCCCGGCAAGACCAGGCATCTGCAGTCCCTTGCCCGGCTCGCCGAGAAGCTCAAGCCGCATGTCTCGGCGACATATCCGCTGGCGCGCGGCGGCGAGGCGATCGCCGCGGTGGCGGAGCGGCGTGCCCAGGGCAAGGTGGTGATCACGGTGGCGGCGCCGTGACGGTTCCTTTCAGTCAGCGAGGGTAGTCATGGCAGGCGTGGTCGGCATCGACGTGGGCGGCACCTTCACCGATCTCTTCTATTCCGAGGACGGGATCCGCGCTCATACCGTGCTCAAGGTGCCGTCGACGCCGCAGGATCCCTCGACCGGCCTGGTCGACGCGCTGGTGGCGGCGAAGCTCGATCCGGCCGCCCTCGACCTCATCATCCACGGCACCACCATCGCCACCAACGCGGTGATCGAGCGCCGCGGCGCCCGCTGCGCCCTCGTCACCACCCGCGGTTTCCGCGACGTGCTGGAGCTCGGCCGCCGGGACCGGCCCAGCATGTACGGGCTCACCGGCGTGCAGAACCCGCTCATCCCGCGCGACCGGCGCTGGGAGGTGGACGAGCGCGTCGACTACCGCGGCGAGGTGCTGAGGGCACTGGACGAGGCGGCGGTGCGCAAGCTTGCCGCCGTGCTGCAGCAGCAGGACGTCGAGGCGGTGGTGATCTCGCTGATGCACTCCTACGCGAACCCATCCCACGAGGAGCGTATCGCCAAGATCCTGCGCGAGGTCGAGCCGCGCTGGGAGGTGGTGACATCCAGCGGCGTCATCCGCGAATACTACGAGTTCGAGCGCACCAGCACCGCGGCGGTGCAGGGCTATCTGCAGCCGCTGATATCCCGCTATTCCCGGAACCTGCTGGCGAAGCTCGGCGGCTGGGGCTTCAAGCGCCAGACCCTGATCATGCAGTCGAACGGCGGCGTGGTGCCGGTGAAGCAGCTCCCGGGCCGCGCGGCCTATGTAGTGCGCTCGGGCCCGGCGGCGGGCGTGATGGCGGCGGCGCGGCTCGCCGCCGAGGCAGGCTTCCCGCGCATCATCACCGGCGACATGGGCGGCACCAGCTTCGACGTGGCGGTGGTGGTCGATGGCGAGCCGCGCATCGCCGAGACCACCAACCTCGATTTCCGCGTGCCGCTTCGCTTGCCGATGATCGACGTGCATACGATCGGCGCCGGCGGCGGCAGCATCGCCCACGTCGACCGCGGCGGCATCCTGCAGGTGGGGCCGCGCAGCGCCGGCGCCCGGCCGGGCCCGGTCTGCTACGGCCATGGCGGCACCGAGCCGACGGTGACGGATGCCAACGTCGTGCTGGCGCGGATCAATCCTCGGGATCCGATCGGCCTCAAGGGCCGCGACTCTCTCGACCTCGAAGCGGCGCGGGCGGCGGTCGGCAAGCTCGGCCAGCAGCTCGGCCTCGGCGTCGAGGCGACGGCGGAGGCAATCCTCGCCGTCGTCAACCAGAACATGGCCGGCCGCACGCGGCTGCTCTCGATCGAGCAGGGCTACGATCCGCGCGATTTCGCCCTGGTGATCTTCGGCGGCGCCGGGCCGCTGCACGGCGCCGCCATCATGCGCGACGTCGGCATCAAGACCATGCTGGTGCCGCCGAGCCCCGGCGTGCTCTGCGCCATGGGCTGCGTCATCGCCGATATCCGCTACGATCTCTCGCAGACGGTGGAGCGGCGCGCTGACGAATTCGATCCGGCGACCCTCGCGAAGATCCTCGGCGGCCAGCGCGAGGAGGGCGAGGGGCGCGTCCGCGACAGTGAGGCGAGGGTGGACCATGTGGTGGTCTCCCACTTCGCCGACATCGCCTATCTCGGCCAGATCCACACGCTCCGGGTGCCGATCGAGCGCGGCTGGTCGCCGGCGCGCATCGCGCAGGCCTTCGCCGAGATCTACCGGCGCGAATACGGCAACACGCTGGGCGACATTCCCGCCGTGATCGTCAGCCTCAAGACGGTGGTGCAGGGCACGCGCGAGCATCCGAAGCGCAGCCTCGCCGCGCCCGCCGCGGCGAAGCCACCCAAGCCGATGACCGAGCGGCAGGTGCATTTCGGCAAGTGGTACGCGACGCCGGTCTATCGCCGCCGCGACCTTACGCCAGGCATGACCCTCGCGGGCCCTGCAATCGTCGAGCAGCCCGACACCACCACGGTGATCGAGCCCGACATGGGAGGCCGCGTCGACGCCTACGGCAACCTGCTGGTGGAGCTGGCGTGAGACCCTCGCGCCACCCAAAGCCGTCATGGCCGGGCTTGACCCGGCCATCCACGGGGTGCCGCCGCAAAGACGTGGATGCCCGGCTCAAGGCCGGGCATGACGACTGCGAAATGAGAAAATCGGGATGACCGGCTTCCTCAATGTGTTGCTGGTGGGGCTGCTGCTGGGCGGCATCTACAGCCTGATCAGCATCGGCCTCAACCTGATCTTCGGCGTGCTGCGCGTCGTCAACTTCGCCCAGGGCGGCCTGGTGATGATAGGGATGTACAGCACGGTCTTCCTCTATTACCGGCTCGGCCTCGATCCCTATGTCGCCCTCTTCCTGGTGACGCCCGCCATGTTCCTGCTCGGCATGGTGCTCTATCGCCTGATCCTGCAGCCGCTGCAGAACGAGCCGATGATGCAGATCTTCGCCACCTTCGGCCTGCTGATCGTGGCGGAGAACGTGATCCTGGGCTTCACCCGCGGCGAGGGCTACAGCGTCGCCACCTCCTTCTCCCGCGTCGTATTCCCGGTGGGGCCGCTCAACGTCAGTGCGGTGCGGCTCGGCGCCCTGGTGGCGGCGACCCTCATCACCCTCGGCCTCACGGTCTTCCTCCGCACCACCATGGCCGGCAAGTCGATCCGCGCCGTGATCCAGGACCGCCAGGCGGCGCGCATGATGGGGATCAACGTCGAGCGGACCTACCTCCTGACCTTCGGTCTCGGCACCGCCTTCGCCGGCATGGCGGCGGCGCTCCTGACGCCGATCTACACGCTCTCGCCCGGCCTCGGCGACAACTTCATCCTGCCGGCCTTCGCCGTCGTCGTGCTGGGCGGCCTCGGCAGCGTCACCGGCGCCTATCTCGGCGGGCTGATGGTCGGCATCGTCGAGTCCTTCGCCGGCTTCTACATCGATCCCAGCCTCAAGCAGGCGATCTGGTTCGTGATCCTGATCGTGGTGCTGATCCTCC
>Ga0335078_10016103_pt1 | contig 11097 bp, 9 predicted proteins | sample Lox_Sample_32_FD_206711 | JGI IMG/M metagenome (GOLD analysis project Ga0335078, IMG submission 206711) | Soil microbial communities from Loxahatchee National Wildlife Refuge, Florida, United States - Lox_Sample_3.2 | ecosystem: Environmental > Terrestrial > Soil > Wetlands | place: USA: Florida...
CCGCGTACCGGCAGCTGCTCTTCGCTGGGAATTCGCTTTCCTTCGAAAAAAATAAAATGTTCCACACTTTTTCCACAGCCCCGTTGAAATATGATACCGGCTCCAAAATCGGTCGGAACGCGACGAGCACAATTGCAAGGGGAGAGTAGATGAAGGCCATTGAAGTCCCGAAAACGGGCGGTGTGGAAGTTCTCGCGTTCGTGGACGTACCTATTCCGAAGCCAAAGCCCAACGAAGTGCTCGTAAAGATTGCCGCCTCGGGAGTAAATTACATCGACGTCTATTTTCGCGAGGGACGTTACCCTGTCACACCGCCGTTCATTCTGGGCCTGGAAGCCAGCGGGGTGGCGAGCGAAATAGGCAGCGACGTGAAGGATTTCAAGCCGGGAGACCGCGTCACCTACACCAGCATTCCCGGCGCGTACGCGGAATATGCGGCCGTGCCGGCGGACCGGCTCGTGCGCGTGCCGGCGGGCATCACAGATCATCAAGCCGCGGCCGCGATGCTGCAAGGAACGACCGCGCACTATCTGGTCCACAGCACCTACCCGCTGAAAAAAGGAGAGACCGCGCTGATCCATGCGGCCGCGGGCGGCGTCGGGCTGCTGCTGGTGCAGATGTCGAAATATATCGGGGCACGAGTCATCGCCACGGTCAGCACCGAGGAAAAAGCCGCGCTGGCGCGCGAAGCCGGGGCGGATGAAGTGATCTTTTATACCAAGCAGGATTTCGAGGTGGAAACCAAACGCCTCACCGATGGAAAAGGCGTTCATGTGGTTTACGACGGGGTCGGGAAGACGACCTTCGATCAGGACCTCAACGTGCTCCGTCCGCGCGGTTATCTGGTGCTTTTCGGCGCGTCCAGCGGGACCGTACCGCCGTTCGATTTGAACAAGCTGGGACCGAAGGGATCCTTGTTTATCACCCGTCCCACTTTGGCTCACTACATTGCAAGCCACGAAGAGCTTCAGCTTCGGGCCAACGATGTGTTGAACATGATTGCGTCGGGCAAACTAAAAATGCGCATCGAGCATCTTTATCCTCTAAGGGATGCCCAGCAGGCCCATCGGGATCTGGAAGGAAGAAAGACGACGGGAAAATTGCTTCTGATCCCGTGAAAGACCTGGGAAAATCGAGCCAGACGAGTGAGTTCCGGCCACGGCCCCTCAGGGTAAAAATGCGTTTGTGTTGCATGCAAGGGTTGCACGGCTAACCAAAGTGCGTTAACATCTTTGTTAATCCGGGTGACTCTTGCCTGAAAGTTGATTGCATCTTCAAGGAGCATCATGCCCCGCGCAAAAACGATACAAAAACCGACACCTACAAATCTGGCGTCACTCATTCGAGGCCTCTACGGCCGCGTTGCTCGACAGCTCAAGGTGGACCCCTCCTACGTCAGCCGCGTCGCGCGCGGAGAACGCCAATCCGATGAGATCGAAGCCTCTTTGGAGCGAGAGCTAAAGCGCATCATGTCTCTTGTGAGCACGAACCATAATGGAACTGGACGCCACTCCAAAAAGTCCTCCGCCAAGCAGACCAAGAAGAAAAGGGTGATGTAGTTTCAAAATACGCGCCGCCGGTAGCCAGGCGCGACGGTTCGACCGAGGTGTCGACTCATTGCTGCTGTTGGGCGGGCTGCTGCGCACGCTCCACAATGGGGGGAGGCTCGGGCGTCACCACCTTGTTTTCGCTGAGCTGTTCGCGCCCGTCATCGTCGACGGCGGGCCGCACGCTCACATCGACGGAAAGCCTCTGCCCCGCATGGCCCTTGTACACGCCGCGAACCGGGGCCACATCTCCATAGTCCCGCCCATACGCAATGCGAACATGCTGCAGGCCGAGCGGCTTTCCTAGCGTCGGATCGAGACCCACCCAACCGGAATCCGGCAAGTAGACTTCCGCCCAGGCGTGGGAGGCGGATCCCCCGATCACTTCCTGCAATTTAGCGTCGGGCGACGCCGCGCTTTGCGGAACCAGATAACCGGAGACGTAACGCCCGGGCAGTCCTCGCTTGCGGACCATTCCCAGCAGCAAGTGCGCGAAGTCTTGGCACACTCCGGCCCCGAGCGCGAGAGAATCCTGGATCGACGAGTTGACGTGCGTCGCTCCCTTGACGTATTTGAATTTCTCGTGAATCAAGGCGGACGCCCGCCTCACGAATCCCGAGACGCTTCCATCGCTTCCACGGCAGGCCGAATCGATGAGCCCGTCCAGCTGCGGCACGTGGGGAACGTACCCCGTCGGTACGATGAAGTCTAAATACTCTTCAGTTAACCCGTCGCGGCGATCCTCGAGTTCGGAAAGATTCATTCCGCCCGACGGCAGCGCCGGCGCATCGTGCGCCAGCACCACGGACTCCGCTTCGATCTTCAGGTGGTAGTGTTCGGGAAGGATGTTGAATTGATGCACCCAATTCCCGAACGAATCGCGATAGGAAGTGCCGCGCGAGACCGGGTCGGTCAAAAGCCGGAACGACAGGCAGCTCTGCGTCTCATCGTGAATCGGCCGCAGGCGCACTTCGTTGTAGCTTTCTGAAACCGGGCCGTCGTAGCGGAATTCCGTGGCGTGGACCAGGTGATACCGGTTCATGTGACCACCGCGTAATAGAAATAGTTTCGGGCGATGTCTTCGCCGATGGCTCCGCACATTTGCAGCATGTCGTTCAAATAAGAGTGCAGGCCCAGCTGAAAAATTTCCGTGATCCGGTCGTAGCGCAACCGCTCGAGCACTTTTCCCGTCAAGCGTTCCGCCTCATTGGCGTAGGAGCCCGCTCCCGTGCCGCTGATGGCGCGCAGCCCGGCCTGCACTTCGGTCATGCTGAAGCGGATCGAGCGCGGATGGAGCGGGTGCATGATCAGCATTTCCGCGACTTTTTCCGGCTCGATCGAGGAGTGATATTTGCGGTGATAGGCCTCGTAGGCGCCCACGGATTTCAGCACAGCCATCCATTGATGGTTGTCGCCGCTGCCGATTTCCGCCGGCGCGTCGTAGAGGATGTGATACTGCACGTCGACGAGCCGCGCCGTCATTTCCGCGCGCTCGATGAACCAGCCGATGCGCAGAAATTCCCAGCCCTCGTCGTGCGGCAGGGTCGCGTCGGTGACGCCGTGGAACCGGTGGCTGCCGAAGCGGATAGCGTCGCAAAAGCGGTGCGGCCCCGCCGCCATTTCCTCGTCGGGGTGGAAGCGGTTCACGGTGAAGTAGAAGCTGTTGATGTCTTCCCACATCTCCCGCGAAATATAATCGCGGATGGTGCGCGCGTTTTCGCGGGCCTTGGCGATGCACTGCACGATGGAGCTGGGATTATCCTGGCGAAAAGCCAGAAATTCAAAAACAGCGCGGGCATCGGCGTCCCCATACAAGGCGCGGAAGCGCTCTTCCTCCCCGGCCATGACGATCAGGGGATCCCAATGCAGGCGATATTTGTCTTTGGATTGCTCGAGCACGGTATGAAAATTCACATCCAGAATACGCGCGGTGTATTCCGCCCGCTCGATGTAGCGAGCCAGCCAGAACAACGACTCCGCGATTCGCGACAGCATTTCACTCATCCCCGAACAATACCCAGGTGTCCTTGCTGCCGCCGCCCTGGGATGAATTTACTACGAGAGAACCTTCCTGCAATGCAACTCGGGTCAAGCCACCCGGCACGATCGTGACTTTCTCCCCGTCGTAGAGGCAATACGGCCGAAGGTCGACGTGGCGCCCGGCGAAGAATCCATGCGAGGCATCGTAGGAGGGCACACAGGAAAGAGGCAGGACGTGTTGCGCGATGTAATTTCGCGGATCCGCCTTGATGCGTTGCCGGAAATCCTCGATTCTTTCGCTGTCCGCCGTCGGGCCCATCAGCATTCCGTAACCGCCGGATTCGCCCACGGCTTTCACGACCAGTTCCGACAGGTGATCCAAAACGTACGAGAGATCTTCTTTCTTGGAGCACAGATACGTATCGACGCTCCTCAAAATCGGGTCTTCACCCAAATAGTAACGAATGAATGTAGGTACGTAAGCGTAAATTGCTTTGTCATCGGCCACCCCGTTGCCCACGGCGTTGGCCAGCGCCACATTTCCCGCGCGGTAGGCGCCCATCAGGCCGGGTACGCCCAGCACGGAATCCGGCCGGAAGGTGAGCGAGTCCAGGAACTCATCGTCCACGCGGCGGTAAATCACGTCGACGCGCTTCAGGCCGTGTATCGTTTTCATGTAGACGATGCCGCCGTCCACGATCAGGTCGCGGCCTTCGACCAGTTCAATGCCCATTTGCTGCGCCAGAAAACTGTGCTCGAAATAGGCGCTGTTATAAATGCCGGGCGTTAGCAGCGCGATTTGCGCGTCGTTGCCTCCGCGCGGCGAGAGGCTGCGCAGGATCCGCGCCAGCTCCGCGGGATAGTGGTTGACGGGAAGGACCTCGTACTCCTGAAACGCGTCCGGGAACGTGCGCATCATCACCAGGCGGTTTTCGAGCACGTAGGAAATTCCGCTGGGCGTGCGCACGTTGTCCTCGAGGACGCAGTATTCGCCGGTCTTGGAATCGCGCACCAGGTCGATGCCGCAGATGTGCGTGTGAATTCCCCGCGGCACCTCGATCCCGATCACTTCGCGCAAGAAATGCTTGCAGGAATAGACGAGCGAGCGGGGGATTTGCCGGTCGGCAAAAATGCGCTGCTTGCCGTACACATCCTGCAAAAATAAATTCAGGGCCATCACGCGCTGCGCCAGGCCGCTCTCGACGCGCTGCCATTCGGAATGGGGAATGATGCGCGGAATCAGATCGAAGGGAAAGAGCCGCTCCGTGCCGCGCCCGTCGCTATACACCGTGAACGTGATGCCTTGAAGGAGGAAGGAAAGATCGGCATGCTGGCGGCGCTCCTCAAACTGCGCCGGAATCATCGACCCGAGCTTCTCGAAAATTTTGGCGTAGTGCGGGCGCGGCACATCAGGCGCCGAAAACATCTCGTCGTAGAATGGCCCGACCTGATAGTCGCCGAATAGCCTCTGCAGAGGCATCTGTGATGGCACCGCCGACATTATAGAACAGAACTTTACCAAGAGATTCCCTGGTTAGAGCCACGAAAGAATCTATCGGTGGCATCAGAAATCCGATGTGCAACGTTCCATAAAGGGGGAAATGCAGGTTGTGTGGATGCACCTGAACGGTGCAGTGGCGAACTGCAGGCGCGTCCGCTACGCTTCGCGCAAAAATCTTGTAAATCTATTATAAAGAATCGGTTGTGGTATAGCGTTCAAGCCTCGGATTTGCTATCGTTCTAAAACCAAACCTATGAAAAATCCCAAAGCTCTTCTTGCCCTTTGCATCGGCTTGACTCTTTTTATTTCACCGGTCCTGGCTTCCGCGAAAACGGCGGCGCTCGGGCAGTCCGCGGCATTTTTAGTCGCTCCACAGATTCGCGCCGACGCGAACCGCATTGCCGAATTGGAGCAGAAAATTGCGGACGCGAAAGGCTCGGCGGACAACGCCTGGATGCTCGTGAGCGCCGCCCTGGTTCTGCTGATGACCGGGCCGGGGCTGGCGCTGTTTTATGGCGGACTGGTTCGGAAGAAAAACGTGCTCGCCACCATGCTGCAAAGCTTCGCGATGATGTCCCTGATCACCATCCTATGGGGTCTGTTCGGATACAGCCTCGCATTTGGATCGGGCAACAGTTTCATCGGAGGATTTGAATATGTATTTCTGCGCGGCGTCGGCGGGCAACCGAATGGCGATTATGCGGCCACGATCCCGCACCTCACCTTCATGGTTTATCAGCTCATGTTCGCTGTGATCACGCCGGCGCTGATCACGGGAGCTTTTGCCGAACGAATGAAGTTCAAGGCCATGTTGCTCTTCATGGCTCTCTGGTCGGTGGTGGTGTATAGCCCCATGGCGCATATGGTCTGGGGCAAGGGTGGATTTCTGAATGCTTCCCTCGGCGGCGTAATTCCGACGCTGGACTTTGCAGGCGGGACCGTGGTTCACGTGACCTCCGGAGTTTCCGCGCTCGTCTGCGCGCTCTATCTTGGTAAACGCCTGGGCTACCCAAACGAGTCCGTGCCGCCCCATAGCGTGGTCTTAAGCTTTATCGGCGCCTGCCTGCTTTGGGTGGGCTGGTTCGGATTCAATGCGGGCAGCGCTCTCTCCTCCGGCGGCCTAGCGTCGAGCGCTTTTGTGGCCACGCATTTCGCCGCCGCGACGGCTGCGGCGGGCTGGACCCTGGCGGAATGGTGGCGAAGCAAGAAGCCCAGCGCCTTGGGAGCCATCTCCGGCGCCGTGGCCGGACTTGTGGCGATCACCCCGGCGGCCGGCTTCGTGAAGCCGATGCCCGCGATGGCGATCGGATTTCTCGCGGGGATTCTGTGCTACTTCATGGTGGCGACGGTCAAGGCCCGCTTTGGATATGACGACTCTCTCGACGCCTTCGGCGTCCACGGGGCGGGCGGAACGATCGGCGCGATCCTCACGGGAGTTTTTGCGGTCAGCGCCGTGAATCCCATCTTCAAGGATTCGAATGGAAATGCTTTGGCCTCGGGCCTTATCGAAGGAAATGCGCATCAGCTCCTGAATCAGTTGGTCGGCGTGGCGATTGCCTGGGGCCTGGGAATTTTCGGGACCCTGGCCATCCTGTTCATCGTTGACAAGCTCATCGGCCTCCGCGTTTCGCCGGAGCAGGAAATTCAAGGCCTCGATCTTTCGCAGCACGGAGAAGAAGGATACGACTGGGAGACTTCCATGTAGCTACTGGTTTTTCGGGGGCTGTCGTGCCATTCTAGCGGGCGCGTTTCTTGGCCAGACGCCGGAAAACCAGGCATGCCCACACAGTCCACGCTCAGCAGTGAATTACGGGAACGCTACGAGTCTGAATCCGCGCGGCTCCGGAACGATTTTTCCACCACAAAAGATGGCCTGAAGTATCTACAAAACAGATCGGCGCTGGTCGATGCGATGGCGCGCCGCCTCTGGGCGCATTTCATCGTTTCCGCGGGCCTGGAATCTTCGCGGATGGTGTTCGCCGCCGTCGGTGATTTCGGCCGGCAGACCCTCTTTCCGTATTCGGAGGTCGATCTCATTTTTCTCGCGGACAGCGGCGAAGCGGCGGAAAAATTCAAGGATGCCATCCAGCGGTTCTCGCAAGGCATGAGCGAAATTGGGTTGAAGTGCAACGTGACGGCGGGAGTTATCGCGGATTTTTTGCAATTCGACTCGGACCGCGCCGAGGCGATTCTGTCCCTGCTGGATTGTCGGTTTCTCGATGGCGGCCAGGAGCTTCTCTCGACCCTTCGGAACCGGCTGATTCCTGAAATCATGGTTCGCGAATCGCCGGCCCTCGTCGAGCGCCTGGCGGAATTGACGCGCAATAATCACCGCAGGTTTGCGAACACCGTTTTTCATCTCGAGCCGAATGTGAAAGACGGTCCGGGCGGGTTTCAGGATTACGTGACGGCGCGCTGGCTGGCCGCCATTTCCGCGATGGAAGAGCATCACGCCTGGCCCGATCCCTCGGCTTATTTTTCTCCCGACAACCAAAAGGCGATGGATTCGGCGCTCGCTTTCTTCGCCTCCGTGCGTTGCTTTCTGCACTTCCGGAATAAGCGGGACAATAATCTGCTGACTTGGGATGCGCAGGACGAAGCAGCCGCCCAAAACGTGGGAATGCAAAACACGGAAGCTTCCTCGGCCACCGATTGGATGCGCATCTACTTCGGCCACGCGCGAGCCGTTGAGCATATCTCCGGACAACTGCTCGAGGAAATGCCGGCAGCGCAGTCCCTCTTTTACAGGCAACTGGAAACCTGGCGGACAGGTTTTTCCGATGACGATTTTTCCGTCGTCGACGGTTTGATTTTTTTTCAGAAGCCGGAAAATTTATCCGATCCGCGACTTTTCTTTCGCGCCTTCCGTCTGATTGCTGGGCGCGGTTTCAAACTCAGTCCCGCGGCTGAGCACCAGATGGAGTTGGCCAGGCCGCGCCTCTCCGCCAGTCTTCCGAGCGGCGCGGATTTTTGGCGGTTTCTCGAGGATCTTTTGCCGGAACTGCACGCGGCGGACGCGCTCCGCGCCATGCATTCCCTGCATCTGCTCACGCTGTTCCTGCCGGAGTTGCAGGGCATCGACGCGCTCGCCGTGCGCCAGGCCTCCCATCGTTTCACGGTGGATGAACACACGCTGCAAGCGATTGAAAATTTGCACGGCCTGCGCCAATCCAAATCCAAATGGGACGAACGCTATGCCGGCATCCTCGGCGAGCTGGACCAGCCCGAGCTGCTCAACCTCGCCATCTTGCTGCATGACACCGGCAAGGCTGTCTCGCTTCTCGAACCCATTCCGGCCAGCCTCGAAATCGCAAGAAAATGCGTTGAACGCCTGAAGCTTCCCGCGGCCGACCGCGAAACCGTGCTCTTTCTCATTCAACACCATCAGGATTTGGGAGCAGGATTGCGCAGGGACATTTTCGATCCGCGCACCGTGGCGCAATTTGCCGAAAGCATCGGCAGCCCGGAACTGCTGAAAATGCTTTGCCTCTTCACGTATGCGGACCTGAAAGCGGTGAATCCGGAGGCGCTCACCCCGTGGAAAGCGGAGGATCTATGGCAGCTATATATCGGCACGGCCAATTATTTCAACCGCAGCGTGGACGAACGCGTCCACGGCGACGCCAACGATGAAGTCCTGAATCACCTTCGCTCGCTAGCCGCCGCGGCGGGCGAAAAACTCAAGACATTTTTGGAAGGCTTGCCGCGCAGATATCTCCGCACGCATCCGGTCGATGAAATTCTGCGGCACTTCGAGATGGCCGGACGCCTTGGGCAGGACCCTGTTCAACTGGCTCTCAAGCGCACGCGCCACTGGTACGAGCTCACCGTCGTGACCAAAGACCGCCCGCGCCTCTTTTCCACCGTGGCCGGAGCGCTGGCCGCCTGCGGCATGAACATCGGCAAAGCCGGCGCCTTCTCCAACGCCTCTGGCACCGTCGTGGACACGTTTTCCTTCACCGACCGCTACCGCACTCTGGAAATGAATCTTCCGGCGTGGGAGCGTTTCAAGACCACGGTCCACGATGTGCTCTCCGGCAAGCGCGACCTCAAACGCATGCTTCGCGAGCGCCTCGAAGTGGACAAAGAAGTAGACAAAAACGAGCCCGGAAAGACGGCGCACACGCCGCGAATTCAGTTTGACAACGAGTGCTCGGCGCACAGCACCTTAATCGAAATCGTCACGCAGGACCGCCCCGGCCTGTTGTACGGCATCAGCTCCGTTTTCTCCGTGCAGAGTTGCAACATCGACATCGCGCTGATCGACACCGAGGGCCAGACAGCCATCGACGTTTTTTACCTTACTTCCGCCGATGGCAAGCTCACTCCCGAACATCAGGAGCGCCTGCGCCACTCCCTCTTGCAAAAACTTTCCTCGTGACGAGGCGATTCCGCCGCCCGCCGGGGCTTCCGTCTTCCGGCATTTCCGGTAAAATGCTGCTACTTCAACTCCTCAATCGTCGCCACATGAATGATCTCGTTTTTCGCATCGAGCGTGCCGGTGATTTTCACCTGATGCCCGATATATCTTTCCGCTTTCGTATCATCGTTGAGATAAAAATTGGTTTTACGTGCCTGATCGTAAAGGATCGGATTCACCCACTCCCTGTTTTCATTGGTTCCCTTGACTTCTCCGACAAAGGTTTGCGTCTGAGGAGCTACTTGCTGGCCGGATCGTGTCGCGGCGCTATTCGCGTTACCGGGAAGCACGGCAATGCCCATCAGCATCGCTCCTGCAATCCCAAGCAACGTCATGCTCTTTTTCATAAATTACCTCCGGGAATGACCGGCGCAAATGCCAGTGCAAAACCTTCGCTTTTTTTCGCCAGTGTATTTGCAAGGCGTCCTCTTTTGCGCTAGTTCCTGTTCGGCGCGGTTAACATTTTTGGCCGCTCCCCGGTCCCTCCACACTTAATTAGATGTTGCAATGAGACACATGGTTTTGCAGCGGCAAGTTTGCCAGTTATCCGATGGTTCTGCTCTCGAACTTCATCCAACGAAAAAATGGGGAGGGTGGAATGATGCTTGCGCTTTGAAATTTCAAATGATTCTTCAGCAGGGTTCCGTGTCGCGCGACATCGGGGATTTAAGAGGCCTTTGCAAACCGCATCGCAACTGAGTTCATGCAATACCGCAAGCCGGTCGGCCGGGGACCGTCGTCGAAGACGTGTCCCAGATGAGCCTCGCACCTACGGCACGACACAGCCGTCCGCGTCATTCCGAAGCTCGTATCGGTGGTCTCCACGACGTTCTCCTTGGCAATCGGCTCCCAAAAACTGGGCCAGCCCGTGCCGGAATCGAATTTCGTCGCCGAGCTAAAAACCGCCGTATCGCAACAGATGCACCGGAAGACGCCTTTATCGTGTACGTTCAGAAGCTCCCCTGTCCCGGGGAACTCCGTCCCCGCCCGCCGCGTGATTTCAAAAGAAGACGCCGATAATTGCTTCCTCCACTCGGCGTCGGACTTCTCGATCATGGGGACCGAAACCTCGCCCTTGCGTTCGCCCGCATCGGTGAATTCGACAATCGTGACGAACTTCGGAGGCCCAATGGGCGCGGCCGCAACATCCGTTGAGCCATTTTTCTCGTAACTCCAAAAGACAAACCCCGCCAGCGCCGCGCCCGAGGCGATAAGAAACGCCCTGCGCCCGGTGAGGCGAGGGCCGCGATCTTCGCTTCCATCCCATTCAAACATGGCTACCTCCCGCACTTCGAAATCATGCATCAGCCGTTACGGGGTTCTGTGCCAACTATAACACGAAGGCCTAATCCGTATGGACATAACGGTTGTAAAAGAGTATTTCCGAATAATCCCCTGCGGAAATTATCGATCACGCCGGTTGACAAACGCTTCGCCAGTGAAGCCAAATGGAATGCGTGAGCGCCCACGGCAAAACCGTCTGTGGCCGCGCTGCTTCGTGGGGTATCCATACAACGGCGCGATCCGCAATCATCATCCAACTGGCTGATTTTGTCGTATAGTTGAATTGAGACACCGGTTGCCTGGCGCGGACATGCCGATGTGTCTCGGAGGATTCATATGTTATTAAAACGGTCCCCGGATTTGAA
>Ga0335078_10016104_pt1 | contig 11096 bp, 10 predicted proteins | sample Lox_Sample_32_FD_206711 | JGI IMG/M metagenome (GOLD analysis project Ga0335078, IMG submission 206711) | Soil microbial communities from Loxahatchee National Wildlife Refuge, Florida, United States - Lox_Sample_3.2 | ecosystem: Environmental > Terrestrial > Soil > Wetlands | place: USA...
CGCAGACAATCCGCGACCGCGCCTACTCGTCGAGGTTCGTGCGAACGATGCGGTCGAAGTCGACCGGTTTCGGCGGCCACCCCTCGCTCATGTACCGGACGAACGCCTCGAGCGACCCCTGGGTGAGCGCCTCGTTGCGGACGCGTTCGAACCCGATCGTCGAGACGTGGCGTTCCGTGAGCGCGTGGTGCGCGCCGTAGTGGGCCGGGTAGACCTCGGTCTCGCCGGGGAGCGTGAGGATCTTCGTCGTGAGCGATTCGTAGAGCTTCTCGGGAGAGCCCCCGCCGAGGTCGGTGCGTCCGCAGCTCCCGAGGAGCAGGGTGTCGCCGGTGAAGACCTTGTCCCGCACGCGGAGGGTCACGTGGTCGAGGGTGTGCCCGGGGGTCTCGAGGACGACCACCTCCTCGCCGCCGAACCGGATCGCATCGCCCTCGGCGAACGACCGGTGCGGGTACCGGGCCTCCGAGCGACGGCTGAGGTGGATCGGGGCGTCGGTCGCGGCGTGCAGCGCCGCGTGGCCGGCGAGGTGGTCCGCGTGGGTGTGGGTCTCCACGATCCCCACGAGCCGCCAGCCGCCGTCCGAGAGGAGCGCGCGGTACGGCGCGATGTCGCGTCCCGGGTCGATGATGACCCCCTCCCGAGCGACCGGGTCGCCGAGAAAGTACGTGAGGCAGCCGACGTCGGGTCGGGGGATCTGGCGCAGGAACAGGTGGGCCCCCGGGTCTTCGTCGGGGTACCGGGCGAGGTCGGCGTCGGCGACCCGGGAGTACTCTTCCAGTCCGCCTTCGAGCGCGGCCGCGAGCGGGAAGCCGCGGTCCTGCAGGAACCGCGCGGCGCGTCGCGCCTGGGCACCGAAGTGATCGTACGCGACGATCGGTCGGTCGTGCGGCAGGGTCGCGAGGGTGGTGCCGATCGTGTCGAGCGGGACGTGCCGGTCCCCGGGGAGATGGACGAGCGACCGCTCCGCGGCCGGGCGCACGTCGAGGAGGAGGAGCGGCGCGGCGGACTCGAGGAGACCGCGAAGGTCGGTCGGGGAGACGAGCGGGACCGCTCCGCTCCTCGGCGGTCGCACGAACGGATGGGGAAGGCCCTCGGTCGAAGCGCCCACGGACCGGGCGAGAGGAGGCCCTCGCGTATTTAGGGTCGGGTCTCGGCGCGATTTCAGACCGACCCCTTCGGAGTCCGCGCGGTGCGTCAATTGCCGAACTCCCTGCACGTCTCCGCAAAAGCGTTAATAAACCGAGGCCGGGTGAACCGGAGGAGATGGCCCAAAGCGTGTCCGCCCCCGTCGAGCGCGAGCGCACGGCCCGGCAGAAGGCCCGGGAGGCGGCGGCCGCGGAGCGGAGCGAGGACCAGACCGACCTCCTCGGGGAGCGGTCGCTCGAGCTCTCCCGCTACTTCGGCGGCAAGATCGAGACGGTGCCGAAGGTGCCGGTGCGGTCCCTTGCGGACTTCGCCCTCTGGTACACGCCCGGGGTCGCCCGGGTCTCCCGTGCGATCCGGGCCGACCCCGAGAGCGCGTTCGACCTCACCGGCCGGTGGAACACGATCGCGATCGTGACCGACGGCTCGAGGGTCCTCGGGCTTGGGGATATCGGACCGCGCGCGGCGCTGCCGGTGATGGAAGGGAAGGCGCTCCTGTTCAAGTTCCTCGGCGGCGTCGACGCGATCCCGATCCCGATCCAGGTGAGCTCTCCCGACCAGTTCATCGCGACCGTCGAGGCGATGGCACCGGCGTTCGGCGGGGTCAACCTCGAGGACATCGCGTCGCCGAAGTGCTTCGGGATCCTCGAGGAGCTCCAGAAGCGTCTCCCGATCCCGGTCTGGCACGACGACCAGCTCGGCACCGCGGCCGCGACGGTCGCCGGACTGTTGAACGCCCTCGAACTCACCCATCGCTCGGTCCGCGAGGTCCGCACGGTGCTGCTCGGCGCCGGCGCGGCGAACCTCGTGACCGCCCGCCTCCTGCTCGAGCTCGGCCACCCCGCCCACCAGCTCACGCTCGTCGACCAGAAGGGGGTCCTGCACGCCGACCGCGAGGACCTGGACGAGCTCGAGCTCCGCAACCCGTGGAAGTACAAGATCGCGCTCCGCACGAACGGAGGGGGCCGGACCGGCGACCTCGCGGCGGCGCTGGACGGCGCCGACGTGCTGCTGGCGGCGTCGACCCCGAACCCCGACACGATCCGGCCCGAGCACGTCCGGTCGATGGCGAAGGACCCGATCGTCTTCGCGCTCGCGAACCCGGTCCCCGAGATCTGGCCGGACGTCGCGCGGTCCGCGGGGGCGGCGATCGTCGCGACGGGGCGGAGCGACTTCCCGAACCAGGTGAACAATTCGCTGATCTTCCCGGCCGTCTTCCGCGGGGTACTCGATGCGCGGGCCCGGTCGATCCCGGATGAGGTCGTCCTCGCCGCCGCGAAGGAGCTCGCCCGCGGCGCCGCGCGGAAGGGCCTCACCGCCCAGCACCTTCTCCCGACGATGGAGGAGCCCGAGGTGTTCCCGCAGATCGCCGCGGCGGTCGGTGACACCGCGGTCCGGCTGGGGATCGCCCGCCGGAAGCTCTCGCACGACGAGTTCCTCGACCGGGCGACGACGCTGATGGGCCGCTCCGGGCAGCTCGTGCGCGCGCTCGCCCGTGCCCGCCTTACGCCTCCGATGCCTCGGGCCCCCGCGCGACGGAGGCGAACGCGATGAGTCCGGAGAGCGAAGGCGGCGGCCGGTCGGGGGGTCCGGGCGAATCGCCCGGCGTCCCGATCCATCTGCGTCCGGCCCGGGACGGTGACGTTCCCGCGCTCGTCCCCCTGCTGCTGCGGCTGAAGCGGCTGAACGAGGAGTTCGACCCGTTGCTCAAGGTGCGGGACGACGCCGACCAGCAGGCGAAGCAGGTCCTGAAGGCGGACATCGCGAACCCGAAGGCGGTCGTCCTCGCGGCCGAGGGCGTCGGGGCCGACAAGGACAAGGTGGTCGGGTTCGTGCGCGCCCTCGTCCGCGAACGCCCGTTCTATGCCCCCGAGCACGAGGGCGTGATCCTCGACATCTACCTGCTCCCGATCTACCGGCGGCGCGGGGTCGGCGAGTACGTCCTCCGCGAGACCTCGAACGCCCTCAAGGCGAAGGGCGCCGCGGTGGTGACGGCCGAGTTCCCGTCGCAGAACGAGATCGCGAGCCGGTTCTACACGAAGCGCGGGTTCCGCCCGATCACCGAGGTCCAGGCGCGTTCCCTGTAGGCCGCGTCGGGGTCGGCCGCCTGCCGGCCGCGGGCCGGGCGGCCCCGCTTCCTAGTGTTCGGCCTGCCGGTGGGCCTCGACGAACCAGAGCCACTTGTCGACGCCGCGCGAGATCTCGGTGAAGATATCGGCCGTGTCCTTGTCGCCGAGCGCGTCCGACTGGTCGATCCCCGCCCGGGCGCTCTTGCCGAAGGCGGCGAGCGCGACGCTGACCGCTTCGACGTGCTGGCGTCCGTCCTTCGCGGCGGGATACTCGGGGAGCGCCGAACGGGAGGCGACCTGGCGCGCCGTCCCGTGGACCGCGCCGCCGAGCTGCACGGCGCGCTCGGCGAGGAGGTCGACGTAGTCCTCGACATCTTCGTTGACCTTGTCGAAGAGCTCGTGGAGCGCGATGAAGTTCGGGCCCTTGACGTTCCAGTGCGCCTGCTTCATCTGGGTCTGGAGGTCGATCGCGTCGGCGAGGCGAAGCTCGAGGAGGTCGATGACGGAGCTTCGGGCGTCCTCGGGGAGGTCGTTGTGCGTCGGGTACACCGCGCTCGCCCGGCTTCGGGCCATCGGTTTCGCTTGCATGGTCTTCGCGCCCATCGAGGCCCCCGTCGGCCAAGAGCCTTTTCCCCGGGGGCACGGCGCCGCGTCGGCCGGTCCCGGGAGCTGACCTTAAAAAACGGCGGACTCTCCGGCGGCCATGCCGAAGTCTCCGAGCGCCGGCGCGGGCTCCGCGCCCCGCTTCCTGCGGCGCGGGAAGGTGAAGGAGGTCTACGAGGTCTCCCCGACCGAACTCGAGTTCCGGTTCACGAACGACATCTCGGTCTTCGACAAGCACATCCCGAGCGAGATCCCGCACAAGGGTGAGACGCTCGCCCGGACCGCCGCCTTCTGGTTCGAGCTCTGCAGCCGCCTCGGCGTTCCGCACCACTACCTCTCGCTCGCCGGACCGACCGCGATGCGGGTGAAGCGGGTCCAGGTCGTCCCGAAACCGGCGACCCTGGGGCCGCACCCGACGAACTATCTCGTCCCGCTCGAGCTGATCGTCCGGTACTACCTCGCGGGGTCGATGTGGGACCGCGTGAAATCCGGGAAGGTCGCGTCGGAGGCGCTCGGATTCCCCAAGGGGAAGACGCTCACGTACGGCGAACCGCTTCCCGAGCCCCACTTCGAGGTGACGACCAAGCTCGAACCGGTCGACCGGTTGCTCTCGAAGGAGGAGGCGCTCTCCCTCTCCGGCCTCACCCCGGCCGACCTCGACCGGATCCGGGAGATGATCCTCCGGGTCGACGCGGCGATGCAGAAGGAGATCGGGCCGCGCGGCCTGATCCACGTTGACGGCAAGAAGGAGTTCGCGGTCGACGCGGACGGCGCGCTGATGGTCGTCGACACGTTCGGGACCGCCGACGAGGACCGGTTCTGGGACTCGGCGGCGTACGAGCGGGGCCGGCAGGTCGACTTCTCGAAGGAGTTCGTTCGGCAGCACTACCGGCAGTCGGGCTACTACGACACGCTCCAGAAGGCGCGGTCCGCCGGAACTCCCGAGCCGGAGATCCCGGCCCTCCCGCCGCTGCTCGTCGACGAAGTGAGCCGGCTCTACACGACGGTCTACCAGCGCCTCACGGGCGAGCCGTTCGTGCCGCTCGCGCATCCCGGATAGGCGGCAGCGTTCACCGTTTCGCGACCCCTCCCGTACGCTTATCTCCCCTCGGCCCGGTCGGTCGGACGTGCCGTCCAAATCCACCGCGAAACCCGCCGGGGCCGAGGAGGCCCCCCCGGCTCCGAAATCGCCGGTCGCCCTCGAGGACCTGCCCGGGATCGGCGGGATCACCGCCGAGAAGTTGCGCGAAAGCGGCTACACCGACCTGATGGAGCTCGCGGTCGCCTCGCCCGGCGACGTCGCCGAAGCGGCGGAGATCGGGGTCGCGATCGCGCAGAAGATCATCGGGGAGGCCCGTCGCAAGGCGGACGTCGGAGGTTTCGAGAGCGGCACGACGCTCCTCGAGCGACGCAAGAAGCTCGGTCGCGTCACGACGAACTCGAAGGCGCTCGACGAACTGCTCGGCGGCGGGGTCGAGACCCAGGCGATCACCGAGTTCAGCGGCGAGTTCGGGACCGGCAAGACCCAGCTCGCGCACCAGGTCGCGGTCGACGTCCAGCTGCCGGCGGCCCAGGGCGGCCTCTCCGGGGAGGTCGTCTACATCGACACGGAGAGCACGTTCCGGCCCGAGCGGATCGTCGATATGGCGAAAGGGGTCGGCCTCGACCCCGAGACGGCGCTCGGCCACATCCACGTCGCGCGGGCGTTCAACTCGAACCACCAGATGCTCCTCGTTCAGAAGGCCCAGGAGCTCGCCCGCGAGAAGCCGATCCGGCTGCTCGTGGTCGACTCGCTGACCGCCCACTTCCGTTCGGAGTACCTCGGCCGCGCAGAGCTCGCTCCCCGCCAGCAGCACCTCAACCGCCACCTCCACGAGCTCCTGCGCTTCGCGGACACCTACAACGCCTCGATCGTCGTGACGAACCAGGTCTCGGCCCGCCCGGACATCCTCTTCGGCGACCCGACCCGCCCGATCGGCGGGAACATCGTGGCCCACGCGGCGACGTACCGGGTCTATCTGCGGAAGTCGAAGCCGCCGAAGCGGATCGCGCGGCTGATCGATTCGCCGAACCTCCCCGAGGGCGAAGCGGTCTTCTCCCTCACGACGGAAGGGATCCGGGACTGACTAGCCTCCCGTGCGGAGCGCCCGCCCCCAGTCGGGGCGGGTGCCATTGCGGTCGGTGAACCCGTACTCCTTCGCGAGCGTCCACGAGCCGAACACCTTCCCCGACTTCGCGTGGACCCGGGGGTCGGACGCGAGGGCCACGACCGCCCGGCCGAGGAAGTACGGGGTCTCCGAGAACTCGAACCGACGGACCTTCCCGGCGGCGTCGTGCCAGTTCGCTTCCGTCACCCCGAACTGGTCGAGCATGTACTCCGAGCGCAGGAACCCGGGCGTCACGGCGACCGCGCTCAGACGGTGGAGCTTCGCTTCCTCGAACTCCTCGTGGTAGGCCCGGGCGAGGCGGATGACGGTCGATTTCACGAGGTCGTAGAAGAAGCTCCCCCGATAGTCGAGGTGGTCGCCGTCGGTGACCTCGAAGACGACCCCTCGCCGACGGGCGACCATGAGCGGGACGGCGTAGCGGCTCGTGAGGATGTGCGAGAAGACGGCCCGCTCGATCATCGTGCGACCGAGCCGGTACGACATCGTCCACGGAGGTTTTCCCCACTCCGTGAGCTCCTCGCCGCCCCAGATGTCGTTCACCAGGAGGTCGAGCCGTCCGTCCTCGCGCCGGGCAATCCGTCCCACGAGACGCCGCACCTCGTCCTCGACCGTGTGGTCGACCCGCAGCGCGTACGCCCGTCCGCCGTAGGCGCGGATGATCTCCGCCGTCTCCTCGATCGTTTCGGGCCGCCCGGGGGTCGCCGGGTGCGCGCGCGTGCTGCGTCCCGTCGCGTAGACCGTTGCTCCCGCGAGTCCGAGGCTCACGGCGATCGCCCGTCCGGCGCCCCGCGTCGCGCCCGCGACGAGGGCGACCTGCCCTCGCAGCGGCCGGCGGACGGCCGGGGCCCATCCCTCGTTCGGGGGCTGCGAGGCGGGAACGACCGCCGGAGCGGGCGACGTCCGCGTCATGGCTCCACGAGCCTTCCCGCCGTTACGAGGGGCTTTCCGTCGACCGTGAGGTCGGCCCCGCGCAGGATCAGCCACGCCCACCAGTAGACCCGGTTCGTCCCGCCGGCCGTGTCGTTCCGACCCAGTTGCAGGGTGAGGGTGCCGGCGCCCTGGTCCATCAGGAGCGGGGCCATCGCGACCCGGTCGTTGAGGCCGATCGACAGGATCCCGACCCGGTCCTTCCCCGGGCCGCCGCGCTCGTAGCTCTGCGAGAACAGCTCCTGGCCGCGGTCGTAAGTGAACCGGTCGAGCCGGCCGTTGGCGAACGTCCATCGACCCCCTTCGACCTCGCCTACGGTGTCGAAGACGCCGACGGAGTTCGGTACGTTCGAGCAGAACGTACCTTCCGCGACGCGTTCGTCGAGCGCGACCGAGACGACTCCGGCCGGCAGCTGAACGAGGCTCCAGTCCCCCTTCGGCCGTGCCGGAGGCACGAGCCCGTCCGAGACCTGGGGGCGGCGGTGCCGGAGCCCCAGCCGGAGGCGGGTGCCGTTCGGGTGGGAGATCTCCACGGTCGAACCCTGCCGCAAGCGGTCGGCAAGCCGGCCGGCCCGCCGGTGCAGCACCGAGGGGTCGACCGAGGTCCCGGCGACGAGCTCCTCCTTCCACGTCGCGAGGTCGACGCCGTACATCCGGGCGGAGGCCGGGGAGGCGCGGCCCAGCGCGAGCTGGACGGCGCGGGTGCCGGCCTTCGCCGCGGCCCCGTAGAGCACGTCGGGGTACTCGCCGAGCTTGTACCGGGTCGACCAGGGAAGCGCGTGGGCCCGCTCCCGGTCGCTGGGACCGAAGAAGGTGACGAGCGCGTCCGACCTCGCGATCGCCGCCCGCAGATGGTCGCCGACGCGGGCGAGGTCGGACGGACGGTTCTCCGCGACCGCCGCCCAGTAGGTCGGTTCGTCCTGGTAGATGAGGAGCGGTCGCGCCCGCAGACGGTGGGCCTCGAGGACGAAGGCGTTCGCGTACTCGAGCGTCTCCGACCAGCTCTCGACCGTCACGTGTTCGCCGGGTCGTACCCGCAGACACTTCCGCAACACGACCCGGGCCATCTCGCGAGCGGGCGCCCCGGGAACGACGGCCGCCCTCACGGAGGCTCGGACCGCGACCGGGTTCTTGAACCCGGGGTGGCCCGTAACACTTAGGTCGTAGCGTAAGCGCCCCCCGGCGTCGCTCGTGGCGATCTCGCGGGCGGTCGCGACCCACTGGAACGGTCCGCTCGTCTCCGAGTACGAACTGAGGAACAGCCCGATCGCCCGCGTCGTTTCGGCGCGCCCGGAATGTCGCGAGGTCGACGGGGCGAGCCGGGCGCTCCCGGCGAGCTCGCGAAGGACGCGCGCCTTCCACGCCTCCGGGCTCTCCTCCCAGGAGACCCGAACGTTCGGGCGGCGCGCGAGCCACTCGGTCAGCTCCGCCGAGGCGTCCAGGTGCGGGAGCGTGGCGACCAGTCGGATCGGGTGGCCACGACCGACGCCGGATTCGAGCTCGCCGACGAACCGCAGCACGTCCCGGGCCCGAGAGCGCGTCCGGCGGAGCGCCGCGGGGGCGGCCGACGGATGCGGGGAGAACGACGCGAGCGACCGGGAGAGTCGGTAGGTCCCGTTCCCCGACGGGACGGCGCCGGGACCGGGCCGCGAGGGCCGCGGAGCGCCCCGGCCGAGCGTGAGGGCGACCGCAAGATCCGGCGGGCGCAAGTACAGTCCGACGACTTCGATCGGCTCGAGCGGCCGCTCCGGATCCGGTCGCAGCGACGACCCCGCGCGGCCGACCGGGCGAACCCCGAACTCGTTCCAGAGGCGGCGGACCGTGGTGTGGCTTACGCCGAACTTCCGGGCGAGCTCCCGAGTGCTCACCCGCGACGACCCGAACGACCGTCCGCGTGCGGAGTCGCGGAGGATCGCGCGAAGACGGGCCTCGGGGATCCCGCCCCTACGAGGCGACCGAACGGTCGGCCGCTCGATCCCCCGAAGACGTGCGGAAAGGAACCGCCGACGCCACCGGGCCACCGTGAGCCGGCCGACGCCCAGGCGCCGGGCGATCTCGACGTCGCGGCGACCGCTCGCCGCCTCGAGCACGACCCGCGCCCGCAAGGCGCGCCGGTCACGCCCGGGCGCTCCGCGCGCCCAGCGAAGGAGCGCGGCCCGTTCCTCCGGGCTCACGACCACGGGCGGCGCCACGCGCATGACCGGGAGGGGCGCCGGGCGCTTTAGCCCCATCGCATTTTGACGCTCCGGATACGTATCTCAATAATTGTTCCAGCACGACATCGCTTGATAACCCCCGGTTCGGTTCGTGCTCCCATGTCCGCGAAACCCCGAACCTCTCGAAGCTCGTCGACGAAGAACTCGGCTCCCAGCCCCCAGGAAATCGCCCCGGGCGTCTACCTGGGAGGGTGGGACGACGCCGTGAAGTTCTCCGGCCAACGGTTCTGTGTCCTCGACGAGGAGCCGGAGGGGATGCCGCCGGGAACCCACGTACCGATCTACGACGACTCAAAGGACGCTCCGATCGTGCCGAACCTCGACCGGCTGGTCGCCGCGATGCGGGCCGCCCGTCGGGCCGGCGAGCCGGTGATCGTCTTCTGCGGCCACGGGATCCGTCGTGGACCCCTCGGCGCGGCTTGGTACCTCCACCGCGCGGAGAAGCTCTCGCTCGACCAGGCGTACGAGCGGATCCGGGCGGTCCGGCCGAAGGTCGAGACCGCGCGGGAATGGATCGGCCACCCGGAAACGCTCGAGTCGTAGTGCGGTTCGGATCCCATGCACCCCCAACCCAATCCCGACGTGCGCTGGGTGGCCGAGCTCGCGAACGTCTCGGAGGTCCGCGCCGAGAAGGTCGTCGCGGAAGCCCAGGGCGAGACGGCCCTTTACCGGCATCTGGACCGGATGCATCGCGCGGGGGGGCGCCCGTCGTACGTCGAGATCGACGCTCCGCTCGAGCTCTACGCGCTCGTCCGGCTCCTCCAGCCGCGGCACGTGGTCGAGGTCGGTGTCTCGTCGGGGGTCTCTTCGGCGTACATGCTCGAGGCGCTCGAGCGCGTCGGGCGGGGGACGCTCCATTCCGTCGACCTTCCGAAGCTCGAAACCCCGAAGCTCGCCCGGGGCCGTCACCGCTACCCGTCGTGGGCCCTGCCGCCCGGCCGTTCGTCGGGATGGGCCGTTCCGTTCCCGCTGCGCGGGCGCTGGGACCTTCGCCTGGGGGACAAGCGCCGGGTCGTGCCGCTCCTCGCCGAGGAGGAGTTCCCGGTCGACATGTTCGTCTACGACGTCCCCCACGTCGAGGCCGAAGCTGCCCGCGAGTTTTCCGCGATCGACCGTCGGTTCCGGGCGGGGTCGGTCGCGATCGGCGACCACGGGCCCGGCGGGGGTCTCTGTGCCCCGTTGAAACGGTGGGCCGCGTCCCGCCACGCGACCGCGGTGCGGTGCGGCGAGTGGGGGTTGTTCGGCTTCCGCGCCGCCGGCAGGGACCGGTCGACTAGGCGACGGAATCCAGCGGTTCGCTGACCCGGCGGAGCGCGGTCGCCTTCACGTAGAGATAGACCGACGTGCCCGGTCGCAGACCCAGCTGGCGGACCGGCTCCTCGGTCATCGCCACCCGGAGCCGTCCTCCTGGGGTCCGGACCAGAAGCGTCCGTTCGAGCTGACCGTCGCTCGGCATCATGGAGACGACGGTCGCCGGCACGACGTTCCGAGCGCTCGACGCGAACCGGCGCCGGGCGACGATCACCGACTCCGGATCGAGCGCGACCGCCACCCGCTCACCATCCTGAGCGGCGAACGCGACCCGCAGGTGCAGGGAGCGCCCGACCCGGACCTCGGGGAACGGAGCGCGGCGGAAAACGCCCCGGAGCACGTTCGGGGCCGGCAGCGGGGTGACCGGGCGGGCGTTGAGGAGCTCGACCGACTCGAACCCTCCGTGCGCGATCCGGTCTCCGAGCGGCGTGAGCGTCGTTCCGCCGTGTCCGGCGCCACCGCGCACGCCCCGGACGACCGGGCCGCCGAACGCCTCCTCGAGACGGGAGATCCGGTAGACCGCGCGGTCGCGGGTGATCCCGATGCGACGGCTGGCGCCCGCGATCGAGCGGTCCCCGCCGAGCGCGCGCAACAGCGCGACGTCCGTGCTCGTGACGAGGGGGGCTCTTCCGGTCACTGTCCGGGCACGGGACGGCCCG
>Ga0335078_10016106_pt1 | contig 11094 bp, 9 predicted proteins | sample Lox_Sample_32_FD_206711 | JGI IMG/M metagenome (GOLD analysis project Ga0335078, IMG submission 206711) | Soil microbial communities from Loxahatchee National Wildlife Refuge, Florida, United States - Lox_Sample_3.2 | ecosystem: Environmental > Terrestrial > Soil > Wetlands | place: USA: Florida...
TGTCGAGACCATACCGCTCGATATCCGGTTTTCCATTGGAGCCGATCGAGCGCTCCACTTCGACTTCCACCCACAGCCCCTGGCAATCGAATCCGTTTTGATATTTGGCGGAGTGGCCGGTCATCGCCTTGTAGCGCAGGAAGACATCCTTGAGGGTACGTCCCCACGCGTGGTGGACACCCATCGGATTATTGGCGGTGATCGGTCCGTCGACGAAGCGGAACAGGGGCTTGCCCGCACGCAACTTACGCAGCTTGTTGAAGGCGTCGGACGCGCGCCAAAAAGTAAGAATCTCCTCTTCCAGCGCCGGAGCCTCAAACACCGGCGGCACAGACTGCAACTTGTTCATGGGTTATAAATTCGATTGTCCCATAGGGACATTTGGGCCGTCCATGATCAGGCGATGTTTACTGAGGCCCGGTGCGCTTGACGTACCGCGGAACCGCGCCGGTATTTTGCCGCAGCAGCAGATTCAACTGGGCCGCGTGGTGCTGGACGTGGCGCATTCCATAAAGGATTAGTTCTCCAAAGGTCAGTTCGAACGAGCCCCAACGGCAGGGACGCTGCGCGGTCTGCTCCGTTAAAGCTCCGATGACGGTGCGGCCTTTTTCCCGGCAATGTTGGAGGTACTGTCGCAGTTCGTCCTTCGTATACGGCCGGTCGGGTAGCAGCCCTTCGGGATCGAGCTCCTTCCGGTCGAAGGGCGCGGGCGGTGCGAAACCCTCCACCGAACCGCCCGAAAATTGAAGATCGAGAAAGAACAGCGTGTGATACGCCAGGTACCAGAACCCGACGACGCCTCGGCTCTCCCATTCCGGTTTCTTCGAGCGATCGGTCCAAAGCTCCTCGGGGCAGGCGTTGATCGCGTTCTCGAGCATATCGATGGACGCGCCGAACTGCCCCCAAAGAATGCCGTTCCAGGTCGTATCCATGTTCCGCCTCCGAGTTGGAATTGGAACGATTGTAGCGGCTTATTCCTCGCCCGGAAACGCGATGGTCGAAAGTAGCGCATTCTCGGCCTGGCGGGAATCAAGACGCGTATGCTGCACGACCACCGGAACATCGGCGGTGATCATGCTCGAATACGGCGTATCGACCGGAATTCGCTCCGGCTCTTCAAAGTCATTGAAGCGCAGGTGTCGCGTCCGGCGGGCGGCGACGGTGAAGCGGTAGGGGCCGGCGGGCTCCCGATTCTCGAAATAGATCATGATGATCACGTGCGCGTCCCGTTCACCCGCATTGAGGATGCACACCGCTTCGTGACTGACCATTTGCGGCGCAGGCCCGTGGCTCCAGGCCGGGATGTAACCTTCCGCAATCGCCCAGCGGCGGCGGCCGATTTCAGGCACTGGTTTTCTTCCTCCTCTTTTCGGCTTGGTACACCTGGAACTTTTCCGAGGCTGGGGCTTTGAGAGACAGGCCGAAACCGGGCGCGGCGCGGTCCGGGTGTAACTCGCCGTTTTTCGCGGTGAGGGCGCCGTCGAGGAGCATGGCTTCGATCCGCACGTGATCGTGAAAGTACTCCACGTGGCGTGCGCGCGGGACCGCGCAGCACAGGGTGCCGTGAAGGGAAGGCCCTGTATGCGCCGAAAGGGGCATGCCGAAGGAATCGACTTCCTCGGCTGCTTTGAGAAATCCAGTCACGCCGCCGCAGCGTGTGGCATCGGCCTGAACCTCATCGACGGCTTCGGCCTCGACCATCCGGCGAAAGTAGGCCTGTTGGTAGCCATACTCGCCGGCCGCAATCTCCATGGATGGAGGCGCCGAATTGCGAACCAGCCGGAGCCCTTCGAGATCGTCCGAACTCACGGGCTCTTCAAACCAGCGCACCCCGTGCTCGTCGAACCGTTGCGCCATCCGGATCGCCTGCTTGCGATCGTAGGCTCCGTTGGCGTCCACAAAGAGCTCGGCCTCGCCGATTGCCTCGCGCGCCACGCGGACACGGTGCGGGTCGCAATCCGGATGCGTGCCGACTTTCATCTTGACTGCCCGAATTCCATCCTGCACCCAGCCGCTTAGCTGGCGGCGGAGTTGTTCATCGTTATAAGAGGTGAATCCGCCGCTGCCGTAAACCGGGATTGCTAAACGGAGAGCACCCAGCAGATCGAGCATCGAAATTTCGAGGATGCGGGCCTTGAGATCCCACAGGGCGCAATCGACGGCAGAGATAGCCATCGCTCCAATGCCGCGGTTTCCATTATTGCGAATAACACGCTGCATCGTGTCCCATGCAGCGCGAGGAGCGAACGCGTCACCACCGAGAATGTGCTCCGCCAGGCCGTCCGCGATGAGGATGCCCGCGGCGGCGTTGGCGTATGTATAGCCGAGACCAGTCTGAGCGCCGCCTTCCGCTTCGACCACGACGATGGTGGTTTCCGACCATTCGTAAGTTCCGTCCGCTTCAGGCGCATCGGCCGGAATGGTGTAGGCCGAGACAGCAATCCGATCGATGACGGCATCATGCGTCATCGCCGCGACCGGCTCCAAATCCAGCCGCCCACCGCCAACGCCAGGCCGGCGCCGACCACGCTCAAGGGCAACGCGGGCGTTCTCGGCTCCACGGCATAGCGCGTTTCCGACAACGGGCCGGAGGCGCCTTCGTGAATTGCCATCTGCAACGCCTGCGCGAAATGCAGCGGGATACGGTCCGTCTCCTGCTGAATCTGCTCGCGGCAACTGAACCCATCGGAGAGGATCATGGTTTCGGGCCCGGCGTTGCGGACGGCCGGCAACAGCACGCGCTCGCCGCAAGCGATCGAAACATCGTAATGCTCGCGCTCGTAACCGAACGCGCCGGCCATGCCGCAACAACCCGATTCGAGCACCTGCAGATCGAGCCCCGTCTTCTTCAGTAGCTGCACCTCTTTGTCGAACTTCAGAACCGATTTATGATGGCAATGCCCGTGAACCAGGGCTTTGCCGGTAAGATGCGGCGGTTGGTAATCGGGAATTTTCTCGGCTAGGAACTCGCTCAACACGAACGACTGCTGCTTAAGCCGCGCCGCGTTTTCGTTGCCATGCAGCAGGTCGGGCATCTCCTCGCGGAACACCGAGAGGCAGCTTGGCTCCAGCCCCACCACCGGCGTACCCGCGCGAATGTCTGGCTCCAGCGCATTTAGTATGTTGAGGAGCCACTTCCGCGCCAGGTCGAGCATTCCGTAATCGTAGAGCGGCCGCCCGCAGCAGAGGTCCTGCTCCGGAACCACCACTTGACAGCCGACGTGTTCGAGCACCTCCACCGCGGCCTTGGCTACCTTGGGCGTGAAGTGATCATTGAACGTGTCGGCCCACAAGATGACACGCTGTCCGCCGGAATTTCGCGGCTCCCTGCGGCGAAACCATTGTTTGAAGGTTTGCGGTGCGAACCGTGGGATCTGGCGCGCCTGCTCGTAACCGGCAGCCCACTTAGCTAAGGCACTCAGGCCCGGCGTTTGCGTGAAGAAGTTCGCCGTGGCCGGCATGGTTTCGGCGATCCGCGCCCACCAATGTATCAAGCCGGAAGCGTACGCGCTGCGCGGCCGCAGCCGCCCCTCGTAATAGTGCGACAAGAACTCAGCCTTGTACGTCGCCATGTCGACGTTCACGGGACATTCGCCCTTGCACCCTTTGCAAGACAGACAAAGATCGAGCGCCTCGCGCACCGGCTCGCTACGCCAGCCTTTGTCCAGCGGATTGCCCTGCAGCATCTCGAACAGCAGATGAGTGCGTCCGCGCGTCGAATGCATCTCCTCTCGCGTTGCCATGTAGCTGGGGCACATGGTGCCGCCTTCTTCGCGCCGGCACTTCCCTACTCCGACGCAGCGCAGGGTTGCACGCGAAAAGCTGAACTGGTCGCTGGCATAGCTGAAATGAGTGGCCGGCACGGGTGGGTTGTATTTGGTGCCGAGCCGGAGGTTCTCATCGATGCGGTAGGGATCGACGATCTTGCCCGGATTCATCTTGCCATCCGGGTCCCAGATTGACTTAAACTCGCGAAACGCTTCGACGAGTTCGGGCCCAAACATCTTGGGCAGGAACTCAGCGCGGGATTGGCCGTCTCCGTGTTCGCCGGAAAGCGAGCCGCCGTAGGAAACCACCAGGTCCGCCGCGTCGCTGATGAAGGCGCGATAGGTCCGAAGCCCGTCCGCAGTCTTCATGTCGAAGGCAATCCGGCAATGAATGCAGCCCTGCCCGAAGTGCCCGTAGAGCGACGGCCCTTCGATGCGATGTTTTTCGAAGAGCTCTTTCAAGTCACGCAGGTAATTGCCGACCCGGTCCGGCGGCACCGCGGAATCTTCCCAGCCCGGCCACGTGTCCGGCTCGCCGGGGATAAACGCGGTGGCCCCGAGCCCCGATTCCCGGGCCTCCCACAACATTTTTTCCTGCTCGGGACTGTCATACAGCTTCATGGAAGGCGGATGGCCGCCTTTCTTGAGTGCGTCCATCAACCCATGCGCCTTCTGTTCGGCCTCGTCGCGGGTTTCGCCTCCAAACTCCACCAGCAGCCACCCGGCGCCTTCTGGCAATAACGTCAGATCGCGGACGTTTAAGCCTTTCTTGTGCATGAACTCGGTGAGGCGATGGTCGATGCCTTCGCATGCGATCGGCCCGTGCGAGACCACTTCCGGAATATGATCGCCGGACTGAAACACATCCGGATACCCGAGCACCAGCAAGACCCGCTTCGGCGGATTGTGCACCAGGTTCGTGACAATTTCGAGGAATGTCACGCAGGTGCTTTCTGTCCCGACCAGCGCGCGAGCGACGTTGAAACCCTTCTCGGGGAGGAGTTCATCGAGGTTGTACCCCGAGACGCGGCGCGGAATTTTCGGGAATCGCTCACGGATTAGATCTGCGTACTTGTCCCGCAAGTCGAGCAAACCGCGATAAATCTCGCCGCGCCGGTCACCCTGACGAATGATCGCGTCGAGCTCTCTTTCGCTGGTTGCTCCGACCGTCATCTGGGTACCGTCGTAAGTCAGAACAGATAGCGAATGAATGTTATCCGACGTGCGGCCCGCCATCTGAGCATGCGTTCCGCACGAGTTGTTGCCGCACATGCCGCCCAGCGTGCAATGGTCGTGGGTGGCCGGATCGGGTCCGAATGTCAGGCCAACCTGGTTGGCTGCACGCCGCAAATCGTCGAGAACGCAGCCGGGCTCGACCCACGCGAGTTTCTGCTGCCGGTCGATGCCTCTGACGCCGTGCATGTACTTCGAAAAATCCATGACCACCGCGACATTGCAGCATTGACCGGCAAGGCTCGTCCCACCGCCGCGGCTCAAGATCGGCGCGCCGAACTGGCGCGCCGCCGAGACGGTTGCGATGACATCATCGATATCACGCGGGATCACGACGCCGATAGGCACCTGCCGGTAATTGGAGCCGTCGGTCGCGTAGAGTGCGCGCGCACCGCGATCGAACCTGACTTCACCACGAATGCGGTGACGCAGCTCGGATTCGAGCGCCCCCGCATCGCCGTTCCAGCCGGTTTCGGTCCGCGCCGCCTCCCGCTGCGGTTGGGAAAGCAGGGCTTGAATCTCGTCGTTTTTTGGCAATGAAATAAGCATTCCGGTATCCTGCGGACAACAATTCCAATCTCATTCTGTCACCGACCCGTCGCGAAAGACCGTGATACACGATCCATTGGGAGGGGGCGCAATGCACGCACGATTACGCTTGCGGCACATCCCTGTGGCAGGACCAAAACGTGGGGACTAGACTGGTGTCAGATGAGCAGCAATGTAATCGAAGCTCCCAGCAAACTGAACCGGAGATTACTCGAAGGCAAGGTGGCGCTGGTCACCGGCGCGTCGAGCGGAATCGGTAAAGCCATCGCGATCGAGATGGCCGCCCGCGGAGCCAGCGTGGTGGTGAACTACATTGGCAAACCGGACGCGGCCAACGAGGTAATCCGCGCGATCGAGCAAAAGGATGGCAAAGCAATCGCCATCGCGGGGGATGTTTCGAAGACCGAAGATGTGTCGAACATGATCTCCGAGGCGGTTACCAAGCTAGGTCAGGTCGACGTGCTCGTCAACAATGCCGGAATCGAAATCGAATCTCCGTTTCTGGAGACGACCGTGGAGCAGTGGGACAAGGTAATTGCCGTTAACCTGCGCGGCCCGTTTCTCTGCACCCAGGCTGCCGCGCGAGAGATGGCGAAGCGCGGCAAAGGGACCATCATCAACATCTCGTCGGTTCACGAAGACCTGCCGTTCCCCGGCTACGCGGCCTATTGCGCGGCGAAAGGCGGCTTGCGGATGCTGTGCCGCAACCTCGGGCTCGAACTCGCCAAGCACCAAATCAACATCGTGAACGTCGCCCCTGGAGCAATCGACACACCCATCAACGAGCGCACTCTATCGGACCCGGAGAAAAAACTCGCGCTGCAGCGCGAGATTCCGCTCGGCCGAGTCGGCGATCCTGGTGAAGTCGCGAAACTGGTTTGCTACCTGGCTTCCGACGATGCCGCATATATTACGGGGACAACGATTGTGATCGACGGCGGGCTGATGCACCAGACCGGCTCGCTCTAGAGCATCGCATTCCACAGCTTGCCTTTGAAACGCTGTTTCTCCGCGTCTTGTGATTCGTGATATGGGTGAATGGAGATACGTTTTCGTAGGAGGCAACCATGGGACATATCAATTGGAAACGATTGATCCTTGGCGGTCTGTTGTGCGGACTTGTAATCAACGCCGTTGAGTTCGTGATGAACGACGTTCTCCTGCAAAACCAGTGGGCCGATGCGTGGCGCGCGCTGGGCCGAACCGCAGCGTTCGGGGCTTCCGAAATCTCGGTCTTGCTGGCCTGGGGTTTCCTGGTCGGAATTTTCTCCGTTTGGCTGTACGCGGAAATCCAGCCACACTATGGCGCGCGGCCGATCACGGCGATCATCGCCGGCCTGGCGGTGTGGTTCCTCGGATATCTTCTGTCCGCCGTGGTTCCGCTCGTCACCAATCTCTTTCCGGGACGGCTGATGCTGACCAGTCTCTCGGTCGGCCTGGTGGAGGTAGTTGCCGGGACGATGGCCGGGGCCTGGGTATATCAGCACGTGGCGGCGCGCGGCACGTCCGCCTTCGCAGCCAAGGCATAACCGCACCGGAGGTCCAGGTGGCCGACACTGTCGTGAACTGGATCGGGCGCGCGCCTCCGGAGCGGCGTGCATGCCGGCGGTTTCCGATTGTCGCCGCGCTCGAATACAGAGCTTTCCGAGGCAAAGAGCTGGTACGCGAAGGAATCGGCCGAACCATCAACATCGGGAGCAGGGGAATCCTGTTTAAGACCGAGCCTCCGCTCGATCCGGACTTGCGCTTGGAGTTGTTCGTCGAATGGCCGGCCCTTCCTGCAACGGATGTGCCTTTGCGGTTGCATGCGCTCGCCCAAATTGTGCGGCTCGGCGAAGATGGGGCGGCGGTGCGCCTGTTTCGGCCCGAGTTTGAAAGACGCGAATCGAGGCAGTGAATTGCCGGCAAGCGAGCGTCGCGTCGTAGTAGTCGGCGGCGGCGTTATCGGCGTGTGCTGCGCTTATTTCCTTGCGAAGCGCGGCGCAGATGTTACCGTCGTGGAAAGGGATGGAATCGGGCGGGGCGCCTCATATGGAAATGCAGGATGCATTGCACCGGGGCATCCGCCAATCAATAAGCCGGGACGAGTTGGCCAGGCGATCCGGTCGCTGTTTCATCCGCTGAGCCCGCTTTACATCGCTCCCCAGCCGGATCTGGCGATGGCGCGGTGGCTGTGGCGCTTCCTCCGGACCTGCAGCCCGCGACACCTGGAAAATGCGATGCGCGTGCTGGGTCCACTCGGCCACGAAGCACGCCGGCTATTTAGCGAACTGATCGGCGCCGAGAAGATCGAATGCGGATTCCGGCAGAGCGGCTATTACGAAATCTATGTGACGGACGGTGCTCTGGCAGCGGCCCAACGCGAGGCGGCTTTTCTGAGCGGCTACGGCTTTCATCCGGAACCGGTTTCGGGGGCCGCATTGCGCCAACGGGATCCAGCAATTCGCGACGACGTGGTCGGAGGAGTTTTCTATCCCGAGGGGGAGACGCTGGATCCGTACCGATTCGTGACCGGGTTGGCACAGCAAGCGGAAAACTGGGGAGCACGGTTCCTCACTAATACAGAAGTTGTCGGCATCCGAATTGGTGACGGCCAAGTCGGGGGTGTGGTCACCGGGGGCAGTGCCGTGATCGAGGCGGACGCGGTCATTGTGGCCGGCGGCGCTTACAGCAAGCGGTTGGTTCGCCAGGTGGGTCTGTCACTCCCCTTGCAGGCCGCCAAGGGCTATCACTGCGATTGCGCGCCCGCGGCTGGAAACCTGCCGCTGCTTCTTTATCCCTGCATATTGGGAGAGAGGATGGTGTTCTGCACCCCGATGGATGGGTTTGTGCGGCTGGCGGGAACGCTCGAATTCTCGGGCTTGAATGAGCGGATCGAACGCGCGCGGCTGCATCAACTCATGCGCGCGGCCCGGCAGTACCTGAACGGCATGGAAGGCACGGTGATCCGTTCCGAGTGGTGCGGCCTGCGACCTTGCCTGCCCGACGGCCTGCCCGCGGTGGGCCCGGTTCGAGGCTATCGAGGGCTGTTCCTCGCTACCGGTCACGCCATGATGGGGGTCACGCTGGGTCCGGTGACGGGGAAGCTGATCGCCGATTTTGTTTTGGATGGCAGGCCGAGCCTGGATATTGCGGCGTTGGACCCGAATCGTTTTTGATCGCATCCCTGAGGGGGCCGATCACTCCGAGACGGCCCGAATGGCGGCAGCCGCACCGCGTTCATAGGCCTCGATCAGGATGTCCCAACGGGCGTTCGCCTGGTCATCTACCTGCCGCCGCGCCGGATCGGCATCGAACCAAGCCAGCGTCCGGCGGATGCCTTCGGTGTACGGGACGGTGGCGCGATAGTCAGGCACGAAGCGCTTGATTTTGGTGTTATCGAAAACCACGCTGACGGACTTGTCCCCCAGCAGGCCGCCGCGCGTCTCCGGAATGCAAGAGGCTAGAAGGTCGCTCGGCATGTGCACGAGTTGCGGCTCGGCGCCGGCTGCCTCGGCAGTGACGCGGTAGATCTGGTCCCACGAGAGCACTTCGTCGCTGGTGATGTGAAAGGCGTGGCCGACTGCCTGCTCGCGACCGAGCAGACCAATCAGTCCTTTGGCGAAATCGCTGTTGTGGGTGATGACCCAGAGAGACGTGCCATCTCCGGGCACGATGATTTTGCGGCCGCGGCGCATGCGATCGATGGCGGTGTAGGACTTAGCCCAACTGTTCACCGGGAGGGCGATCTGGGTATCGCCGTAGGTGAGGGACGGCCGCACGATGGTGATTGGAAATGCCTCGTCCCGGTAGGCACGCAGTAAGCGGTCTTCGCAGGCGATCTTACGCTGGGAATAGTCCCAATAGGGGTTGGCGAGCGGCGTGGACTCAGTAATCAGGTAATGGGTTGGCGGCTTCTGATAGGCGCTGGCGGAACTGATAAAGATGTATTGGCGGGTGCGGCCGCGAAACAGGGCGATGTCGCGCTCGATTTGCGCCGGATCGAAGGCGATCCAATCGACCACGGCGTCGAAAGTGAGGCCCGCGAGCGCACGGGTGGCCTCGGCGGTGTCTTCGATGTCGACGGTCAGGGTCTTTACGGATTGCACGGAGACTGACGAACGGCGGCCTCGGTTCAGCAGGGTTAGCTCGATGCCGCGATCGACCGCCAGTTGCGTGCACGCCGTGCTGATGACGCCGGTGCCGCCGATGAATAGAACCCGCATGTCAGGCCTCGCTTCTGGAACACTCCACCACGTTTATGGGCGTCGCGCCGAGGGCTCCGATCTCAATCTTAATTCGCGGGCGGGGACGGCTAAAGCCGGCTGCAGGCTGGAAGCCTCCCCACGAGTGAATGACTATCTTTCGGCTACAGGAAAAGTCGACGTGGGTATACTACGCTCAAGGCGCTTGTGAGCGCCAAATCCGAATCAATTTGGTTGATAGTCACTATCAGCCCTAGGCGTTTGACTGCGTTTTGATGGCTGTGTCAAACTGTACAGCAATCTCGGGGGAGAAACTGGGGGCCAAAGTCGGATAGGCGCGTGCTTATCGCCTACCCTGCCTTCCGTTCACCTGTATTGAAGAATTTCTAAGGGAGCACTCTGTTGTGATGCGCATTTCGCTTGTCGCTGTACTTCTCTTGTCCACTACGGCTGTCTTTGGCCAAACCAGTCTCGCTACAATCACCGGAACCATCGCCGACCCCTCGGGAGCCGCTATCGCGAATGCTTCCGTCGAGGTCCACAACCTGGAAAACGGAGCGATCTTCAAAGCGGCCAGCTCCGATACCGGAAACTACACCGTGACGCAGTTGCCGATTGGCAACTACTCCATGGACGTCACCGTGCCGGGATTCAAAAAATATTCCCACACGAATTTCCATCTGGACGCCGGCCAGACGATGCGCGAAGACGTCGCGCTGCAAGTCGGCGAGGCCAGCGAGTCTGTAACCGTACAGGCGGAAGCCTCCCTGTTGCAAACCGAAAGCGCCCAAGTGGCGGGCAACTTCACACTGAAGCAACTGGACGACCTGCCGCTTCTCACGGTGGGCGCAACTAATGACGGTGTCCGCGACTATTTTTCAGCGTCGCGCCTGCTGCCTGGCGTGCAGTATTGCGATAGCGCGACCTGCCCCCAAGGCGGGAGCGGCAACGCCATCACCGTCACCGTCATCAACGGCACGCCGAACAATTCACTTGGGACTCGACTGGATGGCGCCACCATGAACCCCACCAGCTCACGCCTTGGGGGCGCTACCATGGAGACGCAGTCCTCGTCGGAAGCAGTTCAGGAAGTCAATATCCTCACGAGCAGTTTCGCCCCGGAGTTCGGGGCCGGCCTGGGAGCTGTGGTGAACGTAATCACCAAGAGCGGCACCAACGGTCTGCACGGCTCCGCCTATGACTACCTGGTGAATACCGCCCTGAACGCGACTCCGGCCTACCTGGGAGTGAAAAACGCGATTCACCAGAATGACTACGGCTTCACGGTTGGCGGTCCGGTCTGGATTCCGAAGGTCTACAACGGTAAGGACAAGACGTTCTTCTTCTTCAGCTTCGAGGAG
>Ga0335078_10016108_pt1 | contig 11092 bp, 15 predicted proteins | sample Lox_Sample_32_FD_206711 | JGI IMG/M metagenome (GOLD analysis project Ga0335078, IMG submission 206711) | Soil microbial communities from Loxahatchee National Wildlife Refuge, Florida, United States - Lox_Sample_3.2 | ecosystem: Environmental > Terrestrial > Soil > Wetlands | place: USA...
TTCGAACCCGCTGCTGCGCGTGGCTGCGATGGACCGGATCGCGGAGATTGCGCGGGAAGCCGGTGCGGCGCTGTTGGTCGATAACACCTTCGCCAGCCCCCTGATGGTGCGCCCCCTGGAATTAGGAGCGCATTTCAGCGTGCATAGCGTGACTAAGTATTTGGCCGGTCATGGCGATGTCCTCGGCGGCGTCGTGGTCACCGACGAGCAGCATCTCGAACCGCTGCGCTCGATTTCGCGCACCACCGGACCCGTGCTCGGCCCGTTTGAAAGCTATTTGACGATGCGCGGCATCAAGACCTTTCCGCTGCGCATGGAGCGGCAATGCGCCAATGCCTGCCGCGTGGCTTCGTGGCTGGCGAATCATCCGCGTGTCGAGCGAGTCTATTTTCCCGCGAGCCCCGACCATCCGGATGCCGCCACCATCCGCCGCCTGTTTCCTCCGAACCTATATGGGGCAATCGTCAGTTTCGAGTTGAAAGACGCGGGGCGCACCCAGATCTTTCGCTTTATGGACGGGCTGCAAATGGTGGTGCGCGCCACCTCGCTCGGCGATGTGCACACCATGATCCTCTACCCGGTGATGAGCTCTCACCGCGAGATCTCCCCGAAGCACCGCGAGCGGATGGGAATTCGTGAGAATCTGGTGCGGTTGTCTGTCGGGATCGAGGCTCCGGAGGACATCATCGAGGATCTGGAGCGGGCGCTCGGGCACGAATAAAAAAATCAAACCTCAAAAATAATCAGGCGGCGCTGCGCCCCTGAGCTGCAGGCGAGGCGTGCCGATCACTTTTGACTTTTGCTTTTGATCTTTTTCCCTCTACAATCCGGCCCTTCGCGCCGCGACCCGTACCATGCTCGACCAATCCAGATCTTTCTGGCCGGCCGCGATTGCGGAAAGAAACTGGTCGCGGAGCAGACTCGCCAGCGGCATGGGCGCCGCCAATTCGTCCGCCGCCGCCAGCGCCAGCCGTATGTCTTTCAGGCCCAGCGTCAGCGCGAATCCGGCCGGGCTGAACGCTTCGTCGGCAATCATCTTTCCATAGTTCGCGTAGATGGGCGAACCCATCAGCGCGTTCATTACCTCCAGGAACAGGTGCGGCGAGACGTCCGCTTTGCGCAACGTGGCGTTCGCTTCGCCAAACGCTTCGATGAGGCTCGCGATCATGAAATTCCCGCACAGCTTGACCGCGTTGGCCTGCCAGGGCTCTTTTCCCGCCACAAAAACCTGGCGGCTGACCGCTTCGAGCAGCGGCCGGCAGCGTTCCACGATTCCTTCGTTCCCCGCCGTCACCACCAGCAGTCGCTTCGCCTCGGCGGCGTCGGGGCGGCCGAACACCGGCGCGCTGAGAAACTGTTGGCCGCGCCGCGCGTGCTCGGTCGCCAGCCGCCGCGCCAGCGCCGTGCTCATGGTTGTGCAGGCGATATGCACCGATCCGCGGCCGAGCGTCGAAATCAGCGCGTCGCTGCCGAAAACAATCTCCTCGACCGATTGATCGTCGGCCAGCATCGTGAACACAGCTTCGCACCCCAGTGCCGCCTGACCCGCCGACGGGCACACCCGCGCGCCCTCTGCCGCCAGTGCCTCCGCTTTTTCCCGCGTCCGGTTGTAAACCGCCACCCGCTCCCCGGCGCGCAGCAGATTCCGCGCCATGCCCGCCCCCATCTTCCCCAATCCGATAAAACCGATATGCATCAATACAGTCTAATCTGCATTCCTACCTTCCGTGGGTTCCCCGACACACTGCTCCCTTGTGCGGTTCTACAATTGTGAGTGGAGGTGGCGTGATGAAGCCGGCCAAGGGATCACACCAAAAGATCGGTCGCTCCGGGGCAAGCGTCATGGAACCGGATGACGAGATGAGCGCCCCTACGCAAGAAGCTATCGCGAGCCTGGCGTATTCGTATTGGGAAGCGCGCGGCGGAAAGGGCGGTTCTCCCTGGGAGGATTGGTTCCGCGCCGAGCAGGAGTTGCTGCGCCGTAGGGAACTCTGAGTCGGTTGTCGGGTCGCGCTCCCGCGGCGTCTCTAGTCCTGCTGCTCCTGCAGCCAGATCAACATCGCACCTAAGGTCAGCAGAAATGCGAGCGGTACGATTGCGTTCAAGATCGCCACGTCCATTACGCCACCCCCAGACCCGCTCTGTGCGCGGGGCCGCAAGACCGTCTCACCAGGTAGCCGCCGAGGCTTCGTTGCAGGCGGTAAGCAGCGTTCCGGCGGTGGGTCCAGCGGAGCAGACACGTCAGCGCCAGGAATAAAGAGGCTGCGTAAGCGACCGGTTGAATCAGCATCATCGCAGGGTTCCTCGTACCACGTTCATTGTCCGCCCACGCGATTCAAACGCCGAGTGCTGAATGTACCACCGAAGTACCGCGAACCGTACTGAGAATTGTGTCCTAGAACCCGCAACGGGGAAATACCCGAACCGCCGCGTATGATAGATTGCCAGCAAGGGCAGGCACTCACCGAAATGCTGAAGGTATTCACCGGAGCAATCGCCGCCGGGATCCTTACTGTCGGTTTCGCGCAGCCGCTCCCACCCGGCGCGCAGGTGGTTACGTTGTCTTCCCCGGTGGATGGTTCCACCCAACCGTACGCGTTGTATGTTCCGGCTGCTCTCGAGGCCGCCCGCAAATATCCCCTGGTGATTGGCCTTCACGGCGAAGACATGACTCCCGAGATCTGCCTGATGCGTCTGTTCGGCCAGACCAGCCGGCTCGGCGACGGAAGTCTCGCGCCTCTCCGTTTTTTTCGCGCGCCCGATGTGGACATGATTGTCGCGTGCCCCCTCGCCCGCGGGACCATGGGCTACGAAGGCATCGCCGAACGCGATGTCTATGATGTCCTCGCAGACGTCGAGCGCCGCCTTCCGGTCGATCAAGACCGCGTCTACCTGACCGGCATGTCGATGGGCGGTGGCGGCGCGCTCCGCCTCGCTCTGACGCGCCCGGACGTGTGGGCCGCGGCGGCCGTCGTTTCTCCCGCAACGGCCTCCGGGCTGGAACCGCTGATTCCGAACGCGCTCAATCTCCCCATCCGCGTTTTCCAGGGAGAACTCGATCCGGTAGTGCCGGCGGAGTCTTCGCGCCTATGGCAGCGGCGGTTTCTTGACCTGGGGGTGGCCGCCGAGTACATCGAATATCCTACCGGCCGGCACAATGCCTGGGACTACGCTTATCGCCGCGGCGCGCTCTTTGACTGGTTCGCGCAGTTCCGGCGCAACCGGTATCCCGAGCGTGTGCGCTTCGTGACGGCGGCATACGAATATCCCTCGGCCTATTGGGTTCGCGTTGATGCGCTGACTCCCGGCGTGCCGGCATCCATCGACTCGCGTCAATCCGGCCACACCGGCGTGAATGTGACGACCGCGAATCTTTCGGGATTCACGCTCTCTCTGGATCACCCCCTGACCAGCGTGACCATCGACGGTGCGCCGCACAGCATCACGCCGTCAGCGGCTGTTTCGTTCCAAAAGCAATCGGGAAAGTGGGTCAAAGGCGCAGCCACGCTCACCGGCAAGGCACCTGGTTCGGAAGGTCCCATCGTCCAGGCCGTCGCGGGACGTCACCTCTACGTGTATGGCACGTCCGGCAGTCCGACCCCCGACGAGTTGGCGCAGCGGCGGACGCAGGCGCAGTACGCTGCACAATGGTCCACCGACCGCGAGCACTTACGCTTGCAATTCCCGGTCAAGGCCGATACTGAAGTGACGTCGCAGGATCTGGACCAGGACCTGGTGCTGTTCGGCACGCGCGCCAGCAATTCCCTGATCGCGAGATTCGCGGATCATCTTCCCGTCGAACTCTCTCCCGGGGCGGCCGATTACGGACTGCTCCTGATCGCGCCCGCGGGCAAACACTATGTGCTGGTCAGTTCGGGATTGCCTTGGTGGACCGGCGCCGACGAAGCCGGCCGCCGCACCAATCCTTTCGAGCCGCAGCCCTACGCCGAACTCGCAACCTTTGGCGATTACATCCTGTTCGAAGGCTCCTTGCGTCGCGTGATCGCCGAAGGCCGGTTTGACAGCGATTGGAAAGTCCCCCCCGCCGACGCCGCCAAAATGGCCCAATCCGGCGCCGTCACCGTGCACTAGCCCTCCAGCCGCTTGACTTCCCCACTAGCCGTATCCTAACATGTTGTCATGCGACATGTCACGCCACAACCTACGGAAGGCCCGCTCACCGAACCGGTCCTGCTCATCCTGATGGCTCTGGTGGACCGGCCGCGCCACGGCTACGCGCTGATGAAGGAGATCGAGGCCCTTAGCCAGGGCCGCGTCCGTCTGAGCACCGGAACCATGTACGGTGCCTTGCGGCGGCTCCTCGGGGACGAGTGGATCGAACGGTTCGAATCCGACGACACTTCGCGCGAAAAGCAGGCCTACCGGCTCACGGCTCCCGGCCGGCGCCAGCTCCAGCTGGAACTCGAGCGCATGAAAAAATTGACCCGCGCCGGAATGGCCCGGCTTCGGCTGCGGGAGGCATGATGCGGCGCATCTACGCACTGCTATTGCGGCTTTACCCGAGGGAAGTCCGCACCGCCTTTGCGCCAGAGATGTCCGCCGTGTTCGCACAGTTGGCCGAGGAGCGCCGAAAAGAGAGCTGGGCCTCCTTCAGCAGCTTCGTGCTTGCGGAGTTAACCGGATTAGCAATCGGCGTGGCTGCCGCGCACCACGCCCTTCGCCGGACGGAACTCGACCTTCGCAAGATGCGACCTCCCGAGGTTTCGAAGGAGGTGTACGGCGGCGCCCTGGACGAAGTCATCGCGGCCCAGCGGCTGGTCGATTTCAATCTCGGTCGCATGCAGCAGGCAATTGCCCGCCACGATTTCCTCAAGGCGCGGTTCTATTCCGACGAAGACCGTAAGGCGCGCGAGCATCTTCGCCTCGTGCGCCGCAAGTTCGGCATCGCCGGGTAGTGGATCCCAGATGCTGGTCGGCCACATCGCCGCAGGTCTGGCTGGAAAGAGGATGGCGCCGCGAGTTTCCCTCGGCACTCTGGTCCTGGCGGCGGTCGCGGCCGATCTGCTGTGGTGTGCGCTGCTGATTGCGGGCATCGAGCGGGTCGAGATCCGTCCAGGTCATCATACGCAGGATTCCCTGCGGGCCATCGCGATCCCATATAGCCACAGCCTGGCGATGGACTGCGTGTGGGGATTGCTTTTCGCAGCGGTCTTCTTTTGGAGCCGGCGGGATCTCCGCGGCGCGTTGATCGTAGCGGGCGCGGTCATGAGCCACTGGGTTCTCGATTTCATCAGCCACCGGCCGGACATGCCGCTCGCGCCGGCCGTGCCGTCCCGTTTCGGGTTGGCGTTGTGGGACTCGATTCCGTGGACTGTCGCGATCGAGGGCGGTTTTTGGTTGCTGGCCGTGATCCTTTATGCGCGCGCGCGGCCTGCCCAGCAACGCGGAGCCCGGTATGGTTTCTATGGAGGCGTGGCCGTCTTGTCGCTCGCCTGGTGGAACAACATCGCCGGGCCGCCGCCTGCGCCCAACGCCGTGTCGCTTGGGTCGTCCAGTCTTGTCTTCTTTTTCCTGGTTGTGGCTTGGGCGTATTGGATCGATCGTCAGGGCAGCAAGTCGAGCATGCGGTCGATCTCTTCCGGCCGGATATAGAAATGGGGCGAGGTGCGGACCCAGCCGGCACGCGGGGCGGTAATGATTTTTTCAGCGCGGAGCCTGCGGACGATCGCCCCCGGATCATGGCCTTCCTTGCGAAAGCTGACAATGCCGGCCCCGCTTTCCGGCGTTCGCGTATCCGCCAATTCGTATCCTTTCGCACGAGCGCCAGCCGCAATCCGGTCCCCCAGCTTCTGGACAACCGGACCAATTTCTCCGACCCCCACCTCAAGCAAAAACTCGATCGCCGCTCGCAAACCAAAGCAACCTATCGTGTTTAGAGTTCCGCACTCATACCGGCCCGCGTCCGGCCGTAGCGACATGTCGCGCGATCCGTAAAGCGCATACTGCGCGACGTTGGTCCAGCCGAATTCAACCGGTTCTACGCGGTCTTGTAATTCCTGACTGACGTAGAGGATGCCGCACCCTTCCGGTCCTAGCAGCCACTTGTGCCCATCGGCCGCCAGGGCATGGATTCCGCACTGCTTGACGTCCACGGGAAATGCGCCTAAGCCTTGTATCGCGTCTACCATGTAAATGCACCGGTTGCGTCGGCAAATCTCACCAATTGCTTCCAGTGGAGCCCGGTATCCGCTCAGGTATTGTACGTAGCTGATGGAGAGCAAACGTGCGCCGCGGCACGCTTCATCGATGCGGTCGAGCGGATCTTGGACCGAAAGCCAAGTCACCTCAACGCCGCGTTGTTCGAGCCTCTTCCACGGGTAATAATTGGCGGGGAACTCTTCTTGAAAGGCCACCATGCGATCGCCGGCTTTCCAGTCCAAGCCGATCGCGATAGTGGCAATTCCTTCGGAAGTGTTCTTCACAAGGGCGATCTCGGCGCGATCCGCTTCGATCAGCCGCGCGGCCGCCACCCGCAGCGCCTCATAGGCCGCCAGCCACTCGTCATAGTGGAGGCTGCCGAACTGGAGCGCGTCCTCGGCCAGGTTTTTCATCGCATCCGCGGCCGGTTTGCAAAGCGGTGCAACCGCCGCATGATTCAGATAAATCAGGTGGTCGCGTACCGGAAACTGGGCCGCGTGGCGGGCGAGTGTTAAATCGGCAATCATCCCTTCTACGATACGGCAACAATGGTCTAAAATTGCCATATGCGTTGGTTCTTCCCGCTGTTGGCACTCGCGATGCTGGCGTCGTCGTCGTTCGCCCAGTCGAAGAAGGACGACCCGAACCAGATCGGCAATCGCGACGTCGGCAAGGGAATCAACTTCTACTCGCTCGAGAAGGAAATTGCGCTGGGCCGGCAGATGGCCCAGGAAGTTCAGCGCGAAGCCAAGCTCGTCAACGATCCCATCATCACCGAATACGTCAACCGCGTCGGTCAGAACCTGGTGCGGAACTCCGACGCCAAGGTTCCGTTCACCTTCCAGGTCATCGAGGCCGACGATCTCAACGCCTTCGCGCTGCCGGGCGGCTACGTGTTCGTCAACACCGGCCTCATCACCATGGCGGAGGAAGAGGACGAATTTGCGGGCGCGGTGGCGCATGAGATCGCCCACGTCGCGGCGCGTCACATGACCAGGCAGGCGACAAAAGGCCAGATTGCCAACATGGCCAGTGTTCCGTTGAGCGTGCTGCTGGGCGGCTGGGCCGGCTTGATCGTCCGGCAAGGCGCGGCGGTGGCGATTCCGATGAGCTTCCTCAGCTTCAGCCGAAGGGATGAAAGCGAAGCCGATTACCTCGGCCTGCAGTACATGTACGCGGCCGGCTACGATCCCAACGGGGCGATCAACATCTTCGAGAAACTGGAAGCCCTTTCGCGGCGCGAGCCCGGCCGGGTCTCGCGGCTGTTCTCCACCCATCCCATGGACGCCGTCCGCATCCGCAACGCGCAGAAGGAAATCGAAGAGATTCTCCCGGCCCGGGAGATGTACCTGGTGAGCACCTCGGAATACCATGACATCCGGACCCGCGTATTGAAGATGGAAACCACGCGCAAGCCGGCCGAAGAGGACAACCGGCCGCGCCTGATCAAACCGCTGGCACAACACGGGAACTGAACCCAAGAAGGGAATCGCGTCTACAGCAACGGCGCGATCTTGCTTTTCGTCACCCAGCCCTGGGCTTTCTCGGCGATCTCCGGCTTGCCGCGGCGTTCTGCTTCGGCGATCAACTGGTCCAACCGCCCGGCATAGGGGGCCGTCCCCATCTTTGCCTGCCAGAAATAGTGGCGTAAACGCCGCTCCAGCGCCTCATCGCTGATCGCCGCCCATATTGAAAGGCCTGTCTCGGGCATTACTCACTCAGCTTTGGGAAGAAGACGCGGTCCAGGATGTGGCGCGAGAGATCTTCCGGCGTCAGGTATTGATCGTTGAGGCGATAGGAAAGCTTATCGCCCGGGAGCAGGCCAAGTTCAATGACCAGAGGCTCGGTCTCGCCCCGCTCCACCTTGAAAGATGGGGGCATAGAAACCGAGCTGATGTCGACCTTCGCGCGCGGCTGCCATTTCCCGCCCTGTTCGTCGCGGATGGTCACGCGTAATTTGGAAACCAGGTTGGAAACATCTGCTGATTCCGCGCCGAACGCACTTTTGTACCGCTCAATGCAGGTGGCTAGCTGATGGTGCAATTCTTCGAGCGCCTGCGGAAGCAGCTCCAGCATCTTCGCCTCTCTGCGGCGCCGATCCTGCTCTTCCTGAATGCGCATTTCGAGCCATTGGGGACTCATCGGGATTGACATTTTACCCTACCACGCGGACAAGGCATCTTCGAACAAGCGGCTGAGCTCTTCCGGACCGGCGGGACGCGGCGCCAGTTTCGTCACTCGGTGCTGCGGCAGCGTTCCCTCGACCAGAGCGGGAATGTCCGATGAGGTATACCCGATGGCGCGCAGGCCGTTGGGGAGCTTCAAGCGTTCCATGAACCAGGTGATGCGTTCGGAAAGGATGCGGCCGGCATCGTCGCGATGGCAACGCGAAACATCGACGCCGAGAGCCTGGGCGCCTTCCAGGTGCCGGTCAGGGTTGGCCGAAGCCGTGAACCGGAACACCGCGGGCGCGTTGAGCACCACGGAGTAACCGTGCGGAACGATGGGATGATCAACCGCGTAGCCAGGCGCCCGGTAGCTCTTCACCATGCCGGAAACCGGGTACGACATGCCGTGCGGCAGATGCACTCCGGCGTTGCCGAAACCGACCCCGGCGTAGGACGCCGCCAGCAGCATATTCGCGCGCGCTTCCTCATCCGACGGGTCTTCGACCGCGCGCACCAGGTATTGCGAAACCATGCGGAGGGCCTGGAGCGACCAGACGTCGCTGATCGGGTTCGAACCTTGATAGGCGGGCCGGAGCAAGGGTTTTTCCGGGTACGGCCGCTGGCCATAGGGAAGAGCAGTGTAGGATTCCAAGGCGTGGCTGAGCACGTCGAGTCCGGTAGCCGCGGCCACCTGCGGCGGCAGCGTGCGCGTGTTTTCCGGATCGAGCAACCCCAGCGTCGGCTTCAGCCGGCGGCTCGCAATGCCGGTCTTGGCGTGCATTTTGCTGAGATCGAAAATCGAAACGCCGGTGGTTTCGCTGCCGGTGCCCGCCGTGGTGGGGATGGCGATCAGCGGCTTGAGCGGCCCGGGCACCGGCAGTCCCTTTCCGATGGGCGGGTTGACGTAATCCAGAAAATCGGCCGGCGGGTAGGAAACGTAGAGGTTCACTGCTTTGGCGGTATCGAGCGTGGAACCGCCGCCGACCGCGACGATCGCGTCGCACGGATTCTCCTGCGCGAATTGAATGGCATCGAGAAAGGACTCGTCGGTCGGCTCCACGCGTACGCGATCGTAGAGAACCGACGAGAGACGATTCTGTTCCAACGACTCCAGAACGGTTTGAACCGGAAGCAGCGCGCGCAGCGCGGGGTCGGTCAAAACCAAAACCCGATGCGCGCCGAGATCCGCAAGGTCCATGCCCACTTCGCGCGTGACGCCCGGGCCGAAGCGGACGCTGGAAGTGGCCATTTCGAAGGCCGTTTCGTTTTTCATGTTGTCTGAGCCGGTAGCTATCCTGTTGAAAATTATACGATGAACGAAAGTTCTGGTACCCAACAAGTACAGTGGGGGATTTCAAATGCGACTAAATGGACGCATGATGCTCTTGCGGCTCCTGGTAGCCTCCAAACTCGGTGACAACCTCAGACAGACTCACCTTGGAGCCGCCCCTTCTGGATTGCCAGAATTGACCTGACTCCTCACCCGCCGGGGTCCCTGCCATGGCCCCGGCGGCCTCTTTTTTTTTAGCCCCCGTTCCGCCCGGATCTTTTCCGTTTCGTTCTACGCGATGGGACTGTGGAACCTCTGAATCGAAGAAAAAGTACGAAGTACGCGGTGTGGTACGTAACGGACTCGACACAAAAGTCCAGCAGCCGCACAATTGGATCCACGGGAGGGATCGCGATGAGCGCCCCGATTACACAATCAGAGATGAACACCAATACCTGGCCGAAGACGCTCCGGTTTTGCCGGACCTGCGGAAAGGAAACTCCGCATCAACTGAGGCAGGGTTCCGGCGTCGTCATCACCCTGTGTGTGCCGTGCCTGGATCGAGCGCTCAGCTACGAACTGGATCGCGACTAGGCCTGAAACACGCCTCCCGCCGGGCTTCGCTTCCATCAGCCTGCAGGATTCGAGTAGATCATCACAAGGAACACGCCGCCTGGCAGACGAAGCGGCCTTCCAGCCACGAAAATTCAAGTGCCGGCAGAGGCTGGCGAGATGCGCGTTCAGCCTGTCCCGCGAGGGGTTAGCCGAGTTCTCAGCGCACTACTGGGATTCGTGTCGTTGTTCTTTGTGGGTGAACAGCTTTTTGCGGGCTTGGTCTCTGCGTTTCAAGGCGCGGTCGATGAGGGCTGAGGCGAGCTGGTGGGAAGATGGTTGCCGGCCCGAGCGCGTGCGTCCCCTTTTGTCGACGATCGCATTGGAAGCTGCAATGTATTCAGTAAGCAGTTCCGCACAGAGATCGCATTCGGAAGTAAAACGCGTCACGACCTCGATTATGAGGACAGGTGCCCGGCGAAGAAAGGCCTAGAAGCTCCCAGAGGTACTAAAACCCTGCCGATTGTTTGTGTTGCCTTGCACGCCGGATCGTTCAGGACTGCTTACACGGTGATTTCGAACACGGCAAGGCGTGCTTTCAGATTCGTTCGCAGTTCCTTTTCCGAAGGGAACACTTCGCGGCGCAACGAGGCCGGCAAGCGCTGCAGCAGTTCGGGATACAGCATCGCATCATAGCGCACCGCGGAATAGTCGAGCGAGTCAGCCATCTTGCAGGCCAGCTTGACCACCTGGAGGAGACCCGGATCGTTGGCATCGAAGGCGTCGTGGTGATGTTCGCAGACCTGGGCGAATGACTGGGGGTAAGCCCAATTCTTCACCAGCCAGGCGCCGGCGAGCCCGTGGTCGACGTTGATGGCGGTTCGTTCGGCGGCGAGCACCGCGGCCATGTCCGCATACTCGGCCTCGAGGACCGGAGTCATTT
>Ga0335078_10016109_pt1 | contig 11092 bp, 10 predicted proteins | sample Lox_Sample_32_FD_206711 | JGI IMG/M metagenome (GOLD analysis project Ga0335078, IMG submission 206711) | Soil microbial communities from Loxahatchee National Wildlife Refuge, Florida, United States - Lox_Sample_3.2 | ecosystem: Environmental > Terrestrial > Soil > Wetlands | place: USA...
TTTCTCGAGTTCCGGACCACTCTGGCGCGGCGGATCGAGGAGGAGTGGCTGGGAGTGATGGAATCGGTGCGCCGGAAGAAGCCGCATCTCGACTTAGTTCTGACGCATGTCGATGATCGCTTCGATTCGCGAATGCGGGAAGCCATCGGCGCCGATTCGGCGCGCGTGCTGCCCCTGCTGGATCATCACTCCTTCACGTTTCTGATCGAAGACCCGGCCACCGTCTGGCACCTCGGCGCGCAGCGATACCAGGCGATTGCGGAGCGTTATCGGGCCCTGACGCCGCATCGCGAGAAGCTGGCGATCGATTTAAATATCGTCGAACGCTACCAGAATGTTTATCCCACCCAACAGCAAACGGGGACGGAGCTGTTCGAGCTGGTCCACCAGGCGGCGGCGAATTTCCCGCGGGTCGCCCTGTACTTCGAGAATTCTCTGCTCGCGCCCGATCTGGAGCTGCTGCCCTCGGCCGCCGCGACCGTCAGCCGCATGGAACGAACCGGTTCCAAGACCCGGGTGGAATCGCTCACGGGCTTCGGATTGCCATGGACGGGAGCGGCCCTGGTAGATGGCCAACTGTGGCCCGCGGCAACGGACGAGGTGCTCTGGCTGCCTGGCGGTTCGCACGTCGTCGAGCCGGCCCCGCACCCGCCGGGGCTCCGCCTTCTGCGTCTGACGGCGGACCTGAAGACCGCCCGCGCGCTCAACGCCTCCACGGTGGAGTTCTCGTATCAAAGCGAGGCGCGGGCGATTGCGTTGTTCGACCGGCCCGTGCGGCGGATCGGGATTGATGGCAGCGATTCGCCCGGTGTGACGGCAACCGGCGTCCCGCTTCTGCTGCCCCGCGGGCAGCATACGGTGGTAGTTTCCACGGAGTGACTTTGGTCCCGGGCTTGCGCTAGGATGACGGAAGGAAATGAAGGACGCGGCGGCGCGGGCGGGAACTCCGGAGATCCCGGACAAGCTGTACTTCAAAATCGGGGAGGTCAGCGACCTGTTGGGAGTCGAGCCCTACGTGCTTCGGTATTGGGAGACCGAATTCTCGCAACTGGCGCCCAAGAAGTCCGGAACCGGTCATCGTCTCTACCGCCGCAAAGATGTGGAGTTACTGCTCCGCATCAAGCACCTGCTCTACGAAAAGCGATTCACCATCGAAGGGGCGCGGCAATCGCTGCAGATGGGTTCCCGCGCGCCGAAAGTCCGGGCGGCGAAACGCCTTCAGCAGGAGTTGTTTTCCGATCCGTTACCTGAGATTCGCAGAGAACTGACCGAAATTCTGCAGATCCTGAAATAAGTCACTCTTCGCCGACGATCGCGGCGTAAATCCGGTCCAGATCTTCGGCAGAATAATAGTCGATCTCGATGCGGCCCTTCTGCTTGGCCTTCTCGATGATTCTCACGCGAGTTCCGAGGATGCGCTCCATCTCCTGGATGGCGGCTTTGACGTTGGGATCGACCGCCACTTCGTCCACGTGCTTGGGTTGTCGGCCCTCCAGCATCTTTCGGGTGGTCCGTTCCACCTGGCGCACCGACCAGCCCTGGGCCACCGCCTTTTCCGCGACTTCGCGCTGCAGTTGAATGGTAGGCAGCGACAGGAGGCAACGCGCATGGCCAGCCGAGAGCCGCCGCTCGGCGACGAGTTGCTGCAGGTCGGCGGGCAATTGAAGAAGGCGGATCAGATTGACGATGGTGGTGCGGTCCTTGCCGGTTCGTTCGCCGACCTGCTCGGGATTCAGAACGAGCTCGCGCATCATGCGCTCAAACGCGACCGCAGTCTCGATGGGATTGAGGTCCTCGCGCTGGATGTTCTCGATCAGCGTGATTTCCAGTAAGTGGTCGTCCGGGATGTCCCGGATCACGGCTGGCACCTGCGTCACGCCGGCCAGCTTTGCGGCGCGCCAACGGCGTTCCCCGGCCACGAGCTGATAGCGTTCGTCAGCCCGGCGCACGACCAACGGCTGAATGATGCCGTTGGAGCGGATGGATTGAGCCAACTCCTCCAGGCGCTCGGGTTGGAAGGTGCGGCGCGGCTGTAAGGGGTTTGGATCGATGGAGTCAATGGGGAGATTCTGGGCGCTTTCCGGGTGTGCCGGGGCGGGCGGCCGGGTGGGAAGGAGCGCCCCCAAGCCTCTACCGAGCGCCTTGCGCGGATTCTCTGTTTTGTTCATGATCCAGGATCTCTTTGGCCAGCTTAATGTAGCTCTCGGCGCCCCGCGACCGGGGATCGTAGGTCAGGATGGGCTTTCCGAAGCTGGGCGCCTCGGCGAGCCGCACGCTTCGAGGAATCACGGTTTGAAACACGTCGTCGCCAAAAAACTCTTTCAAATCAGCGGCCACTTGGCGCGTGAGGTTGGTGCGGTCATCGAACATGGTGAGCAGAATGCCCTCAACCTGAAGGGGATGCTGGAAGGAGTCGCGGACGCGCTGGACGGTATCCATGAGCTCGGAAATTCCCTCCAACGCAAAGAATTCGCACTGGATGGGGACGAGGACGGCATCCGCGGCCACGAGCGCGTTGAGGGTCAGCAGGTCGAGAGCCGGGGGGCAATCGATCAAAACGAAGCGGTATTCCTGCCGGATGTCCCGGAGGCAGTCGCGGAGGCGGAACTCGCGGTTTGGAAGGTCGACCAGCTCCAGGTTGGCGCCCACCAGATTCTTGTCGGCGGGAATGATGTGGAGGCCCTCGAGAGCGGTGGGGAGCACGGCTTTCTGGGCGGGCACATCGGCCAACAGGACGTGATAGAGGCTGGGGCGATTTGGGTCTTTTTCGACTCCCAAGCCACTGGTGGCATTGCCTTGCGGGTCGGAGTCGACCACCAGGACCTGGAATTCGCTCGCGGCTAGCGACGCGGCCAGATTGATGGCGGTGGTGGTTTTTCCGACTCCGCCCTTCTGGTTACTGATGGCAAAAACTCGGCCCAAGGGGAAATACTACCACGGGTTATGGTTTCACGTGAAACCGACCCCTTTCAAGTTTCACGTGAAACACCGATCCGCAGAAATCGCCTCTGACCCCATGGCAGAGGAATCGCTTCTTCCCAGCGAAAGCCTAGTTCGGGTGGCGGCTCTTCTCCGCCAGTCAATAGATCGGCGGACACCGCAATCTTCTTTAGGACCGGAACCAGGTCTTGATAGCTCACCGCGCGAGAGACGGCACATTCAAATGATTCGGTGACGTCTTCGGCGCGCCCGGCCAGCACCCGCACGTTGCTCATTTCGCGCGATGCCTCCCGCAGAAAAACCGACTTGCGCTGGTGGGCTTCGATCAACGTGACGGAGCAATCCGGGCGGAAGACGGCCACCGGGATCCCCGGAAACCCTGCGCCCGAGCCGACATCGGCAATTCGAAGCGGCCTCTGCGGCAGATGCACCGCGAGGAACAGGGATTCCGCGTAGTGGCGCTCCACGGCCTCTTCCAGAGAATCGATGGCCGTCAGGTTCAGCACGCGGTTCCAGCGCAGCAGCAGTTGGTAGTGGGCTTCCAGGAAGTGGAGTTGCAGGGCCGTCAGCTCCACTATGCCGGTCAGCGTCTGGCGCAGCCGATCAGGAAACACGAGCCAGGCTCAAATAGACGTCCAGAATGGCAATGGCGGCGGGCGTCACGCCCGGGATCCGGGCGGCCTGGCCCAGCGTCTCCGGGCGGACGCGTTCGAGCTTCTGCTGAATCTCCCGCGACAGCCCCGGAATGCCGGCGAACCCGAATTCCACTGGGATGCGCCGGCGCTCGGAATCCTTCAGCCGTTCGATTTGCCGCTCCTGCTGGCCGATGTAGCCGCTGTACTTGATCTCGGTTTCGACCGTCGCCAGCACGCCCAGAACCGGCTCTTCTCCCAGCGTTCCCACCACCCAGGGCCGAATCTCCCCGATCGAGGCTTCCGGCCGCTTCAGCCATTGGCCGTTCTTGTGCGTCTCCAAAGCTCGCGTGATGCGCTCCTTCTGCTGCTGTTTGCGCGTGAAGAGCTCCCAGCGTTCGTCGGTCACCAGGCCCGCGCGCCGCCCGATCGGGGTGAGCCGCTCGTCGGCGTTGTCGATTCGAAGGTGCAGACGGAATTCGGCGCGCGAGGTGAACATGCGGTACGGCTCATCGGCCCCCTTCGTGATGAGATCGTCGATGAGAATCCCCGTATAGCCTTCGGTGCGGCCGATGTGGATTCCGTCCTTGCCGGACAACTCGCAAGCGGCGTTGATCCCGGCGACCAGGCCCTGGCAGCCGGCTTCTTCATACCCGGAGGTGCCGTTGATCTGGCCGGCCAGGTACAGCCCCGCGATGGATTTCACCTGCAGAGCATGGCTTAGCTCGCGCGGGTCGATGGCATCGTATTCGATGGCGTATCCCGGCCGAATCATTTCCGCGTGCTCCAGTCCGGGAATCGACGCCACCATGGCGGCTTGCACGTCGATGGGCATGCTGGTCGACATGCCATTGACGTAAACTTCATTGGTATCAACACCTTCCGGTTCGAGAAAAATTTGGTGGCGGGGCTTGTCCGGAAACTTCACGATCTTGTCTTCGATGGATGGGCAGTAGCGCGGGCCGACGCCCTCGATCTGACCGCTGTACAGCGGTGAGCGCGGAATGGCCTCCTTGAGGATGCGTCGAGTGGTGTCGTTCGTGTAGCCGATATGACACTCGATCTGCGGCCGGTCGATCGTCCCGGTCAGAAAGGAGAAGGGCGTCGGAACCGCGTCGCCGGGCTGGCGCTCGAACTGGCTCCAGTCGATGGTGCGGCCGTCCAGCCGCGGCGGTGTCCCGGTTTTGAGGCGCGTCCAGTTGAGGCCCAACGTGCGGAGCTGGCTTCCCAGCAACTCCGAGGGCGCTTCACCGTTGCGCCCGCAGCCGTACCGCATTTCGCCGACGTGGGCGAGGCCGTTGAGGAACGTCCCGGTCGTCACCACCACGGCGCCGGCTCCAATGGTGCGGCCGTCGCGCAACTGCACGCCGGTGACGCTCCGGCCGTCCAGCCTGAGCGCCGCCACCTCCGCCTGTTTGATCCGCAGGTTCGGCTCTTTTTCCAGCACCTCCCGCATGCGCACCCGGTACATCTTCTTGTCCATCTGGGCGCGCGGCGACCAGACGGCCGGCCCGCGGCTGGTATTGAGCAAACGGAACTGGATTCCCACCGAGTCGGCCACTTCCCCCATCAGCCCGCCGAGGGCGTCGATCTCGCGCACCAGGTGGCCTTTGGCAATGCCGCCGATGGCCGGATTGCAGGACATCTGCGCGATGAGGTCGAGGTTCATGGTGACCATGGCGGTCTTGAGCCCCATGCGGGCGCTGGCCCGTGCGGCCTCGCACCCGGCGTGTCCGGCGCCAATCACCACCACGTCGTACCTCTCGTGCATTGCTATCATTGTACCGACCCATGAAAATTCTTGTGATCGGAAGCGGAGGGCGTGAGCACGCCTTGGCCTGGAAATTGGCGCAATCGCCGGGAGTCGAAGTGTTCGCGGCGCCGGGAAACCCGGGAATGGCACGCGTGGGCACATGCGTCGCCGGAGCGCCGCGAGACGCCGCGGAAGCCATCGGCGCGGACCTGACCGTCGTCGGACCGGAGGCGCCGCTGGTGGCCGGCGTGGTGGACGAGTTTCGTTCGCGCGGCTTGAAGATCGTCGGGCCCAACCGCGACGCGGCCCGCCTCGAGGGCAGCAAAATTTTCGCAAAGAACTTCATGGTGAAAAGGAAGATTCCCACGGCTGAGTTCGTCACCGTCGAGAATCCGGACGAGGCGCGCGCCGCGCTCGACCGCTTCGGCTTTCCCGTGGTGTTGAAGGCGGACGGCCTGGCGGCGGGCAAGGGCGTCGTCATCGCGCACGACCGGGCCGAAGCCGAGGCCGCGCTCGCCACGCTGACGGGCAGGCTGGTGATTGAAGAATTTCTCCAAGGCCGCGAAGTCAGCTTCATTGCGCTCGGCGACGGCAAGACCGTGGTGCCGCTGGCGGCAACCCAGGATCACAAGACAGTCTTCGATGGCGATCGCGGCCCGAACACCGGCGGGATGGGCGCGTACTGCGACGCCGCCATTCTGGACGAGGCGCAAACGCGCGAGGTGATGCTCCGCGTGATTCTCCCGACGATGGCCGCCACGCGCTTCACCGGGTTCTTGTACGCCGGGCTGATGATCACGTCCGCCGGTCCGAAAGTGCTGGAGTTCAACGTGCGGCTGGGCGATCCGGAGACGCAGCCGCTCATGCACCGCCTGACGTCGGACTTCGCGCCGGTCCTGCTCGCCGCGGCCACGGGCGGATTGAGCGGAGTGACGCTCGAGTGGCGCGCCGGTCCGAGCGTGTGCGTGGTGCTGGCATCGGGCGGGTATCCGGGGGCGTACGAAACGGGGAAGCCCATTCGAGGCATCGAGGCCGCGGAAGCCACCGGCGCGACCGTCTTCCATGCGGGGACCCGCGAAGGCGCACTGGGGATCGAGACAGCCGGCGGCCGGGTGCTGGGCGTGACGGCCGGCGGGGAGAACCTGGCCGGGGCGATCGAGGGGGCCTATGCGGCCGTCCGCGAGATCCACTTCGAAGGCATGCACTGCCGCGGCGACATTGGCCGCAAAGGCCTCGAACGGTACAATGAAAAGCACGTGGGGACGTAGCTCAGATGGATAGAGCGGTCGCCTCCTAAGCGACAGGTCGGCAGTTCGAATCTGCCCGTCCCTACCACGGCCCTCCGCGAGCCCAGCCCGAATCTTCGGGCCGCGCATCCCAATCTTTGTCAACCGATCCGAAGGCCGGCTCTCCGGGCGTCCCAAACGCACTTTGGGAATCAGTCATATGAGCAAAAAGTTAACTTTGGTGATACATCTGCCTTTTCCGGTGCGGCCCGATGAGAACCGGGGCGAACTGCCCTGGACCATGAAGAACGCCATTGGGACCGAAAGGGCGGGAGCCTGCGACTCGGGATCGTGGCCCGCTGTGATTATCCTGTAAGTGATTTAGAGAGCAAATAGCGCGCCCCGGAGAGCAAACCTATGACGTCAGCCCAGCTCGGATTTCCTGTTCCGAGCATCACGAACGAAGTCGCAATTCAAGGGCACATCGGCAGCATCATCGATGAGCTCATGAGCTCGCTGCCCAACCCCAGGAACCTCTCTGCCGCGCAGCAGCGCGGCATTATCGCGAGATATTCTTCGGTGCTAGAGGGGAATTTTATTTATTGGATGACCGCGGCCTACCTCGCCGTTCGCTCGGAAGAGTCGCGTTCGATCATCGTGGACAATCTCCTCGAGGAAGTGCGGGATTGCCACCCGGGAATGCTGCGCCGGTTCGCGACCGCCGCCCACGCCCTTCCGACCGACGCCGACGCCCTCGCGGTCTCGGAAGAGTTGAGCCAGGTCCGTCTGTTTCTGGGCCGCCTCTCGGCCGCGCGGATCGTCCTCATGATGGCCTTTTTCGAAGGCTTCATTCAACGCTTCATGGCATACCTCGCCGACCTCGCCGGCCGGCAAGGCTCCGCTGAACGGGAATACACGGATGTGCACGGGGTTTGTGACGTTGCACATTCGCAAGGCTTGTTCCGCGCGCTCGCGGCGGAGATGGCGCTGGATGAGTCCCGACCGGGAACCGACCTGTTTGAGGGCGTCGATCTGCTTCGCACTCTCCTCCAACGCATCGTTGAGACTCCCGCGGCAACCTCTGCGCGTGTGGCGTCCGGCCTGACTCAGTAAGCAGCGGCGCTCGCCGGCCATTCAGCCCCGCGCGTAAGCGCGGGGTTGGCCACAGCAAAACAAAACAGCGGTCATGGACCTAGGAGAATCGATGCAAGCGGCCTGGTCACGCGCCACTGCGCCCGCGCCGGATGACCGCGCGTCGCTGTGGAGCGCGGCCCGCGCCGCGGGCCTCTCCGGCCGTTATCTCTCGGGGGCGGGCGCGACCGTCGCCCTCGACCATCACAACCGCGGAACCATCCTGCGCAGGCGCCGCGAGGAACTCCGCGGGCGGTCCGTGCTGCTCGCCACGGCCGACCAACTCACCGCGGCGGTGGCTTTGCTGGAACTCGACGGCGTTGCCCGCCGGCTCATCCTGTATCCAGCCGATTTGCCCTTGGAGCAGGCGCTGCAGGTCGTCGGTACCGACCATGTGGATGCGGTCGTCTCGGACTTCCCGGCGTTGGCTGCGGAGGCCGCGGCAACCGGCTCCTTTCTCCTCTGCCATCCGTCGATCGAAGCGGCTGCCCCCGATCGCACCCCGGGGCCGCCGACCGAATGGGTCTTGCTGACTTCCGGCACCACCGGCCGGCCCAAGATGGTGGCCCACACCCTGGCCAGCCTGACCGGGGCGATTGAGAAAAGCCGCGTGCCGGCAAGCCCCGTCGTCTGGAGCACCTTCTATGACATCCGCCGCTACGGCGGATTGCAGGTCTTCTTGCGGGCCATGCTCACGGGAGCGTCGCTGGTGCTCTCCAGCGCCCAGGAGACTACGGCCGATTTCCTGAACCGCGCCGCCCTTCACGCCGTGACCCATATTTCCGGGACGCCGTCACATTGGCGCCGCGCTCTGATGAGCCCGGCAGCCCGCGCCCTCGCTCCCCAGTATGTGCGCCTCTCCGGCGAGATCGCCGACCAGGCGATTCTGGACCAGCTTCGGGACTTCTACCCGCACGCCACCGTGGCTCACGCCTTCGCCTCCACCGAGGCGGGCGTCGGTTTTGATGTCCGAGACGGCCTGGCGGGGTTTCCGGCGAGCTTCGCCGGGCGGCGGGATCAAGGCGTCGACATCAAGGTGGAAGAGGGCTCGTTGCGCATCCGCTCCCCGCGAGTCGCGGCCTGCTATCTGGGGCCAGGAGAGGAACGCCGGCCCATCGCCGACCCCGAGGGCTTCGTCGACACCGGCGACATGCTCGAACGGCGCGGTGACCGCTATTACTTCGCCGGCCGTCGGGACGGCGTCATCAACGTGGGCGGCCTGAAAGTGCATCCCGAGGAAGTCGAAGCCGTGATCAACCGCCACCCGCTGGTGCGGATGTCGCTGGTGCGGACGAAAAAGAGCCCCATCACCGGCGCGCTGGTGGTGGCCGACGTGGTTCTGCAAACCGGCCCGGCTCCCGAGCCGGCCCGCCAGCTCGGCGACGATATTCTGAACCTCTGCCGGCAGGCGCTTCCGCGGCACAAGGTGCCGGCCGCCATCCGCTTCGTGGACCGGCTGGCCGTTTCGGAAACCGGGAAATTGGTGCGGCGTGCGTAATGTTCTGGTGACCGGCGGAAGCCGCGGGCTTGGCCTGGGCATCGCTCGCAGGCTGGCGGGTGAGGGCTACCGCGCCATCGCCGTGGCCCGAAAAGAGACCGCCCACATGACCGCGGCGTGTGAAGAGTTCGCCGAGGCCGGGTCCTTCCGTTTTGTGCCCTTCGATCTGGCGCAACTCGCCGACCTTCCCCGGTTGGTCAAGTGCGTGCGCAAGGAGTTCGGACCCATCTACGGGCTGGTCAACAACGCCGCGGTCAGTTTTGAAGGCGTGCTCTCCATGATGCCCGATTCTCACATCGAGCAGTTGGTGCGGGTGAACACGCTCTCCCCCATCCTCCTCACCAAGTATGTGGTTCGCTCCATGATGGCCGATGGAGGCGGACGCGTGGTGAACGTTGCCTCCATCATCGGCTTCACCGGCTACAGCGGTCTGGCGGTGTACGGCGCCACGAAAGCCTCGCTGCTGGGCTTCACGCGATCGCTGGCGCGCGAAGTCGGGCGTGCCGGGGTCAACGTGAATGCGGTGGCGCCCGGGTTTGTGGATACGGATATGACGCGCGCGCTCACCGACGAGCAGCGGCAGAAAATCGTCCGGCGGAGCGCGCTCAAACGCCTGGCGGAAATTGACGATGTCGCCAACGCCGTCGAGTTCCTTCTCAGCGACAAAGCCAAGAGCATCACCGGCACCGTGCTGACGGTGGATGCGGGTAGCACGGCATGAGCGAGCTTTCGACGACGGCGCCGGCGGCCGCCGCCTCTCCGGCCAAGGCCTGGATGCGAGCGCTCGAGCGGACGGCGGCCATCGCTCAACACCCCGAGCGCACCTTCCCCATCGCCCTCGAGGAACGGGCCGCGCAATCGGGTGATGCGCCGGCTCTGCTTTCGGACCGCGAGTGCCTCACCTATCGCGAGCTCTCCGAACGGGCGAACCGGTATGCCCGGTGGGCGCTGGCGCAAGGCCTGTTAAAAGGCGAGACGGTCTGCCTGCTGATGCCCAACCGGCCCGAATACCTGGCCATCTGGCTGGGTATCTCGAAGGTGGGCGCGGTCGTGGCGCTGCTCAATACCAACTTGACCGGGGCCTCTCTGGCGCATTCCATCAACCTCGCCGCGTCCCGGCACATCATCGTTGCGGCGGAATTGCTGGACTCGCTGACCGGCGCGCAGTCGCGGCTGACGGGGACGCCCACCACCTGGATCCATGGCGCCGGCGCCGGCCTGCTGCCGCGCATCGACCGCGACATCGAATCCCGGAGCGGCGGCGCGCTGACGGGCGCCGAACGCCGGCCCGTCACCGTGGAAGACCGGGCCCTCTTGATTTACACATCGGGCACCACCGGGTTGCCCAAGGCCGCCAGCATCAGCCACGGCCGCGTGATGCAGTGGACGCACTGGTTTTCCGGCATGATGGACACCCAGCCTGAGGACCGCATGTATGACTGCCTGCCCATGTATCACAGCGTGGGTGGCGTCCAGGCTCCCGGCGCGGTTCTGGCCGGCGGCGGCTCCGTCGTCATCCGCGAGAAATTCTCCGCCCGGCACTTCTGGGGCGATCTCGTCCGCTGGGACTGCACGCTCTTTCAGTACATCGGCGAGCTCTGCCGCTACCTGCTGAACTCCCCGCCCGCGCCGCGGGAGGCCGAACATCGCATTCGCCTGGCGTGCGGCAATGGGTTGCGGCCGGATGTCTGGGAGGCCTTCCAGCGCCGCTTCCGCATCCCGCGGATTCTCGAGTTCTACGCCGCCACTGAAGGCAATGTGTCCTTGTTCAACGTCGAGGGCCAGCCCGGCGCCATCGGCCGCATTCCGTCGTACCTCGCGCACCGCTTTCCGGCGGCCTTGGTCCGGTTCGATGTCGAGACGGGCGAGCCGCTGCGCAACCAGCAGGGCCTCTGCCTGCGCTGCGCTCCCA
>Ga0335078_10016111_pt1 | contig 11092 bp, 10 predicted proteins | sample Lox_Sample_32_FD_206711 | JGI IMG/M metagenome (GOLD analysis project Ga0335078, IMG submission 206711) | Soil microbial communities from Loxahatchee National Wildlife Refuge, Florida, United States - Lox_Sample_3.2 | ecosystem: Environmental > Terrestrial > Soil > Wetlands | place: USA...
GGTCCAGCACCAGCACGTCCCCCGCGCCCAGCCGGCTCAGGTGGAACGCGGCCGAGGCGCCGGCCACCCCGGCCCCGACGATGATGACGTCCGCGTTCAGCGCTTCCATCTCCTTCGCAGGTCGGCCGTCACGCGGCGGGCCGCGTTGTAGCCCGGCGCCCCGGTGACCCCGCCGCCCGGGTGGGCGCCGGCCCCGCACAGGTACAGCCCGCGCACCGGGGTGGCGTACCGCGCCCAGCCCGGCACCGGCCGCATGTGGAACAGCTGGTCCAGCTGGATGTCGCCGTGGAAGATGTTGCCCTCGGTCAGCCGGTAGGTCCGCTCCAGGTCGAGCGGGGTGAGCACCTGCCGGGCCAGCACCGTGCCCGGCACGTTGGGCGCGAACGCGCCGATCCGGGTGATCACCCGGTCGCCCAGCTCGTCCCGCCGGGCATCCCAGGTCCCGTCGGCCAGCCGGTACGGCACGTACTGCACGAAGCAGGTCATGACGTGCCGCCCGGCCGGGGCCAGCGACGGGTCCACGTTGGACGCGACCACGCAGTCGATGAACAGCTGCCCGGCGTCGGCCAGCTCGCCGCGCTTGGCCCGGTCGTAGCACGCGTCGGCCACCGCCAGGTCGGGCGGCAGGGTGAACAGCGCCCGCTGGCCCGGGCCCGCGTCCGGTGGCATACCGGTCACCCGCGGCTCCTCGCCCAGCACCAGGTTGACCTTGGCGCACGGGCCGTCCATCCGGATCCCGGCCACCGCGGCCCGGAAGTCCTCGGGCAGCTCGGCCTTGTCCACCAGGTGCAGGAACGTCCGCTTGGGGTCGGCCCCGGACAGCACCACCCGGGCGGCCAGCTCCTCGCCGCTGGCCAGCACCACGCCGGCCACGCCGCCGCGGCGCACCGCGACCTGGACCACCGGCGCCCCGGTGCGGATCTGCATGCCGTGCGCCCGGCCGGCCGCGGCGATCGCGCCGGTGATCGCGCCCATCCCGCCCATGACGTGCCCGAAGAACCCGGGCACCGCGTCGTCCCCGCCGGTGAGCAGGTGGAAGACCAGCCCGAGCAGGGTGCCGGGCTGGTAGGGACCGCCGTGCTTGCCGTACAGGTTGTTGGCCAGCAACAGCGCCCTGGCCTGCCGCGACTCGAACCTCGTGTCGATGAACTGGCCGAGGCTTCCGGTCAGCAGCTGGGTGAGTCTCTCGACGTCCCGGCCACGCAGGCCGCGCAGCCGCCGCCCGAGCCGGAGCAGCTGGCCGGCCTGGCGCAGGCCACCCGCCCTCGTGTCCGGCGGCAGCTCCAGGAACAGCGGCTGCAGCCGGGCCCCCAGCGCGCGCAGCTCGTCATGCACCGCGCGGAACGCCCGCGCGTCGGCCGGTGAGTACCGCGCCAGCCCGGCCGCGGTGCGGTCCGGGTCGGACCAGTCGGCCACCACCTCGCCGCCGTCCAGCGCCACCTGCAGGGCCGGCTCGCACGGCACCATGCGCAGCCCGTGTCGGCCGAGCCGCAGCCGGTGGATCACCTCCGGCCGCAGCATGCTGGCGATGTAGGACGTGGTCGACGCGCGGCAGCCGGGCGCGATCTCCTCGGTGACGCAGCAGCCGCCAACCACCTCCCGGGCCTCGACCACCAGGGTGGCCAGCCCGGCCTGGGCCAGCAGCGCGCCGGCGGTCAGCCCGTTGTGGCCGGCACCGATCACGATCACGTCCCAGCGCGGCGGGGAGGGCACAGCGGCACGTCCTGTCCTGACCAGAAGTCATTTAGCTGCCAGCCTCCCCAAAGTATGGTTAGCTGCTTTAAACGGTGTCAATGGCCCAGCAGGCCATGGGCTGAGGACTCTTACATGACCAGTAGTCAGATAACTGGCGGGCAACCAGCGCGGCCACCCGCGGCCCTGGCCCAGCGGGCCGACCGGGGGGTTGCGGGGGGTCGTCCCCCCGGGCCGGCCCGGGCGCCGGGGCGGCAGCTGGCCCGGCGGCAGCGCGTCGTCGAGGTGGCCATGGAGCACTTCGCCACGCGTGGCTACGAGGACACCAGGATCGAGGAGATCGCCGGCCAGGCGGGGGTGTCCAAAGGCGCGGTGTTCGGCTACTTCGACACCAAGGCCGGCCTGTTCCTGGCCGCCTACCAGGCCGCCGCCCGGTCCCTGCCGGGCTACCTGGATGCCCCGCCGGACGTCCGCGGCCGGGGCTTCTTCGCCGTCCTGCGGTACTGGATCGGGCAGACGCCGCATCTCATCCACGAGGACTGGACCCCGTACCGGGTCACGCTGATCGGCAACTACTGCTCGGGGCTGCCGCTGCGCCGGGAGATCACCCAGTTCCTGGCGCGCGAGGACCCGTATGGCACGCAGGCGTTCGTCGCGTTCGGCATCGAGCGCGGCGAGGTGCGCACCGACATCGACCCGCGCATGATCGTGTCCATGGTGGACTGGCTGATGGACCGCTGCCAGGACGCGATGGTCACCGAGGAACTCGACCCCGGGCTGTTCGGCTACCCGACCCGGCCCGGGGTCCGCGACCAGCGCGCCGGCGAGTTCGTCGAGCTGCTGCGCGGCGCGGTGAGCGCCCGGTGATCGTGCGCGCGGCGAGCATCCCGCTGCCGGACGGGGTGACCCTGGCCGCCACGCTGTACCTGCCCGACGGCGCCGACCGCGACCCGGTGCCGGCGCTGCTGGAGTACCTGCCGTACCGCAAGGACGACGCGATGCTGGCCCGCGACCACGACCTGTACGGCTACCTGGCCGAGCGCGGTTACGCGGGCGCGCGGGTGGACATCCGCGGCACCGGGCGCAGCACCGGCACGCTCCCCGGGGGCGAGTACACCGAGACCGAGCAGCGCGACGCCGAGACGGTGATCGGCTGGCTGGCCGCCCAGCCGTGGTGTACCGGCGCGGTCGGCATGTGGGGCATCTCCTGGGGCGGCTTCAACGCCATCCAGGTCGCGCTGCGCCGCCCGCCCGCGCTCAGGGCGATCATCGCGGTGGACGCCTCGGACGACCTGTGGCACGACGACGTGCACTACATCGACGGGCTGCCGCACCTCGACGAGTACGCGCTGATGATCGACCACCTGAACATGCTGCCGCCCGCGCCGGACTTCCCGCTGGACGAGGCCGCGCTGGCCCGGATGGACACCGAGCCGTGGCTGATCAGCTGGCTGGCCCAGGCGCAGGACGGCCCGTACTGGCGGCGCGCGTCGCTGCGCCCGGACTACGCGCAGCTGACCGTGCCCGCGTACCTGATCGGCGGCTGGTACGACGGGTACCGCGACTCCGTGCCGCGGATGCTCGCGCAGGCCAGCGCCCCGGTCAAGGTGCTCATCGGCCCGTGGAACCACACGTTCCCGCACGACGCGGTGCCCGGCCCGGCCATCGAGTGGCGGGCCGGCGCGGTGCGCTGGTGGGACCGCTGGCTCAAGGGCGCCGAGAACGGGATCATGTCCGAGCCGCCGGTCACGCTGTTCGTGCGGCACTGGCACCCGCCGGACCTGGCGCTGGCCGAGATCCCCGGGCGGTGGCGGCACGAGGCCGCGCTGCCCCCGGAGCGCACCGACTGGCAGGCCTGGCGCTGCGGCGCGGACGGGTCGCTGGCGCAGCCACCAGCACCGGCCGCCGCGGGCACCCGCCAGCTGCGGTACACGGCGTCGGCCGGGGTGGCGGCCGGTCACTGGTGGGGCGAGCTGACCACCGACCAGCGGGACGCGGACGCGTGGAGCCTCACGTTCGACTCGGCGCCGCTGACCGAAGACACCGAGATCCTCGGCGGCCCGCGGGTGCTCATCCACGGCAGCGCCGGCGGAGCCGGGCGCTGGTTCGCCCGGCTCTGCGATGTGGCCCCGGACGGCACGTCCACGCTGGTCACCGGCGCCGGGCGGGCGGCCGCGCCGGATCCCGCCCGTGACCCGGAGCCCGCCGGTGACGGGCGGCTCCCGCTCGAGCTGCACGTCACGTCCTGGGTGTTCCCGCGCGGGCACCGCATCCGGCTGGCGCTCAGCAGCGCCCTGTGGCCGATGATCTGGCCGGCGCCGCAGCAGGCGACCAGCGCGATCCGGGTCGGTGACGCGGCGACGTGCGTAATGCTGCCGGTTATTCCGGCCCGTGCGGCGGACGGCAGGCAGCCGGCGGAGCCCCAGTTCCCCGAGCCCGGACCCGGCACCGCCCCGGAGGGGGTCCGGTCCTGGGGCTCGATGGTCCCGGTGCGCTGGACGGTATCCAGGGACGAAGACGGCACGGCCGCCGTGTCCTGGCGGGGCACCACCGGCACCGACTTCCCGTGGGGCCGCGTGGTGGACGAGGAGTACCTGCGCTACCAGGTGCACGACGAGCGGCCGGCCGAGGCGAGCGCGCGGGGCGAGGCGCGCACCGAGATCCACCTGCCCGGACGGCTGCTGACCGCCTCGTCCACGCTCGACCTGGCCGGGGACGGGGCCGCGCTGCGCTACCGGTTCCGCCGCGAGCTGCGCTGCAACGGGCAGCTGGTCCGCGAGCGCAGCTGGGACCGCCGGTTCCCGCGGGGCGCCTGGTAGCCAGCCAGCGCCGTTGGTGGCCAGCTACCAGGGGTTCAGAACAGCACGTAGAGCTTGCGGATCGTCTCGTGGATCTGCCAGCTGCCCGCCCAGCCACGGGGGAAGACCGCGCTGTCCCCGGGGCCGATGTCCTGCGGCTCGCCGCCATCCGGGGTGCACGTCATCCGGCCGGACACGATGTGGATGGCCTCATTGGTTTCCAGCTTCCAGTAGGACGGGCCCGGGGTGCACTCCCAGACGCCCACCTCCAGGTCACCGTCGGACCACGTGGTCACGCCCGAGGTCTGCATCGGGTCGCCGGTGGCTTCCTCGAGCGGGCCCCAGTCCTCCAGCTCGCCGTGCAGCGCGGCGGCGGACAGGAACGGGGTCGCCGGGTTCGGCGCGGTGGTGTCGGTCATGCGGCTCGGCCCTTTCTGCGGGAAACGCCTGGTCAGGAGATAGTCAGCCGGCTTGCGGCCGCACCCGGCACCGGGTCCGGCTCGGTCGCCTCCGGGAACGGCAGCGCGATCGGGTCCACCGGCAGCTTGCTGCGGCCGTGCTCGTCGAACCGGTCGAGGCCCAGGCTGGAGGTGTCCACCACGCTGGACATGCCGGTGATCACGAGGTCAGCGGTGGCCCGGGCCACGCCCGGACCCCACATCATGCCGGCCCCGGCGGGCGCGGCCACGGTCAGCCCGGGCACCGGTCCGCTGGGGCCGATCCCCGGGCCGATGATCGGCAGGTGGTCGGGGGTGTAGTCGATGGTGGCCGCCCACATCCGGCTCAGCCCGAGCCCGGCCACCACTGGCACCAGCCGCTCCAGCCGGGCCCGCATCCGGGCCAGGTAGGCCAGGTCCACGTCCCGCGCCCGGCCGGGTGGCTCGTCCGGGTTGGTCATGCCGAACAGCAGGCCGCCCTCTTCCGGGCGCCAGTACAGCCCCGCGGTCAGGTCGAAGACCATGGGCAGCCGGGAGGGGTGCAGGCCGGGATGGGGCTGGGTCACCGCGACCTGATGCCGGGTACCGCCGACCGGGATCCGCAGGCCGGCCAGCCGGCCCACCTCGGCCAGCTGTGGCCCGCCGGTCAGCACGACCGCGCCGGCCGGGATCGGCCCGGCGCTGGTGCTCACGCCGGTGACCCGGCCGCCCTCGGTCAGCAGGCCGGTGAACCGGGTCCGCTCGCGCACATCCACCCCGCTGGTGGTCAGCGCGACCGCGTACGCGGTCACGTTGCGCGGCGGGGCCAGGTAGCCGTCGTCGGCGCAGTACGTGCCGCCCAGCGTCTGCCCGGGGGCCAGCGTGGGGTTGCGCTCGTCCACCTCGTCGGGGGTCAGCCACTCCACGTCCAGGCCCTGGTCGGCCTGCATGGCCATCCGCTGGTGGGCCGGCGGCACCTCGGCCTCGGTGAAGCACGGCAGCAGGTAGCCCTGCCGCACGAACCCGGAGTCGATGCCCAGTTCCTCGCGCTGACGCTGGTAGAAGCGCTTTGACCACTGGGCCAGGCGGACCGCCTCGGGGGTGCCGCCCTGGGCCCGGACCACGCCCGCGGCCCGGCTGCTGGCGCCCTGGCCGAGCACGCCCTTCTCCACCAGGGTGACCCGCAGGCCGTCCTGACGGAGGAAATACGCGCACCAGGCGCCGATCGTTCCGCCGCCCACGACCACGACGTCGGCGACGGCGCGCTGGCCAGCGGAGGGCATTGGCACGAACCCGATGCTGGCATAAACTGAACATTCAGTCAAGGAGGCCCCGAGGCGGCGGACCGTCTCGCGGATCACGGTCGGCCAGGGAGGGCGCGTGTACGGATTGTCCGGTGAGGACCTCGCGATCCAGGCACGGGCCCGCGAGTTCGCGGATGAGCTCATCCCCGGTGAGGTGACCGCCGAGCACAGCGGCGGCGACCTGCCCCCGGACGTCGTCGCCGGGCACGCCAAGCGCGCCCGCGAGCTGGGCCTGGCCGCCACCAACATGCCGGTCGAGCTGGGCGGCGGCGGGTGCAGCACGCTGCAGCAGGTCCTCGTCCAGGAGCAGATGGGCCGGGTGACCAACGCGCTCGGCTGGGTGGCGTCCACCCCCCCGTCGTGGCTGCCCCCGGTGGCCACCCCCGACCAGATCGAGCGCTATGTCCGCCCGGCCGTCGCGGGCGAGCGGGAGGAGTGCTACGCGATCACGGAGGAAGGCGCGGGCTCGGACGTGGCTGGGCTGGAGGCGACCGCGCGCCGCGACGGCGAGAGTTATCTGCTTAACGGCGTCAAGTGGCACGTGACTTCGTTCAACACCGCCGATTTCGCGTTCTTCCAGGGCGTCCTCTCCGGCGGGCCGAACGCCGGCCAGCACGCGATGTTCCTGGTTGATCTGCCCAGCCCGGGGGTCCGGGTGCTGCGGACCCCGGCGTACTCGCACACGATCAGCCACCATCACCCGATCGTCGAGTTCGCCGACGTCCGGGTGCCAGCCGTGAACCTGATCGGCGCCGAGGGCGACGGGATGACGTTCGCCTACGAGTGGTTCCGCTTCGAGCGGCTGATGGTGGCGGCGCGCTGCCTGGGCGCGGCCGGGCGGCTGACCGATGAGATGACCACGTTCGCCAGCGGGCGGCGGGTATCCGGCCGGCCGATCAGCGAGTTCGGCACGGTGGCCGCGATGCTCGCGGACAGCATGACGGAGCTGTTCGCCACCCGGTCCCTGGTGTACGAGACGGCGCGCGGCATCGACGGCGGGACCGACGTCAAGGTCGCCCACGCGCAGTGCTCGATGGCCAAGCTGTACGCGTCGGAGATGGCCGGGCGGGTGGCCGACCGGGCCGTGCAGGTCTTCGGTGGCCGCGGCTACATGCGGGAGAACGTGGCCGAACGGTTCTACCGTGAGCTGCGCGTCGAGCGGATCTGGGAGGGCACCAGCGAGGTGCAGCGCGCCATCATCGCCGCCCAGATGGTCAAGCGCACCCCGGCCGCGCTGGCCTGACCCGGCCGCACGGCTCAGCGCGGTGACTACCGCCCCGCCCGCGGGGCACAATTCACCGCGCTGACCAGCTGCATTCATGTTACTGACTGGTAATGTGAGATGTGGGGGGGCAAAATGGACATCATGGCCGAGAGGCACGGGGGACACGGGCGGCTCGGGGGGCCTGGGGGGCCTGGGGGGCACGGCGCCGGCGTGCGCGGGCAGTCAGCCCACCGGGCCACCCGGGACACACAGGGCACCCAGGGCACTCAGGCAGCCGCGAGCGGCCCGGGGATGCCGGGGATGCCGGTCTTCGAGGCCAGCGACGTCTCGATCTGGTACGGCGCGTTCCAGGCGGTAACGGACGTCTCGCTGTCGGCCTATGAACATGAGATCACGGCCTTCATCGGTCCCTCCGGCTGTGGCAAGACGACGGTGCTGCGCACGCTGAACCGCCTCAACGACCTCGTGCCCGGCACCCGCGTCGATGGTGAGGTGCGCTACCGGGGAGTGCCGCTGTATGGCCGGGAGATCTCCCCGGCGGCCGTGCGCCGGCGCATCGGCATGGTCTTCCAGAAGCCGAACCCGTTCCCCAAGTCGATCTATGACAACGTCGCGTACGGGGCACGCGTCATCGGCGTGCACGACCGGGACGCGGTCGATGAGACGGTTGAGCGCTCCCTGCGGCAGGCGGGACTGTGGGCCGAGGTAAAGGGCCGCCTGCGCACATCGGCCCTGGACCTTTCCGGCGGGCAGGCCCAGCGGCTGTGCATCGCGCGCGCGCTCGCCGTCCAGCCCGACGTCATCCTCATGGACGAGCCCTGCTCGGCGCTCGACCCGATCGCGACCGGCGCCATCGAGGACCTGATGCGCGAGATCAAGTCCTGGTACACCATCGTCATCGTCACGCACAACATGCAGCAGGCCGCGCGGGTCAGCGACCGGACGGCGTTCTTCTCCGTCCTGGACAGCGGCAGCGCCGGCGGCACCCGCACGGGCGTGCTCGTCGAGTACGGCCGGACGGAGCAGGTGTTCCGGAGCCCCGCCGACGACCGCACCGTGGCCTACGTCACCGGGCGGACGGGCTGACCGCCCGCCCGGACTGCACCGGCGTGATCAGCCGCCGGGCTGGTGGTAGGCGAGAGCCGGGACCCAGCGCACCTTCGGTGCGGCGGTGATCCCGCCAGCAGCCAGCGCGGCGCCCAGCCGCGACTGCATGAAGGCGGCCTGATCGGCCTGGGACGCCCAGACCTCGGTCACCACGAAGCTGCCGTCGTCGGCGAAACCGGCCGAGTGCGCGATCATCCCCGGTGGCCAGTTGCCCTGGCCGGTCTGCATGTCGATGCCCAGCTCGCGGTTGACCGCGGCGTACTCCTCCGCGCCGACGCCGGTGAATTCCAGGATGAGCGTGTCTGCCATGGCAAATCTGTCCCCCCAGCTCGCTGGGCCGAGAGCGTTCAGCGCTGACGGCCCCGGTGCCGAATACTTCGCCACCGCTTCGATGGAACAGTTCCCGGCTCCGTGCGTAACGCAACTTGCTGTCGTGCGATTACTCGTGTAAGACTAATCGCATGTCATCGATTCGGCTGTTCATCCTGGGCACGCTGGCCCGGACCGGTCCCCTGCACGGGCACCAGATCCGCCAGCAGGCCCAGAACGACCGCACCGAGCTGTGGGCCGACGTGCGCGTCGGCTCGCTGTACGGGGCGCTGAAGCGGCTGGCCAATGAGGGCCTGGTGCGCGAGCTGCGGACCGAGCGGGTCGGCAACCGGCCGGAGCGGACCGTCTACGAGATCACCGTGGAGGGGCGGCGGGCCCTGTCGGCCGTGCGCGACGACGCGCTGCGCACCCTGGTCACCCCCAACGACCCGTTCGACCTGGCGCTGACCCAGACGCCCGACGTGGCCGAGGAGTCGCTGGCCCAGCTCGTGGCCAACCGGCTGGCCGGGCTGCGGGTGCGGGAGGCCTCGCTGCGCGAGGCGGCGGCCAGCGCGGAGCCGTACGTGAACGAGGCCGAGCGGCTGGTCATGAGGCACCTCTACGAGCGGTGCGTGGCCGAGGTGCGCTGGCACGAGGAACTTCTGGACCGGGTGCCGAAGATCGTGGCCGACTTCGAGGCCGGGGTCGGTGGCCCGGCCCAGCCCGCCGCTGCGCCCGGGGAGGCGTCTGCGCCCGGGAAGGCGCGATGAGCACGGGCACCGGGGCGCAGCATCAGTCAGCGGGCACCACCGCGGCCGGCCATGGCTGGCGGGCGGTGTCGATCGTGCTGGTCGGCGCGTTCATGGCGCTGCTGGACACGACGATCGTGAACGTCGCGCTGCCCAGCATCCGGACCGGGCTGCACGCGTCGTCGGCCAGCCTGGAGTGGATCGTGGCCGGCTACGCGCTGGCCTACGGGCTGGTGCTGGTGCCGGCCGGCCGGGCCGGGGACCGCTTCGGGCACAAGCCGATGTTCGTGGCCGGGCTCACCCTGTTCACCCTGGCCAGCGTGGCCTGCGGGATCTCACAGCACCCGGACCAGCTGGTCGCCGCGCGCGTCGTGGCCGGCCTCGGCGCGGGCCTGTTCTACCCGGCCATCTCGGCGACCATCCAGCTGTCGTTCACCGGGCCGGCCCGGTCCAGGGCGTTCGGCGTGCTGGGCGCCACGATCGGCATGTCCACCGCGCTCGGGCCGCTGCTCGGCGGGCTGATCATCGCGGCGGCCGGGGCCCGGGACGGCTGGCGCTGGGTGTTCCTGGTCAACCTGTTCATCGGTGCGGTCACCGTGCCGCTGGCCGCCTGGCAGCTGCCCCGCTCGCCGGCCCGGACCCGGCGCGGCTTCGACCCGGGCGGGCTCGGCCTGCTGGCCGCTGGGCTGTTGCTGCTGCTGATCCCGCTGGTGGAAGGGCAGCAGCAGGGCTGGCCGCCCTGGTGCTGGGCCTGCCTGGGCGGCTGCGTGCTGGCCTTCGCGCTGCTGGCCGTCTGGGAGGCGCGCGAGGAGCGGCGCGGCGGCGACCCGCTGCTGGCCCCGGGGCTGGTCCGGCAGATGTCGTTCGCCGCGGGCGCGATCTTCGCCGTGGTCTACTTCGCGGGGTTCACCAGCGTGTTCTTCACGCTGTCCATCCTGTGGCAGGAAGGCCTCGGGCACAGCGCGCTGATGGCCGGGCTGGTCATCGCGCCGTTCTCGGTCGGCAGCCTGGTCGCCGCGGCACAGAGCGACCGGCTGTCCGCGCGGCTCGGCCGGATGGTGCTGGTAACCGGCTGCCTCCTGGTCATCGTGGGTCTCGGGTGCACGATCCTGGCCGTGCACCTCACCGCTCCCGAGGTCAGCGGCTGGTACCTGGTGGCCCCGCTGCTGGTGGCCGGCCTGGGCAGCGGCATGACGATCGCGCCGAACCAGGACTTCGCTCTGGCCACGGTGCCCCGCCGGGAGGCCGGCACGGCCAGCGGCATCCTGGGCACCGCGCAGCGGGTGGGCAGCGCGCTCGGCATCGCGGTGATCGGGACCGTGCTGTTCGGCACGCTGCACGTGGCGCCCGGGCCGGCCGCGGTGACCACCGCGTTCAGTCACAGCGCGCAGCTGGCCCTGCTGGCCAACCTGGGCTTCGTGGTGCTCGCCCTGGTTCTGGCGCTGGCCCTGCCCCGGCGTATCCCGGGGCGCGAGGGGTAGCCGGGAACCTT
>Ga0335078_10016112_pt1 | contig 11092 bp, 10 predicted proteins | sample Lox_Sample_32_FD_206711 | JGI IMG/M metagenome (GOLD analysis project Ga0335078, IMG submission 206711) | Soil microbial communities from Loxahatchee National Wildlife Refuge, Florida, United States - Lox_Sample_3.2 | ecosystem: Environmental > Terrestrial > Soil > Wetlands | place: USA...
GCGGCCGATGACCGGTCGCGAGTCGGCGTGGCGGATCCTCGCCCACGAGTTCCAGTCCGCGCTCGAGGAGGAGCGGGGGACGGGCGACCGCGCGGCCTCCTACCTCTTGTCGCCGCTCGGGGCGCGGATGAACCGGGTCCTCCTCACCGGGACGCTCGCGAAGGCCGAGGCGATCGGCCGCGACGAGTCCCAGCCGTTCCTTCGCGCGAAGCTCACCGACCCGACCGGCTCGGTCACGGTGACCGCCGGCGGGTTCCAGCCACGCGCCCTCGCGGCGCTCAAGGCCTGGGCCGGCCCCGACCTCGCCCTCGTCGTCGGGAAGGCCCACCTCTTCCGGGGGCGCGACGGCGTCGCCTACGCCTCCGTGCGGGCCGAGGCGGTCCGTCCGATCACCGAAGCGGAACACCGGCTCTTCCTCGCGGACGCCGTGGAACAGACCCGCGAGCGGATCGGGCTCGTCCAGACCCTCCGGGCCGGTGGATCCGGCGGCTCCGACGCCTCGCTCGACCGTTATCCCAAGGGATGGGTGGAGTCGGCCCGGGTCGCGATCCAGCGCTATCCCACGCTGGACCCGAAGGCGTTCGAGGCGCCCATCGCAGGCGCCGCCGGCGTCGTCGCACGCGGGTTGGGGGCGCCGACCGGTCCACCCCCGGCCCGGCCGGCGCCTCTCCCTCCCGCGAAGGTGACGCGCGCGGCTCCGCCCCCACCCAAGAGCGCGCCGTCGGCGGCCCAGCGGGCGGAGGAGTCCGAGTTCCTCGATATCGTGGACGCGCTCCAGGAGGGCTCGGTCGACGGCTACGCCGACCTCAAGGAAGCGATGGAGCGGGCCGCCGCCCGCGGGCTCAGGGAACCCCAGGCCGAGGAGCTACTGAACCGCCTCGAGGAAGCGGGCGTCCTCGAAGAGCCGATCGTAGGAAAGCTGCGGCGCGCGTGAAGGGCACGGGAGGGGGTCCCCCGACCTAGTAGGGCCCGCGCGTTCCCGAGAGGCGCCCCGTCGCCGCTCGCCGAGGATTTATATCTCCCCCATGCTGGCGAGCGGGGGGATGAAGAACACCTGTCTCTCCGATCGGTGACGAGACCAACGACAGGCTGACCCCCATCGCACAGAACCATGGCAACAACCCCCACGTGGACCCCGGTCATCGCGATCGCCATCGTGGCGATCATCGCGGGTGCGGGCCTGGGCGGCTTCCTCTACTACCGGAGCCTCCCCGGCAGCACCGCGACGCCGCTCGTCGTCCAGCTGGGCGACAACGTGACGGTGAACTACATCGGCGTGATGGGCACCGGCGCCGAGGCGGGGAAGGTGTTCGACACCTCGATCTACTCGGTCGCGACGAACTCCATCGGCTACCCGAAGACGCTCGAGTTCGGGCTGCGGGGGAGCGCCGCGAACTACACGCCGCTCGCGGTGCACGTCTCGGGGAACACACCCCAAAACGGCTACACCCTCGGCAACCTGAGCTTCATCCAGGTCGTGACCGGCTTCTGGCAGGGCCTGATCGGCCTGCCCGGCAACCAGTCGAGGGCGATCGTCGTGCCCCCGTCGCTCGGGTACGGGTCGATCCGGTCGAGCTGCCTCTCCACGCAGCCGCTCTCCTACACCCTGCCGGTGGTGGAGACGCTGACGCTCACCCAGTTCGGCGCCCGATTCTCGGGCGTGACCGCCTCGATCGGCGCGGAGTTCGCCGACCCCTACTTCGGCTGGCCCGTCCTCATCCTCAACACGAACAGTTCGTTCACGACGATCGAGAACCTGGCCCAGGTCGGGATGGTCGCCCACCCGACCGGCTGGCCGGTCCTCGTCACCTCCGTGGAGTCGACCACGAACGGCACGGGCGCGATCACGCTTCTCAACGAGCTCAGCCCGGCCCAGGCCGGCCTCGTGCTCGGGCACGCCGTCGGCGGCCAGGGCCTCTGCTCCTCGCCCAACGGCGAGTTCATCGTCTCGTCGGTGAACACCGCGAACGGGACGTACACCGAGAACTACAACACCGAAGTGACCGGGGAGACGCTCATCTTCACCGTCACGGTCGTCAACATCTTCCCGTAGGCCGCGCGGTCGCGCGCGGGCTAGCCGCTCAGGACGACCTTCCCTCGCTTGAGGAGTTCCTCAAGCTGGGCGTCCGCGAGCCGGTCGCTCGAGGAGCCGGTGCCGACCTTGGCGCGGACCTCGCGGTTGTAGTCGCCGATCGTCCGGCGCGCCTCCTGACGGCGCTGTCGAGAGGCGTTCACGAGCTCGTTCGCTTCCCGTTCGAGCTTCCGGACCTCGACCATGAGCGTGTCCAACCGCTCCATGACCTGCCCGCGCTGCCGGGATTTCTCGCGGATCTGGGCGACGAGCTGGCCGACCTCGAGCAGCTGCGCCCGCATCGACCCCATCCGCCGGTCACGCTCGACCTTCACGGTCTCGAGCTCGTGGTTGAGCCGTTCGACTTCCGTCCGCAACGCCCGGACGGCGTCCTCCTTCGCGCGGATCGACTCCTGTTTCGACTGCACCAGCGTCGCGTTCTTCTCGGCCCCATCGAGCTGGCGTCGAAGCTCCCGCAGCCGGTCGATGAGGGCGTTCTCGTCCGCGAGGGGGAGCGCGGTCGTCTGCTGCCGTAGCTCCAACTGGGCCATCTCGCGGCGGATCTGCTCCGGCCGCGCGCCCGACCCGTGCGGAAGCTCCTGTCGCGCGAAGCGGGCCGCGACGATCGCCTCCTCGAGCCGCTGTCGCGCCTGGTCCCTCGCCCGCCGAAGCTCGGCCAAGCGGCGACCCAGCTCGCGGTGCTCGTCGTTGGTCGCCTCCAATCGATCCTGCCGGGGCTGGCGGGAGTCGAAGAGCGCCTTCTGCTCGTCCGAGAGCTGGTGGACCTGCTGGAGGAGGACGTCCCGGCGGCCTCTCAGCTCCCGTAGCTTCGATTCCGCGGCGCGAAGTCGGTCGTAGCCTTCGCGCTCCTCACGCTCCGCGTCTTCGGAGAGAAACGCTCTGGGGGGCACCGCCCCCGGGAGGGGAAGGGTACGTCAAAAGCCTAACCGTAGGGGTTTTTCCGCCGGTGGCTCCGGCGGGGGGGTCCCCCGGCGGTCGGCGACGTAGAGCGCGTGCAGGTCGGCGACCCGGACGAGCTCGATCCGGTCGAAACGGTTCCCGCGCAGCCGGTCGCAATACTCGGGAGTGAAGTAGCGAAATGCGACCTCGTGAGGCCCGCCGAACCGGGTATCCTCGCCGACCGAGTCGCCAAGTTTCGCGTGGGGGTCGCTCGTGTCCCGTACCGCGTACAGGTGGAGACCTCCGGGCCGAAGCACCCGGTGGATCGCGAGGAACAGCTGGGCCAGCTCCGCCTCCTGGAACCCGTGGTAGGAGAAGCGGGCGTAGACGGCGTCCTGGCTCTCGGGGGCGAGCGACCCCAGGAACTGGGTCGCTTCCGCCTCCACGACGGTCAGGCGGGACCGGGCGGGTTCCCGGAGGAGACGGTGCCGCTCGACCGCGAGGTCGATCGCCGTCGGGGCGAACTCGACCGCCCGCACGCGGTAGCCCGCTTCCGCGAGCCGCTGGGCGTCCCGCCCGCTCGCAGCCCCGAGCTCCACGACGTCCCGATGACCGGGCGTCGACTTGAGCCGCGCGATCGCCCACTCGCAGAAGGCCGTCGGCTCGCCCTCGAACCGGGTCGGTTCCCGCTGGTAGCTCGCCTCGGAGACCCGGCGGCGTTCCCCCCACTCGTCGGCCATGAGAGGCCCCTACCGGGACGCCCCCGCGAGCAGCTGGAGCGCGAAGAGCGCCGCCGGCACCGCGCCGTCGATGTTGACGACCGCGATGGGGGCGCACGATTGGAGCATCGCCCCGAGGGCGGCCTCGCCGCGCGCTCCCCGACCGTATCCGACGGAGGTGGGAACTCCGACCACCGGCGCCCGGACGAGCCCCGCGAGCACGGTCGGAAGCGCTCCTTCGCGACCCGCGAACGCCAGATAGACGTGGGGACGGCGCCGCTCGAGCCGACGGACGGCGGTCTGGAGACGATGAAGGCCCGCGACGCCGACGTCGTGCGCTTCGAAGACCTCGGCCCCGCACCCTTCGAGGATCCACCGAGCCTCGTCGGCGAGGGGCACGTCGGAGGTGCCGGCCGTGACGATCGCGACCCGGCCGGAAGGACCCACCGTCGGAAAGCGGCCCTCGAGCCGCGCGAGCCGGCCGTCCGGCGAGACGGTCACGGGGAGCTTCTTCTCGGCCGAGGCCGCACGAAGGGCGTCCGCCTGGGCCGGCGTGAGCCGCGAGACGAACGCCCCCCGCCCGGCGGAAGCCAGCCCCATGAGGAGGTGCACCAGGTGGTCGACCCGTTTTCCTTCCCCGAGCACGACCTCGGGGGCGCCGGTGCGGAGCTCCCGACCGGCGTCGTACCGCGCGATCCGGCCCACCCGGATCACGTGCCGGTGGGCGTTCCGGCTGACGGTGTGGGACGATGGCACGAGGGTCTACGTCCCAAATATGATATAGCGCATTCCGCTTCCCGCGCCCGGTCTTCACGGCATGCCCGACTTTTCACTCACCCCCGAGCAGGTCGACCTCCGGGACATGGCCCGGAAGTTCGCCCGGACCGAGATGCTCCCCAAAGCCGCCGAATGCGACCGGGACGGCCACTTCCCCGAGGAGGTCTACCGCAAGGCGTGGGAGTTGGGGCTCATGAACCTCAACATCCCGACCGAGTACGGCGGGAGCGGCCTCGGCCTCATGGACCAGTGCCTCATCGTCGAGGAGCTCGCGAAGGCGTGCGGCGGGATGACGACGACGATCATGGCGAACTGCCTCGCGCTCGAGCCGCTCCTCCTCGGGGGCTCTCCCGAGCAGAAGGAGCGGGTCCTGACCCCGTTCTGCGCGAGCTACAACCTCGCCTCGTTCTGCCTCACCGAGCCCGCGAGCGGGAGCGACGCCGGCGCGGTCAAGACCCGGGCCCGACGCGAGGGCGACGAGTACGTGATCGACGGCGAGAAGTGCTTCATCACGAACGCGCCCCAGGCGAACCTCTACACCGTCTTCGCGATGGTCGACCCGGCGCTGAAGCACCGGGGCGTCTCCGCCTTCCTCGTCCCGCGGACGACCCCGGGAGTCTCCGTCGGCAAGGAGGAGGACAAGATGGGCCAGCGGGCGTCGTCGACCTCGTCCGTCCGATTCGAGTCCGTCCGCGTCCCGGTCTCGAGCCGGATCGGAAAGGAGGGCGACGGGTTCTCGCTCGCGATGCGGACGCTCGACCAGACGCGGACCCCGATCGGCGCGATGTCGACGGGGATCGCCCAGGCGGCGCTCGACTACGCGTCCGAGTACGCGCTCAAGCGCCAGACGTTCGGAAAGCCGATCGCGGAGCACCAGGCGATCCAGATCAAGCTCGCGAACATGGCCCAGGACGTCCACGCGTCCCGCCTTCTCGTCTGGCAGTCCGCCTGGACCGTCGACCAGGGCAAGACGGGCACGCTCGAGTCGTCGATGGCGAAGTGTTTCGCGTCCGACGCCGCGATGCGGGTCACCGACGAGGCGATCCAGATCTTCGGCGGCTACGGCTACATGCGCGACTACCCGGTCGAGAAGCTGCTCCGGGACGCGAAGCTCGCCCAGATCTACGAAGGGACGAACGAGATCCAGCGGATCGTCATCGCGCGCGAGCTCCTGCGGAACCGCGCGTAAGGGGACGGGCCCGTGGAGATCGTCGTCTGCGTAAAGCCGGTGCCTGACGCCGAGACCCGGCTCCGCGTGCGTCCCGACGGGACGGGGCTCGACGAGGAGGGCGTGAAGTTCGTCCTCGCGGGCTACGACGAGTCCGCGGTCGAGCAGGCGCTGCTCCTCAAGGAGGCCAAGGTCGCGACCGGCGTCCGCGTCGTCACCGCCGGGCCCTCGCCGCGCAGCGAAGAGGTCCTCCGGTACGCGATCGCGCTCGGCTGCGACCACGCCACCTGGATCGAGGTGCCCGCCGACCCACGGCCCGATGCGGTCGCCACGGCCCGCATCCTCGCCGAGGGCCTCAAGAGGTACCCGCACGACCTCGTGCTCGTGGGGAAGCACGCGAGCGACCGCGAAGCGGGTCTCGTCGGGCCGGCGCTCGGCGAGTTCCTCGGGCTCACGGACTACGCGGGGGTGGTCGACCTCCGATGGGACGCCGGCCGCTCCCTCTTCACCTTCCTGGAATCGGTCGAGGGCGGCGCGCTCCGCGTCGAGGCGCCCGCCCCGCTCCTCGTCTCGCTCCAGCAGGCGTGGAACGACCCGCGCACCGCGAAGCTCCCGAACATCCTCAAGTCGAGGAAGGCCCCCATCGAGCGGATCCCGTGGACGGAGGTCGGGCCCGCGGTCCAGGAGCGGCTCGCGCGCTCCGCCCAGAGGACCGCCTTCCGGCTCCCTCCGCCCCGCACGGGAGCGAAGCTCCTCGAGTTCAAGACCCCGGACGAGGCCGCCGAGAAGCTCGTCCGCCTCCTCAAGGAGGAGGCGAAGGTGTTCCCGTGAGCCGCGCCGTCCTCGTCGTCGCCGAGTGCCGGGAGGGGCAGGTCGTCCCCTCGAGCCTCGAGGCGGTCGGCCTCGGCCGGAGCCTTGCCTCCGACCCCGTGGTCGCGGTCGTCGTGGGTCCGCCCAGCCCCGCGGTCCATGCCTCCCTGGCGGCCGCGGGGGCGGCGCGGGTCGTTCAGGTCGACCACCCTGACCCCCACGGGGCGTCCACCGCGTTCTGGTCCACCGCGGTCGCGGAGGTCCTGAAGGAGTTTCCGGACGCACTCGTCCTTCTCGGAAGCACGATCCGTGGCCGAGACCTCGTGGGCCGCCTCGGCGCCCGCTGGGACGCCGCGTGCGTCGCCGGCGCGACCTCGCTCACCGTCGACCCGGACGGGTCCGTGCGCGGTAGCCGCCCGGTCTTTGGAGGCCGGGCGACCGAGGAGTTCCGGCTCGCGGGACCCCGGATAGTGGTCGCGATCCGGCCGCACGCCTTCCCCCGTCCCTCACCCACTTCCGCTGCGCCCGCCGTGGAGACTCGAGCGGCCCCCTCGATCTCGGGAGCGCCGGCCGCGGGCCGCGTCACCGGTTTCCAGCCCGCCGAGACGTCGCAGGGCCCCGAGCTCACGGACGCCAGCATCGTGGTATCGGGCGGGCGCGGGGTGCGGGCCGCGGAGAACTTCCACCTCGTGGAGGAGCTCGCCCAGTCGCTCGGCGCTGCGGTCGGGGCGTCCCGGGCCGTGACCGACGCCGGCTGGCGGCCCACCACCTTCCAGGTCGGCCAGACAGGGAAGTCCGTCTCGCCCCAGCTCTACGTCGCGGTCGGCATCTCGGGTGCGATCCAGCATCTCGCCGGGATGATGAGTTCCCGCGTCATCGTGGCGATCAACACCGACCCGACCGCCCCGATCTTCAAGGTCGCGGACTATGGGATCGTCGGGGACTTGTTCCAGATCGTGCCGGCGCTCACGCGCGCGGTGCGGGCCGCCCGCGGGCAATGACGAAGGCCCCTCGGCCCGACCCCGTGCGGGCCGCGTGGGAAGCCAACGCAGAGTTCTGGGATTCCCGGATGGCGGACGGGAACCGCACCCAATCCGAGCTCGTGGGGCCGACCACGGACCGGCTCCTCGGAGCCGTGCAGGGTAGGCGCGTCCTCGACCTGGCCTGCGGGAACGGGGTCTCCGCCCGCCGGCTCGCCCGGATGGGGGCGGACGTGGTCGCCGTGGATTTCAGCCGGGCGCTCGTCGCCCGGGCCCGCGCCCGGGGGGTGCCCCGCGCGGGGAAGATCCGTTACGTGGTCGCCGACCTCACGCGACCTGCGACGCTCGACGCCGCGGTGGACGGACCCGTCGACGCCGCCGTGTGCAACATGGCGCTCATGGACGTCCGCGAGCTCCGACCGCTCGGTCGGTGGCTCGCGGGCCGCCTTCGGCCGGGATCGCCGTTCGTGGTCTCGGTCTGCCATCCGGCCTTCAACGGTGGCGATGTCGAGCGGGTCGTGACGGAGCGGGACGACGACGGCGTTCTGCGGGACGAACTTGCCGTCCAGGTACGGCGCTACCTCACCCCGCGCCGGCACCGGGGTCTCGCGATGGTGGGACAACCGGTGCCGCACCTCTACTTCGACCGGCCGATCTCGGGGCTCCTGCGACCGTTCCTCGACGCCGGGTTCGTGCTGGACGCCTTCGAGGAGCCCGCGTTCGCCCGGGCCGGTGCGTCCGACCGCCCCCTCTCCTGGAGCCGGTTCGCGGAGATCCCGCCGATCCTCGTCGTCCGCCTGCGCGCGCCGCCCGCCGGCGGCCGGGGCGTCTCCCCTACACTGAGAGGAGCAGCTCGATCGCGTCCTTCCCGAGCGCGGTGAACGGGATACCGGACTCGCGTCGGGCTTTGAGCAGGACCGACCGCATCGACTCCTTCGGTCCCGAGGCGTCGGCCATCATCCGGCCCAGGAGGGCGGCGATGAGCGCCGGGTACTTCTCGTAGATCCGGTGGTTCCATTTCACCCGGTCGATCTTCTCGAAGTCCCGGAAGTCCGGAAGGATGTGGCTCCGCTCGAGCCGTTGCGTGTACTCGGAGAGGGTCCGCGCGGACGCGTCGTGCGCCGCCTTGGCCGCGAGCGCCGTCTCCGCCGCCTGGATCCCGCTGCGGATCGCGTAGTTCATCCCCTGGATGACGAGGCCGTTCGAGAAGACGAAACCCGCCGCGTCCCCCGCGACCATCCAGCCATCCCCGTGGAACGCGCTCGGTCGGCTCGCCCAGCCCGAGGAGATGAGCTTCGCCCCGTACTCGACGAGCTCGGCTCCCTTGAGCCGGCCCGCGATCGCCGGATGCAGCTTGAACCGCTCGATGAGGTCCGGGGAGTACGCCCCCGCCCCGAACATCGACTGGATGTTGAGGATGAGGCCCACCGAGATCGTGTCGTCGTTCGTGTAGAGGAACCCGCCGCCCATCACGCCCTTCGGGAAGAGGCCGCAGACCCACTCCTCGGCGTGCCCCTCGCCCGGGCCGAGCTGGAACCGGTCCTCGAGGGTCGCGCGGTCGAGCTTGAACACCTCCTTCATCCCGAGCTCGGTCGCGTGCCCGTCGAGTCGCGCCTCGGGGCGGATCGGGGTGCCCAACGTGAGCCGGGAGTTCGCGCCGTCGCAGACGATCGTGACGGGGGCGGTCATCGTCTCTCCCCCTTGCACGACCCCGTGGACCCGGGTCCCTTCCCACTGGAGCCGTTCGACCGGGACCGAGCTCACCACCGTCGCGCCGGCCTCCTCGGCCTTCTTCGAAAGCCACGCATCGGTCCTCGCCCGGAGCACGGCGTGCCCCACGTACGGGGGCTTGCCCCAGCTCGGGTCCTCGTACTGGAAGCTGATCGCCTTCTCCGAGGTGAGCATCCCGAACCGCTTGCGGACGATGTGCCGCTCGAGCGGCATCTCCTTCCACCACTCCGGGAGGATCGTGTCCAGGTCGTGGCCCCAGAGGACCCCGCCCGAGAGGTTCTTCGTGCCGGGCTCCGCCCCGCGCTCCACGAGCAGGACGTTCGCGCCGCCCCGCGCGAGACGGATCGCCGCGGAACTGCCGGCCATGCCGGCGCCGACCACAATCACGTCAAAATCGTCCGTCATAGGACGGCGTATGAGGGGGTGCGCGGGATTTAACGTTGGGCGTGCGGCCTATCGGAAGCCGACCGCGTTGCGTTGGGCCAGGTTCGACCCCGCGCTCTCGACCAGGCGCTGGAACTCGAAGGGCCGCGGGATCCCCTTCCACGCTTCGTTCCCGATCTTGGTCCGGCCCTCTTCGGAGCTCACCCACATCGTGCCGTAGCCGAGCATTCGCTGGCCGAACGTCTGGTGGACGTCCACGCCGCGGACCTGAAGGATCGGTATCTGGTCGAGGTCGCGCGAGAAGATCCCCGTCTGGACGATGACCCGCTGCGTGGTGACCGCGTAGACGGTCGAGACCCAGCGAAGGTAGTTCACGACGAACCAGAGGGCCGAGAGCAGCGTGAGAACGAGGAAGAAGTCGACGAGGTAGGGAAGCCAACCCGAGTGGTTGTCGTTCACCCAACCGAAGGCGCGCCAAAGGACCGGGAGGTTGGCCCAGCCCTTCTCCGTCGCGTAGGCGCTGTAGTCGAGCACCCCGAAGACGAGGAGCGCGAGGATCGGCTTCGGGAAGTAGTAGAGCGACGTGCCGCGGGTCTCGCGGAGGAGGCCCTCCCCGTCCGCGAGATACGTCGCTTTGAGGAGCCGCGGCGCCGAATTGACCGGGCGACCGATGGGTCCTGCCACGAGAGGACGCACGAGGTCTCGGGAGTGATAAACCCTCCGACAGCTCGGAACCGGCCCTCCCCTCGACCGCCAAATAGGGGCAGGGGGTGGCGGGGCGGATGGGCATCACCGACTGCCACGTGCACATCAACCCGATCGACCAGATGCGACCCGAGGCCCGGGCGATGCTGGCCACCCGGGAAGGGCCGGCGCGCGAGGTCGAGGCGTTCGTCGCCGACCCGCGGAAGTTCCTCGACTACCTCGACCGGTGTGGCGTGGAGCGCGCGGTCCTCGTGAACTACGTGAGCCCCGCGGTCGTCGGATACACCGAGCGGGCGAACGACTTCGTGAGCGCCTACGTGGCCGCGGACCCGACGCGGCTCATCGCGGTCGGGGGAGTGCTCCCCACCCACCCGGACCCGGGCCGGGAGGTGGAGCGGCTCCACCGGGCGCTCGGGATCCGGGGGATCAAGGTCCATCCGCCGCACCAGGGGTTCGCCCCCAACGCGTACGCGACAGGCGAGGCGCCCGGCCTCCGCGCGATCTACGAGGCGTGCGAGCGGCTCGAGATCCCCGTCATCATCCACACCGGCACTTCGGTGTTCCCCGGCGCGCGCAACCGCTTCGCCCATCCGCTCCTGGTGGAGGACGTCGCGATCGACTTCCCGCGGCTCACAATCGTGCTCGCGCACGGGGGCCGGCCGCTCTGGATGAAGGAAGCCATGTTCGTCGTCCGCCGATTCCCCCGCGTCTACCTCGAGCTCTCGAGCATCCCCCCGACGAAGCTCCTCGAGTACTTCCCGGACCTTCCGAAGCTCGCGGACCGGACGATCTTCGGCACCGATTGGCCGGGGCCCGGGGTGCGCGATATCGGGGAGAACGTCCGCGC
>Ga0335078_10016114_pt1 | contig 11091 bp, 10 predicted proteins | sample Lox_Sample_32_FD_206711 | JGI IMG/M metagenome (GOLD analysis project Ga0335078, IMG submission 206711) | Soil microbial communities from Loxahatchee National Wildlife Refuge, Florida, United States - Lox_Sample_3.2 | ecosystem: Environmental > Terrestrial > Soil > Wetlands | place: USA...
GGTCATGATGGCGGGCAGCTTCGCCGCCTTTTCCTCGGCCTTGAGCATGCGCTCTTCGCGCATCTCGGCCGCGAGCACCCGCAGCGCCTGGACCAAGGGCGTGCCGTAGCGCTCGGTCTGGGTCAGGGTGTTGATCAGCGAGCGCATCGCCGGGATGTCGACGCGCTTGACCAAATTCATCAGCGCCTCGCGCCGGTTGGGCAGGAATCCGAGCTCGAGCGCGGTGAGATGCAATTCGTCGCTCATTTCGGGCATGAAGCGGCGGAACTCGCGCGCCACGCGCACCAGCGCGCCGTCGAGGCCGAGGCCCGATTCGGCGCAGATCATCAGTAGGTCGAGCACGTCGGGCAGCGCGCGCTGGAAGCGCCAATGCCGCGCCGCGATCATGCGCCGCAGGGCGAGCGGCGGGGCATAGGTCGCGCCGATCGCCACCGCCGCCCCGAGCATCGCGGTATGGGTGGTGGAGAGGTCGAACGGCGTCGAGAAAATCAGCAGCAGGCTGGTCAGGCCGCAGGGCAGCAGCAACCGGATGCCGACATAGAGCACCAGCGCCTCGCGGTTGCGATAGCCCGCCTGGACCAGCAGCGTCGCGCTCTTCTCGGCGTCCTTGCCGCGGGTGAGCTTGAGCTTCTCGACCAGGTTCTTGAGCGCGGTGGCGCCGAATTTGGGCGGCGCACGATCGCGCAGGCGCCGCGGCGACATCGCGTCGCTGGCCGCGCGCGCCTGGCCGCGCCGCGCCACCAGCGCCGCGAGCCGCGCCACCATCGGCCCGCCCGCCTCGTAGGCGACGTAGCCGACATAGAGCAGGCCGAACACGGTCGCGCCCACGACCACGGTCATGAAGGTGTCGCCGCCGCGGGCGATGAATTCGAACAGCGCGCTCATATCTTGAACTTGCCCATGCGGATCATGGTGCCGACGCCGACCACCAGGCAGCCCATCGCCGCCGAAAGGTAGAGGTGGCCCGATTCGGTGGTGAACAGGATCGAGATGTAGTCCCAGTCGAGCACCGCCAGGATGCCCATCACCACGAACGGCAGCGAGCCGATGATGGTCGCCGAGGCGCGCGCCTCGGCCGAGAAGGTGCGGATCTTGAGGTGCAGCTGGCGGCGGCGGCGCAGGATCTGGTCGAGGTTTTCAAGCGTCTCGGCCAAATTGCCGCCGGTCTCGCGCTGGATCGAAAAAGCGATCGCCATGAAGGTGAACTCGGGCAAATCGAGCCGTTCGGCCGATTCCCACAGCGCCTCCTCGAGCGGCTTGCCGAGCTGGATCTGGTCGGCGATGCGGCGGAACTCGGAGCCCACCGGGTCGCCGATCTCGCGCGTCACGCCGATCACGGTCTCGGTCACCGGCAGGCCGGCCTTGAGGCCGCGCACCATCAACCCCACGGCGTCGGGGAAGACGGCGATGAACTTGGTGGCGCGGCGCGCGACCAGGGCGTTGATGACGATGCGCGGCGCGTAATAGGCGCAGGCGATGGCCGCCGGCCAGCCCATGAAGGGCGAAATGCCGATCACCGCCAGCGCGATGCCGACGGCGAGGCCGAAGGCCACGGCGGCGACCGCGACCTGGCCGATGGTCAGCTCGGTGCCGGTGCGCGACAGCTGCTTGCGCCAGTGCTCGGGATTGGGCAGGAAGCGCGAGATCAGCGTGTCGAGCCGCGACTTCTTCTCTTCGCGCTTGAGCGTCAGGTTGGCGGTGGCGTCGGGATCGGGCTTGCCGATGAACCGGTCGCGCACCAGCGTCAGGCGCCGCATCATCTTGTCGCGCGCGAAGCTCGGGCTGAACCCGAACCACAGCACCATGACGATGCCGAACAGCAGGACGAAGACGAAGAAGAGGAAGAGGACGTCGCCCATGGGCGTCAGCCCACGGCTTCGAGCAGCGCGCGGTCGAGCCCGAAATACTCGGCCCGCGTGATGAAATGCGGCCGCAAGCCCGAGGAGACGAACGTGCCCTTGAGCGTGCCGTCCGGCATCTGGCCTTCGTACTGGTAGGTGAACAGGTCCTGGGTCGTGATCACGTCGCCTTCCATGCCGACGATCTCGGTCACCGCGACGACGCGGCGGATGCCGTCCCGCATGCGGCTGATCTGGATGATGAGGTTGACGGCGGCGGCGATCTGCTGCCGCACCGCGCGCGCCGGCAAATTGACGCCCGCCATGCCGACCATGTTCTCGAGCCGGGTCAGCGCCTCGCGCGGCCGGTTGGCGTGAATGGTGCTGAGCGAGCCGTCGTGGCCGGTGTTCATCGCCTGCAACATGTCCATGGCTTCCGCACCGCGGATTTCGCCCAGGATGATGCGGTCGGGGCGCATACGCAGGGCGTTTCGCACCAGGTCGCGGATGGTGATCTCGCCCTTGCCTTCGAGATTGGGCGGCCGGGTCTCGAGCCGCACCACGTGCGGCTGCTGCAATTGCAATTCCGCCGCGTCTTCGATGGTGACGATGCGCTCGCCGGGGTCGATCATCTGCGACATCGCGTTCAACAGCGTCGTCTTGCCGGAACCGGTGCCGCCCGAGATCAGGATGTTGAGGCGCGCGCGCGCGGCGATCTTGAGCACCGTCGCCATCGCCGCCGAGATGTTGTGCTGCCGCGACATCACGTCGAGCGTGATGCCCTTCTTGGCGAATTTGCGGATCGAGATGGTCGGGCCGTCGAGCGCCAGCGGCGGGGTGATGATGTTGACGCGGCTGCCGTCCTGCAGCCGGGCGTCGACCAGCGGCGTCGACTCGTCGATGCGCCGGCCGACTTGCGTCACGATGCGGGTCGCGATCGACATCACGTGCGCGTTGTCGCGGAACGAGACGCCGGTCAGCTCGAGCTTGCCGCGCCGCTCGACATAAACCTGCTTCGAGCCGTTGACCATGATGTCGGTCACGGTGTCGTCGGCCAGCAGCGGCTCCAAGGGCCCGAGCCCCAGCATGTCGTCCAACAGCACGGTGACGAGCTGCTTCTGCTCGGCCTGGTTGAGATTGATGCGCTGCTCGATGACGATCTCGCTCACCATCTCCGAGAGCTGGCGGGCCAGTTCGTCGCGTTGCAGCTTGGCGGCGACTTCGGTGTCGATGCGCTGGAGGACCAGCGGATAGATGCGCGGCGCCGCGTCGTTGACGTTGGCGCTGCGCATCGCGATCGGGCGCGGCGGCGGCGGCGGAGCCTCGGGGTCGCCGCTATGCCCGGTCGGCTTCTGCTGCTCGTGGCGCAATTCGACCGCGGCGCGCGCGGTCAGGCCCTGGGCGGGCGGCAGCTCGGCCGGAACCGGGCGGACATCCGGCGCCCGCGGACGCGGGTTCGGCCCGTCTGCGATGGCTCCGCGGCGGCCGAACATGTCAGGCGCTCCGCTTCAGGAAGCCAGGCACCAGCGATTTGGCGTCGAAATTGGCCGGAAGGCCGATCTTGGACAGAGGCAGCCTGGCGAACAGCGACGGCTTGGCCGCGGCCGGCTTGATGCCCGAGATGTGCATGGCCATGGCGCGCATCGCCGCGGCGGCGGCGGTGTGCTTGAGGGCCGCCGGCAGCACGCTGCCGGTCGAGGCGGTGGTGAGCGCGGCGGTCGGCTCGAACGGCACGACGTGGTCGATCTTGACCGCGGTGACGCGCTCGAATTCGGCCTTGGCGATCTCGCCGCGATGCTTGGCGCCGACGTTGTTGGCGACGATCATGTGCCGCGCCGAGGGCGTCATGGTCTTGGCGAAATCCGAGAGGCGCAGCAGGTCGCGCGCCGCGGCCAGCGACAGGTCGGAGACCAATCCCACCGTGCCGGCGAGGGTCAGCATGCGGCGGTTTTCCTCGCTCATCACCCGCGGCAGGTCGGCGACGATGAAATCGAAATCGCCGCGCAGCACGTTGAGCATGGTGTCGATCGCGCCGGGCGCGACGTGCATCTGGTCGACCAGCGGCTCTTCCGCCGCCAGCACCTTGAGCCGCGCGCTTTCCTCGAGCATCGCGGTGCCGAGGAGGCGGCTGTCGAGCCGCGACGGGTATTCGAGCGCCTCGCGCAGGCCCGGCGCCGGCACCAGGTCGAGCGACAGCGCGAGATTGCCGAACTGGAGGTCGAGGTCGATGAGCGCGACGCGCTTCTGATAGACGTGGGCCAGACACCACGCGACCGAGCCGGCGACCGTGGTGGTGCCGACGCCGCCGCGCACGCCCATGAAGGCGACGAGCTCGGCCTGGGTCTTGTTGCCGCTGCCGAGGCCGCCGGTCGGGCGCTTCTCGCCCCGGAGCGACCGTTCGAGCATGGCGAGGGTCACGGGCTTGAGGATGTAATCGGTCACGCCGAGCTCGATCAGCTCGCGGTAGAGCGAGAGCTCGTTGCGCTTGCCGAGCGCGATCACGACCATTTCGGGCGGGCACAATTCGGCCAGCTCGCCGAGGCCCTTGACCGGGTCGTCGACGTCGTCGATGTCGACGATCAGCAGGTTGGGCGGGGCGGATTTGGTGATGTAGTCGTGCGCCGCGGCGATGCCGCCTTCGATCGCGACCGGATTGCGCCAGCCCTGGGCCGCCGCGAGGTCGCGCGCGACCTGCCGGGTCTCGGGCTCGGCGACGCAGGCCAGCAGCCGCGGGCCGGTGCCGTGCCCAGTCTCGGTGTCGGCTTCAGTGTTGACCGGAGAATTATTGTCCACCGCTGCTGCCTCCAGACGAGCCGCCCGACGAATTGCCGATCGAGGTGATGCCGGCGTTGAGCGACGGGAGTTGCGGGTTCGCCGACTGGTCGCCGGTGCGATAGGCCTGGACCGCGCGCATGCCGGGCTCGGCGTCGGCCGGCGACAGGCTGCGGCCGCGCACCAGGTCGCGCGGGTCGGCGACCATCAGGTAGAGGTTGGTGGTGTTGGCGCAGCCGAGATTGGTCGCCGGCGCGTTCGAGGGATCGTAGCCGCCGACCGTGTTCCAGTTGGGGCAGGCGGGCGGCACCGGGACCTGGCGGGTGGCCGAAACCACCACCGCGTCGGCGGTGTAATCGGGATTGGGCGCGGCCGTGGTGTGGATCGCGCCCATGCCGGTCAGCGCGCGGCTGACGGTGGCGAGGCGCTGCTGCGCGATCGGCGAACTGCCCGACGAGATGCTGACGGCGCTGACGACCGAGCGGCTGTCCTCGAGATAGGCGTGCAGCGCCACTTCCTCGCTGGGGGCCAACGCGGCCGAGCCCGGGGCGAAGAACACGGTGTGGCTGTCGGCGGCCTGCTTCACCTGGATGCGGTTGATCGTCACATCCTGCGGCGCGGTCGAGCAGCCGGGGAGGAGCAGCGCGAAGGCGACGGCGGCCAGAAAGGCCCAGCCGGTGCGCGAGCGGAGGAGGTATTTCGTCATCGCAAACCTCAATCGATCTCGAAGCCGACCTGGCCGGTGGGCTGGGCGGCCTTTCGGCCGTCGGGCAGCGTCACCGCGGCGGTGGCGGGCGTGGGCGCCTGCGCCGGCATGCCGGGCGCCTGCGATTGCGGGCGGTTGAGGCGCGGGCCCCAGATCAGATCGGCGTCGGTCGGCGTCTCGAGGCCGTCGACGGGCGAGGCCATCTGCGTGCTGACCGGGTTGACGATATAGGGCGTGACCAGGATCACCAGCTCCGACTCGTTGCGCTGGAAGGCTTCCGAGCGGAACAGCTGGCCGAGGATCGGCAGGTCCGCGAGCCACGGGAACTTGTTCAAATTCTGCGTCACGTTGTTCTGCATCAGACCGCCGATGGCGAAGGTCTGGCCGCTGCCGAGCTCGACCGTGGTCTCGGCGCGCCGGGTCGAAAGCCCGGGGACCGAGACGCCGGCCACCTGGATGGCGAGCGAGTTGTCGATCTGGCTGACCTCGGGCTCGACGTGGAGGCTGATGCGGCCGTCGCCGAGGATGGTGGCGATGAAGGCCAGCGTCACGCCGAACTGCTTGTAGTCGATGGTGACGACGGCGCTGCCGCCGGTGCCCGATTGCGGCACCGGAACCGGGAACTCGCCGCCGGCGAGGAAGCTGGCTTTCTGGCCCGAAACCGCGGTCAGGTTCGGCTCGGCCAGGATGGTGATCAGGCCCTGGTCCTCGAGCGCGGTGATCAGCGAATTGACGCTGGTCGAGCCCTTGTTGAAGCCGCCGAACAGATTGTTGACCGTGGCGCCGCCCTGGAGCGCGGTGCCTTGGGTGTTGAAGCTGCTGGCCCCGCCGGGAACCGTCGGAATGATCTTGGTCGCCGAATTGGGGATCAGGCTGGTGCCCGCGGTCACCAGGCCGAACGCCATCTGGCCGTTGTTGTAGGCGTTCTGCCAGTCGATGCCGAACTGCTTCTCGACGCTGCGCTTCACCTCGGCGACGCGCACGTGGAGGTTGACCTGGTTGGGCGCCGTCAGCTGCATCTTGTTGACCAGCTGCTTGGCGTCGGGCACGTAGCGCGCGGCGATCTTACGGATGTCGTCGCCGTCGGCGGCCGAATTGACCTTGCCTTCGAGCACGATCGAATCCTGCACGCCCTTCACCTGGATCTTGGAGCCGGGCACCAGCTGGTCGAGCGCGCGCTGCAATTCGGCGGCGTCGGCGTGAACCTCGATCGGGCTGTTGATCAGCACCTGGTCCTGCTTGTCGAGCGCGAACAGGGTGGTGGCCCCCGGCGCCTTGCCGAGCAGGTAGATGATGGTCGGCGACTTGATCTGGATGTCGGCGATGTTGGGATCGGCGACGAACACGTTGCCGACCGGCCGGTCGAGCCGGAGGATCACGCCCTTGCTGACCGCGACCGAGAGCACCTGGCCGTTCGGCGTGATGACCTGGGGCGCGGCGGCGAGCCGCACGGGCGCCAGCGCGACGCTGAACGCCACGGCGAGCGCCAAAGCGCGGGCGATGTGGTTGCGGATCAGGCCGCTCACTTGCTGCCTCCCGCCTTGGGCTGGGCCGGAGCGGCCGGAGCGGCGGGGACGCCGCCGGATTCGACCGCAATCCCGGTCGAGAAATCGACCGAGGACTTGTTGGAGCCGCGGTACACTTCGATCTTGGCGCTCTGGGTCGGCGCGCCGGCGTGTCGGCCGAGGAACGGCAGCTCGGTCGCCTCGTTGTCCCAGGTGACGGTCGGCTGATGATCCTGCGCGTCGTTCTCGGCGGTGCCGATGCTGCGCAGCGTCAGCGACAGCTTGCCCATTTCGGTCAGCAGCGTGACGATCTCGGCCTGCTTCGGCGTGACTTCGAGCGTGGTGGTGCGGGCCATGGTCGCGTCGCTCGACTGGTCGTCCATGCGCTGGTCGACCGCGAGCACGCGGATGTCCTCGAGCACGGTCTCGGACACCTTGCGCTCCGGCGAGTCCTTGCTGGCGCCCGGCACGCCCATGGTCAGGATCAGGTCGACGCGGTCGCCCGGGATCACCAGACCGGAGAGGCCGGTGTTCGACTGCATCTGCACGGTGATGGCGCGGAAGCCGGGCGTCAGCACCGCGGCCAGGAAGCCGCGGTCGCCCTTCTTGACGATGCGCAGATCGGTGATCGGCTCGCCGGCGGCGATGCCGCTCTTGACGACCGAACCGACCAGCGTGTCGGCGCTGACCACGCCCTGCAGCATGTAGCTGCGGGCGACGTTCTGGTCGGGCCAGCTCTGCCACGCGAAATCGTCGGCCTTGAGGAAATGTCCGGCGGGCAGGGGCTTCGACGCGACCAGCACCATCTTGGGCGGCGGCGCCTCGGCCTCTTTCACCGCCGGCTGGGATTCGGTGCGGACGTGCTCGATCCAGCCGCGCACCGTCAACGCCGTCACCAGCGACAACAGCATCGCGGCGGCGAGGAACATCAGCCGGCGGGGCGGGATGGCGGCGAACATCGAGCGGTCGGTCCCTTCATGCAGCGCGCCGGCGCGAACCGGGCGCGTTTGGTCCCTCTGATCTTGGCGGACTCTGGTTAATAGGCGGTGAAAACCGGCGAAATTCGCCCAAAACCGATGCTTAACGGATTACTGCGCGGGACTCGCCGAACGCGCCGGCATGCTGGCCATGTCCGGGGCGGCGGCCAGCGCCGCCTTCGGCGCCTCGGCGGCGAAATGGATTCCCATCAGGGCGCGGTCGGCGCCCTGGCCCGGGTTGTCGGCGACCTGGTTGTAGGCGGCGAGGTCGGCGGCCAGCGCCGCCTTGTCGGCGTCGCTGACGGCGACGGCGCGCGCCTTGTCCGCGTCGCCGTGCACCGCGTAGATGAAAGCGAGATTGCGGCGATAGCGCGGCCGCGAATTCGGCAGGTCGACCAGCGCCGACAGCGTCGCCACCGCGCCCTCGTAATCGCCCGACAGGAACTGGGCCATGCCGAGGTTGTTGCGCAGGCCCATGTGGTCGGGCACCAGCTTGAGGCCGGCCTGATAGGATTTGATCGCCAGGTCGTATTTGCCCATCGCGCTGTAGGCGACGCCGATCGCGCTGAAGAGCGCGGGGTCGTCCTTGCGGCTGCCTTGCGCGATGGTGAACTGGTCGATCGCCGCCTGCGGCGAACCGCGCATCAGCATCAATTCGCCGAGCCGGAACGCGGCCTCGGCGTTGTTCGGGTCCTTGACCTGCGCCAGGTGATAGGCCTCGTAGGCGAGGGTGTAGTCGCCGCCGTGCACCGCGGCCTCGCCGGTCTTCAACAGCGGCTCGATGCCGTCCGGGTTCTGGTCGTGGGCGATGCGATAGAAGCGCGCAGCGGCCGCGTAATCGCCGCGCGCCATGGCGTCGTCGCCGCGTTGCATCGGCGGCTTCGATTCCTCGAGCGCCTTCTCGATCTCGGCGGAACGCGTCTTGGCGGATTGCTCGGCCTCGATCTGGCTGTCGCTCTTGCCCGGGCCGAACGTGCCGCAGCCCGACAGCGCGAGCGCGCAGGCGGTGAGCAGCGCGAGGATCCAGTAGGCGTCGAGCCGCCGCGCGATTTGCGGGTGGGCGACGGCGATGGAAGCGGACTTGAAACGCACCTTGATTCCCCTCGCGGCGGATGAAAAACCGACGCCAGTGTCGCGCAGCGTAGTTAAATATCGGTGAAACGGCGGCAAGGGCTTGGCGGCGAAAAATTTTCCGCCACCGGGCGGAAATCCGGTAAATCCGCCCGCCACTCAGCACGCTTTTGCCTGAAATACGGCGCGTATTCGCGTCAAATTCGAAACGTAATCGATTGAGATTTTCGCGATCGCGCGTAGAGTCGCTTAATCGTTCGTTAACCGGAGTGACGCGATGCGTGCCCTCATTCGCCTCTTGGCCGACGACCGCGGCACCGCCGCGATCGAATACGGCGTGATCTGCGCCACCATGGCGCTGGTCATGGTGGTGAGCCTCAGGGACCTCGGCCCCGCGTTCAGCGACGCCTTCGCCACCATCAACCGCGCGCTCGCCCGCTAGGGCGCGAAAACCCCCGCATTTCCGGCCCGCCCGTCCCGTGCCATGCTCGGGCGATGCGCAACCGTGGCACAGGCGCCGAAGGCGCCGTCATGCGAAGCAAGGCAAGGCTTCATGCGGTTCTGTGGCCGGCCTTGGCTCTGACTCTTGCGCTGGCCGCTTGCGTCCGGCCGGCCGACAAGGCCGCGGAGGCCTGTCCGGCGGGATCCCCGCCCGAATTCCGGGTGGATTTCGCCGCGATCCCGCCGGCGCGCGACGACAGCCTCTCCACGGCCGAGCTCTCGCGCGAAGGCGACGTCGCCTTCGGCCGCGTCGCGGTGGGATTGACCGTGGTGCGGCTGACGGTGAAGGCCGATTTCCGCGTCCATAACGTGCCCGCGCTGACCGACGGCATCTGTGCCTATCCCGGCGCCGTCGCCTTCCACGTCGCCTATGCCGAACGGGTGGTGCACGTCGCGCGCGAGCTGGCGGACGAGCCCTGCCTCCACCGGGAAGTGCTCGACCACGAAAACCGCCACGTCGCGCTCGACGACCGCTATTTCCCGGCGGCGGTCAAGGCGCTCGAGGCCGGGCTGCCGGCGCGTTTCGGCCCGGGCGTCGCCTGGGCGCATGATGCGGAAGCGGCCGACGCGCAGGTTCGCGCCCATGTCGAGGCCATTTTGCGCCAGCTGGTCGCGGATCTCGACGCCAGCCGCCGCGACGAGCACCGGCGCCAGGTGGACACACCCGAGGAAGAGGCGCGCATGCTGGCCGCCTGCGGCGGCCGCCTGCGCCAGCTCCATCTCGCGGGGAATTGAGCTAGGGCGCGATCCGCCGTTCGATCTCGCCGCAGATCCAGTGATAGAGGCAGATGTGGACCTGCTGGATCTCGGGGGTGTTTTTCGACGGCACGTCCAGCAAGATGTCGGCCAGCGGGCCGAGCTTGCCGCCGCCCTGGCCGGTCATCGCCAGAACGGTCATGCCTTTCTTTCGCGCCGCCTCGGCCGCGCGCAGCACGTTCTTGGAATTGCCGCTGGTCGAGATCGCCCACAGCACGCCGCCCTTCTCGCCATAGGCCTCGACCTGGCGGGCGAAGACGCTGTCGTAGCCGACGTCGTTGCTCCACGCGGTCAGCACCGCCGGATCGGTGGCGAGCGCCATCGCCTTCAAGGCGCGACGGTCCTTGAGGTAGCGTCCGACCAGCTCGCCGGCGATGTGCATCGCGTCCGCCGCCGAGCCGCCGTTGCCGCAGATCAGCAGCGGCTTGTCGGCCTGAAGCGCGGCGAAGATGGCGTCCACCGCGCGCGCCGCGCGCGCCGGGTCGAGCATCTGCTCCGCCTGCGCCAGGACCGCGCGGGCCGCCGCGAGCGTGGATTTGAGGTCCGCCATGCGCCTCCGGTATGCACCGATTGCGCTGGCCTTTCAACGGTTTGTCGGCGTCTGGCGGCGCCTTAGGACCCGGCGGCGGCCTTGAGCACCGCGCGCCGCACCAGGGTCTCGAACAGCGGCAGCTTATAAGCGTTCTTGGCGAGCGGCGTGGCGCCTTCGAGCGCGGCGCGTCCCGCCAACGCGGCCACGCCGGCGTCGATGCGCCTGCCGGACAGCGCGCGTTCGGACCCGGCGGCGCGATGCGGCACCGGCGCCGCCGCGCCCAGGACGACCGCCGCGCGCGTGCAGATCCCGTCGGGCGCGAGCGCGAGCGTCACGGCGACGTCGGCCAGCGGCCAGTCGAACGAATCCTTCTCGCCCTGTTTCACATGCGCCATGCGCGTTCCGGGGGCCGGCGGCGGCAGGCGGATCGCGG
>Ga0335078_10016115_pt1 | contig 11091 bp, 9 predicted proteins | sample Lox_Sample_32_FD_206711 | JGI IMG/M metagenome (GOLD analysis project Ga0335078, IMG submission 206711) | Soil microbial communities from Loxahatchee National Wildlife Refuge, Florida, United States - Lox_Sample_3.2 | ecosystem: Environmental > Terrestrial > Soil > Wetlands | place: USA: Florida...
AACCGCCTTATGAAACGCACGTCCCCACCATACAGTATCCGCCACGCTCCAGGTCCCCGTGAGAGGCGAATATGCTTCGACTGTGCGTTGGAGGTTGCCGAGAAGTCCGCCTCCACCAAAAACAAGGATGCTGTCACCATATACCACCGAGGCTGCCCCTTCCCTGCGATAAAGCATGCTCGGAGCGACATGCCAACTATTCTCAGTCGGGTCGTAAACCTCCATGGTGTTTAACGGAACTCCCCGATCATCGATCCCACCGATCACATAAATTGAATCATCAAATGCGACTGCTGTCGCATATACCCTAGGTGTGTTCAGTGGAGCGACAGTGGTGTCCCAGGTTTCGTTCTTAAAATCGAATGCATCGACCATCCTAGTTCCCGCGAGCCTATTGAGGTCAAAAGCCGCGCCCTGCCCCTGCATAATTTGCACCGCGCCGCCGATAAGATATAGTTTGCTTCCTATCCGTGCTGAACACATGCCGACTCGCGGGTGTTTCCACACGAGCGAGAGGGAATCCTGCGAAAACGCAACATTATAAAGAGTTGCAGTTAACCCGAACGCTAGCAAAAATGTCAGGCTCCACGATTTCATGTCAAACCATACCTTCACAATTCCGATTATATACTTCAATGACCGTGCCATCAGTCCTTCTTCTGAAAATTGAAGCTCAATTTCATTGTGTCGCCGGCAACTACCGTCACATTACGGATTATGTCTTGAAACGCCGGATTGTGAATCCTCAACCTTCGAACACCGGCGGAGACGATAATGGGTTTACTTAATGGAGTAGTATCCCTTTTTAAATCGTCGACATAAACATCACCCCAAGGCATGACTGTGATAAAAACATATCCGGCGTTCTTCAAGAAATCCGCATCGACTGTCGAGAGATTTTTCGGCTGCACTTCAATCTCCTTTACGATCGGCACAAAGATTGGGTTACTGAACGTAAGAGTGTGCTTGCCCGCTGGAACTTTTATCGATCCGGCAATGGGAGTTCTACCGACATATTCGCTGTCCAAATCAACTTCGCCCCAAGGATTACATGTAACCGATAGATATCCGGAATCGGGCAGCGTCTCGGTATTGGAGTTTTGCGACTTATCGGAGATCGGTGAAACTTGACCATGAGTAGCTTCGCGTAGCGCAGTCCTCTTTTTCGGCGCGCTGGAACCCGCAACATCATGGGGTGTTTTGCTTTCGGAAACTTTTCCCTCTACGACCGGATAATAAGGCGTATCTACCGCACTGATTGCCGGGGCTTTTAAGTTCTTCTCGGTTGAGTTAATAACGATATAAGCCAGAAGGGCTCCAAGCGGGAGCATGATGCCAAAAGCAGCCAACACAATTCTGTTCCTCTTGTTTTTTGCGACAAACTTCCCGATTCTCTTTATCCTGGTTTTTTCTCCCGCAAGCGATTTCAGAAAATCGAGAGCCTCTTCTGCCGATGAGAATCGCGCGTCCCTGTCGGGAGCGAGAAGACGCTTCATAAATTCAAACATCGGAGGCGAAAACTTGTCCGATAATTTTTCCAGCGACCTTAATTGAAAATTCTGTATTCTGTTCAGGCATTCCGCGTAGGAATTACCGAGGAGTATTTGTTCGGTGGTAAGCGTTTCGATCAGCGTGATCCCAAGCGAGAACAAATCCGTTCTTACGTCGACGACATCGCCTCTCGCCTGCTCCGGAGACATGTAGGCTGGAGTACCGATCAGGCTTCCTTCCATCGTCAACGATGGAGCGTCAGATACCGCAGCAAGTCCGAAGTCGGTAACTTTTATTATTCCTTTTTCCGAGACGAGAATATTCCCCGGCTTTATATCCCGGTGAACGACTCCCATTCCATGAGCATAGGAGAGTGCATTCAGAACCGAAACTGCAACTTCCCTCATGAGCTCCTCTGAATGTCCGCCATTGAGAAGAATTTCCTCAAGCGATTTGCCTTCGACATACTCCATGACAATTGCAGGAGCTCCGTCGATTTCCGTAAGATCATAAACTTGAACGATGTTTTCACATTGAAGTATTGCACAGGCTTTGGCTTCTCGTGTAAACCTTGAGACTAAATTTCTGTCGCGAAGCAGATATTTGTGGAGGACTTTGAGCAGGACTGTTCTATCGAGCACGCTTTGATGGGCTTTATAGACGGTCGTGGTGCTGCTTTCACTTATCTTCTCAAGTATCGAAAGACTATTTTGAATCACTGCTCCATTCCTTTATCCGGTATTGAAGCCATCGGAGGGAAACGCCGAGCTTTTCGGCGGCGCGAGTTCTATTCCCACCCGTCTCGGCAAGGGTCTTTTCGACAAGTTTACGCTCGAACTCTTCCAGCGTCTGACCGCTCTGAAGCAGCTCTTCTTCGGAATATTGCTGCAATTGAAGATCTTCAACGGCAAGCTCCGCGTTCCTCGAAAGCACCACGGCACGTTCAATCACATTCTGAAGCTCGCGGACATTGCCGTACCATGGATGTCTGAGAAGACGAGCCATCGCATCAGAATCAATGCCGTTAACATTTCTGCCGTGACTCTCACATGACTTTTTCATGAAGTATTTTGCCAGCCCGGGAATATCTTCTGTCCGATCTCTCAGGGGCGGCAAATGAATCTCGACAATATTCAGCCTAAAAAATAAATCTTCCCTGAACTTTCCTTTCTTGATCTCATCGGCAAGATTCTTGTTCGTAGCGGAAATTACTCTCACATCCACTTTAATATTCTCTGCGCCCCCGAGTCTTCTTATTTCTCTTTCTTGAATTACGCGGAGAAGTTTCGCCTGCAATGACGGAGGCAGGTCGGCAACTTCATCAAGAAAAAGAGTCCCGCCTTCGGCATATTCTATCAATCCTTTCTTGTCGGCGTTTGCACCCGTGAAGGCACCCTTCTTATAGCCGAACAACTCACTCTCCAGCAATTGCTCGGGGATCGCAGAACAATTAATTGCCATGAAAGGCATTTCGCGTCGCGTCCCCTGTTCATGTATCGCGCGTGCGATGAGCTCTTTCCCGGTGCCGCTCTCCCCCGTAATTAGAACGGATACGTCGGTATCCACAACGCGCTGAACCAGATCTAGAACTCCTTTCCAGACCTTACCCTTACCGATGATCCCTGGAAACAGATTCGAGCTGCTTACCTGGCTCTTGAGGCGCGTGTTTTCAATCTTCAAGCTGTCATAGCGTCGTGCATTCTCTACAGCGACTGCAGCGAGGCTTCCGAATACTGCGAGGAACTTCATTGTCTCTTCGTTGAATTTCCTTCGTGACTTCGTGCTGTCCAGGTAAATTGCGCCGGTAGTCTTGTTCCCCAGCACGGGTCCTTCGACTTGCAGACGAAGCGGAACGCAAATAATGGAAAGTATTTGCTGCGCGACGATGCTGCGTGAGGCTTCAAATCTTTCATCACTGAGAGCGTCAAATGTCAAAAGGGGCTCACCGGTGTTCAAAACTTTATTGATCACGGAAGACGATGCCGTAGATTCATCTGCCGCTTCCTTGCTGGAGCTCTGAAGAGATCCAGTTGGAAAATTCTTGCTTGCAACAACGTCAAAGCCGTTTTCGGCATCGACCATGACTATGTATCCGCGCTCCGCCTCAAGGTGTTTCATGGCAATTTCCAGAACCTTTTCGATCAATTCTTGCCGGTCGAGGATCGAATTGATCTCTTGAGTTATTTCGTATAGTACCTTGAAATTATCTTTGACCTGTTCAGGCATATTAAATCCTATTTACTGCGACGACACAACGAAAGCGGCTTCTTTAGAGCTGGCGCTGTTTCCGAATTGATCCACCACGCCAACGGTCCAATAATAGTTTCCGCCAGGCAAGCTCGGCAAGGAATCCGGGTAAGAGTAATCTAAAATCGAGGAGCTAATTCCTACCTTCGACCAGATTGTGCCGCCCGCCAAGCTTACCACCTGCAATTGATATGTGTATTCGAAAGAAACAACCGGCGGATTCCAATCGAGCTTCGGATGGCCCAACGTGGTATCCTGGAACGGTGAAGTCGGAGAAGGCTCAGATTCAATTATTCTCGTCACGTAAAATCCGGGACTTTGTCCGACACCGTTCTCGTGATCGATCGCGAAGACGTTAAATTGCTTTCCGACAAGCCATTGCAGGCTCTGATCGGGAAGCGAATCGGCGTTGATGATGACCTGATAATTGCCGAAAACATTATTGTAGCTCATTCCAAATGAGACTGAATCGACTACGGCATAAACGTTTCCGATGTCATAGGATCCATCCGGGTCGCTGACATCGGCGGAAATCGACGCCGTATAAACCGGCCCGGGATACCAATGATCGACCTTGCTTGTGACAACCTGTGCGTTGCTCACTTGCGGAAGCGCATCCAGATGAACCGACGTATCAATGTTCCCACCGACAGGCAAGTTAATCCGCAATGTATCGCTCAGGTAAGTTGATTTTGTAATTACAATTGTAATATTCCCGGAAGGAGCATCCGAAAAACTGAAGTTCCCGTTCGCCGCGGTAAGTTCCGCTAAATTTGTGCCCTCAATTGTTACTAACGCGCCGGCAATTCCGACGGTAAGAGAATTCACTATCAGAACATTTCCCGAAAGGTTTCCGTCAGTCTTGCGATTGGGAGATGCGGGGTCCAGAGGATTGTCGTGCGGTGCATCCGGTGCACAACCTTCAAAAGCCGAGACGAAAAGATACAATACCAATAATGCTCTTTGTAGATTCCTCATTCGCTCCTTCTACTACTTGAGTAGTTTATCAACGAAAGGGGGGAAAATCAAGCATTGAAGAGCGTAAGCCCTTCCTCAAGGTGGGTTGATCACAACATGGTTATATGGAGCGCCAGGCCGGCGTCCTGTCGGTTAAGGAAAGCCGAGCTTATCCGTTTCGAATAACTTTAATAATCGAGCCTGCTACCGAATTCAGGACTTCATCAGAATTGTAAAAACCACTTTCGATCTTGCTACGAATCTCAGAGAACTTATTCTGGACCTGCACGTCATGTAATTTCTTTGCTTCAGGGGAAAGATCCACCTTGTCGCTTACATCTTGTGCCGATTGTTTTTCTGAGATATCCACTTTCTTCTTGACTTCTTTCGCGTTTTCATAGCTTGTGATCGAATCAATCGGATTAATAGCCATACCGCCCTCCATGAATCTTATACGTAGCAATCTTTTTCGCGCTCACCATCTTGGCGAGTTCTCTCAACAAGGCAGATGATTTTTCTCTGTATGACCTCATTGCCTCGAGAATATCATTCTGCATGTTCTTCATCAGCCAATTCATCTCATTTTTTATATCGGAACTCGCCATAAAAACTTTAGCATCTCTCAAAACTCTCAAATCCTCAATCAATCCCACGCGCTCGCCGACAAGCTTTGTGGCACCCTTTAAATTATCCTCCTTTGCACATTTTTTGATTGCACCTGCGTTCTTTGCCAAATCCCGAATTATTCTTTCTGCCTCTGCCTCACCATTCACGACGCACCTGCTTCAATAACTCATAATAACCCCTCCGATGACATGCTTGTCCAGATGCTGCTGAGTGAGCTCTGGGTCTGGTTCAGCTGGATCAATAAAGATTCCTGTGCAGTGAACTCGCTGCGCATAGCATCGGCTTGGATGTTTATACTCGATTGCATCGAGTTTATCATATCGTTCATTGAATTGATCTGATCCTGTGCTCCGCCTATTTCCTGGTCCATTATACCACCGGGCTGCGAGAAGGTGTTGACCAGATTGTTTAGCTGTACCGCTACTCCGTTGGATGAATTGAACAGGTCGCTTACCGCAGCTTGATTGGATGTAAGTGCACTTGTAAATGCCGACTGGTCGCTTATCGACAGTGTGCCGTCGTTATTAAGCTTTATGCCGATTGCGCTCAGGGAATTGGGATTGCCGCTTTGTACGGAGCTCACCGGACTCATCAAAATGTTTTGTAGCGACATGCTCAAATTCATAAAAGTGACATCGCCAGCAAGCGGGGCTCTCGTAACGGTAGCACTAGAACCGCTCGAGGCGCTGCTCGTCGTGTCCGTCATGTTTTGGTTCAACGAAGTCATCAATGTATTGTATGAATTGATAAAATTCTGAACCGTAGATTGAATTGCACTCGTATCCGGTGAAATTGTCAGAGTCACAGGATTATCGGTCGACTTCTGCGTACCCGCCAGATTTATCGTTACTCCGGTAAGCACATCGGTAACCGTGTTAGAGCTTCGAGTAATCGGTATCCCATCAAGAGTGAAGTTTGCGTCCAACGAGCTGACCGAGCTGTTGACGAAACCTGCGCCGGTGGAAGTCGAAGCTTTTCTTCCACTGATAACGCCGCTTGTCCAACCTACGTCTTGCATCAAATTCCCTGTTACATCGGCGACGCTGATCGAATTTGCCGATCCGCTGTCGTTGCTTGTAAACACAAGTCTCGCCGTAGAATTCGTATCGTTAACGACCGAAGCAGTGACGCCTAAATCTTTTGCATTCAAGGCGGCAGCCATGTTTGCCATCACTGTGGAGTTGGAGTCCCCTGCGTTCACTGTCACATCGACGTTCGTTGAATTCCCATTTATTGTGACGGAAAAGGTCGAAGTCCCGGCTACGGCTTTAGAGGATATATCTGTTCCAGTTTGCGACAACTGATTTGAAACAAGCGTGTCATACGCAGCAAGCTGCGTCACCAGCAAGCTGTGAGTTCCCAGTGTGGCGGTCGTCTGTGCAGTCGCCGTGACGACCGAAGAATTCGACGACGAAACCGTTTTTGCCGCCAGCGGCGAAAGAGAGCCGACGGACCCCAAACTGTTGGCTTGTGATTGGAAACTGGTTAGGTTTGACTTAATCGTCTGATAAGTCGAGACCAACGAATTGATGTTCGACTCCTGTGATTGAAGTTGTTCGACAGGCTGGCTTATAGATGTAACGTACTCGGAAACCAGCTGATCTATCGAGGAAGTCGACGAAGAATTTGTATTCAGAACAGTGGCAGACGATGACATTTTTGTTTCCTTCTCACAATAATTTGAATGCTTGCGCCCAGGATGAGCGAAGTTCGCCTATGATATTTACCACTTCTTCGAATTTGCCTTTTCTCGCTTCGCTTTGACAATACCTGTATAGGCGGAAGAACCCAAGGGAGATTTCCTTATAATCGAAATTCAGCGCGGCTATCAGCTGCGTCAGTCCCGCAAGCACCTTGGATAGATCACGTCTCTTGCAGTTTACAATGACATAATCAAACACTTTTAAAATCAGATGAACCGGAGTGAGCCCCATTATTTCATTTTTCTTATAACCTTCGAATGCTTTCTTCGGTTTATACATCACAGATTCCATGACTCCACCTCAGATATGGAGAGCCAGCGCTCCGCCTGTTTGACGGAGTGCTGGTCTCAGGTTAGTTATTGAAACAGTTTCAGAATTTCACTGGGCGTGGAATTCGCCTGTGCCAATTGCACAGTTGCCGTTTGCTCTAGAATCTGGAGCTTAGTCGCATTCACCTGAACTGCGGCAATGTCAGCATCCATTATTCCGCTCGTGGCAGCATCGACATTGGTGATCGATGTGTTAAGCACTTGCTGTTTGAAGCTCAAACGGGACTCTAGTGAACCGACATACTGCAACACCGCCGAAACAGTGTTGATAGCGCTGTCTACGCTGTCAAGGGCTGAAGCAATGTTGGCTGTCGTTATGCCGGCCAAGCCCAGATTAGACGAGTCGACTGCAGTAGAGATGCTAACTGACAATGTATCTCCACTATCAGCGCCAACCTGGAACGATTGGCCTGTGAAAGACCCGTTAATCAGCTGTGCGCCGTTGAACTTTGTCTCAGTAATTGTCTGCCCAATCTCGTTCATGTAGTCATTGACTTGAGTGACAAGAGCTGTGAGTTCGTCGGTGCCCAAGCCGGCGTTTCCTGCCTCCGTGACTAACGTCTTCACGTTGACCAGGATACTGTTGATTGCCTGGAGTCCACCCTCTGCCGTCGAGAGAACGCTCTGAGCATCGCCAACGTTCGTCAATGCTTGGCTCAATCCGGCGGCACGAGCCTGCAACTTAGTCCCAATAGTGTATCCCGCCGGATCGTCTCCAGCGCTGTTTACACGTTTGCCGGTCGCAAGTTCAAGCTGTGCGGTTTGAAGCTGTTGGTTGATTGAATCTAACGCGTTATACGCGTTCATAGCGCCGATGTTCGTCGCTATGCGGAAACCATCCTGATAGGATGCCATGGTAATTACCTCCATGTTATTTTTGCGCGGCGTCCGTGCCGCAAGAGGAGTTTGCGAAAATCAGGCTGCCGGCGGTGCTCCTCTCACCACCGTGCCCACACGCCATTTTGCCTCTCAGCCGAGACGGTTCGCCCGGTTGGTTTCAGCATACTGACATGCTTTAACATTAGTATCGGAAATCGCCTTATGAACTTTAGCCCCCGAACTCTGCCACTTATTATAGAAGCGTCAGGAACGCTCCGTAAAACCTAACGCTTCTCTGCAAGCCTTTATCAAATTTTCAAGCTGTTTCCCCAATCTGATATTTGCATCATGATCGGTCTGTATTTCAAGAAGAATTTTATAACCGTCGGCTATCCTGTTTGATGATAGGTAGCCGACAGCAAGAACGTACTTGGAGATTGTATTTGCCCGATTATACCGCAGGCTTTTTTCGGCAAATTGAATTGCCGAGTCGTTGTCGTTCATTTCAACCGAGAGCTGGGAAAGCTTCATGAATAACTTATCGAGTATGGCACCAGGCAGACGACGGTAATCCATGTTTAAAACGCGTTTAAGACCCATGTATGCTTCCACGCGATTACCGGTACTCATCAGGGCGACGCCGAGCTGATAATTCAGATAAAGATCGTCAGGAGATTTCAATAATGCTTCTCGAAGAATCCTGAGATTTCTTTCGCCTCTGTCCATCTTGCCTTGTACCATCTTCCTGGCATATCCATGATGAAGTATTACGAGGCTTGAGTCGCTTATTCTGCCCCCGAATTTCTCGATCGCCGGCCTTACCTGCTCATGAATCGGCAGCGAATAACGAAACTCTTTCCTGTTCCTGAACAGCCGCAGGAGTTTTATCTCGTCGAAGCCAACGACATCGTTTTCCGGCATTTCGCTCCTGACGATCATTTCAATTCCATCGGCGACAGAGGATTCGATCACTCCCCGAATTCTCTCCTGGGTTTCTCCGACAAGCTCCTCGTCCGAGTCAAGAACGAGTATCCAATCGCCTGAAGCATTATCGAGAGACACGTTCCTCGCTTCCGCAAAATTGTCCCGCCATCTGTAATCGATCAGCTTCGCCTTGAATCGATTCCCAACCGCTTTCGTGGAATCCGTGGAACCGGTATCCACGATGATAATCTCATCGACAACGTTCCTCGCACTTTCGAGGCAAATGGGAAGCGACTCCTCTTCGTCTTTTACGATCATGCAGAGTGAGAGTTTCAGCTTCATCGAACACCCTGCTTTTGCTTCGAATGCCTGTTAGACCTGATCCTCACTTCTCAACGAGATTCCTTACGGACTCTTCGGTAAGAGGTCGTACCATTATATGATCGACTCCATCCGATTTCTCTTCTCCTTCGCGATTCGTCAACAGGATTGTAAGGCATCCGGGCTGGGCTTTCTTTATCTGCTGGCAAAGTTCTTTGCCGTTAATGGAAGGCAGGCTGAGATCAACGAAGGCGGCGGCAAATTTCTCGGATCCGATAATTTTCTCCGCTTCCACCGCATCGCCTGCAACCTTTAGATGAGCAAAAATCCGGAGAATATCGCGCGACTCTTCTTCGACCAACGCCCGGTCGTCTTCTACGAGCATCGCACTTTCCCCTTTCAGGGTCTCCACCTTCTTGATCTCACAAATGTCCATCACAAGCTCATTGCCGAGCGCTCTCGTGTCGACGCCATAACCCATTCTCTCGATCTTGCCTACAAGTGCTTGCATGGTCTCGCTCTGCTTTACCTTGGATTCGCTCGGCGTCACGGTTTCTAAAGATGTAAGCCTTATGCCAATATGCTTCCCTTTTCCTGAACTTAGTTCATTCGGGCTCGGCTGAACCGTCATCATCAATACTTCGCAATCCGGAATCGCCGCAGTAATGATAAAGTTTACGAAGATGTCTTTTATAAGGCTGGCTACGGACGACTCCGCCCTGAAGTCGGTCAGTACCGAAATATCAAAGTTCTTTATTCGCGTGATGGAGGCTTCCTGCTCCATTACACTTTCTCTAATATTTTCGAAGATCGCATCCTGATTCGTATAGGAGCTGTCGAGATCCACGGACAGTTCCTTCGTGGCGGAAGCAAGCCGCAATTTAATCTCTTGAATTATCTTCTCGTCTCCCTGAACGAATGGAAGTCTCGAAAGCACGCCATCGATTTCGATTCGTGCGTTCCTCAACGAAGCCGGAACTTTATCCACCGAGTCGTGCAGGCTGGACAGGTCGGATTTCATTTTATCGAGTTTGACCTGTAGTTCGGCGGACTCGTTTTGAGCCGTCGGAAGTTTCCAGGCGAGGAAGCTCCTGAGCTTGTCCATGGCCAACTCTATCATCGTTCGAGAAAACAGGTCGATGGAAGTCTGAATCTTTATAACCCCGATCCCGAAATTCAAAAAGTTGGCTTCATAGATCGCAAGCCCCTGTTCTTCCTTCCGAAGAAGTTCTAGAAGCCTCGCGGAGCTCTGAGCATTTCCATCTGTCGTCGCGGAAACCTTTGAATCATTGTACCGCTGCACAAGAGAATCTCCGAGAATCCTGAGTACATCCTGTGGGCTTGGAGCTCTAGAAATGTTCGTTATAAAATCATTCACCGACTTTGATTCATCAGACAGACTCGACACTGCTGTTGCATGAGTTTCCGCGGTCTTCTTGGACTCGAGAAGATCAAGTGCAATGGAAGAAACTGCATTTAAGTCGGAAGGAGCGGGAGGGTTTCCGACAAATTTGAACATGATCGCTAAACTCCGCTGGCGAGACATGAGCGAGAAATAGACACCATCAGAAGAAACTACTTCTCTTCCCTTCACGAGAGCCGGATCCGCCGCAAGCTGAGATGCCGGAACCATGGCCCCAGATTTCATGGTTGGAACTGAGACAGTGGTCGGC
>Ga0335078_10016116_pt1 | contig 11090 bp, 4 predicted proteins | sample Lox_Sample_32_FD_206711 | JGI IMG/M metagenome (GOLD analysis project Ga0335078, IMG submission 206711) | Soil microbial communities from Loxahatchee National Wildlife Refuge, Florida, United States - Lox_Sample_3.2 | ecosystem: Environmental > Terrestrial > Soil > Wetlands | place: USA: Florida...
AAAATCCTCTCGGAGCGCAGGAAGGTCCTCGATGAGCTGGCTCACCTCCTCATGGAGAAGGAGGTCGTCCAGGGGGAAGAGCTGAGGAAGATGCTGTCGGCACAGGGATACGACAAGACTGCGAAAGGGGCAGCGTAGAGCCAAGGCAGAAGCATCTATGACGAAACCCGACAAACAACCATCGACGGTTCAAAGTGACGCGGCTATCAGCGCTTACGGGCCTGCCCGATCGACGATCAAAGCCACGCCGCTCTCCCCCGATGAGCTGCGCAAGATCGAAGCCTACTGGCAAACAAGCCTCTACCTGTGCCTCGCCATGCTCTACCTCAAAGAAAACCCCCTTCTCAGGGAGCCCCTTAAGCTGGAGCATGTAAAGCTGAGGCTACTCGGCCACTGGGGCTCTGACGCGGGCCAGTGCTTCACCTACATCCACTTTAACCGCCTCATCAACAAGTACGATTTGAACGCAATCTACATATCGGGCCCAGGCCACGGCGCACCCGCGGTTCTTTCCCAGGCCTACCTCGAAGGCACTTACTCGGAGATATATCCGGATAAGAGCGAGGACCTCCCGGGAATGCAGCGCTTCCTGAAGCAGTTCTCGTTCCCCGGCGGCATCGGCAGCCACGCGACCCCTGAGACGCCCGGCAGCATCCACGAGGGTGGCGAGCTCGGCTACAGCCTATCCCACGCCTTCGGGACGGTCTTCGACAACCCCGACCTCATCACCCTCGTGATGGTCGGCGATGGAGAATCGGAGACCGGTCCTCTGGCCGCGAGCTGGCACAGCAACAAATTCTTGAACCCCATCACGGACGGCGCGGTGCTGCCTGTCCTCCATCTCAACGGTTACAAGATCAACAACCCTACCGTCCCGGCCCGCATCACCCACGAGGAGCTCGAGTCCCTCTTTGTCGGGTACGGCTATACGCCCTATTTCGTCGAGGGCAGCGACCACGCGAGCATGCACCAGTCGATGGCAGCCACCATGGAGCACTGCGTTCTCGAGATCCGCAAGTTCCAGGAGGAGGCCCGGAGAACCGGTAGTCCTTTCAGGCCCCGCTGGCCCATGATCGTCCTTCGGAGCCCCAAGGGCTGGACAGCGCCCCGCGAGGTGGACGGCCACTACCTCGAAGGCTTCTGGCGGGCCCACCAGATCCCCCTCCCTGACGCGGCATCAAACCCTGCCCACCTTAAACTGCTCGAATCGTGGCTTCGCAGCTACAAGCCCGAGGAGCATTTCGACGAAGGAGGGCGCCTGATCCCCGAATTGAAGGCGCTCGCCCCCAAGGGGAAAAGGCGCATGAGCGCAAACCCCGTGGCCAACGGCGGCCTTCTGTGCAGGCCCCTCGACATGCCCGACTTCCGTCCCTTCGCCGTCGAGGTAGCGAGGCCGGGAGGCACCCTGGGCGAGAGCGTCTCCACCCTGGGCACCTTCCTTCGGGAAGTGATGCGCCTCAACATGGAGAACTTCCGCGTCTTCGGGCCGGACGAGACGCAGTCGAACAAGCTCGATGCCATCTACGAGGTCGCCAAGAAGGTCTGGCTTGGGGAGTATTTTTCGGAGGACGCGGACGGAGGAAATCTCGCCCCGAAGGGCCGCGTCATGGAGATGCTCAGCGAGCATACGGTGGAAGGCTGGCTGGAGGGCTATATCTTGAGCGGCCGCCACGGCTTGATCAACAGTTACGAGGCCTTCATCCATGTAGTCGACTCGATGTTCAACCAGCACGCCAAATGGCTGGAGAAATGCAATGGCCTGCCCTGGCGGGCCAAGGTGGCCTCCCTCAACCTGCTCATCACCGCCCTCGTCTGGCGGCAGGACCACAACGGGTTCACCCATCAGGACCCGGGGTTCCTCGACGTCGTGGCGAACAAGAGCCCGGAAGTGGTCCGCATCTACCTGCCGCCCGACGCCAACTGTCTGCTCTCGGTGATGGACCACTGCCTGCGGAGCATCAACTACGTCAACGTCATCGTGGCGGACAAGCAGGTGCACCTTCAGTATCTCGATATGGATTCCGCGATCACCCACTGCACGAAGGGCGCCGGCATCTGGGACTGGGCGAGCAACGACCAGGGGGCGGAGCCGGACGTGGTTATGGCGAGCTGCGGCGACGTGCTCACTACGGAGTCCCTCGCCGCAACAGCCCTCCTCCGCCACCACCTGCCCGACATAAAGGTGAGGTTCGTGAACGTGGTCGACCTCTTCAGGCTCGTCCCTCAAACTGAACATCCCCACGGCATGACCGACCGGGAATTCGAAGCCCTTTTCACCTCGACGAAACCCGTTATCTTCAACTTCCACTCTTACCCCTGGCTGATCCACAGGCTCACCTACCGCCGGCCGGGCCAGCACCACATCCACGTGCGCGGCTACAAAGAGAAGGGGAATATCGATACTCCCCTTGAGCTCGCCATCCGCAACCAGACGGACCGTTTCAGTCTTGCCATCGACGCCATCGACCGCATACCCCGTTTCAGTGAGACGGGCTCCGGCCTTCGGGAAGCCCTCCTCAACGAGCAGATCGCGTGCAGGAACCACGCCTATGAGTTCGGCGTGGACCGAAAGGAGATCGTGGACTGGAAGTGGCCGTTCTAAAGTGGCATGGAGAAACGGATCACCCTGCCATAGATTTGTTTGCCGCATCACACCTCTTACGTCCATGCTCCGGACCCGTCGACAGAAGAGTTCCGGAAGGGCTCGCGCGAAATGTGATTTGGCCTGAATGGCCGTGGCCCAGGGGCTGCAGTTCCGCAAGGGAGACCCGATGAGACAGACCATGGCCGGCACCCGGCCGCTCACCATCCTGACCATCAACAGCGGCTCCTCCAGCGTAAAATTCTCTCTTTTCCGCCTGGGTAACGACGAAGAGCAAAGACGGCTGCGCGGAGCAATCGAGCGGATCGGGCTGAGATCGGGCGTCTTCAGGGTTGAGAACGAAGGCGGCGAAACACTCGTCGAGAGGCACGAGAACGTGCAGAATCACGAGATGGCCTTCGACGTGCTTTTCGCGTGGCTCGACGGCGTTTCGGGCGAACCACCTCCGGATGCGGTCGGCCATAGGATCGTCCACGGAGGCAATCACTTCGTGCAGCCTCATGTCGTGACGGAGAAGGTAATGAAGACGATGATGGGCCTCACACCCCTTGCCCCCGACCATCTGCCTCACGAGATAATGGCGATCAGGGCGGTGAAGCGATCCCACCCCAAGCTCCCACAGGTTGCCTGCTTCGACACTGCCTTCCACCGGAACATGCCGAGGGCGGCACGCATATACGCCCTCCCCCGGTTCCTGGAGCAGGAAGGGGTGCGCCGCTACGGCTTCCACGGACTCTCGTACGAATACATCATGGAAGAGCTCGCGAAAGAGGCCGGAAGCGGAACGGTCCCGGGACGCGTGATCATCGCCCATCTGGGAAACGGGGCGAGCATGGCGGCGGTGAGGGACGCCATGTGCGTCGATACGACCATGGGGTTTACCCCTTCAGGAGGCCTCATGATGGGCACACGGTCGGGCGACCTGGATCCCGGCGTAATCCTGTACCTTCTTGAAGAGAAGAGCATGCGGCCCTCGACCGTCAACGACATGATAAACCAGCATGCGGGGCTCATTGCGGTCTCCGGAAAGACCTCCGACATGGCGGACCTCCTTGCCGTTGAGGGGACAGATGCCCATGCAGCGGAGGCCGTCATGCTTTTCTGCTATGAGGCGAAGAAATTTGCGGGCGCCCTTACCGCCGTGCTCGGCGGCCTGGACGCCTTTGTCTTTACCGGTGGGATAGGGGAAAACGCGCCGGCGGTACGTGAAAGAATCTGCTCCGGCCTTGAGTTTCTGGGCATCGAGATCGATGCAGAAGCGAATAGGGTTAACGGGAGCGTCATTTCCGCGCCGGCAAGCCGCGTAGTGGTTCGGGTCATGAAAACGGACGAAGAGCTTATGACAGCGCGACATACGTTCAATCTCCTGCGGAGAAGAGAGGTGGGCGGCTCCCCTTCGTCAGATCCTTGCCCAAAGCCTTTTCACGAGGAGCGCCTTGATGGGGTCATTGACCACGAAAACGAGAAATAGCGCCAGGATGGGCACGGCAACGGCAGGGGCCCACCCCATCGGGGCAATGCCCGGGATGCCGATGGTCGACAGGAAAAAGACCAGGAATAGGTCGGCGACGACTGCAATGAGAAGAAAATTGCTGGGCCTCGAATTCCAGAAGCGTTTTCTCTCCCGGATGACGAGCACGTTGAGAAGCTCGACGAATATGAGCATCTCGAACGTAAACGTCTGCAGTCGGGGAATGTCTGCAAAAAGCGAGAAATAGCGCCACCCCAGGTAGAGGAAGAGCATGAGCTCGGCGATCACGAGGATCCCGAGAAAGAGCGCGACCTTTACCAAACCGGTAATGTTCCAATCATCGGGCCGTGCAGAAACACGCACGTTATCCGTAGAGATCGAAAGGGTAACAAAATCCGTGAGGAAGAGGAGGAGGATCATGTGGAGCGCCGATATCACGTAGTGCCCCGTGACGAGAAACGCAAGGACCACGAAGACGCTGATCTGGAAAGTCTTGATGATCTTGTTGAGGATCCATGTGATGGTTCTCTGGTAGGTCGCCCTTCCTATCTTCACAAGGTCGACGATGCCTTCCAGCCCTTCCGTCGTGAGCACGGCTCCCGCCGCCTTTTTCGCCACGTCGGTTGCGCTGCTCACCGCAATGCCCACCTCTGCTTGCCGCAGAGCCGGGGCATCGTTTACCCCGTCTCCCGTCATGCCGACCACATGGTTCGCCTTCTGGAGGCTCTCAACGATGAGGTACTTGTCCTCGGGGTAAATCTCGGCGAATCCGTCGCTCCCCTCCACCTGCCTGACTATCTCTTTCCCGCTGCTTTTCTTCACGTCCGCGATCCTTGTCACTCTGTCGCCCAGACCGAGCTCCCGGGCTATCTCTCGCGCGATGGGAAGGGCGTCGCCGGTGAGCATCTTGATGTCGAGCCCGAGGCCCTTCAGCTCCCGGATGAGCTGCGCCGAGTCCGGCCTCGGCTTGTCATAGAGGAAGGCAACGCCCACGAGCCGCATGTCTCCCGCCGGTTTCCCTTCCGCCACCGCCAGCGCGCGGTAGCCTTTTGAAGACAGTTCTTCTATCCTCCCGGCGAGGTGCGACAGCTCCTCCGTCCCTTCTTTGCACAGAGAGGCAATGGTGCTCACCGCGCCCTTGCTCACCACAAGCAGGCCGCCATCTTTTTCGAACGTTGCCTCCGTCCGCCTTGTAGACGCATCGAAGGGCACAAACGACTTCCGCACATAGGCCTGCAAAGGAACTGCTTTCCCCCGGGCGGCCGAGATAAAAGCCATGTCTATCGGGTCCTGGTTTGCCGCCTCCGAGGCAAGGGCCCCGTAGAGCAGCACGTCCTTCTCGTCGAATGTCCCGATTGGCATGACCTCCGTCACCTCGAGCCGGTTCGTCGTCATCGTTCCCGTCTTGTCCGCGCACACGATGGTCATGGTCGCCGCGTCCTCGATGGCACTCAGCCGGGTGATGAGCACCCCCTTTCCTATCAGCTGCACGGAGCCGAGGGCCATGGTGACGGCAAACATGGTGGGCAGCGCCACGGGTATGGCGGAGACCATGAGGACAACGGCAAGGGGGAGGACACTCAAAAGACCGATGCCCCTCAGTACGGTAAAGACGAACGCGACAAGAAGAAAGGAGCCTACGATGGCGACGAGCCACTTTACTACCCGCGACGTCACCTGCTCCATGTGGAGCCTGGGCTTGGCCACCTGCACCAACTCGATCGTCTTCCCGAAATAGGTCCTCGCCCCCGTGGCCGTGACTATCCCCGTCACCTCCCCCCGCCGGACCACCGAGCCGCTGTAAGCAGCCCCGTCCCTCTTCTTTTCGATCGCCACCGACTCACCGGTGAGGGAAGACTGGTCGACACTGGCCGTGCCCTCTGCTATGCCTACGTCGGCCGGGACGAAGTCACCTGCCCGCAGCCTCACCACGTCGCCCGGAACCAGTTCCCTCGCCGGCACCATCATCCATGAGCCATCCCGCCTGACCCGCGCGTTAACCTTCAGCTTCTGCTTCAGGAGCTCCAGGGCGGCATTTGCCCTCTCCTCCTGAGTAAACCCAAGGATGGCGTTAAGAACAAGGAGACCCACGACCACGTATGCCTCGAGGTGCTTTCCTAGAAACCACTCGAGGCCTATGGTCAGCTCGAGCATCCAGGGAGTGATTCCCCAGAACTTTCTTACGAAGGAGAACACCCGATTAGGTTGCTTCTCGACTATCTCATTGAAGCCGTACCGATCGAGCCGCCTTCGAACCTCTTCCGAGGAAAGGCCTTTCTCAAGATCGGCCGATGGGGTAGTGCTCCGCTCAGGGTCTTCCGATTCCATGTGTCAATCCCGCTCCAAACGACCGTGTTTTTATGCGCACTCATAGAACGCTTCTCCGGAAAACGTGTCTATGCCACATATAATCGACTTCTTGTCGGTTGTCATGAGAGGTCTCGGCGGCACTACTCTGGAGGACACATCTTCTGAAGGACCTCTATCACTTCCTCCCTCGCGCTCATACACCCCCTTGCAAAACCTTGCGAGGGCTTATCTTTGTGGCATGGCTAATTTCGGCCTTGGCCTCTCATTCTCTCAAGAATTGAGCGGTCTCTTCGGGGAAAGAAACGTTGATGTACATGCCCGATCCCATTTCAAACCCGGCCATAGTAGTCAGCCTCGGGACGATCTGAAGGTGCCAGTGGTAGTAATCCTCTTCTTCATCCCTCACCGGGGCGGTGCGGATGACGTAGTTGTAGTCCGGATCGGCCAGTTTCGAGTGAAGCTTAAGCAACGTCGCCCTCAGGGCCTTTGCGAATCTTTTCGAGTCCTCCATGGAGATGAGGCCGAACGAGGCCTGGTGCTCCTTCGGTATGATCCAGGTCTCGAAGGGGTACCGGGATGCGAAGGGATGGAGGACGACGAAGCACTCGGTGTCCATCACGATCCTCTTCCCGTAAGCAAGCTCCTCCTCAATCAAGTCGCAATAGACGCAGCTCCCGTGGTCATCATAATGGCGGGCCGCTTCGTCCAATCTCCTCCGGATATCGGAGGGGACGACGACCGTTCCGACGATCTGGGAATGGGTGTGCTCCAGGGATGTCCCCGCAGCCTCCCCGTGATTCTTAAAGATCATGACCAGCTTGATCCTGCGGTCGTCCCGTAAGGCGAGATACCTTTCCCGATAGGCGAGGAGCACTTCCTCCACCTGTCTGTCATTCATGAGGGGGAGAACCTCGTTGTGGAGGGGGCTCTCGACCACCACTTCATGGACGCCCACGCCGTCCATCCTCCTGAAGAACCCCAGCTCTTGCCTTTGCAGACTCCCGTCTGAGGAGAGGGCGGCAAATCTGTTGGGGACCACCCTTACCCACCATCCCGCACTGTCCGCGGGACCTCCGCTTCGGTAGGCGAGCGACTCGTGGGGAGTGAGATGCTCGTTACCCCGGCAAAAGGGGCAGTTTTCCTTGTAGAGAGGTTTTTCGGTCGCTATCCTCTGCCTGACGAAATCCTGAGGTCTCTTTGAGCGCTCGGCGGCTATGATGACCCACTCCTGCGTCGTTGGATCTTGTCTCAACTCAGACATAAACGCACCCCCTAAAAGAAGCCTGCCATAACCGGGCTGTGGAAAGTCATTCAACTATTACCATATCAGGATGGTGCGGATCAAATCGACCTATTCGAACCAGGCGAAGAGACGGCATAAGCAGCTTTGTTGAAGGCGGTTCTTGGGCATCCGAAAGTCGCATCATGGGAAGGCATGCCGCAGCCTCCGGAGCTCATCTATCAGGGGCTAGTGTTGAAGCTTTTTTGCATGTTCCGTTCCCCAACCCGCTCTTTTCGGGTTCGCGAAGGGGGCTGACCATGGAAAGCCGGACCGGCAAGTATTGAGGCTCTATCCTCTCATGGACAAATCTCTTCGTTCTACTTACAATTGTTCTTGAGCATGATGGCGCATGGCCTAATATGGCAGGCCGACTTGGCGGCAAGATCTTTGCCGACTTTCTCATGGCAGCGCGGTTTTTGGTCGTGCCGATGGGGCCAAAGGCCCCTCAAGGGAGCCGTGTTGCGCAAAAAAACGGTCTGACGGGCAGGGGGTCGGCACTCGATTTTCTGTCGCGGGTAATGTTACACTAGAAGCATTGTTCATCATGCCCGAAGCAGACTAGTGAGAGACGAAGTTCGATGAAGATCGTAGGTTTCGTTCTCCGGCGCCCCTATACGGTGGCCGGCGCTCTCATCATCATCTGCCTTCTCGCCGCCGTGGCCGTGACGCGGATGCCCGTCGACATCTTTCCCCAAATCAACATACCGGTGGTCAGCGTGGTCTGGACCTACAACGGCATGAGCGCGCCGGACATCCAGGACCGCATCCTGACACTGCACGAGCGCTCGATGGCCTCCCTCGTCGATGATATCTCGCGCATCGAAGCCACCAGTTACGAGGGCGTGGGTGTCGAGAAGATTTACCTGCACGAAGGAGCGGACGTGAGCCGGGCGGTCTCCCAGTTGGCAAGCAGCGCGCTTGTCGTGCTGAAGTACATGCCGCGCAATATCACGCCACCCCTCGTGCTGCGCTACGACGCGACCGACGTGCCCATCATCCAGCTCAGCCTTTCCAGCAGGTCCCTGTCGGACACGATGCTGAACGATATCGGGCAGAACACCATCAGGCCTGACCTCGCCATCGTGCACGGGGCCGATGTGCCCCAGCCGTACGGCGGCAAACCCCGGGTGATCATGGCCGACCTCGACCAGCGCGCGTTGAGCGCTCACGGCCTCTCGCCGGCGGACGTGAGCGATTCGCTCCAGCGCCAAAACGTCATTCTTCCTTCCGGAGACGTGAAGATCGGCAGCCAGGACTATACCCTGGCAATGAACGCCAGTCCCGGCGTCATCGACCGGATCAATGCCTTCCCCATCAAGGAGGTCAACGGCCGCACCGTGTTCATGCGCGACATCGCGCACGTCCACGACGGCTTCCGGATTCAGACCAACTCGGTTTCCGTCGACGGTCGCCCCGGTGCGCTTCTTACCATCCGTAAGACCGGGGGCGTGTCGACCCTCGCCGTCATCGACGGCATCCGCAAAGCTCTTCCCGAAATCGAGAAGGTGGTCCCCAGGGGCGTCTCGGTGAAGGCCCTCTTCGACCAGTCCGTATTCGTCAGGGCGTCTCTGAACAGCGTGAAGATGGGCGGCATGATGGCCGCGGTCTTGACCGCCCTCATGATCCTCCTCTTTCTCGGCAGCCCCCGACTCACCGTCATCATTCTCGCAACCATCCCCCTTTCCATCATCACCGCGGTGATCGCTCTCTACGGCGGGGGTCAGACGCTCAACACCATGACCCTCGGAGGATTCGCCCTCGCGGTTGGGATCCTCGTCGATAACGGCACGGTGGTGATCGAGAACATCGAGCGCCACTTCAGGCTTGGCGAAGGGCTGGAGCAGGCCATCATGGACGGCTGCCGTGAAGTCGGCACGCCGACTTTCCTCGCGACTCTCTGCATCTGTATCGTCTTCGTGCCGGTGTTTCTCATGCAGGGTACGGCGAAATATCTTTTCGCGCCGCTCTCGATGTCGGTCTGCACCGCGCTCTTGGCAAGCCTCGTGCTCTCTTTCACCATGGTTCCCGTCTTGTTCAAGTACTTGATGCGGGGGGCCGGCGCTCCTCACGGCTGGCGCGCCCGCGCCGCGCGATGGTTCGCACCCCTTGTTTCGCTGCAGCATGGGTTTGAACATGGCTTTCAGGCGTTCCGGGACTTCTACCGCAGCTACGTCGAGTGGGCTTTGTCGCGACCTGTGGCAACCCAGGCGTTTTTCCTCCTGCTGGCGGTCGTTTCGCTCCTTCTCTTTCCAAGCCTCGGGCGCGACCTGTTTCCCCAGGTAGACGCCGGCCAGATGCGGCTCCACGTGCGCGCGGCCGCAGGCACGCGGATCGAGCAAACGCAGGAAGATTTCGCGCGGGTTGAAGCGGCTATCCGCACGCTCGTGGGGCCCGGCCAGATCGACACCATCATCGACAACATCGGTTTGCCTTATAGCGGCATGAACATCGCCTTGAGCGATTCCACGACCGTGGGGCCCATGGACGGAGAAATCCTCATCTCACTCAAGAAACGGCACACCCCCACGGAGGACCTGGCCGCACGGCTGCGCCGGGAGCTGCCCATGCGCTTTCGGAGGCTGCAGTTCTTCTTTCAGCCGGCGGACATCGTCGACCAGGTGTTGAATTTCGGCAGGCCGGCGCCGATCGACATCCGGGTCTCAGGGCCGGACAGCGACGAGGCATACGCGTTGGCCTCTCGGCTCTCTCATGATGTTGCGCACCTGCCGGGCATCGTCGATGCCCACGTGTTCCAGGTGCCGAAGGCGCCTGCCCTGTTCCTGCACGTCGACCGCGCCCTTGCGGCGCAGATGGGCCTGGACGAGAGCACCACGGTGAGCGACGTGCTGGTCGGCGTGAACAGCAGCAACCAGACGGCCCCGAACTTCTGGGTCGATCGGAAAACCGGCGTGAGCTATCCCCTGATCGTACAGTTGCCGACGTACAAGATCGCTTCCGCCCAGGACCTCTGGTCGCTGCCCGTGGCCGGCGACGGGGCGGGAGGGCGCCAGCTCTTGATGAATGTCTCGTCCTTCGAGCGCGGCACCGTTCCCCTTGCCATGTCGCAGCTCAACATCCGCCCCGTATTCGACGTCCACGCCAACGTCCAGGGTACTGATCTCGATTCCGCTGCGGCCGCGATCGACAAGGTGATAGCCGCGGACCGGCCGGACCCGGGTAAGGCCCTCACCGTGCGATTGAGCGGCCAGGTCGAAACCATGCGCGAGGGTTATAGAGAGCTGTTCGGAGGCATGGCGCTGGCCATCCTGCTCGTCTATGTCTTCCTCGTGATCAATTTTCAGAGCTGGGTCGATCCGCTGGTCGTGCTCATGGCCGTTCCCTTCGCACTGGGCGGGGTCGTGTGGATGCTCCTCGTGACGCAGACACACCTCTCCATCCCGGCGCTCATGGGGACGCTCATGTGT
>Ga0335078_10016118_pt1 | contig 11089 bp, 10 predicted proteins | sample Lox_Sample_32_FD_206711 | JGI IMG/M metagenome (GOLD analysis project Ga0335078, IMG submission 206711) | Soil microbial communities from Loxahatchee National Wildlife Refuge, Florida, United States - Lox_Sample_3.2 | ecosystem: Environmental > Terrestrial > Soil > Wetlands | place: USA...
TTCCACAACAAGATGGAGACCATCTGTTTTCAATGGTGGGCGCGACAGGACTCGAACCTGTGACCTCCTGCGTGTGAAGCAGGCGCTCTAACCAACTGAGCTACGCGCCCATTAGATACTTCAGATACTCCCTCATTCTAAAACACTTCCCAGAATTTCGAAACTCCCCCTGCTTCGTCATCTTCGTCAGCCGCGCGGTCACGGATCGAGTTTGGCAGCCATTTTCACGAGGTCGGCGAGCGAGTTGGCTCTCATCTTCCGCATTACCCGGCCGCGGTGCGCTTTCACGGTGATCTCGTTTAGACCGAGTTCGCCGGCGATCTGTTTGTTTAAGCGCCCGGAAACGACGAGACCCAGGACTTGCCGCTCGCGGCGGGTGAGCGTCGCGTAGCACTCGTGTATCGCACGCCGCTCGAGCTCTTCAGCAAGTGCGACGCGGCTCCGTTCCAACGCCCCACGGACCGCTCCCACCAGCGTGTCGTCGCGGAATGGCTTCACTAAGAACTCCACCGCGCCCGCCTTCATCGCCTGCACCGACATGGGCACGTCGCCGTGGCCCGTGACGAATATAATGGGCATCCACACCCGCTCGCGCGCAATGCGTTGTTGCAACTCCAGGCCGTTGATTCCCGGCATGGAAATGTCCAGTACCAGGCAACTCGCAACCAACGCCGCGGGACGCCCCAGGAATTCGTCCGCCGATGCGAACAACTCCGGGCTCCAGCCTTCGCAGTGGATCAGCAGTTCCAGCGATTCGCGCACGGAGATGTCATCGTCGACCACGAACACGATTGGATCGTTCTCAGCCATGAATGACAGCCCCCGTTCCGCAACATGAGCGCTGAAATCATTGTATGACTCATTGGGCGTGGCCTGCCGCGGTATCGAGCGCGGCTTGCAGCTCGGTGTCGCTGAATGGTTTGTACAGGCAATCCACGGCGCCCTCGGCCAACAGGCGTGTGCGCGTGGTCTCGTCTCTGTGCGCGGTGATGAAGATCACGGGAATTGCCCTCCCGCGCGCCTGCAGTTCACGGTACAACTCGGGGCCTGTCATTCCAGGCATGGCAATATCGGCAATCAGGCAGCGCGTCATATCGACCACGGCGGATTCCAGAAATTCCTGCGCCGACGAGAAAGCGCGCGCTGAGTATCCAAATTCCCGCAACAGATCGGGGAGCGATTCCCGCACCGACTCGTCGTCATCCACCAGCGCCACCAGTGAGCTTGCCGATCTCATTCTCTTCTACCCCGCACGCAAACGGCTTCTAGCACCAGCATGCACGGAGGTTTGGCAAGGCGTCTAGTGTACCTTAGTATCGGTTTTTCCCCGTGGGACCGAGAACCCAAAGGTAGCGCCCGGGCCATCGTTCCGCACCGCCCAGATGCGGCCCTGATGGCGCTCGACGATCGACCGGCTGAGCGACAATCCCATCCCCATACCGTCGTCCTTGGTGGTGTAGAACGGCTCGAACAAGCTGTCGGCGGTTTGCGGATCGAAGCCGGTGCCGTTGTCCTGCACGCTCAGGCACACCGAATCGCCTTCGGTGACGGTGCGGACCACCACCTGCCGCGGCCGGCTGTCCACGCCGCGCATGGCGTCCGAAGCGTTGCGGAGAAGGTTCAGCACCACCTGCTGCAGTTGCACTCGATCGCCAGCCACCGGCGGGATGGCCGCGCAGAGCTCCGCGCTGATCGTCACGCCGTGGCGCTGCATTTCGCTCATCGAAAGGGTGATCACCTCGCGCACGGCGTCGTTCAAGTCCACCGGTTCGATGACGGCGTTCTTCCTGCTGAAGAGCGCCCGCAGCCGCGCGATCACTTCCGCCGCGCGATTGCCGTCGCGAATCGTCCGCCGGGCGGTCTCGCGCGCGCCATCCAGGTTGGGCGGTTCCGCGGCCAGCATCCGCAGGCAGGTGCTGGCGTTGGTGACTATACCCGCGAGCGGCTGGCTAACCTCATGGGCGATCGACGCGGTCAGCGCCCCCAGGCTCATCACCCGTGTCACATGCGCCAACTCCGCGCGGGCCTGAGTCAGCGCCTCTTCCGAAAGCCGCCGCTGCGTTACATCCTGCACCGCGCCGATGTACTCTAGACGGTCGTCCAACTCGCGCCGGCGGTGCGCGGCCACATGCAGGTACTTCACGGACCGGTCCGGCATCAACAGACGCTGATCGTATTCGAATTCATCGTCACCGAGCCGGGCCTGATCGAGCGCCGCTGACCACAACCCCAGGTCGTCGGGATGGATGCGCGATTCGATGAGACCGGGCGTCACCGGAATGCCCGGTTCGAACTCGAAAATGCGATAGAGTTGCTCCGACCACTCGATTTCATCCGCCCCGATCCGCCACCAGAAACTGCCGGTCAGGCTGACACGCTGCCCGGCCACAAGAAATTCCTCGCTACGCCGCAGCTCGGCGGTCCGCTGCGCCACCCGGTGATCGAGTTCCCGCGCCACCCGTTTCTGCTCGGCCAACAGCCGCGCTTCTTGCAGGCCAAGCAACGCCGTATTGGCAGCCACGCTCAGAATCAGGGTCTCCGTCTGGTCGGGGAAATCGGCTCGCTGCGATCCGGCCACAAGAACGCCGACTTCCGCTTCCAGTCCGAGCGGCAAAGGCGCCAGTGAAAGCTCAAACCGGCCGAGCGGCTTTCGGGCCGCCCGCGGCCATCCCCGCCCGTCCCTGCCGAACCATTGCTCGAACGCTGCGCCGATTTCGGAAGCCGGCGGCATCGGCCGTGCGAAGCGATACATTTCGAGCGGCGCGTCGTCCATCCGCCCGTTCAACCTCACGTAGACCACGTCCAGCCGGAGCAAGCGCAGGAGCGTGTCGAGCAGCGTCCGGACGATCAGCGCGGGTTCGCCGCCGGCCCACATCGCCGGCAGCGCCAGAATGCTCACCAGGTCGTTGATGCGCCGTTGAAGATGCTTGATCTCTTCCGGGCTTGATTCCAGCGGCGATTCCACGGTGGATGAACTTCCCGAGGTGCTAGCCTCGCAGGCCCTTCCGCTCGCGGAACTCGCGCACGAACTCTTCCGGCGGCACATAGAAGGGATTGTGCTGCAGGATCCCGCCGACGATCACCATAGGGTGTGTCCGCATCATATCGATCACCGTATCTCCGCCGAATTTCCCCAGATGGTAGGTGCAGATGACCGCGTCATCGTGCCGCATCCATACATGATTCACGCGCGACTCGAACTCCACCAGGCTATCAATGTACGACTGGCCTTCCGCGGCCCAGTCCATGCGGCAGACGATACGGCTGACCGGATAGGGGCCCTGGGAATTCTCCGTGACGAGCTGCTCGAATACTTCCAGCATGCGATCGGGATCGAACCGGCCTTCGCGCAGGTACGCCTCGGTGTTGGTTTTCAGATCGAATTGCCCGGCCTGCGATGCGGCTGCGTGGTCGATCCCGGCCGTGCTCAGCTGCCGCAGATGGTAGTCGCGTTTATCGGGATTGACCACATGCACCGCTTTATCGCCCCGTTCGAAACCTTCTTTGATGAAGGGAAGCAGCACGCGGTACTCTTCTTCTTCGCTGTTGAAGAAGGCGCAGACATGACGTGCGTCGTCGAGCAGGGAGCCGGCGAAGGGGATCGGCGGGGTGGCTCGCTTCATAAGGCTCTCTTGTTATCCTACACGGCCTCGCCATCCTTGACTGTACGATTCCGCAGCCTTGGTGTTGCTTCCGCGCCTGCGATACTAAAGTACAATTGTCCGGCTCCCGAGTCTCCTGGTAGGTTCGAATTGTGAGGGACTCCTGGACGCTGGATTCCTTTCTACTCATGGTCCGCCAACAACCGGAAAGGGGCATGATCCTATGTACTGCCAGTCAATTATTGCGATTCCGCCCGCGGAAGAGATCGTCGGCCGCAGCACGGCGTTTCAAAATGTCATGGACCGCGTGCGCATGATCGCGCGTAGCGATTCCGTGACGTTGATTCAAGGGGAAACCGGCACCGGCAAAGAAGTGATCGCGCGGGCGATCCATCAACAGAGCTTCCGCAACGCCGCACCGTTCATCAAGCTGAACTGCGCCGCGATTCCCGCGCCCTTGTTGGAGAGCGAGCTGTTCGGCCACGAACGGGGCGCTTTCACGGGGGCCGTCGCGCAGACCAAGGGCCGATTTGAGCTGGCGCATCGGGGCACGCTGTTTCTCGACGAGATCGGCGATCTGCCGTTGGAGCTCCAACCCAAGCTCTTGCGCGTTTTGCAGGAACAGGAGTTCGAGCGCTTGGGCGGCAGCCAGACCGTGCGCGTCAACGTGCGCGTGATCGCGGCCACGAATCACGACCTCGTACACATGGTGGCGAACAAGCGGTTCCGCGCCGATCTTTATTATCGCCTGGCCGTGATTCCCATCAACTTGCCGCCGCTGCGCGACCGCGTTCAGGATATTCCGCTGCTGGTGGATTACTTCGTGGAGAAATTTGCAATCCGCTTCAACAAGCCGATTGATACGATTCCCGACGAGGTCATGGCGATCCTCCAGGCGTATGAGTGGCCCGGCAATATTCGGGAGTTACAGAATGTAATCGAGCGGGCAGTGGTGTTTGCCACCGGCACTGTGCTGCAGCCGACTTTGCCGGAGCTGCGGCTAATGACCAACCCGCCCTCCGAGTTGGCCAACCGCACGCTCGCCGAAGCGGAGCGCCAACACGTGCTGGATGTCCTGAACCAGACCAACTGGCTGATCGGCGGGCAAGAGGGTGCGGCGGCGCGCCTCGGCCTGCCGCGCACGACGTTAATCTACAAAATGCGCAAGCTCGGCATCGAACCGCGGCATTCGCATCGCGCCCGCTCTGCTGCGATACGTGCTGTCTGACACGCACCCCGCCTCGGGTCTCGATGGGCGGGGCGTGGGGCACGGCGGCTTTCCAGGCTTTCCTGACAGTCGATAAGACGTTCCCCGTCCCGCCTTCGGCCCGGGATGCTGCTGGAGCGGTAACTTGACCGCATCCTAACTCACCCTACAGCCCGGCGCGACGCGCGCCCGCCGTTATGGCACCCGCACGGCCGAGTAGTGCTGCAAAGCAATCGTGTCGGTGCCGGCGCCCACCGAGCCGCGGAACGCCAGGCTCAGCCCCGCGCTGTACGAGTCCGGCGCGCTCACCACACCGGCCGCCATCGCCGTGACCGCCCCCCACGATTGCACGCTCACCTGCGCGCCCGTTGTCAGAACCGCCGCGTCCACCCGCCCCGTCAGCATCGTTTCGCCGGCCCCCGCCACCAGGTTGAGCGTCGTCGTGCCGCCCCACTGCACGGAGATCGCCGCCGTGCCCGCGCTGCCCGTGTGCGCGTAATCCACGTGGATTTCAACCCGGTCGCCCGGCGCCAGCAGCCCGCCCGGAATGCTGCACGTCCCCAGCACCGTCGGCGTGGGCAGCGAGCTCGCCGTGCCCGTCCCGCTGCACAGCACCTGCGGCGCCGGCCACGTCGTGCCGCCGCTCGCCGCCGTCCGGTAGCTGGCCGTCAGCACATCGGTCGGCTGCGGTGTCGAGGCCGCCGCGAACTGAATCATGCCGCTGCCCGAGATCGTGTAGTCGAGGCCCGCCGTCTGCAGCACACCGTTGCGGTACAGCGCCATGCTCGACGCCGGGCTGGGCACGCCATTCAGCGTGAATACCGTGTTCGAGCCGTCGATCACGCCCACCGGCGTATCCCCATCCACAAAGTTGTACCCTGAACCCGACCCGCCGCCGCACGGGCCGCTCGACCCGTCCACGTGCACGCAATCGGCCGGATTGCCGACCACCGACGACAGTTGCCCGTTCAAATCGACCATCGCCGCGTAGCCCGGCGCCCAGCCCGCGCCCATCACCGGCCGCGCCGCCAGGTCCGACACCAGGCCCACCACGCTCGATTCCGGAATCGTCGTCCCCGAGTCCATCGGGTCCGCCCCGCCCTGCGATGCCGGCGCCGTGCGCACATCGCGAACGTGCAGCGGCGCCAGGCTGGAAGGCACGCTCCAGAATTCCTGGAACTGCGTCGCGCCGTTGCTCGTGTACGTCACCGTGTACAGCGTCGGCGGCGTGCTCGTCGTGTTGGGGACCAGTTGCACCCGCAGGTTCCCGTTCACCACTCTGACGGTCTTGCTCTGCGTCACCACCGACGAGTTGTCCACCGCCTGAAAACTGGTCCAGCCGATGGTCAGCATCCCGCTGAATGGCGTGCCATCGGCTTTGTACAGCACGTCCTGAATGGTGGTCAGCGGCGGACCCGCCACAACCAGGCAAATCGACAACACGGCGGCGACAAACAGACGGCGAATCATGATACCTCCGGAAACGTAAGCGGCTTTCGCGCCCGAACGGGCGCTCGTGGAGCGGAACCCCCCTGCCGATTTCAGTCTATCCGCCGGGCATCGCCGCCCCGCCGCCCCGCGCCCGCCTCCGTGCCGCTAAGCTACGGCAAATCCGGCAGTTCCACTCGTGCCGGATTTTCGCTACCGGTGGTGACCGGCATTTCCCGGACCCGCCCGAACGCCGTCGTGCTATAGTCGTGTCGATTGATCGTCCACGTGCGTAACGAGAGCCGCGGCACCGTGTTGGGCGATGCCATCACGGTCGCCGACACCCGCCATGAGCGCAACATCGGCCTGCTCAAACATCCCGGTCTCAAGCAGGGCGAAGGCCTCTGGATCGTCCCCTGCCTTTCCGTCCACACCTTCTTCATGAAGTTCGCCATCGACCTGGTCTTCATCGACAAACAGCGCCGCGTCCGCAAAGTGCGCCATGCCGTCCCTCCGTGGCGCGCCAGCGGTTGCCTCTGGGCCCACTCCGTCATCGAGCTCCCCCCCGGCAGCGTCGGCGCAACCGGCACCCAGCCCGGCGATCAGTTAGTGATCGAATAGCCGGGCCAACTGTTTCGATACCGCCGGCGCGTCGTTTTACCCAAATGTCTAATCCCGGCAAGACCGTCGACCGAGCGGAGGTTGAGGTTGAGACTGTGAAGACGGCCTTGCTGGAAAAGTTAGTGCCTGATCGTGATCTAATCGCACTGCGGTGGATATGAGCCGAAGTTCTCCGGCGTTTCGGTCCAGCGAGTGAGCCGCAGGGCGGGTGCGATGCGCACGGCGTGCCAGCCGATCTCGACGCCGCCGCCCGCGGTGAGGCGGCATGGCCGTGCTCGGGGAAATTTGCGTGAGGTCCCGAGGCCGAACTCGAAAACGGCAAAAAGTAATACCCGGATGGTAACGTACCCCGTGCGGTACCGTCGGCTTGAGACGAAGCCCCCGGCACTATAGGTTATCCATACCTTTTTGTCCTTTGCGGTGGTATACTCCCCCACCGAGGAGGATGAACCGTGACAGGGATAGGTAACCATTTCCGCCGGCTGACGCTGATGGCCTCCGCCGGCTTAGTGATTGTCGTCAATGTTTTCGCGCAATCCGAAGGGATTCGCAACTGGGCGGCGCCATTGTACTGGCAGCCCTCGGCGCGAGAGGCGGCCGTGACAGGGCGGGCCGCGGAGGAGCGGTTGGGGACGCAGGGCATGGCACCGGAAGCCACCGCCAGCGTTTCCACGGCGCCGCTGGTGTTCGTGGCCGTCACCCCCTGCCGCATGATGGACACGCGCGGCTACGATTCCACGTTCGCGAGCGGCACCGTCTACGGGCCGCCTGGCTTGGCCTCGGGAGAGACGAGGACGGTTCCCGTGGCCGGCGTGACGGCGGGCTATTGCAGCCTGCCGGCGGCGGCGCAGGCGGTGTCGGTGAACGTGACGCTGTGGCCGGCGCCGGGAACGCAGGTGCAGTGGATCACGCTGTGGCCGGCGGGGATAACTAAGCCTGCGGCATCCACCATCAACGACTACCAGGGGACGATGTACAACTCCGCGAACGGGATCACGATCTACGGGATCAACAACGCGGCGATTGTGCCGTTGGGGACGGGGGGAGCGTTCAACATCTACGTGACCAACGCGACGAACCTGTTCATCGACGTGAATGGGTACTACCTGGCGCCGAGCGCGCTGGCACTGGGGGCGGGGACGGCGGCGGCGCCCTCGCTGACCTTCTCCAACGACACCAACAGCGGGTTGTACTCGTCCGCAGCGGGAACGGTGGAGGTGACCTCCTCGGGAAGCAACATCCTGACGGTCAACTCCAGCGGCATCTCAGTGAATGGCGTCATCAACAACAATACCTGTACCTTAGGATGGTGCATTTCCACCCCTACGGCCAAAGCTGTCACGAGCATCGCTAATTGGACTGCGCTGCTCGGCCAGTCCGAGGGCACCGGCACAACGATTGGCGTGGAGGGTGACGTAAGCAGTACGACCGGTATTGGCGGCAAGTTCACGAATGGTGCCGCCACTGGCGACGCCTTAGCGGCTTGGGTAAACGGTACAGAGATCATGAGCGCCGACCAAAACGGGGTTCATGCCGGCCCGGGTATGACCGGCACGCCGTTCGCTTACGGTGCATTCGACAGCAGCGCCAACAAGTTGGCCGGCTCCGGTAATATCAGTTGCCTCTTGGAGTCCACGTGGTACGGGTGTGAACTCTTCAGCGGGGGCACGCAAATCGCCTACGACCCCACCAAGTACGTCGTCGTCGTCACGGAACTTGCTACGACCTACGATGCGTACCCAAGGGTGGCATCCGTCTTCCTGGATAACATGTACACTCCCAACCGGATCGGTCTTTACTTCTACGGTATATCCGGCACCTCTTCGGTCACGGTCACGGACGGAGTGACCACGGACTTTTCGATCGCCGTCTACAAGCCCTGACGCTGCCTCGAACTGTGCGGAGGCCCGCCGGGAACCGGAGGAACAACCCGGGGATCGCAGTTTAGTTCCTTGACCCTACGGGCACTGGAAAGCAACTCGGCTTTTCTATTATCGTCTTCAAGCCATAGGACTATAGGACTAATTCGGTGACAGGCTACGCAACCCCGCCACTGCAAATGGCAGCTTCGTAGGCTGTCACCGAACCTCACGAACGAACGGCGCCAACTTATTGAGCGATCCAAACATCTCCTCAAGCCGGGCGTAGCTTGCGGTTATGGGCGCTCCATCCCAAATCTGCCTGCCGTGTCGCGGGCTTCCTTCGACTCGTAGAGCATCGTGATCGTGACCTTGTCGATATCGTTGCAGCGGATGCTCCAAGCGCTGTTCCACGCCGATGTCGCGCCCGCACTTCTGGCGGACGTGCGGCGGCGGATGTCCGAAGCGTCGCCGGAGACCGTTAACCGCTTGACCGCGCCGCGAATCGCGGACCGACTTGTTTACGGCTGATATAATCGAGCTTCAATTCACCGTACTCAAGGAGATCTGCTGTGCGAAACAAAATTACGGTTGTAGGCGCGGGCAACGTGGGCGCGAATTGCGCGCTGCGCATCGCTGAGAAGGCGCTCGCCGATATCGTCCTGGTGGACGTGGTAGAAGGCGTCCCGCAGGGCAAAGGGCTGGACCTGCTCGAATCCGGCCCGGTGCAGGGCTACGACGTCACCATCACGGGCTCGAACGACTACGCGCCGACCGCCGGCTCCGACATCGTCATCATCACCGCCGGCTTCCCGCGCAAGCCGGGCATGAGCCGCGACGACCTGCTGATGGCCAACTACGATATCGTGCGCAGCGCCACTGAGCAGGCCGCGAAGCACTCGCCGCAGTCGGTCCTCATCCTGGTGACCAACCCGCTCGACGCGATGGCGCAGGCGGCCCTCTGGGTTTCCGGATTCAACCGGGAGCGCGTGGTCGGCATGGCCGGCGTGCTCGATAGCGCGCGCTTCCGCACCTTCATCGCGCAGGAACTGGGAGTCTCGGTGGAGAACGTGACCGCGGTCGTACTGGGCGGCCACGGCGACACCATGGTGCCCGTGGTGCGGCTGAGCAGCGTTTCCGGCATCCCGCTGACCGAGCTGATGGACCAGGCCACCATCGACCGCATCGTCGACCGCACCCGCAACGGCGGCGCCGAAATCGTCAAGTACCTGAAGACCGGCAGCGCCTACTATGCGCCATCGGCGGCCGCCGTGGAAATGGCCGAATCCATTCTCAGGGACAAGAAGAAGGTGCTGCCCTGCGCCGCGTATCTCGAAGGCGAATACGGCATCAAGGGCCTCTTCGTCGGCGTCCCCGTAAAACTGGGCGCGCGCGGCATCGAGAAGATTTACGAGCTGAAGCTGACGGCCGAGGAGCAGGCCGGCCTCAACAAGAGCGCCGCCGCGGTGCAGGAACTCGTCGACGTGCTGAAGAGCAAGCGGTAGCGGCGCGTGAATGCATGGCAGGGCGTGTCGGATGGATGGATCCGGCGCACCCCGGGCGCAGGCCCCGCCCTAGCGGGCGCGCGTTGCGTGCTTCTTCGCCAGCAGCGTCAGCGCTCCGAAACCGAACAGCAGGGCCGTAACCGGCTCGGGCGCGGAATCGATTTCGACATTATCCAGAATGGCTCCCGCAAACCCGTAATTGCCGCCCAGGTCGGTGAAGGTGAGAGTGGCCGAAGCGGGGGCTGCGACCTGAAAAACGATTTCGACCGGTGAATACGGATTGTCGGCGCCATAGACGGTGAATTGGTTGCCGACGATCAGGTTCCCGAGATCCACCTGCACGGTCGCCCAGGCGTCCGTGACGTCGGCGTAGCCCGGAACACCCGATTCGTACCAGCCCTCCAAATCGAAGGTCAGTATATACTCGCCCGGCGCGCTGAAAACGATGGGTGCGGTGGTGCCGATGGTGCCTCGCTGGTTGCTGCCGCCGGTGGTATCGATGCACGCGCCGGACGCTGGCGCCGCGCAGAGCCACGGGTAGTATGCGGAAACAGTGCCCCCATTGCCGGGGCCGTTCACGTCAATCGTGCCGTTGACGAGAGAGAACTGGGTGCCTGCGATCACACCTGTCGTGCCGACATAGCCGGGCGTGCCTCCCTCGAAGTTCTCGCTAAAAATCATGGCTGCGTGCGAAGCTAAGGCAGCCGTGAGAAACAATGCCGCGAACTTTGCGTATCTCAAATTTGTTCCTCCCAAAACCACGCGTCTTCGGCCGAATACACCATTCGAAGATAGTTTCAGGTTTTATTATCGATTAATTCAGATTACATCAAGCGGTTCGCATCTGGTGAGCGCGGCGTACCAGGG
>Ga0335078_10016119_pt1 | contig 11089 bp, 7 predicted proteins | sample Lox_Sample_32_FD_206711 | JGI IMG/M metagenome (GOLD analysis project Ga0335078, IMG submission 206711) | Soil microbial communities from Loxahatchee National Wildlife Refuge, Florida, United States - Lox_Sample_3.2 | ecosystem: Environmental > Terrestrial > Soil > Wetlands | place: USA: Florida...
AGGGCCGGTAATGGACGGCAAAGCGCGGCACCATCATTCCGGTATCCGTTAACGGGTAAACGAGCGGATTGTTAATCCGTCCCTCCTGGTTCGAATCCAGGTACCGGAGCTGTGGTGGCGTAGCTCAATTGGGAGAGCGCCGGCCCGTCAAGCCGGAGGCAGCGGGATCGAAACCCGTCATCGCCGCTCATCTACTCAAGCCCCGGTGGCCCAACGGACAAGGGCACCTGGCTACGAACCAGGAGGGTGCAGGTTCGACTCCTGCTCGGGGTGCGTGACGATCAGTAGCTCAGCGGCAGAGCATCGGTCCTACAAACCGTGGCGCGCAGGTTCGAATCCTGCCTGATCGACGGTGAGCGTGGTGTAGAGGTCAGCATGCGGGGCCGTGACCCTCGCGGCCCCGGCTCGATTCCGGGCGTTCACCCCATGCCAGATGTGGGCGACGGCCGCCCAGCGCTCTGTAAAAGCGCCGCCCCGTGCATCCCCCGTCCGACTCGGGGATCTGGCTCGCGCGCATGCTTCCGGTGGCGGACTCCTCCGCTTGGCCTCCGAAGCCAGGTCGCACCGTTCGACTCGGTGCGGAAGCACTCATATCGCGCGTTTACCTGACCTAGCCGCATGCCCGAGAGGTGAGGGGTCCGCCTGCAAAGCGGACGTGCGCACTGGGCTTGAGGCGCTGAGTGATCGGCTGTCGACTCCGCTACCTGCAGATCGCCAAGGCATCGCTCGCGCGGGCGATCAGGTACGCCGAGGGGCATGACCTAGTGGGGCGGAACGTGGCGACGCTCGTCGACCCGCCAGCGGGTGCAGTCGGGCGGCCGAGTCGGTCGCTGACCCTGGCGCAGTCGCTCGCGCTGCTTAATGGTGCTCGCGAGTCCCGGCTCAACGCTTATGTGGTCCTCAGCCTCACGGTCGGGATCCGCACCGAGGAGGCCAGGGAACTGCGTTGGGACCACGTCGACCTGGACGGTGATCCGGGTGCGGTACGCCCGGTACCTCCGTCAGTGGCCGTCTGGCGGTCGGTGCGGCAGGGGGGCCACACGAAGACGGCGAAATCGTGGCGGACTCTTGCCCTTCCGCTGGTAGCTGTGCAGGCGCTCAGGAAACACCGCCGACAGCAGGCGGCGGACCGGCTGGCGGCCGGTGCCCTCTGGCAGGATCACGGGCTCGTGTTCGCCTCGGCCGTCGGCACGCCGCTGGATGCCGCTAACGTCCGGCGTGAGTTCCGGAGGGTCACCGCGACCGCTGGCCTTGGCGCGGGGTGGGCGCCGCGGGACCCACGGCATACATTCGTATCGCTCATGTCGGCGGACGGCGTGCCCATCGAGGAGATTGCGTGTCTGGCGGGGCACAACCGCACGGCGACGACGGAACTTGTATACCGGCACGAATTGCGACCTGTCATCACCACGGGCGCCGAGGTGATGGACCGGATCCTGGCAGACAGTAACAGTAGTTGACATCACTTAGCGGCGCAGGTCGCGCATGGCCTTCGCATCAGGGTCGTGGGTTGCGTCGGGTGGCTGCGAGGTCGTTCAGGGTCGCATTAACGACGGGCCAGCACATGTCCAGGGTGTCGGCGTCTGGGAGGTGCCCGATCTCGCGTAGTTGCAGGTGCGGGTGGACGAGGTTCCGGTACTGGCGGACCAGGTCAGCGCCTAGCTGGGCGTCGAACTGTATCCATCCGTGCTTGTGGGCGAGCTTGATGAGTTCTTGCAGGCTTGTCCTTTCGATCGGCCTCGGGAGCGGTTCGTGGGGGCGCTCCTGGGCTGCCGCGATGAGGGCGCCTTCGAGGAGGCTGCCGAGCATGATGATGGCGGCCATGTAGGCGCCTGCTTCGTGGCAGGCCCGTGCTTCGTTGAGTCTTTCCTGGGCGACTGCTATGAGTTCCGGGTCGCCGATGACCTGGTCGAGGGTCACCTTCAGTTGGACATCGTGCAGCCGGGCTTCCACCTGTGAGGTGATCACGGTGGTGATGCCGGGGCGCCCCCGGTCGTCATGGACGACTTGCAGGCCTTCGGCGCTGAGGATCTCGCCAAGCTCACGAAGAGTGTCATGGTAGGCGTCATTACTAGATGGGTACTCTCGCCTGTCGGCGAGGCGGAGTACGGCGCGCTCGGCGTTGCTCATGTCGCTGTAGTGGCCGTTGAGCGCTTGCCTGGTTGCTTCGCGCCGGTGCATTGCGCTGAAGTCGGGGAGGCTGGAGATTCCGGCCCGTGTCAGGAATTCTCGTATTTTCTGGCCGGATCGGTAGACGGGACGGTCACCGTCTCCGGCGATCAGTGCAGCTAGCTCGTCGAGGGTGCTCGGGTCAAGTTCAATCATGGCTTCCTCCGCCAGTCCCTTGATCTTGGCTTTGTTGGCTGTCATTTTCTTCCGGGGAGATACCACAGTCGGCGAGCTCCAGCCATAGAGGGGCTATCGCTTGCTCGGGGTTGAGAGCGAACTCACTCTCCCGGACCCGCCAGAATCGCCAGCCGGCATTTCGAAGTTTCCGCTCCCAGCTCAGGTCCCGGGCAATCTGGGCGATATCCCCGTAAGGAATGGGACCGTCACATTCAATGGCGAGCTTGCGGCCGGAACCGCTTACCACCAGGTCAATCCGGTGATCGCCGACTTTGTGCTGGGGTGTCACGTGGTAGCCACGCTGCCGGATTGCCCGGAAGACCCGTTGCTCGAACACTGAGTCAAAGGGGTCTTGGAGTTCACTGTCCGATACCTCGTCCGCTGACGGTGACTGGCTAAGCGGCGAAGGCGGAGCTTCCATGTGGCTAAGGAGTAGGGATCGCAGGTCTTCGGCTTGGAGGCGGTTCCTTTCCACGGACGTGAAGAGCCACATCTGGTCGCGTGCGCGGGTGGCCGCGACGTTGAACCGGCGCCGTTCCTGGGGCCCGGTAAGTGACCTTAGCGGCCTGGTCACGATCATGGAGAGCATCACGACGTCGGATTCGGCGCCTTGGAAGTCGGGTGGGTCACCGATCCGGATGTCGTGGCGGGCGATGGTGTCTGGCGGGAATGACTCGCGGATCATGCTCCTGATGCGCTGCGCCTGGCTCTTTCCCTGGAGCGCGATGATGCTGAACGTCTTGGGCTTAGACGCGGTGTAGTCCGGGGTTTCTAGGAGCTCTCTCAGTTTCTCGACGACGTGCTTGGCCTCGGGGTCGTTGTGGATGCCGTCGTCGCGGCCGTCTACGAGTCCATCCTCGATCTGGCAGACCTGCAGGGGCGGAAGCCGGTCAGGGCCGAACTGGCGGAGCGGGACCAGCCGATCTTCGTAAAAGAGCTGAGATGACCAGCCGATGATCTCGGGCATGCTCCGGAAGTGCTCTGTGAGCATTATCTGCGCAGGGAACTGCACAGACAGAAGGTCGTAAAGGCTGCTGCCCGGGCTGAGGCCCAGCATTTGGTGTTCATTAAGGCCAGGCAGCCGCGCCGAGAGCCGGTCGCGGTAACTCTCGTGCTTCTGGTCGAACCCCGGGGCGCACTGCTTGTCGTCGCCGACCGCGATTACACGCGGCGCAAGCCACAGCAGGAACACCGAGTCCAGCTTGGACTGGCTGGCCTCGTCGATGATGACGACGTCAAAGGAATCCGGTTGGGCGGGGACGGTCTCGGCGACTTTCCGGACGGGCATGATCCACGCGGGCACGGCCCCCATGGCGTCCTTCATGGCCATGCGGGCCGCGCGGCGGTTGGCAGGCGCGTGGACTCCCGTTCCCTTGCCGAGCTTGCTCGTGGCGACGCGATATTGGCGGATCGCCAGCCGGTCTTGCTCGGTGATCCTTCTGATTAGGTGTAGCCAAGCCCTGGCGGCCGCAAGGCCTGCGGTCTCCCGGGCTAGGCGCAGCTGAACCTCGTCAAGCCTGCGGTGTAGTTCATTGTCGGAGCCAGCGCGGTGGTTCCTTTCGCAGAACGTCCTTGCGGTCAGCCAGGCCATGGCGGCGGGCAAGAACCGGAGCCGTTCCTCCCAGGCAGGCTCGGTTGCCGTCCTGGCTAGTTCGTCGGCCAGCCAGGGGTGCCAGGCCCGGAGGCGTCCGAGCAGGTCCTCGCAGCGCCGCTGCGCGACCAGCTCGTTGAAGGCCGAGTCGATGCTATTCAGCGCAGCGCGATAGCCAACTATGTCGCCGCTGCGGACCGCACTGCGGAGGGCTCTCAGCTCGGGAGGCTCATCCGGTGTGGGCGCAGGGAGTCGCTCATGGAACCGGGCGTATTCCTGCGCGCATTGCCGGGCAATGGATATTGCCTGGACTGCCGGGAGGGCGTCGCGCAGGGCGTCCCAGTCTTCTGGAGCGTTCAGGGCCGCCGTCCGAAGGCCTTGGCGAGCCAGAAGCATGTTGACGTCGTCCCGTGCATGCTTAATGGCGTCGAGGCATCTCAGCCGGGAGTAGCGCTGGGAGAGTTCCCACAGCAGGTCTGGAGTCGAGGCGGCACTCAAGACGAACCCAGCGGATTCCCACCGCTTGGCATGGTAGGCGGCAATCGCTTCGGCGTTTAGCAAGGCGATGACCGCTTCCAGTTCGTCCGGGTCGGTCGGGGGCCACCCGTCCACGCGGCATGCGCTAAGAAGGCGCTCGGCGTCTCGCTGCTCGCGGCCGGCCATGAAGCGAGGCCGTAGCCGCCTTCCTTCCAATAGGTAGCGCCGCCACTCGGCGGCTACCCGGATCAGCTCCGTCGTCTCGTCAGGCCCGCGCTCGGGAATGGTCACGTTCCTATCGGTCATTTGGACAATCCCGTGGCGGGCACCCGCCACCTGGCTTGCGGCCGTGTCGACGCCTCTGCAGATTTCCAGGCTGCCTTCTCCGAGCATGTCCCTCAATACGACGGCTTCCCAGCGGCCCGCAGGCCAAGCCGAGAGCCGTTCAGGCAAGTTCAGCGGACGCGCTGCTACCGCCGCCTCGACCACGTGCCTTTCGACATCGCGAAGAACGCTCTTGCTGAGGACCGCGAACTGGCGGCTAGCCGCTGGCAGGCTGCCTGAGGCGACCTCTGCCTGGCGCGCGGCTGATACGACCTGCTCGAACGTCTCGGCGGGGGGGATGGCAGAGCAGTCGGGGAGCCGCTGGCCCTGCCGGGAACGCCCGGTTCCCACCCGCGAGATCAGCAGTGCCCTCAGCTCATCGCCCTCGGCGGCGCTCAGCGGCGACTCCACCGCGGCGGGCTGGAAGCCGGGGTCGAGCGACTCCACCCACGCAAACCGCGATGATGATCTCGCAACCTGGTAAGCGACCTCGGCGAGCGTGCCACTGTACCCGGGAGCCACCTCAGCATGCACCGCCCACTCCGCCTCTCGGGGCTGGCGAATCTGCTCGCGGAGCCGCTCCTCTTCCAACAGCAGCAGGTCTCGCCGCCGCGTGTACACCTGGATATCGCGATTGAGGTCGCTCATGCTGGCCGAGCTCAGACGCTCGGCCAGTGTGGTCATGCTTCGCCCGAAATCGTCGGTGCCGTCGCGCCGGACGCCGGTGTGGGCGACGCACAGATCTCGGACCTTTTCAGGAAGCTTGTCACGCAGCTCGCGCAGCGCCTGCTCTTTTTGGCTGGTCACCAGCACCCGTTTGCCGTCCGCGAGCAGCGCGCAAAGCAGGTTAGCGATGGTATGCGTCTTGCCCGTGCCCGGTGGCCCCTGAACGACGACCGCTGTATCGGATCTGATCCGGTCAAGGACCAGACGCTGATCCTCATTAGCCGGGAGCGGAAGCAAGGGCTCCGCTGCGGGATCATCGCCTGCGCGAGCACCATCCGCGTGTGAGCCTGTCCATGCGAGCCTCTCCTCCGCTTCAAGGCCCTTGACAAGTTGCACAAGCCCAAGAGGGGCGCGAGCCCCCGGCTTCTCCAAGGAAGCGGCAATACGCTGGTAGAACTGCGCGAGGGCATCACTGCCTCGCGTCCTCATGATGATCGCGGGCGCCCACGTCAGGGTGAGTGAGTCGGCCGTGGACGATGATCGCTCCCAGTTCCCGTCGCAGTGAACGGCCTCACTAAAAGACAGTTCAGCCCAGCGCCTCAGCAAGGGCCACACGTCGTCGAGAAGTGGGTGCAGGTCCTGACCGTCGAGACTGTCCCTCACCGACTGGGACCGCTCTGTGGAGTACCCGTCCTCTCGGACGAGGAAATCATGATCTTCCATCCTGGCCAGCGCCGCGGGGTCAAGAAGCACGGCCAGGCTTCCGGAGTCCTTGCTGATCTGGATATCGAGCCGCTGCGTGAGCACGTGCCTGAGCACCGGCTGACGAGCGTGCCGCTGAAGCAGGCCGACGGCCAGGACCACCTCATACACGTCGTCAGCCTGGGCGGTTCTGCGGGCTACGTCAGCCAGCTTCTGATACAGCTTCCTCATCGGCTCGGCATCTCGTTCGCGCTGCGACCAACCCAGCCACGCTGCCAGCCACTCTCGGTAGGCACCGGCCAATCCCGGAACCGTAGAACTCTCGACCCACGTTGACTCCGGCAACGAGGGCGGCGCATCGGGTCGCCCCCCGACGACAGGTCCCGCGGCCGCGAGCTTTGGGGCCGGCCCGCGCGGATCGGCCGCCGCGCCCTCATCAAGCCAGCCGCGCAGAATCACCGGAATACGGGGATACGACTCCCGGGCCACGTAGTCGAGTACAAGGAGCGGTCCGTCCCGGCCTGGCACGGGACGGGCAACGGCAGTCGGCAGGTCGGCGAGCCAGATCACCGAGTCGTACTTCTCGCAGTCACGCACCGCTCGGCTCCCGCTATTTACGAGGTCACCGATGTAGCCGATGAGCCCACGGGTCAACGCCAGCATTTCCGAGTCGTCGGCATTGAGCACACCCATCAGCCCCTTTGATAGGCCTGGAAGAACCCGAACATTTCAGAATACAGCTGATAGTCGCAGCCGCAATAGAATTTGCACATTCTTTGCTTTGAGTGAGGATATGGTCAAAGATTCTGACGAGAACATATAATGGTGCTGCTGTAAAGAACTGGTAATGGGTGGCCTGTGACGCGTAGGCATCAAAGTCAACAATGTTGCATGCCCGCAGGGCATCGGCTTCCCTTGCCGGTCTAGGTATGAGGCTAATTTATATTTGAGAAGGCGTCCCGGCCTGAACGCCGCTACCTCGCCCTAGTTCTCACTGAGGTGAGAAGAGTTGCTTATGGCTATGCAAGAGCACCACAAGGCTATGAAATGGAACAGGAATTGAACACGCGCAATTATGTGCCGTCGGCGTCGGTAATGGCACGGGATATCAGGCATGTGCAGACTGTTCCTGGCGAAGCGAACGGTGTCTGTCGGTTGCCTCGATGGTCGCGTGGCCGGTCCGAGTCCTGGCGGCATCGCTGACCATTGCCTCCACCGCCTCTGCGGCCACGCGCGTGCCATGGTAAGGAGAAGGCCAACGGTTCGATTCCGTTAGGGAGTTGCAGATCAGAGGCAATATTCGAACGCATCGAAAATCCGGGAGCCAAGTTAGCCCTCGACGCGTTGCCCGAACTCAGGCCCTTCGGCCAGTCTCTTCGGTGGTCACGCCTTGCGGGATGCGCAGACTGACGTCCGCAGCTAATTCGCCTCGCAGCAGGCCGGGTTGGAGTTGCTGCATGAAGCCCATGATGGCGTTGTCGATGACCTTCGCCTCTCCGGTAGCCATAAAGCCTCCGCTGGCGATGGCGCTCCGGATCGGCTCGCGGCAACGCCTCCCGATGTCTGCCACATGGGGAACCAGTCCAGGAACGCGGCCCGGTCGCTGGGCACCATCTTCTGGCCGGTGAAGAAGTTAAAGGTGTACTGCCGGTCGATGGGCGGCACCAGGTCCGGCAGGACGTGATGGAGGAATTTGCTGCCCGCGACGATCTGGGTTCGTGAGGTGCTCACCTTGATACGGGCGATCACGTCCCAGGCGAGGGCGGCTGCTTCACGGGACTCGTGCCGCTCCAGCGCGGTGATGCGCAGCGGCCACAGCTGCTGCAGCGCGGGGGCGGTCTCCTGCAGAGCGGCGGTGATCTGAGCGAAGTCGCTGATCTTTGCTGTCTGCGGCCCCATCCTGTGCATGCCCCAGGCGGGCAGGACGGCGTACACGTACTCGAGGAAGAGGCTGTCATCGAGTAGTGACCCGGCTGTGCTGTGCTCCCGGCGGCGCTCGATGGCGCGGAGGTGGAAGTACAGGCTCGGACCGGGGAACGCCTGGCTGGCCTCGAAGGCCGCAACGTAGTCGGCGAAGTTTGCGGTGAGCGTCTCGATCCGGTCAGCCAGTCGCTCGGCCGGCCGCCGCCGCGGCGCCCTGGGCCAACTGCCGGCAGATCGTGTTGACGTAAACGCGGTTCATCTGTGCTGCCTGAGCGATCTGGTCATCGTCGAGCGGCACGGGACTTTGGCGGATGAGCATGAGGACCTGGTCTCGCCGGCCGTCGGCGCGCGTCACACGAGCATTATTCCGAGGGTCGCCGGACGGGTCCACACCGAAGTGGCTGGCGCCTCGCCCGGCGACGGTCTGAAGACGGGGGCAGATGATGCCCTCGGAGCTTCGGACTAACGGACGGGGTGTCCAGCGGCTCATCGGGCATCCGGCTTGGCCGCCTTGGGAGGCGGCGCTGCTCGAGCAGAAGATTCAAGACGAGGGCAGCTCTCCGGACAGCAAAAGCGGCAGGAGCGCATCGCGGATTTCGGCAGTGGTCTCGCAGATCCGCTGGTGCGCCTCGATGCTGTCGTTAAGCGTTGCGAGCGCCTGGCCGATGGCCCGTTGTGCGGACTGCGGGGGAAGACTGACCGGCAGCGTCCCGAGTACCCGGCTATTGATGTTCGGGATCGATGTCCCGCGCGCATTCCGCATGATCCAGCCACTGACAGCCGGATGCGCGAAGTAGAAGGCAAGGTACTGCGGGTCCACGTTACTAGAGGGCGTGATTCGGATGCAGATCAGGCCGCTTCCGAAGATCCACCCCGCCTGTTCGTCCGTGGCAAGGCCCACCCTGCCGACGCTGCCGGTGCGGGCGCACAGAAGATCGCCTGTTCTGATCCGGTAGCGCAGATGCTGCGCCGCCTCGGCTTCGTTCATGGTGTCGGTCGGGCCGGCCAGCTTCCCCGACGCCAGGTTCTTTGGCTTGAGGACCGGCACCGAACCGCCGGGATCATCATGGGTGGGTGCGCCAGGGATGAGGTCGCAGATATCCGATAGCTGGACTTCGCTCCACCGGGCTGGGGTTGGACCCACAAGCGCGCTCATCGTTCAAGCTTCTTCAGGGTGTGCATGGCGATTGAGTCCTTCTCTATCGCGGCCGCTTGTTCAGCTTCAAGCCGGCCGACCAGCTCCCTGATGCTGGGCGCCGACGCGCTGCGTTTTGTCTCAGCGTGTTCCGGGGGCATGTAAATCGAGGGGCTGAGGTTGTAGTCTCGGCTGCGGATGTCTGGCAGCGAGACCGCGACGCTGCGGATGGCCGGCCCAGTGGCTTGAGACAGTCGCCCGGAACGCCAGCTCTCGACGGCCTGCACGATCTCGCTGATCTCAGGATCGCCGAGCTCGCGCTGGGTTCGGCTCACCATATGTCCGGCATTGGACGCGTCAATGAAGAGGATCTTGTCTCGTTCGGTTCCTGGTGGGCTCTCCAACCAGATTGTGGCGGAGATGCCGGTGCCGCTGAAGAGCGAGGGCGGGAGTGAGATCAGTGCTTCAACGCAGCCGTCCGCCACCATCTGCTCTCGGATGTGCCGCTCGCGCGGATTCGTACTGACAGCAGCGCCGTTCGGCATGATAACCGCGGCTTTCCCGCCGGGCTCGAGCCGCTGTGCCGCATACTGCAGCCAGGCGAAGTTCGCGTTGTTCTTAGGGGGCAGGCCGTACCGCAAGTGGTAGGGATGGTGCTGGGTCCAGTGACTTGCGTTGAAAGGAGGATTCGTGAGAATTCGTGAGAACCTACGCCCCGCTGGCAGGTCATATACAAGCTTGTCGATGCCTTGCTTGTCCAGGCTTGCTTCGATGTGATGCAGCCTCAGGTTCATTTGTGCGATGAGCAGTGAATAGTTGTCTGGCGTGGTGCCATAAATGAGGGGAGCTCGCCGCCGAGAGTCCGTGTCAGCCTGCGCGGTAGCCGCGATGAGAAGCTCGCCTGTGCGGCAGAACGGATCGTAGACCGACGACGCAGATGTGAGGTCAATCGTGCCCGCGAGGACAGCAGCAACCGAGTCTGGAGTGAGAGCGGCGTCATTGCGCGAGGTCCTGGCGAACTCTTCAAGGAGCAAACGGAAAGTCGCTGCGTTGCCGAGTCCAGCAGCTGCGGAATCGACCGCCTCGGCCATCTCAATAAGAGCAACGTGGGGTAGCTCATCGAGAATGCCTGTCGTGATCTCGATCTCGTGTCCGAGGGCATCCCGCAGGGCCCACATTAGCGTGGCGACGTCAGAACCGTAAGCAGACCGCAGGCAGGTCCGCCAGTCCTCCTGCGAGGCCCGCACGAAAACCAGGGCCAAGGCGACGATGCCCAACCTGGAGCTATCCATTGAGCCGCGGAGATGATCGAATGCCTGCCAGACAGGTTTGAGCCCGGCGTTACGCTTGCCGCTAACCACGGTCATCATGCCCAGGTCGCTTGGCGAGGATCTCCGGTACCCGGTCGAACTCGCGCAACCAAGCGACGGCCTCAGGTTCGATGAATCCGAGCAAGCGGTAGATCTTCGCGTGGTCGGCCGCGAGATGACGATGGTGCACCGGCTCATGATGCATGACCCGGTTGCGGAAACGGCGCATGGCGTCCAGATTGTCGTGGAGCGCGCTGCGGGGACCGCGGTAACCGGGAAAGGCCCTGTGCAACGCGGGAACCCAGAAGCGACGGTCGTACTGTCGGCTGACCAAGGAGACCCAGAAGGCAAACGATAGTTCGGCCACGATGTCGTCGGTCCCGGGATCGGTTTCCTTCCGACGGCGCCGATCGTCCCAGGCCTGCTGCACTGCACGCATCTCGTGCTGGTCGAGCGGGACTGACATCCACCAGTCAGCACGGTGGTACCGAACTGTGAGCTGTTTATGCATGGCGTTCCGCATGCTGATCTCCAGGCAGGACAGCGCTGGGAGAAACGCTTCCGACACCTGCAGGTTCCAGCGGTAGAGATCCACCGCATGGGTGCCACCCCGGG
>Ga0335078_10016120_pt1 | contig 11089 bp, 11 predicted proteins | sample Lox_Sample_32_FD_206711 | JGI IMG/M metagenome (GOLD analysis project Ga0335078, IMG submission 206711) | Soil microbial communities from Loxahatchee National Wildlife Refuge, Florida, United States - Lox_Sample_3.2 | ecosystem: Environmental > Terrestrial > Soil > Wetlands | place: USA...
TACGGCGACAACGCCTGGGACGGCAAACCGGTGGCGGTGATGGGCGCCTCCGTGGGCCAGCACGGAACCTCTCGCGCGCAATACCACCTGCGGCAGGTCTTCGTCTTCACGAACATGCACCCGCTCAATCGGCCCGAAGTGATGATCGCGGACGCCTCCCACCGCTTCGACGAGCGGGGGAACCTGACAGATGACAATGCAAAGGAGTTGATTCGCCAACTGCTCGCGGGGCTGGTTGCCTGGGGCCGGCGGCTCGAAAAAGGAACCGAAGGGCGAGCGGCGCAGGCTTAGCCGTCGCGAGGGTTGGGGATGCCGAAAGCTGGTATACTAAAGGAACGTTTGATTGTTCGCGCATATCCTGGCCGCCGCGATTCGGAGCTCGCCTCGTATAGCCCGCTATCAAATGCAAGGAGAGATCACTTTGAAGAACATTTTCGTAGGCAACTTGGATTTCGGCGCTACTGAAGATCAAATTCGCTCGCTGTTCGAATCGTACGGCGCCGTGGAACGCGTCAGCCTGATGAGGGACCGGGACACGGGACGCTCCAGGGGCTTTGCATTCGTCGAGATGACCAACACCAACGAGGCGGACCAGGCCATCGCGGGCCTGAACGGCACCAACCTCGGCGGTCGCGCGCTCAACGTCAACGAAGCTCGTCCGAAGGTGGACCGCGCCGGTGGCGGCGGACCACGCGAACGCCGCGCCGCCCGCTGGTAAGTCGGTTTTTTCCATCCTGACCGGCCGGCGCGAAAACGCCGGCCGGGAGAGCGCGAAGGGAGTCTATGGCGTCTCGCCCACATACGACCTACAAAAAACGTCAAAAAGAATTGGCCCGCATGGAGAAGCAACGCGACAAGGCTGCCAAGCGGGCACAGCGTAAGCTCGATAAGAACAATCCGCAGTCTCCCGATACGGACGGCGCTATCGAGGGCTTGGACGGCGAGCCCTTGGACGTCGCCATCGAAGGCGCGGACGGCCACACCGCCAATCCGCCGCAAGATCCGACCCAATGACCGGACGGATCAAGAGCCTGAGCAACGGGAACGGATCCGGCTGCATCACGGCGGACAACGGCGTCAACGCCCACTTCCTCTCCAAGTCGGTGCTCGAGTACGACGTCACTTGCCTGGCGGTCGGCCAGATGGTTACCTTCGACCTCGAGAGCGGCAGCCTGCCCGTCGCCGTGAACGTCTCCGTCCACCGCCAGCACCGGATTCCTCTCCCCGCGGGTAAGCAGCAGGACCGGATTCCCCTGCGCTATGTGGGCTTCAATCAGGTGGGCACCGCGCGCCTGTACAAGTTCGAGCGGGTGAAGCCGGGCGAGCCCACCGAGACCCTGTCCGTGACCGCCGAGATGGCGCTGTTCACCAAGCATCGCGTGGGGCTTCAGGAAGGCCCGGGCCTTTGCCTGCGCGCGCTCGAGACCGGCCCGGCCGACTGCGGCTTGCGCAGCGCGCTTACCGATCAGCACATGCTCGCCTACCTCGCCAGCCGTCCGGCCCCCCGGGCGAAGCCGCGCCACATCCCGCCCCCGCGCCATCCGGCCGTCATCTGAATCACACTGCGGAGTACCGGAAGCAGCTCGCGAGGTGATCGTTGACCATGCCCGTAGCTTGCATAAAGGCGTAGCAAATCGTCGATCCGACGAAGCGGAATCCACGCCGGGTCAGGTCTTTGCTCAAGGCATCCGAGACGGCTGTTCGTGCCGGGACGTCCCCCATTTCCCGCCGTTCGCCGCGGATCGGTTTCCCGTCCACGAAGCCCCACAAGTAGGCATCGAAGCTGCCGAATTCCTTTTGGACCGCCAGGAACGCCTTCGCGTTGGCGACGGCGGCCGCCACCTTGAGCCGGTTGCGAACGATGCCCGCGTTGCCGAGCAGAGTGGCGATCCGCCGCTCGCGGTAGCGCGCGATCTTCGCCGCATCGAAGCCATCGAACGCCCTGCGGTAATTCTCGCGCTTGTTCAGGATCGTGGACCAGCTCAGCCCCGCCTGCGCTCCTTCGAGAATGAGGAACTCGAACAGCGCCTGGTCGTCGTGCAGCGGCACGCCCCACTCCTGGTCGTGGTAGGCGATCATCGATTCGGTCTGTGCCCACGGGCAGCGCACGCTAGCCCCCGAAATCACGCTCGAGTTCCGCGGCCTGCTCCGGGCTTAGCAGCGTCTCGGCCCGGTAGTGTGGGTGATCCACCACCAAGCGTACGCCCTCGCCCCAGCCCGCGCGCTGCTCCGCCGTCAGCTCGAACCGGATGTACTGCACCGCGCTGACGCGGTCCGATGCGATCTGCCGGGCATCGAACACGGCCTTCGAGGGCGGCAGGCCGGCAACGGCAAGGAAGACGTGGTCTTCCAGACCGAGCAACTCGCGCAGCTTCGCGTCGCGCTCTTCGGCCGCCGAGTATTCGATCAGCAGGCACGCCGAAAGACCGCCCGCCGGCGGGATCAGCTCATTGTAAGTCTCCACCTCGTGGCGGATGGCCGCCAGATCCACGATGCGCTCGATCCGCATCATCTCCTGGATCTGGTAGCGCACCGTCTCGCGGTTCTCGAACAGGAAGGTGAGGTGCTCGCCCACGCGGACGCGGCGCCGGTCCTTGAGCGCCATCATCCGCGGGCGCAGCGCCGGCCGCTCCAACTCGTAGTCGGCGATGTTCGCGATTTCGGAAAGATCGAGTGATTTCATGGGATGGCCTTGGGGAATCCGTCCGGCCGGTAGGCGCGTGCCAGCACCTGAATCGGATGGATCGGCCGCGTGCCCAGCGCCTGATCGAATTGAATCGACGCCAGCGGGCAGTCGCTCGCCATGACATCGGCCTCCGCCGCGGCCATCGCGTCGAACGCCTTCTTGCCGGTGAGCATCGCCAGCGGAAAGAATTCCCGCTTCATCGCCCACGTCCCGTCGTGGCCCGAGCACTGCTCCACCAGCTTCACGGTCGCCCCCGGAATCAAGCGCATCAGGTCGCGCGAGCGGTAGCCGATGTTCTGCGCCTTCAGGTGGCAGGGCAGGTGGTAGGCAATCTTGCCCGGCGTGGACCGGAAGTCGCGGCAGAACCCGCCCTCCTGTTTCAGCTCGAACAGGAACTCGCACACGTCACGCGTCGCCACCGCCACCTCGCGCGCTTCTGGCGTCCCCACCAGCTCAGGATATTCCTTGCGCAGCGTGTAGGAACACGTGGGGTCGATGGCGACGATCTTCTTTCCCGCCCGGGCGTGCGGATGGAGCGAGGCCACGTTCTGGCGCGCCAGCGTCTTGGCCAACTCGATATCGCCGTGCTCGAGCGCCGGCATCCCGCAACAAACCTGCTTCGGCGAGGAGAGCGAAATTCCGTTCTTCGCGTAAACTTCAACCGCGTCCTTGCCCACCTGCGGCTCGTTGTAGTTCACCGAACAGGTGTAGAAGAGCACCGCGCGCGAGGGATCGCCCGGCGGCGTGGGTTGCTTGCGAAACCAGTCTTCGAAGGTCTCGCCGTGGAAGTCGGGCAGCAGCTTCTGGCGGTGGATGCCGAGCGTAGCCTCCAGGCCGATCCTCAGCAGCGGCTGCCGGTTCGACCAGTTCGCCAGGCCCGCGCACATGCCTGCCGCTCGGCCGAGCAGGTTGGGGCGCGAGAGCACGCGGTCGCGAAGGCTGAGCCCGCCGGCCTTCTTGCGCACCGCGTTCCATCGCAGCATGAGCCGCGGGAAATCGAGCTGGAACTCATGCTTGTCGTCCGGCGTGTAGGGGCACTTGACGTAGCAGATCTTGCACTGGAAGCACAGATCGGCGACGCGGCCGGCCTCCGCTTGGGAGACCTGGCGCGCGTCGCCCTCGTGCGCTTCAACCGCTTTGAACAGCTCCGGAAAGCTGGGGCAGAGGTTGAAGCACAGACGGCACCCGTTGCAGATGTCGAAGGCCCGCTCGATCTCCCCGCGGAGGCCGGCCTGGTCCCAATACACGTCATCGTTGGGGTTGTAAGACAACCCCGCCGTAGGCGCGCCTTTGATGGGTGGCATGACAGCCGGCTACGAAATCGAATTCAGACCCTGCTGGAATCGCCCGGCGTGCGATTTCTCAGCCTTGGCCAGAGTCTCGAACCAGTCGGCGATCTCGGCGAAGCCTTCCTCGCGCGCCGTCTTGGCCATGCCCGGATACATATCGGTGTACTCGTGCGTCTCGCCCGCGACCGCGGCGCCAAGATTCGCCTGGGTATCGCCGATCGGCAGGCCGGTGGCAGGGTCGCCCACTTCCTTCAGGTAGTCCAGATGGCCGTGAGCGTGGCCCGTTTCGCCCTCCGCCGTGTCGCGGAACAGGCCGGCGACGTCGGGATAGCCCTCGATGTCCGCCTGCTTGGCGAAATAGAGATACCGCCGGTTAGCCTGCGATTCTCCGGCGAAAGCGTCTTTCAGATTCTGGTGGGTCTGTGTTCCTTTGAGTGCTGCCATAGTGTCATCTCCCTTGAGTGGCGATTCGGTAATAAACCTACCTCTTTATCCCGCATCTCGAATGTGGGCGTAAGTGGATTGGATGCAGGTTAGCCCTCCGAGGTCGCAGGAGTCTGGAGGGCGCCGCCGCTGACCATCGACCATCCACCATCGACCGTCTTCAGCCGGGCGTACCATGAAGAGGGAAAGCGATGCCCGCTCTGGCCCAGGTCCTCGCCGAAAACACGCGTGAGGGCGAACTCTGGGAGCGCCTGGACGAGAAGCGCATCCGGTGTTTCGCCTGCGGCCACCGGTGTCCCATCTTCGAGGGACAGCCCGGCGTCTGCAAGGTCCGTTTCAACTCCGGCGGCAGGCTTCGCATCCCCTGGGGGTATGTCGCCGGGGTGCACTCGGATCCCATCGAGAAGAAGCCGTTCTTCCACGTCCGCCCGGGCGCCGAGGCGCTCAGTTTCGGCATGTTGGGCTGCGATCTGCATTGCGGCTACTGCCAGAACTGGGTGACCTCGCAGGCTCTCCGCGACCGGCGCGCGATCTCTTCGGGCGTGCATATCACACCCGCGGAACTGGTCAAGGCGGCGCTCGAACTCGGCGCCGAAGCCCTCGTCAGCACTTACAACGAGCCGCTCATCACCGCCGAGTGGGCGGTCGCGATCTTCAAGGAGGCGAAGCAAGCGGGGCTCCTCACCGGATTTGTCTCCAACGGCAACGCCACGCCCGAGGTGCTCGACTACCTCCGCCCCTGGCTCGACCTCTACAAGGTCGATCTGAAGAGTTTCGACGACCGCCGCTACCGCGAACTGGGCGGGCGCCTCGAGCCGATCCTCGACAGCCTGCGCCGCATCCACGCGATGGGGTTCTGGCTGGAGGTGGTAACGCTCGTGGTCCCGGGATTTAACGACTCGGCGGAAGAGCTGCGCCAAACGGCCGAGTTCCTGGCCGGCATTTCACCCGACATTCCCTGGCACGTCACGGCGTTTCACCAGGACTACAAAATGACCGGCCCGCGCGACACCCGTCCCCCAGACCTGTTGCGCGCCGTCGAAGCCGGCCGCGCCGCCGGCTTGCGCTATATCTACGCCGGGAACCTGCCGGGCGAACTCGCCGGCCTCGAGGACACGCGCTGCCCCGGCTGCGGCGAGACACTGGTCCGCCGCCGCGGCTACCGCATCCTGGAATACTGCCTGACCCCCGCCGGCGCCTGCCCGCGCTGCGCGGCGGCAATCCCCGGGCGGTGGCGGGGCTAGTCTTCCGCCGCCTTAGCCAGCGCCGTCTCCAATGCGGCCTTGTCCAGAGTGGTGCTGATGAAAAGCTCCTGGCGCGCGCCGGCCGAGAGGGCGATCGCCTTCCAGCCGTTGGTGGTGGGCACTGTCACGTGGACGCGGATCTTGCCGCGCGCGTCGCGCACCGGGCGAATCACCCCCGGCACCACCGAGCGGATGGTCGAGGGATTCCCCTCCAGCAGGCGCCTGAGCATCTCGCGCACCCCGTCGATGATGCTGTGCTCGATCTTCAGCTTTCCCTGTGCCGTTCGGAGCCGCATGCCCATCTTTTCAGTCTACCCGCGGCGTGGCTTCGCGCAGCGGCACGAAGCGGCAGTACTCGGCCACGTGCCAATCGATCTGCCCGCCCTTCTTCCGCACCACGCGAAGTTCCTGGTCGGCATAAGGGCCGACGGGAATCACCATGCGGCCGCCGTCTTTGATCTGTTCGATGAGAGCGCGCGGAATCGCGGCCGCGGCTGCCGCAACCGAGATGGCATCGTAGGGCGCTTCCGGCGCGTAACCCAGCGAGCCGTCCCCCGCGATCACCGTGATGTTACCGATCCGGCCGGCGTTCGCCAGATTCTCGCGCGCCATCGCCGCCAGTTCGGGAATGAGCTCGATGGTGATCACCCGTGCGGCCAGCGCGCCCAGGACGGCGGCGTGGTACCCGCACCCGGAGCCGACCTCCAGCACCGTCTCGCTCCCCTGGAGTTCCAGACACTGCACCATCAGAGCAGTCATGTAAGGCTGCGAGATCGTCTGGCCGTAGCCGATCCCCAAGGGCTCGTCCGAATAGGCTGCCGAGCGGCTGTCTTCCAGCACGAAATCCTCGCGCGGGATCTTGAGCATCGCGGCGAGCGCCCGCTCGTCGCGAATGCCACGGCCGCGCAACTGGCGCGAAACCATCATCCGGCGCTGGAACGCCCAGTCCATGCACGAAGCCTAACATAGCTGATAGCTGACAGCCGACGGCTGTCTACTTGATCTGCTTCTTGTACAGAAAATCGATCCCGAAGAGCCCGTTCTCTTCTCTCACCGCCAGACCGCTCCAGTTGGGCGTGAAGTCCCATTCCATCTGGATGGTCTGGGCCTGCGCGCGGGATAGGTCGGTGATGTAGGTGAAGGTGAGGTTGTTGGAGATGTTCTGCTCGAGCGTGATCTGGGCGGCCGCGTTGCTGGTTGTGAGCCCGGTCACCAGCGGGTTGATCTTCAGGCGGCTGACCCCGAAGAAGCGCTGCAGCCGGCCCGTGAGCGGGCTGCCGATGGCCTGGCTCAGCAGCGCGCTCGCGCCGCCCTGTTGATAACTCTGACCCACCAGCGCCGAGGCCGTCGGCGTTGTCCCCGATAGCTGCCCCGGCTCGCGCCCCGTGGTCAGCAAGGCCAGGACGTCCCCGAAGGGCAGCGGCGGGTCGGACGTGTAGCTCATGTTCAGCTTGTCCATGGGGCCGGAAATGTGCAGCGTCACGCTCACGCCGCGCACCCGCGTCTCCAGGCTGAGGTTCATCGTCGGCTCGATCTTGGTCGCGTTCACGAAGAGGAGCTGGCCGGAATTGATGGCGTATTGGGTGCCAAAGAAGTTCACCTGCCCCTGGTTGAGCAGCACCCGGCCGAGCAGCACGGGGCGGGCGTCGTCGCCGCGCAGGCGCAGGTCGGCGTTGACTTCGACTTCCTTGGCCACGTTCGTCTCGACGCGCACCTGTGGCGCGGTCACGATGTGCAGATCGAAGCGAAGGCCCTGCCGGAAGCGGCTGGGCTCGAGCGGCGCCTGGACCGGCTGCGCGCTGCGCGCCAGCATCGAACCCAGGTCCGATTGCAGGCTCAGTCCCACCCGCGTGACCGTTGCGTTGCCCGCCAGCAGGCTGCGCTCCGGAGTGCCCGTGAAGGTCACCGACGCGTTCGACGTCGAGCTGATGCCTTCCGGATAGCGCACTCGCACTCCGGTCGTCTTCGCTTGCAGGTGAAAGGCGATCCCATCGGCCAGGCTGACGAATCCGCTCACGTCGATTCGTCCGCCGCCGCTCTGCGCCGTCAGCGTTTGGATCGTGGCGCGGTCGCGGTAAAGCAGGATCTCGCCGTTCGCGTTCTCGAACCCGTTGGGAAAATCCACGAAGCTGACGGACACGTTTTTCACGCCGATGCGCCCGTAGACCTCCGGATTCGAAAGCTCGCCGCGCAACGAAACGTCCAGCCCCACCGAGCCCGACGCGTACATGCGGCTCTCGAAGTCTTCGAGCAGCGCCAGGTTGACGCCTCCCTGGACGCGCAGGTCCCACGGACTCTTTACGCCGAACGTGAGATTGCCGCTGGCGTTCACGTCCGTCTCCTTGGCTTGGAAATGCGCCTGTCGCACATGGACGCCTTTGGTGTCCACCTCCATCAATACGGGGCCCGCGTTGCGGAGGGTCAAGCCGGGCGCTTGCGCCGCGCCCACCAGGCCCGTCGCAGGCCGGATCTCGAGCGAAGGCAGGTTGACCGTAGCCCGCCAGCTCTGGGCGTTGGAGGCCGAGCCGGAGAACTCGACCAAACCTGCGGAAAAGCCCTCGAAGGGAAGCGGCTCGCCGCCTTTCTTCGGGTGAAGCCGCGCGATCAGGGTCGAGAATTCGAGCGGAGTGAAGTCGATCCGCCCGCGCGCCGGGTAATCCCCTTCGAGCGTCCAGGCGCTCGTTCCGGTGACGGTCGAACCGGCCAGGCTCCCCTCTAACTTCGCGTCGAGCGCATGGCCGTGGGTCGTGGCCGTAAGAGCCAGGTCGCCCAGCCGCTCGCCGCTCACGCCGAAATCGCGCAGGCCGGCTCGCCCGTTGAACATCGCCGGCTGAAAGCCCGAGGCGGTGAAGGTGATCTCGCCGGCCGCCTGCGCCTCGATCTTTCCCTCGATACCGGGCACGCGGTCCGCCACCGCCTTCACCAGGGCCAGGTCGATGCCGCCGGTGTTCACTTCGAACCGCAGGCGCCCTTGCCGCCAGGTCTCTTTAGGGTGGTCGTAGCTTCCGGAAAGTTGCAGTTTGCCGGCGCCGGCGGTGAACTGCGCGTTCAGAAGGTCCAGCTGCGTGGCGGAGTAGCGCAGATCGCCTTCCACGCGGTCCACCGGCTGACCCGCCGCCACCACCTTCAACGCCCGCGCGTGTCCGGACGCCACGGGCGCCATCAGCGTGCCTCCCAGTTCGAGGTTCAAAGAGAGGTCGCCGGTGATGATGTCGCTCGGCGCGAGTCCCGCCGCGGCCAGTACGTCGGCCAGGCGCGGCGAGCGGAGCGCGAGGCTTCCCGAGAGCGCCGACGAATCCGCCGGCTTCCAGTCCTGGAGATCCATTCGCAACTCGCCCGATGCACGCATGCCGAGCCGGCTGACCGATGCATGGCGGGCCGTCAGTTCCGTGTTCGAGACCGCCACGTCCGCTTCGGCTCGGTCGACCTGCCTGCCGGCAATCACGAAGTTGGTGGCCTTCAGGTGGCCCTCGATCGCCGGACTGGCCAGCGGCCCGGTCACGGCGCCTTGGAACTTCGCGCTCCCGTTGACCAGCTTCAACGGCATCTTGGGTGCAGGCCCGGCGGAAAACATCGCGATGGCGGTCTCGACGTCTTCCCCATTCGTGGTGTCGAGCGCGACGGTCAGCCTCTTTCCCAGCGCTCCGCTGAAACCGATGTGGCTGAACTTCGTCGCCAGGTTCGAAGGCCCGAAGTCCACCTCGTGCGCCGCCAGGTTGTAGTTGAGGTCGATCAGCCCCTCGATGGGATTCCCTCCCGCGCCGGGCGCGATGTCGAGCCGGGTTTCGAGCACCAGTTCCTCCAGCCGCCGATTCCGCAGTTCGGCGCTCAGGCGCACCGGCCCCGATGCGGTACCGTCCCAGGCGACCTGCCGCACCTCTTGGATCAGCTTCATCTGCTGAAGCGAAAACCCGTTGGCCACGCCCTCGGCCAGGAAATGCCGGAAGTCCGCGATCTCCACGCGGCCCGCGAAGCGGCCTCCAAGCGCGGCGATGGCCAGATCGGTGAGCGTCACGCGTCCCGGCGTCGCTGTGAACGTGGACTCGGCGCTAACGTCCTCGATCCGGATGCCGCCCGACTCAACCACCAGGCCCCCGGCCCGCAGCTTGCCGGAGACGGCGTACCGCGATCCTTCCCCGATCGTGGCGTGGCCATCGAGCGACACGGTGCCGCGATGCGCCAGCGGGCCCAGGTCCAAGCCCGGAGTGACGTCCTTGACGCCGACGCGGGCCGAATAGTCGAGACGAAGCTGCCGCGCTCCGGGAGTGCGGTCCGCCACGCCCGCCAGGTAGACCCACGATTCGCCCAGGCTGAAGCGGGCCCGCCGAATTTCAAGCCGGTCGCGCAGTAGCGTCCAGTGCGTGTCCACTTCGATGGGCAGAGCCGGACGCGCGCCGAGCTTCACGTCCAGGTCCCTGAAAGTGAGGTCGCCCTCGTAGCGCGCCGGCCCGGCCTGGTAGACCACCGCTGCCCGCAGATTCTCGCCGCGAACTGTCAGCGGAGTCCGGCGTGCTCCCACCTGTATAACGCCGTCCACCAGGTTGAAGCGCCGGATGGCGAGATCCAGGACGCTTTCGATCGCGTCGCGGTGCGGCTTGGCGGCCGCCTTCGGCTGGGGAACGTTGGTGTGCCCATCCGCATAAACGACGACGTTCACCTGCAGCCGCTCGACCAGGGCCGATATCAGATCGACGCGCTTCTCGAGCGCCGAAATTACTTTCAGTTCCAGGCGAACCAGATCGACGCGTGCGAACGGCGCCTCCTGTGGGCCTTCGATTCCGTGGACCACCAGATTGCGCACCGTGACGGTCATGGTGCGCCAGTCGAAATCGAAGGAGCCCAGTTCGACACGCCCGCCCGTGGCGTCCTCGATCTCCCGCACCATCCGTTGCCTGACCTTCTCGTGGAACCAGGCGCTCTGCACGATGATGAGAGCGGCGACCGCGCACACCAAGGCCGTCGCGGCCAGACCGCCCAGCGTATACAGCCCGATTTTGAAGGTGCGCCTCATCGGAACGCATCTTCATCGTATTCGATGCGAGCCCGCCCGCGCGTTTCGGCCAGCCAGGAATCCACTCGCTTGTCTACAAGCTGGCTCGTGAGCGCCTCCTCGCAATCGTCCTGGGCGTCCTCGAAAGAGGGCTCGGGCGTGACGCCTTTCTTGCGGATCTCGGGCAGGTAGATCGTCTCGTAATACTGCTTGACCTCACTCTCCTGCACCTGGACCTCGGGACGGAACCGCAGATCGATGAAGTGCAGAAGCGTGATCTGGCGGCGCAGCGCGTTCTCGATCTGCCGCTGGGTCAGCTTGTATTCCGCCAGCGCCTGCTGGAATTGCGTTTCGCTGGGGAACCGGTGCTTCACCTGGCTCAAGGTCTGCTCTATCTCTGTCGAAGGGGGCTCCGGATAGCGCGTCAGCTCCATCT
>Ga0335078_10016121_pt1 | contig 11088 bp, 8 predicted proteins | sample Lox_Sample_32_FD_206711 | JGI IMG/M metagenome (GOLD analysis project Ga0335078, IMG submission 206711) | Soil microbial communities from Loxahatchee National Wildlife Refuge, Florida, United States - Lox_Sample_3.2 | ecosystem: Environmental > Terrestrial > Soil > Wetlands | place: USA: Florida...
TGCCGCTCGCCCTGCTGGCCGGCGCGGCGGAGGCCGCCCTGGCCGGCTGGCTGAGCTGGCTGCACACCGACGAGCCGGACCTGCCCCCGGCCAGGCCCGGTCTGATCGTGGCGGGCCGGCGCGCGGCCACCGTCCGGGCCATCCGGGCTGGCGGCGTCGTGACCAGGGACGGCGGCTGCCTGGGGGTCGCCGCCGGGTCCGGCGCCCGGATCACGGTGTCCTGGGCCGAGGTGGCCGGAGGCGTCTCGGTGTCCGGTTCTTCCGGACCGGACGTGCTGACAACCGGCTTTCAGCTGGTCCACGCCGCGGTCCGCCGGCGCAAACCGGTGCTCGCCGTCGACCACACGGCCGATCCCGGGCTGACCGGCAAGCTGGCCGCGGTCTGCGCGGCCGCAGGCGCGCCGCTGCTGGTATTCGGCGAGGACGGCCCCGAGGACGGCCCCGAGAACGGCACCGCGGGCGGGACCCGGGCTGCCTGCTACGAGCCGTTCCGGCATGGCGCCCCCGGGCGGCGCGCCGCGCTGATCACCGCCATGCTCAGCTGGGACGGGCCGGGCCGCCAGCACCGGCGCAGCTGCGTCTCCTATCTCGAGGACGTCTTCGAGCTGCTCGACGCCGCGCCCGGCGACGCGCGCGTTCCCGTGCTCGACGACGTGATCCACCTGCTCAACCCGGTGGCCATGCGGGCCCGGCTGGAGTACGTGCCCGCGGCCTATCCCCGCCGGGAGGTGCTGGCCGAGCGGGTCCGGGTGTCGGCGAGCGTGGTCACCGCCGAGCCTGCCACCATCGCCGAGGTGGGCCGGCAACTGCGGGACCTCCGGGCGTCGCCGTTCGGCCGGTGGCTCCGTCCGTCCCCGGACGGCCAGGCAGCGGACATCGACCTCGGCCGCGACGTAGCCGACCGCGCCGTCGTGCTGTTCCGGCTCGGCGGGCCGCGCCCGGCCGAGAGCTGTGCCATGCTCACCCGCCTGGTCTGCCAGGACCTGCTGGCCGTGGGCACGGCGCTGAACGGCATCGGCGTCAACGGCGACGGGATCGTCTGGCTGGCCGAGTGCGGCGCACTGCCCCGGCCGCCGGTCTCCGAGATGATCGCCCGCGGCCGGGATACCGGCTTGCCGGTGCTCGCGGCTACCACGTCGGCGCAGGTCGCAACCGATCTCGCGGACATGGTAAACGTCGTGGTGGCGCACCGGACCCAGGACACCACCATGGCGGCGCGACTGGCCTCGATCGCACCTGACCCAGTACAGGAGAGGGATCCCGCCATGGCCGGCGCCCTCGGACCCGGTTCGCCGGCCGCGCTGCGGGACGGCGAGTTCCTCCTGGCGGTGAAGCAGCCGCCCCGCATCGTTCCGCGGGGGCTCCTGGTGCGGGCCAGGGAGGGAGCGTAGTGTCCCCCCGGGCCGGCCAGCTGTGCCTGGGGTGGCAGTACGCGACCCCGTTCCCTGAGCCGGGGCCGCCGCCCCGCCGTCCCACGCCGCCAGCGCAGGAACGGCTCAACCCCGACTGGGCGACGGCCCAGCGACGCGAGGAGAGCCTGCTCAACCGGCCGCTGAAGGCGGTCTTCGGCGTGGCCGTCGCGCTCGGCCTGGCCGCGCTCGCGCTCGGTGCCGCCGGCGTGCTCGACGTCCTGGTGGCCGGGCTGGGGGTGATCTGCTGCCTGCTGGTCGCGGCGGTCAGCGGATACGCGATCTGGCAAGGTGAGCGGGCGCTCCGCTCGCGGCTGGCTGTCGAGCAGGCGCGGGTCGGCAAGCTCCGGGCGGCCCAGGAGAGCAGGCTTTTCGCCTGGCAGGCCGAGCACGCCGACCGGATGCGGGAGTGGCAGCAGCTCCGGGTGGCGTATGAGCACCAGAAACGCTGGTACGCGGTCTGCGCCCCGGACGGGGTGCAGCGCGTGGATGTCGCGGGCGGCACGCTCTCCGGCTGGTCCGCGATGCTCACCACGGCCGGCGTGAACCGGCTGGCCGCGGGGGGCGAGATCACGGTGCTCGACCTGACCGAGGGCTCGGTCGCCCTGGACCTGATCGGCTTCGCCCGGGCCTCGGCCGTCGATCCGCTGGTCTGGGTGCTGCCGGACGACCTGCCCCGGCTGGACCTGGGCACCAGCCTGGGCCGGGACGCGCTCGCCGACCTGCTGGCCCAGGTGGCCAGCGTGACCGACGAGCAGGCTTCGGCGCGGGACCTGTCGCTGGACACCTCCGTCCTTGGCTGGGTCATCGACGTGCTCGCCGAGAATCCGCAGCGCCAGGCCACCGTCGCCGCCGTCACCGCCGGGCTGCGGGCGCTGGCCCAGGCCGGCGATCCGCGCGACGACGTGGCCGCCGGGCTGATATCCGCCGGGCAGGCGGACCGGCTGACCGCGATGTTCGGCCGCGCCGCCACCGAACGGGTGGTCCTCGAGCGGGCCTGGATCCTGGAAGCCCAGCTGCGCAAGCTCGCGCCGATAGGCAGCGCGCTGGCACCGCTGCCGCGCAGCGCGCTGCGCGTGGTCGCCCTGGGCAGGCGGGTGGGCGCCGTGGGGAGCAGGGTGCTCGCGACCTACCTCACGGTCGCGCTGACCCACCTGCTGCGTGACAGCGAGCCGGGGCAGCCCTGGCGGCACACGCTGTTCGTGCTCGGCGCGGACAAGCTGCGCGGCGACGTCCTCGACCGGCTCAGCGACGCGTGCGAGCGGTCGGCGACCGGGCTCGTGCTGGCCTATCGCGGCATCTCCCCGCACGTCAGGCAGCGCCTCGGCCGGGGCAACGCGGCGGTCGCCTTCATGCGGCTCGGGAACGCCGAGGAGGCCAAGGCGGCGAGCGAGCAGATCGGCACCGAGCATCGCTTCGTGCTCTCCCAGCTCACCGAGACGGTCGGGGTATCCGTGACGGACACCACCAGCAGCGCCTACACCAGCACCACAGGGTCGGCGAACTCGACCGCCACCTCGTGGTCAGAAAGCGAGGGCCTGTCCCGCGGTACCGGGCACAGCCACAGCGGCAGCCTGCTGCTGCCGTCACAGACGAGCATCTCGCGCAGTGTCCAGACCGGTGATTCGCAGAGCACCAGCGAGAGCGAGTCGGTCAGCACCAGCGTCAGCACGAGCACCGCCTGGGGGATGACGACGTCCAAGGCGGCCGGCGACAGCGAATCGCTCGCCCGGGCCATGCAGCGTTCCCGTGAATTCCTCGTCGAACAGCACGAACTCCAGCAACTCCCGGCCAGCGCGATGATCATCACGTACGCAGGCCCGGCGGGCCGGCAGGTGGTCATGGCCGACACCAACCCGGGCATCGGCGGGCTTGGCGCCGCCACCGCGCTGACGCTCGAAGACTATCGCGGTCTGCCCGTCTCCGGCCCGGTGAAGCGAGAGCCGGCGCCCGGCCGGGACGATGCGCCGGGCCCGGTGAGCTGGCGCCGGGACCGGCCGCCGCCCAACCTCGGGCCGCCCCCAGAACGCCTGGACTGGCGCAAACGACGCTCCTGACCCTGACCGGGCGTGGCGCCGCTCCGCCGATACCGGCTGCATAACTGTCTGTGAGATGATATTCACTCAAGGTGACTTCCATGCAGGAAGCCGGCGTCGTGCCGGCCGGGACTGGCCTGGCGCGGACGCCGTGGCTCGCGGTGGCCCTAGCCGGGTCCACCGGCCGGGGCCGGCTCGCCCCGATGATCGGTGACGCTGCGGTCGGTGACGCTGTCATCATCGACATCGCGGATCCCTGGACGGTCCCGCTGACGGTCAACCCGCTCGAACCCGGGCCAGGACAGCAGGTCCAGGCCCACGCCGACCGGCTGGGCGGGCTGTTCGAAGCGGCGTTCGGCCCGCCGGATCCGGTAGCCGCGGCCCTGCGGGCGGGGCTGCGCCTGGCGTACGCGGAGGGTGGCTGGGACCTGCGTACCGGCTGGGACCCGTACACCGGCCGGGACCCGGCCGTTCCCTCGTTCCTCCAATTCAGGCTGGCCACCCTGGCTGCGGCCGATGAGCTCGGCTATGGGCGGGACCTACGGGCGGCCGTGTCGGGCTTCCTGGCGGCCAGGCTCGACGCCATGTGGACCGGGTCCGCCGGGCACTTCCTCGAAGGAGGACACCCGGTTGACCTGGCCCGGCTGCTGGCCGGCAACGTCATCCTGACCAGCGGCGCCCCGGCCGACGAGGAGACGGCCTCGTTCCTGGCCGGCGTGCTGCTGCTCAGGCTGGCCGGGTGGCTGGGTCACCGGCCCGCGCGCCTGGCCGTCGTCATCGCCATTCCGGCCGGGCAGGCCGGGCTGGGGGCCTCGCCGCGGGGCGCCGCGTGGTTCGGGCGGCTGCTGGAGGACCTGCGGCTGGCCGGCGCGGACGTGACCGTGGCACCGCTGGCCGCATGCGGCAAGACCGGCCCCGCCGCCGCAGGCGGCACAATAAGCAGCACCGCAGGCGGCAAGACCGGCCCCGCCGCCGCAGGCGGCAAAACCAGCAGTGCCGCGGTCTCGCTCCTGGCCGGCCGCCGGTCGGCGGCATGCGGTGAGCTGTGCCGGAGGCGCCCCTGCACCGGGTACGAACTGCACGCCGCGGATGTGCTGGCCGAAGATCACGGCCAGGCCTGGCTCCGCCTCTGGGTGCAGACGCTGGTGCTGGCCTTCCTGACCGGCCGGCCGGTGCCCCGGGTACCGGCTCCGCTGCGTCCCGGCTGGCACGCGCTCAGCCCGCGGACCCGCGAGTGCCTGCTGGCGACCGCGGTTGAGACGGCGGTCATGGCCCGCGCGGGCGCCCTGCGGCCGTGCTACCCCCCGCACCGCCTCGTCTCCGTGGTCGCCGCCGCGGCGGGCCGGATGCTGGCCGCCGGCGACCCCGTCCCGGCCCGCGGCGGGCCCGTCTGGGTCATCCCGCAGCTTCGCTGGCTGCACGAGATGGAGCGGCTGAACCCGCTCGGCCACGACCGGCTGCGCCCCGGCGACCTCGCGCCCCCGCTCGACTTCGCCCTGGCCGGGCTGCCCGACTGGCCGGGGATCCGGGTCGCGGACCGGCTCGGCGGGCTGCGGCGGCACCCGCTGGCCATGGAATCCGAGCGGAACCGGGCCGTGGCCAGCACGGCCCTGCTCGGCGCCGGCGGCGCCGGCCGTGAGCGCCTGGACGCGGACCTCGCCATCGCGGGGATCGGGATCAGCCCGCCGCTGCGGCTGCGCCACGCCGCCGCGACGATGGGCGCGGGCGGGCACGCGGGCCAGCCGGGCTGGCTCGAGGTCGTGCTGTCCTGGCCGCACCGGATCGTAGCCCCGGCTGCGGGCCCGGACCCCGGCCGCACCGCGACCGGATAACATCGGGCGCGATGAGCACGAGCAGCCCGCCGTCGCGGCGGTACAGCCTCCCCCTCCGCGCCCGTCTGGCCACCACCGTCGGCGGCGCGGCCGGCCGGGCTTCCCGGCTGGCCGGGCGCGGCGACGGTTCGGTCATCGGCGGGGTCATCGGGCTGCGGCTGAAACCCGACCTGCTTTCGCTGCTCGCGCGCGGGCGGCAGATCGTCCTGGTCACCGGGACGAACGGGAAGACCACCACGACGAGGCTGATCACGGCGGCGCTCAGCGCGATGGGGCAGCAGATCGCGTCCAACGCGTTCGGCGCGAACATGGAAGCCGGGCTGGTTTCCGCGCTCGCCAAGGCCCCGGACGCCACCCTGGCCGTGCTCGAGGTGGACGAGAAGTACCTGCCGGCCATGCTGACGGCGACCGGCGCCCGGGTGGTAGTGCTGCTGAACCTGAGCCGGGATCAGATGGACCGCGCGGCGGAGATCTGGATGCTCGCCCGCCGCTGGCGGGCGGCGCTGGCCGCCGCCCCGGGCTGCCGGGTCATCGCGAACGCCGACGATCCGCTGGTGGCGTGGGCCGCCGGGGAGGCTCGCCAGGTCACCTGGGTGGCCGCGGGCCAGCGCTGGCACGACGACTCCTGGTGCTGCCCGAACTGCGGATCGCACCTGCGCCGCGACGGCGAGGACTGGTACTGCGGCGAGTGCCCGAACCGGCGGCCGCCGGTCCGCTGGGCGCTCGTGGGTGACGAGGTGATCGACCCCTCCGGCCGGGCCCGGCCATTGGACCTCACCCTGCCCGGCCGGGCCAACCGGTCCAACGCCGTGATCGCGTTCGCCGTGGCGGAGGTGTTCGGCATCAGCGTGACCCAGGCGATCGACCCGGTCCGGCGGGTCAAGTCGGTCGCTGGCCGGTACACGCAGGTGGAACGGCACGGCACGGCGCTCCGGCTGCTGCTGGCGAAGAACCCGGCCGGCTGGCTGGAGGCGCTCGACGTCCTGGTGCCGCCGCCGGTGCCGGTGCTGCTGGCGGTGAACGCCCAGACGCCGGACGGGAAGGACACCTCCTGGCTGTGGGACGTGGACTACCGCAGGCTGCGCGGCCGCCCGGTGTTCGTGGCCGGGGAGCGTAAGCTCGACCTCGCGGTCCGGCTGGAAGCCGACGAGGTGGCCTTCCGCATGGCCGGCGGCATCGACGAGGCGATCGCGGCGGCCCGCAGCCCGTCCATGGAAGTGATCGCCAACTACACGGCGTTCCAGCAGATCCGCGCGGCGCTCGGGCGCGTCGGCTGAGGGGAGGCACGATGAGTGAAGGCGGGTACCGAACGGGCCCGGCCCACCGTGGTCCTTCGGCCATCCGGCTGGTCTGGGTCTACCCGGATCTGCTGAGCACCTATGGCGACCGGGGAAACCTGCTCGTGCTGGCCCGGCGGGCCCGGCTGCGCGGCTTCGGAGTCGAGATCGCCGAAGTCAACTCCGACCAGCGGGTCCCCGTGGACGGGGACATCTACCTGCTCGGCGGCGGCGAGGACCTGCCGCAGATCCTGGCCGCGCGCCGGCTGGCGGCGGGCGGCCCGCGGGCCGGCCTGGCCGCCGCCGCGGCCCGCGGCGCGGTGGTCTTCGCGGTCTGCGCCGGTTACCAGATCGTCGGGACCGAGTTCGGCGGCGTGGAAGGCGAGCCGGTCGCCGGCCTCGGGCTGCTCGACATCAGCAGCGGCCGGGGGGAGCGGCGGGGCGTCGGCGAGATCGTCGCGGACACCGATCCGGCGCTCGGCGCCGGCCGGCTCACCGGCTTCGAGAACCACCAGGGCGTGACCCGGCGCGGGCCGGGGGCGAAGCCGCTGGCCACCGTCGTCACCGGCGTCGGCAACGGCGACGGCACGGAAGGCGCGTACGCAGGCCGGGTGGCCGGCACCTACCTGCACGGGCCCGCCCTCGTCCGCAACCCCGGCCTGGCCGACATGCTGCTCGGCTGGGTGGCCGGCTCGCTGCCGCCGGTCGACCCGCGGCAGGAAGCCCTGGTCCAGCAGCTACGCGCCGAACGCCTAGCCGCCCAGGCCTAACCCAGGGGGCAAACCATGATCGCGGGCAGTTTGCGGTGCTATCTGCCCAAAACTGCCCGCGATCATGAAACCGCCCTCAGTAGACCAGGGCCTGGGCGTTCTCGGTCATGATCTCGGCGACGAACGTGGCTGCCCCGGCGATCCTGATCCCGCTGATCAGGTCGTCGGCCGCGATGTTCCGGCGGGCCGCGCACTGGGTACACACCGTCACCGAGCCCGCGGCCAGGACGCCGGCCAGCAGGTCGGCCAGGGGCGCGGCGTGCGGGAGCGAGAAGTCCCCGGCCCGGCCGGGCAGGCCGTACCAGGCCGACTCGCCGGTGAGCCACAGCGAGACGGGGACGCCGCTGGCCACCGCGGCTGCGGCGACCGTGAAGGCCTGGTTGCAGCGCTCCGGGTCGTTCTTGCCGGCCGTGACCTTGATGACAAGAGAGCGCTCGGGCATGGAGAAACTCTAGCCGCGCGGTCCGGCCGGGGAACAGGCCGGCCGGAGCGGGGCAAACGGCGCGCCGCCGGGCGGCGCGGGCGGCTCCCCCGTACACTTCGGCCTATGCATGGCATGCTGAGCGCCGCGATCGTGATCGGCGTGTTCGCCGTGATCGCCGCGGCGTGCCTGTACCTGGCCGTGCGGGTGCTCGCGGCCGGAGGCCCGCCCGGGGATAGCCATGGCGATCCATCCTGACCTGGAGCCGCTGGCGTTCCTGCTCGGGCGGTGGGAAGGCGCGGGGATCGGCGGCTACCCGACCATCGAGTCGTTCCGGTTCGGGCAGGAGATCAGCTTCAGCCACAACGGCAAGCCGTTCCTCATCTACACCAGCCGGACCTGGCGGCTGGACGAGGAGGGGCAGATCGGGCCGCCGCTCGGCACCGAGAGCGGGTACTGGAGGCCGCGCCCGGACAGCCAGGTCGAGGTGATGCTGGCCCATCCCACCGGGATCGTCGAGATCTACCTGGGCGAGATAACCGGCACCCGTATCGAGATGGCCACCGACGTGGTCGCCCGCACCGCCACGGCCAAGGAGGTCACCGCCGGGCACCGGCTCTACGGGCTGGTCGGCTCGGGCGGATCCGGCGAACAGGATCTCGCCTACGCCTACGACATGGCCGCGGTCGGCCAGGAACTCCAGCCGCACCTGTCGGCGCAGCTCAAGCGCGTCAGCTCCGGGGAAGAAAAATAAGCCCCCGGGCGACTCCGGTACCGCGCGGTCGCGCCGTACCGGGACCGACTGGACTGGGTCGGTCAGCCCGGGGACTCGGTGTCTGCCCTGTTGTAGCCGGCCGCCGCCCCACGGGACGTCATGCCGGCGGGTAGGCGGCTAGCTGGCAGCCACCTCACGAGTCCGTTGATCATGCATGCTTTCGGACCACCTCCTTTCCCGCGTAATTCGCACGTTATCCGCGCGGCGGCCGGGCAGGCAAGAGGATTTCGGCGTGCACCCGATCACATCGGCCGAACTAGTATGAGCCCATGGACCGGGAGGTACCGTCTCCGAGCGTGGCCGTGCACGGATGGGACGAGCAGCTGCGGGCCCGCGGCTACCGGGTGACACCGCAGCGCCAGCTCGTCCTGGAGGCGGTGGCGCGGCTCGGTCACGCCACCCCCGAGGAGATCGGCGCCCAGGTCCAGCAGACCGCGCGCGGGGTGAACATCTCGACCATCTACCGCACGCTCGAGCTGCTCGAGCAGATCGGCATGGTCACCCACACCCACCTCGGGCACGGGGCGCCCACCTACCACCTGGCCACCGACGCCGACCATGTGCACCTGGTCTGCCGGGACTGCGACCGGGTCACCGAGATCGGCCCGGACGCGATCCGGCCGCTGATCACCACGCTGGAGGAACGCCACGGATTCGAGACCGACGTGGGCCATCTCACCGTCTTCGGCCGCTGCGCCGACTGCCGGGCGGCCGCCGATGCCTGATCCACGTGTGAACGAGCTGCTGGCCTGGCCGGGTGCGGTGCAGGCCGGCTGGCCGGACGAGGGCGTGGCCGCGCATTACGGCGACCCGCTGCGCGAGCAGCGCGCGACCGAGGCGTCGGCGGGGGTGGTGGACCGGTCCAACCGCGGCGTCGTCCGGATCACCGGCCCGGACCGGCTGAGCTGGCTGCATAGCCTGACCACGCAGGCGCTGGACCGGCTGGCGCCGGGGGCGAGCGCGCAGGCGCTCGTCCTCAGCCCGAACGGGCACGTCGAACACCACCTGACGCTGACCGACGACGGCACCGCGACGTGGCTGCACGTGGAGCCGGGCACCGCCGCGGCGCTGGTGGAGTTCCTCGAGTCCATGCGGTTCATGCTGCGGGTCGAGGTGGCCGACGTCAGCGGCGACCACGCCGTGCTCACCGTGCTCGGTCCCGGGGCCGGCGACATCGCGGCCGGGCTCGACGGCGTGCGGGCGAGCGTGAACCCGGGCCCGTTCGGCACCATCGACCTGATCGTGGCGCGGGACCGGCTGCCGGGCGCGGCCGGGGACCTGGTGCGGCGCGGCGCCGCGGCGGCGGGCATGTGGGCGTTCGAGGCGCTCAGGATCGCGGCGCACGTCCCCCGGCTCGGCCTGGACACCGACCACCGGACCATCCCGCACGAAGTCGGCTGGATCGACGCCGCCGTGCACCTGGACAAGGGCTGTTACCGCGGCCAGGAGACGGTCGCGCGCGTGCACAACCTCGGCCACCCGCCGCGGCGGCTGGTCTTCCTGAGCCTGGACGGCAGCGAGGACCGGCTGCCCGGCCACGGCGATCCGGTCGAGCTGGACGGAACCACGATCGGGTTCACCGGGTCGGCCGCGCGGCACTACGAGCTCGGCCCGATCGGGCTGGCCCTGGTCAAGCGGACGGTGCCGGTAGATGCGACGCTGCTGGCCGGCGGCGTCCCCGCGGCGCAGGAGGTCATCGTGCCGCCGGACGCGGGCGCGAACGTGAAGGTGACGCTGCGCCGCCGCCAGCTCATGTAAACCACCCACGAGGACCGGGAGGTCAGCCCGTGCTGCGCAGGGCCCTGCTCGCGGCGTCAGCCAGTACCCGGCTGCGCCAGCTCATCACGACCGCGCCGCAGACGCGCGCCATCGTGGAACGGTACGTGGCGGGCGAGACCGCCGACGACGCGGTGCGGGTGACCCGGACGCTGCGGTCCGCGGGACTGCTGGTCACCCTGGATTACCTGGGCGAGGACACCAAGGACCCGGCGCAGGCCGCGGCCGTCACCGACGAGTACATCCAGCTGGCCGGCAAGCTCGGCGCGGACGGGCTGACCCAGGGCGGCGCGGCGGAGATCTCGGTCAAGCCGACCGCGGTCGGGCTGTTCCTCGGTACCAGGACCGCGAAGGAGAACATCAGCCGGATCTGCGCGGCCGCGCACGAGGCGGGGACCGCGGTGACGCTGGACGCCGAGGAGTTCGCCGCGGTCGAGCCGACGCTGCGGATCGCCGGCCAGCTCCGCGCCGAGTACGGCGACCTCGGCTGCGTGATCCAGGCGTGCCTGCGGCGCAGCGAGGCGGACTGCCGCGCGCTGGCCGGCTACGGGACCCGGGTCCGGCTGTGCAAGGGCGCCTACAGCGAGCCGGAGAGCGTCGCCTTCACCTCCCGCCGCGAGATCGACTCGTCCTACGCGCGCTGCCTGCGGGCGCTGATGAACGGTTCCGGCTACCCCATGCTGGCCACGCACGACCCGCGGCTGATCGAGATCACCACGTCGCTGGCCCTGCTGACCGGCCGCACCCCGGACAGCTTCGAGTACCAGATGCTCTACGGCATCCGGCCGGCCG
>Ga0335078_10016122_pt1 | contig 11088 bp, 8 predicted proteins | sample Lox_Sample_32_FD_206711 | JGI IMG/M metagenome (GOLD analysis project Ga0335078, IMG submission 206711) | Soil microbial communities from Loxahatchee National Wildlife Refuge, Florida, United States - Lox_Sample_3.2 | ecosystem: Environmental > Terrestrial > Soil > Wetlands | place: USA: Florida...
CCGGAGGTTACGCGGCTGATGGGCGAAAAAGAAAAGGCCCGCTCCGCCATGAAAAAGGCAGGAGTGCCGATTCTGCCCGGGTCCGATGGCATCGTGGCCAGCGAAGGCGAGGCCCTGGAATGGGCCAAACAGGTCGGATTCCCCGTCATCGTAAAGGCCTCGGCTGGGGGCGGCGGGCGTGGAATGCGCATCGTCCGCAACGAAGAAGAGCTGCCGGGACTGTTTAAGGCCGCGACCTCCGAGGCTGCCGGGGCATTCGGCAACGGCGATCTCTACATGGAGAAGTACGTCGAGCATCCCCGCCACATCGAGTTCCAGGTGCTGGCCGACGAGCACGGCAACGTGGTCAGCCTGGGCGAGCGCGAGTGCTCGATTCAGCGACGCCATCAGAAACTACTGGAAGAGTCGCCATCCACACAGGTGACCCCGGAATTGCGGAAGCATATCGGCGACGTTCTATGCAAATCGCTGGCCGCGATTGGATATTGGAACGCAGGAACCATTGAGTTCCTGATGGATCGAGATCGACGACTGCACTTCATCGAAATGAATACGCGGATTCAGGTGGAGCATCCGGTTACCGAGATGGTCACCGACGTCGACTTGGTCAAGAGCCAGATCATGATTGCGGCGGGCGCGAGGATGGAAGAAGTGCTGCACGGGCCCATAGTGCATCGCGGACACTCCATCGAATGCCGCATCAATGCTGAACATCCCGAGAAGTTCACTCCGTCAGCCGGAAAGATCACAGCGTTTCATCCCGCCGGAGGAACCGGCGTGCGCGTCGATACCGCCGCTTACGCAGAGGGCGTCATCCCGCCGTATTACGATTCGCTGATCGCGAAGCTGATCGTTCGCGCCAAAGACCGCGACGAAGCCGTTTCACGAATGTCGCGCGCCCTGGAGATGTTCATCGTAGAAGGCATCTACACGACCATCCCGCTGCACCGCAAAATCCTCGCCGACCCGGACTTTCGGGCAGGGAACTTTGATACTGGGTTTATTGAGAAGTTTCTGGCGAAGAACGGGAAGCACTAGTCCCTGGTTGCGAGTCCCGAAATTACCGAGCACTTCCAAAGATAGAGACACCGCGGCGAGCGAATCTTCTTCGCTGCTGGCTGGGCGGGAGTGGCGCGGTCAGGCTCAGGTGCAATCACATTTGGCAGGTCGGAAGGCTCTGTCGGCACCAGGACAGAACACACGCCGCACCCGCAAGGGCCGCAGACCAGGGAGTGGGGATCCACCATCAGAATGATCTTGAGTTCATCAGGTCCCGGAGCGGCAACGTGAAAGTCAGTTATCTCCTGCTTCAGAAATCCAAACCGACTAGCGCTGACCGAATACCGTCCGTCCCGCAACGTGACTGTGACGGCCCCGTCCTTTCCCGTATGCAAAGCGATGGTCTTGGAATCGCTCTTGAAGTCCACTTCACCATCGGCAATGACAGCCCCACTCTGATCGTAGACTGTGACCTTAACCTCTGACACAGGTGAAGTGACCTGAGCGTGGACTGCCGCAATCACCAGAAAGGCACTGACAGCCAATACCACAGTCCCGCGTGTTGGAGTGCCAATTGCCATTGCCTGATCCACGCACTCGCCCGTCCCAGGAAGAACGCCGAACTGGTCTATTCTTGCTAACAAAATGTATCGCCGCGCATCCATGACGTGGAGAGGATGAATTCCGATGAGATTTCCCAAACTTGCCGCGCTTCTTATCTGCCTTACGTTTTGTGCCCCGCTGCTGGCGCAAACCACCGACAATCCCGCGAACCTCCCGCAGCGCGATGGCTCACACGACTTCGACTTCCTCATCGGTGACTGGAGGGCTCATGTGCGGCGTCTGCCGGATCGTCTCAACAATTCCAATACATGGGACGTCTACGACGGTATTTCGAACCACCACAAACTGCTCGACAGCAACGCGAACTTCGAACAGTTCGAGGTTACGAGCCCCGACAAAAAGCTGCACATCAAGGCGCAGACGCTTCGCATGTATAACCCGGCGACGCGCCAGTGGAGCATCTATCTCGTCGATCTCGATAACGGTACGCTCGACGCGCCTCCTGTAGTGGGTGCTTTCACCGGCAAGCGCGGGGAGTTTTTTCATCAGGAGACCCTCAAGGGTCGCACGATCCTGGTCCGCTACGTCTGGCTTGACCTTTCCCCGAACTCGGCGCGCATGGAGCAATCGTATTCCCCCGACGGCGGCAAGACCTGGGAAGTGAACTGGATTTGCGAGCTGACGCGATAAACCGGATATAGTTAACGGCGCATGATCGTGCTGCCACGGTTGTATCCGATTCTCGATGCGCAGTTCTTTTCTGATACAGACAGGATGCTCGCCACCGCAGAGGAACTTGCTGCCGCGGGCTGCACGGTGCTGCAATACCGGAACAAATCTGGGAACGCGCGGGTGATACTCGAGCACGCGAGGGAGTTGAGAAAACTCTTTGGTATACACAGTCAGAATCCCCACTTCTCCCAAAACCGGGGAGAAATGGGGCACCCCACGTTCGAGGAGATCCGAAGTCAAAATCCCCACCCTGACGCAAAGGGCTCGACAAGGGTGGGGCAACCGTCTATTCGCCTCATCATGAACGACCGTGCCGATCTCTGCCTTGCGGCTGAGTTCGACGGCGTCCACGTGGGACAGGACGACCTATCGCCCGAATCGGTAAGAGCGATCATTGGGCCGAATCGGTGGCTTGGGGTCTCGACCCATAATCCAGAGCAATTGCGCGAAGCCGATCTGACCTCAGCTGACTACCTTGCTATCGGTCCTGTGTTTGCCACATCGAGCAAAGAGAAGCCGGACCCGGTTGTTGGCCTTGAAGGCGTTCGCCGGGCACGGGCTTTGACGCGCAAGCCGCTGGTCGCCATCGGGGGTATAACTCGCGCTAACGCTGCGTCGGTCATCGAGGCCGGGGCAGATTCCGTGGCCGTGATATCCGACTTGCTCCGAGAGCCGCACAAATCAGCAGAGGAATTTTTTAGGATATTAGGGTAAAGTTCTCAAACGCAGGTCGTTAGTCCTTGGTCGTCAGTCGTTAGTAAAACCTGGCGATGCGTGCGGTTTAGCGAACGACCAACGACGAACGACCGCCGACCGAAGGCGAACGACCAGCCATCAAGGAGCCACGCCTGAGCACTTCGACAACGCCATCCGCGCGCAGAGATTGGGAAGTCCACAGCCATCAAGACACTGAACTCGTGCAGGGATTGGGTCTCACCAGCGCCACCATGCTGGTGATGGGGTCGATGATCGGTTCTGGCATCTTTATTGTTTCTGCCGAGATTGCCCGTGAGGTGGATTCGCCCGCTTTGTTGATTGGCGCCTGGGCGATCGCCGGATTCATGACGATCGTCGCCGCCCTCAGCTATGGCGAACTCGCGGCCATGATGCCGCGGGCTGGCGGGCAGTACGTTTATCTGCGCGAAGCGCTGGGGCCTCTTTGGGGATTCCTCTACGGTTGGACCCTCTTCCTCGTAATTCAGACTGGCACGATCGCCGCTGTGGGCGTGGCTTTCGGCAAATTTCTTGGGGTTTTCGTTCCCTCCATTTCCTCATCCAACTGGATCCTGCACCTGTGGAAGGTTCCTCCGATCCACGTTGGCCCGATGGTTCTTGGCAACATGGACGTCGGCATTAACACGCAGAATCTGATTGCGATCCTCCTCGTTATATTCCTCTCGGTCGTCAACATCTTTGGACTGAAAACCGGCGCTGCGATTCAGAACGTTTTTACCGCAGCGAAGGTTTCCGCGTTGCTTGGGCTCGTCTTCTGCGGTCTGGCGATCGGGCGCAATACGTTTGCTCTGCGAGCGAACTTCGGCCACGACTTCACCAGAAATGTCCTCCACGGTGCACTGCATCCCGTCGAGGTTGGCGTCGGCGGCCCGATCGTATTGGTGAGTACGCTGACGATTCTCGCCGTGGCGCAGGTAGGATCGCTGTTCTCAGCCGACGCCTGGAATAACGTGACGTTCACGGCTGGGGAAGTAAAGAATCCCAGCCGGAATCTGCCGCTGTCGCTTGCTCTCGGTACCGGCGTAGTGATTGCACTTTATATTGCGTGCAACTTCATCTACCTGAGCGTACTGCCGCTGAATGGAAGCCCAGCCGGCTCGGACATCCTGGGGCGCGGCATCAAGTACGCCACCGAAGATCGCGTGGGTACAGCCGTCATGTCGCAGATGTTCAAGTCCGGCGGACTGCTGATGGCTGCGGCGATCATGATCTCCGGCTTCGGATGCGCCAACGGACTCATTCTTTCCGGTGCCCGCGTCTACTACGCGATGGCGAAAGACGGCCTGTTCTTCCGCAACGTCGCGAAGCTGCATCCTACTTACAAAACGCCGGCGATCTCGCTGATGGTGCAGATGGTCTGGACTTGCGTGCTTTGCATCTCTGGCAGCTATGGCCAGCTTCTCGATTACATCATCTTCGCAGTGCTGGTTTTCTACATCCTGACGATCGTGGGATTGTTCGTGCTCCGGCGGACGCATCCCGATGCGGTGCGGCCGTACAAAGCCGTGGGGTATCCGGTGCTGCCGATCATATATATTGTGATGGCTTTATTTATCGATGTCGTACTATTGCGCTACAAGCCACAATACACGTGGCCGGGGCTGATCGTGGTGCTGCTGGGCATCCCGGTGTATTACGCGTGGTCGGCGCGCAAATCGGCGATTGCACAATAAAAGGAGAGCCTTTCAATGGCCAAGCTTTTTGCAACCAAGCCTCTGAACACCCTGATGCATGAGGCACAGGAGACAGGCGAGCACAGTTTAAAGCGGACGCTCGGCCCCGTCAGTCTGATCATGCTTGGCATCGGCGCGATCATTGGTGCGGGTTTGTTCGTGCGTACCGCCGATGCCATCGCCGATCGTTCCGGTCCATCGGTGACGATTGCCTTCATTGTCGCCGGCTTCGGTTGCGCCTTTGCCGGATTGTGCTACGCCGAGTTCGCTTCCATGATTCCGGTTGCAGGCAGCGCCTATACATACTCCTACGCGACGATGGGAGAGTTGATCGCCTGGATCATCGGCTGGGACCTGGTCCTGGAATACGCGGTGGGTGCTGCGACGGTTGCGGTTTCCTGGAGCCAGTACGCCAATCGTGTGCTCGACTGGTTTGGAATGCGTGTTCCGTTTCAGTGGAGCCACTCGCCGCTTGAGACGGCCATGGGCTCAGGGGAACGCGGGATCATCAACCTTCCGGCCTTGTTCATCCTGCTGCTTCTATCCGCTCTGCTCATCAAGGGAACGAAGGAGTCGGCGACTGTAAATGCAATCATCGTGATTCTGAAAGTCACCATCGTCGTGCTTGTAATCAGCATCGGCTGGGGCTTCATCAATCCCGCCAACCACACTCCGTTCATTCCTGCCCCCTCAACCTACGTCACCTCTGCAGGAATCACTCATCACTATGGAGGGTTACTGGGTATTCTCGGGGCCGCAGGTGTCGTCTTCTTCGCGTACATCGGCTTTGACGCGGTGTCCACGGCTGCGCAGGAAGCGAAAAATCCCAGCCGCGATATGCCGATTGGAATCCTTGGCTCTCTGGTGATCTGCACCGTGCTGTATGTGCTTTTCTCCTATGTGCTGAGCGGCGTCGCGACGGTGCAGGATTTTCGTACTGCGGGACGCGAAGCTTCGGTGGCGTTCGCGATCACCAAGTACATGCACGGATACGAGTGGCTCTCGAAATCCGTGACCCTCGCCATTCTGGCGGGATTCTCGTCCGTCATTCTGGTCATGCTGCTCGGCCAGTCGCGCGTGTTTTACTCCATGAGTAACGACGGCCTGGTCCCGAAGATATTTTCCGATATCCATCCCAAGTTCCGCACACCGTACAAATCCAACATGCTGTTTTTCGTTTTCACCGGGTTGTTCGCTGCCTTTCTTCCGGAAGATATTGTTGGGGAGATGACCAGCATCGGGACACTGTTTGCGTTTGTACTGGTCTGTATCGCCGTCTGGATCTTGCGGGTCCGGCGGCCCGATCTGCCGCGCGCGTTCAGAGTGCCGGCTGTGCCGATCGTGACGCCGCTGGGCGTCATCATCTGCGCGGCAATGATCTACGGCCTGGGTTGGACCAACTGGTTACGGCTCGGAGTGTGGCTCGTGATCGGTCTGGCGATCTACTTCAGCTATGGCCGGCGTCACAGCAAAGTGCAGGCGCTGAATGGCGCACCGGCGGCCAATGGTGCGCCGAGCATGGCGGATTGATTGCATCGATTTGAACATGGCCCTCCGCACTGCGCGGAGGGCTGTTTTGTTTTATAGTCGTGGGCGAAACTCCGTGGTTGGTCTTTCGTCGTCAATCGCTAGTAAAACGTCAGCTAGTCAGTTAACGACGAACGACCAGCGACCCACGACGCTCGTGACCAACACCTACCGCCATCTCCGAAAAATCGGCACTCTTCTCCTGCTGGTTATGGCGATCGGCACGGCCGGTTTTCACTACCTCGAACACTGGCCTTGGTTCGACGGCTTCTACATGGTGCTCACGACCCTGACCACCATCGGATATCAGGAGGTCCATCCGCTGTCGCATGCCGGGCGCGTATTCAACGTCTTCGTAATACTCGCTGGTGTATCTCTGCTTCTGCTTGGAGTCGGGTTGCTGACCCAGGCTTTGCTAGAATTCGAGCTGCAAAGCTTCTTTGGAAGGCGGCGCATGGAGCGCGAGATCGGACGTCTCGACGGCCACTACATCATCTGCGGCATGGGACGCGTGGGCCGCAGCGTAGCGCGCGAGTTGGCACGCAAGCCGGCGCCGTTTGTCATCGTCGAGAGCGCGGAGGGCAAGCGGCAGCGTTTCGCCAATGAGAACTGGCTGGTCATCGCTGGAGACGCCACGCTGGAGCAGACCCTGCGTCAGGCACAGATCGAGCGCGCCCGCGGCCTGATCGCCGCAACCACCACGGATGCCACCAATCTCTACATCGTGCTCACGGCGCGAGGATTGAATCCGCATCTGAAGATCATCGCGCGGGCCAGCGAAGACGCCGCTGAAAAACATTTGCTGACCGCCGGCGCGGATTCCGTCGTCTCGCCTTATTCTTTTGCCGGTCAACGCATCGCGCAATCGCTGTTGCGTCCGCACGTGGTCAGCTTTCTCGATACGGCGACGACGCATCTTGGCATGGATCTGGAGATCGGCGAGATTCACATCACGCGCGACTCCACCTTCGCCGGCAAAACCTTGGAGACATCCCGCATCCGCCAGGAGCGGGGAGTGATTGTGCTTGCGATCAAGCGCCGCGATGCCATGCGCTTCAACCCCGCGCCCGACGAGCGGATCGAACCGGATGATTGCCTCATCGCTATGGGCGAGCCCGCCCAATTGCGGCAACTCGAACAAACGGTCGGATCTTAACGAGGCGTGCGGAGAACGAAGGAAGCCGAATCAGGCGCAGCCGCTCTTGTCACGCAAATCGTGGCGCGCGCCTCAGGCAGGAAAAACGGAAAATTGGGCTACTGCAGCTTCGCGCTGGCGTAGGAGTTGATTTCGCAATTCAAGCAAACTTCTTCAAATGCAGGTGCAGTCCATTCCATGATGATCCCCAGTCTTGATAGCGGCGATCCGCCGGATTGCACCTAGGATAGCCGACATTCGGCGGCAAAGCAATCACTCATCGTGCCGGTGTCATCCAGAGCGCAGCCTTTTTTCAGGCGGAGCGAAGGATCTCCCGTTTACCAGGCTGCGTGCCAGGGGAGATCCCTCGGCCCGCTGGTGAAAGCGCGGGCGCATCGGGATGACGCCAGCGATGAGGATGCCATCAGGATTCGATTTGGCACGACACGGAACCCTCTCCCTTTGCAATTCATCCCCGTTTTCCACACCCGGAACCACCACCGTCACTTTTTCACCTTTCGTTCTCTGTTTACTTTCAACTCTCACCAGAATGAAAAGAGGATCGTGCAATCATGTTCCGCAAGACGCTGTATGGCTCGACTTTCAAGGACGTCAATTTTGTCCCACTGCAGTCCGCCACATTCTGCGTTCAGTGTGAAATGATTAGCACCAACCGCCGGAGCTATTGTCTCGCCTGCGGGAGCACAGCGCTCATAGGACTCTCGCGCGTGCTCGGGGGATCGCTGCTCCGTCAGCAGACCGCTCACCTCATCACCGACAGCGAGCTCGACAATCTGGTTCGCGATCTGTTGCGCACTGTGCCCGTACCGGAATCATTCCATGCGGAACAACACACGCGCATGCCCTCGCTGGTGCAGCGCGACCAGCTTCGTCTCGCCAACGCTGCGCATCCAGTTTCCGGATTCCGTGCTGTGCATGTGAACGAAGACGTCGAGATTCACGCCGGCGAACTTGACCTCGAACCAGCCATCAGCGCCATCACCGAGCGTGCCCAGCACCTCACCGGAGCCACTGGCGCCGCCATCGCCCTACGCGCCGGAGACGAAATCGTCTGCCGCGCCCGCGCCGGACGCACCGCTCCCGACCTTGGCGTGCGCTTGCAAACCGATGCGGGCATCTCCGCCGAGGCCGTCCGCTCCGGCGAAGTCATGCTCTGCCACGATGCTGAGCGCAATCCGCGCGTCGATCTAGCCAGTTGCCGACGCTTAGGAGTGCGTTCCATCCTGGTCTCTCCGCTGCGCCACTACCGACGCACCCTCGGAGTCTTCGAGGTTCTCTCGTCAACCCCGGGAGCATTCGACGAGAGCGACGTCGCGACCATGCAACTGCTCTCCAGCATGATGGTCGCCGCTATTTCGAGGATCTCGAGTCTGCATCGTGCGGAAGTGCTCAAGAAAGCCAGCTGAGAGCAAGGGGCTAGGGCATAGGGACTAGGGGCTAGGAGGTGAGCTCCAATGCCAGTGGTCCACCAACAATGGTCTTCTTCTCTATTATGCGGGGTGAAGAGAACAGAAGGTCTTTCCAGCCTCACACTGTGGCAAACTGCCCAACCACCCCTAGCCTCTAATCCCCAGTCCCTGACGTCTGACCCCTACCCCGGCCCTCCCTATTCCTTTCCCTGCACACTTTTCCACAAACCCGCGCTAATATGTACCGGACAAAGAAATTGGGCTCCCCATGGCTGTCATGACCTCGGCGCTGCAATCGCCTGCGGTAAATCGTCGCCGGCGTGTGCGACACAAAATCCAGACACCCGCCTACGCCACCTTCACCAACGACCCCAAAGACGCGATGCTCGATCTCCACGAGATCGTCGACATCAGCGAAGACGGCATGGCTATCCAGTGTCATTCGCCGCTCGATACCGATCGACACCTCGAGCTCTGCCTCGATCTTGCCGACTGCAAAGAGCCGATCTACACGACTGGACAAGTCATCTGGTGGAACGATTCGGGACGTGCTGGTCTGCGGTTCTCGGAGTTGCCTCCCGATTCTCTAGCGCGCCTGCGGGAATGGCTCTTCGTGAACGTGATGGCCGGAGTTGCCAACGGCGAAGTCGATCTTACGATTCCGTATCTTTCGCGCAACCAGCCTGTTCCGCGCCCGAGCTACACCGACACTCTTGCCGCAGTCACCGCGGTGCAGCGCCAGGTCGAAGGTCTCGGTCCCGATCTCGCGGCCGCGCTTCAACTCGTTGCTGAACGCACTCAGGCTCTGCTTCGCGCCTCGGGCGCTGCAATCGCACTCGCCGACAACGATCCTAACTTCATGATGTGCCGGGCGAGTTCCGGTGTGGATGCACCTCCTGTCGGCGCACGTTTGCACGTCGGCTCCGGATTCTCCGGCGAGTGTGTGCAAACCGGCACGCTTCTGCGCTGCGACGATTCAGAAGTCGATCCTCGCGTAGATCGCGAAAGCTGCCGCGCACTTGGCATTCGATCGATTCTTGCCGCTCCCATTCGCTCCGCCGAACGAACGATCGGGCTTATCGAGGCTCTTTCCGCCACTCCTGATTCCTTTTCGCAGCCAGATGAAAAAGTGCTGCGCCGTCTCGCCGAAACCGTACTCGATGCAGTCAACCGCGCCGCCCGTGCCGAGAGTTTGCCGCCGCTCGACGCCGCCGGCGTCAACGATTTCGCCCCTCCTGGAAGCATTCTGTTTGCAGCTGCCGATGAAGACAGCAAGAAGCCTCCTGAAGAGGGCAAGACTCATTCGAGCATCAGCCTGCCACGCTCGTATCTGATTTTGCTCACGGTCGCGGCGGTCACGATCTCGTTGATGATGGGATTTCTGTCAGCTCCGTGGATTCAGGCCGAGGCTCTGCCCTGGATTCAATCGAAACTTCATGCCCGCAATCACACCCAGTTGCCAACGGTGCTCGCAGCGACAGAGCGCCCGAAGTCCGAGTCCGCGCCGACAATTGAGACCGCAACACTCGATCAGCTCCGCCAGATGGCGGAGCAAGGCGATCCTGCTGCCGAAAATTCTCTGGGCCTTCGCTATGCCACCGGCGATGGAGTGAAGCTGAACGAGGAAGCCGCAGTCCTCTGGTTTACACGTGCTGCCGAGCAGGGTAACGTCGCTGCACAATCAAAATTGGGATCGATCTACTATAGCGGTCGTGGCGTTCGGCAGGATCTATCTCTAGCCTATTACTGGATGGTCTTAGCCCGCCTCAGTGGAGACGAAGCCAGCAAGACGCTCGCTCCGATGGTCAGAAACCGCCTCACCCGCAGCCAAATCACAAGTCTTGAACTGCAAGCGGACGAGAGGCTCCGTCTCCAGCGTCAAACTCCTAAGCCCGTAGCGGGCCAATCCAAGCCAAGATCCTAGTCCCCCGCGCTAAAATATCCCCAAGAGGTCCGTGTGCCCACGCTGCGCGACATCCTCGACCAGAGAGTCCGCGAAGCTGATTCCTCTCTCTACGAAAAACTCCCGGACAACCGCGTCCGTTGTTTTTCCTGCGGCCATTGCTGCCCCATCCCCGAGGGTCAACCCGGAGTCTGCAAGGTCCGCTACAACCGCGGCGGCGCACTCTACGTTCCGTTCGGGTACACCGCCGGAATGCAGTGCGACCCGATCGAGAAGAAGCCGTTCTTCCATGCTCACCCCGGCGCGCTCGCCTACAGCTTTGGAATGTTGGGCTGCGATCTTCATTGCGGATACTGTCAGAATTGGGTTACGTCGCAAGCGTTGCGAGAT
>Ga0335078_10016123_pt1 | contig 11088 bp, 9 predicted proteins | sample Lox_Sample_32_FD_206711 | JGI IMG/M metagenome (GOLD analysis project Ga0335078, IMG submission 206711) | Soil microbial communities from Loxahatchee National Wildlife Refuge, Florida, United States - Lox_Sample_3.2 | ecosystem: Environmental > Terrestrial > Soil > Wetlands | place: USA: Florida...
GCAGTATTCTTCCACGAAGGCGCGGGCCGTGGAATCGAGCTCGTGCAGGCTGAGAACGCGAATTCCATGCGAGGACATTTGCGAGCGCAGACTTTCGTTCCAACAGCGATACTGCTCTTCCACGAATTCATGGGTCATCCGCGACAAGACGTCGCGCTCTTCGCCCAGGGTTAGGCCGTCGGGGCTGGCCTCGGTGTAGCCATCTTCGATTTGCTGCACCAGCCCGGCGACGCGGACCTCAAAGAACTCATCGAGATTGCTGGCGCTGATGGCCAGGAACTTGAGGCGCTCGAGCAGCGGGTTGTTTTCGTCCTGCGCCTCTTCTAAAACGCGCTGGTTGAAGGCCAACCAGGATGCTTCGCGATTGATGTAATAGGCGGGATTCTCCAGGGAGATACGAGGCATAGCAGAGTCTTCTACCGGCGCTGAAATTTACAGGCTCATTCCTGAATTGGGAAACTCGGGGAACCAACCGCGCGAGCTGCTTCGTGCAGTCAATCCGAACAAAGTGCCAATCCACAGTATAAGCCCAGAAAACAAAAAAGCGGCGGGCGCCAATTCCCCGCCGGGCGCCCGCAACTTGCAGTTCAGCAATAACTTGCCAACTACGGCAAATAATAGCGGAACGACGTCAGGAACATGTTCTCGGTGCCGCTCGGGTTCTGTCCAGGAGGCGAACCATGCCAGGTATTCCGCGTGATATAGGAATACTGCGGCCCAAATTGGAGACGGCCCATGGGACCGTTGTAAATGCGATACCAGAAACCGGCTGTTCCCTCGATCAGTTCACGAGTATCGGCCGTGCAGTTCGCCAGTCCGCCAGGCAGAAAGCCCTGCGAGGACGTGGGGAACATGCCGCCGGTAGCCGTGCCGGGCACGGTTTCCGCCAAGCAACCGGTGTTGGCGAGCAGCGGAGAGCCGTAGCCAACGCCCTTGCCGGTGGAGTTGACGAAGGCGGTGCGGCCGGCGTACTCCGAGCCGACGTTGAAATAAACATCCATGCGCTTGCTGTGGGCTTCCAGAGTGCCCAGGCCCTGGAAAGAGCGAATGGGAGCCAGCGTGCCATCGGGACGGACGGTCGCGTCTGCCAGTCCGGCGGTGCCGTAGCGGCCGATGCCGTCGCCACCCAGGAAGTGGACCCCGAAGTCGAGATGCTTGGTGACCGGCATGCGGAGATTGGCGCCAACGCCGCCGGCGGTGCGCGTGTCATTGAACGCGCCCGAAGCCGATGCGGGAGTCGCGGTGGCGTTAGGGAAAACGCGATCGCGGAACTCGCTCACCACGCCGAAGATTTCGTAGTGGCCCCAGCCCGGCTCGAAAGCGGTCTTCACGACGAAATCGGGCATGTAGTTGAAGGAATAAGTGGCGGCCGGATTGTAAAGTCCACCGCTGGTTCCGGCCGAGCCGACGACGAAGTTATTCGAGTTGCCGTGGAGGGCCACCGTGGTTTGCGGGTTCTCCACCGAGAAACCAAACCAGGCGCGGTTGGAGAAGTTCTTGGTAATCCGGAAGCCTTCCTGCCTTGCCCAGCTGAAGCCGACGTTATATTGCGGGTCAATGGTCATCGGCAGCGCTTCGCTGCGATTGTCCAGGCCCTTCTTAGTTTCCGTGACTAAACTCCACATCTGGCCGCCGGTGAAGCTCCAGCCGTTACTCAGAACAGCCTGACCCCACGCTTGGCGCTGGCGGAGGCTGTAGCTGTTGCTTTCGTTGTTGTTAGAGGTGGTGGCGGCGGAAAGGAAGTCGGCTTCGACATAGCCGCTAAAAGTTGCGCTCTTGAGCTTTCCCTGCGCCAGCATGCTGATGCGCGACTGACGTCCGGAGGCGAAAAACTCGGACATGTTGTCAGCGGTTGCGCCCGGCATCGGAATCGAGTTAAACGGCGTGTTGATGTCCGAGCCGAGGGCGTGTTGGCGCCACACGGTTTCTGCCGCCAGGAAACCACCCGGAGTAATCGTGATTCCTTTGTAGTGGATCGCCATCGGACTCTCCATTCCGGAGATATCCTTTTGGGTCTCCTGCAGGGTCAACGCGGTGTTGGTGACGTTGCCTTTGAGGTCAGCGACGTCGCCGCGCAACGCGGTGACCGCCTGGCCCTGTTGGGCAGCCTGGGCAGCGGCATCATCGGCCCGGCCTTTGGCTTCCACGGCCGCAGCCTGCGCCTGCTGGATGGTCTGGTCCTTTTGCTGCAGCTGCATTTTCAGATCATTGATCTGCTGCTGCTGCGCCGCGAGAGCATCACGCAGGGCCTGCACGTCCTGCATCGTAACGGCCGGTTCAGCCGGTTTGGCCCGGTGCTTTCTGGGCTTGGCCGTCGTACTCTCTGTTTGTGCCAGGGCTGTAACCGCCAACAGCGGAATTACACACCACCTCAGAACACACTTCATCGTCGCTCCTTTTTGCCGCGATAGTCGTCTGAACTCTTGCCGCCGAATGCGCAGAGAGACTTAATGCACTTGCTTGACCGTTTCCCGAACTTTGTCCGCAACATTGGCGGGCAAAGGGGCGTAGTCCAGCTGGGCCGTCATTTTTTCCCCGTCATTCAGCATCCAGTTAAGGAAATCGGCGAGGATTTTACCTTTCATTGGATCTTTGCCCTGGATCGGCACCAGCAGCCAGGTGAAACTGGAAATCGGGTAAGCCTGCTTGCCGGGAGCGTTGGTAATCGAAACCCGGAAGTCGGCAGGCATGTCCTTAACAGAGGCAGCCGCGGCCGTCGCCCCGTCCAGGGTCGCCTTGACCCATTCGCCGGCGGCGTTCCTGAGGACGCCGTACGGAATGTGGTTCTCGACCGCGTAAATCAGCTCGATATAGCCGAACGAGCCTTCCATCTGGCGGATCATTCCCGCCACACCCTCGTTGCCTTTCGCCCCGAGTCCGACCGGCCACTTCACCGAAGTTCCCTTGCCCACCTGGCTTTGCCACTCCGAACTTATTTTGGACAGATAGTCGGTGAAAATGTAGTTGGTGCCGCTGCCATCGGAGCGGTGTACCACGATGATGTTCTGGCTGGGCAGCTTGACCCCTGGGTTGTCCTGTGTGATGGCCTTGTCGTTCCAGTTTGTGATGTGGCCGAGGCAGATGCCCGCCATGGTCTGCGGAGAGAATCGCAAATCACCGGACACACCGGGAACGTTATAGGCCGGCACCACCGCACCCAACACGGTGGGAATATGCAGGATCTTGACTTTCGCCTGCTTCAGCTGTTCGTCGGACATAGGACCGTCGCTGGCTCCGAAATCCACGGTTTGCGCCAGGACCTGGCGAATTCCACCGCCACTTCCGATGGATTGATAGTTGATTTCGATTTCCGGGTGCATCTTGTGATACTCGCTGAACCACTTCGAGTACATCGGATAAGGAAAAGTTGCGCCCGCCCCATTCAGTGTGGTCTGCCCCAAGGCGGGTAACGCCAGAGCAACGCACAAAAGCGCAAGTCGAAGCTTCACCGATATCCCTCCTGAAAATTGAGTACACGTGTTTCTACGTGCCCCATGTTACAGGCCTGTTACAAAGCCATGAAATTCTGGTGAATCCCCAACAGGTAGTTAGACTTAGCGGTGCGGCGAGGAATCGAAACCGGTCGCATCCAGGCGGGCGATTTCGCGGGCGAAGAGCGGATTACGGGGAAACTGATCGCGAAGCCCGGCGAGCACTTGGCGGGCCTGCGCCATGTCCTTATCGCGAACGTAAGCGATGGCCAGCAGAATCCTCGCGAAGGGTGCCAGGTAGTAGCCTTTTTGCGCGGTGAGCCGGAGCTCGGCGATGCCCGCGGCTTTATCGCCGGGAAGTCCGCCCAGACGCAGAATCCAGCGAACCGGCGCGGCCATGCTGCCAATGATGTACTGGCTGACGCCGGAGGCCAGGTGCGCGTCATAACAGGTGGGATCCACGGCGAGCAACTGGTGGGCCCAGTCGGCGGCCTGTCGCGTGTCGTGCAGGGAAGCGAGATTGCGCTTCTCGATCAGGGCTTCGTAGTCGGAGCGCAGCCCGGTGGAGAGCGTCATGGCAAACAGCGCATCCCGGTCTTTGGGATTGCTGGCCAACCGAATCTTGGCCCGCTGTTCCGCAGCATCAAGGGCGGCATTCAGGCGGTCGCGGACGGCGGGATCGGGGGCAAGCTTCTTGTGGCTCTGGAAATTGTGATCGTTCTCAAAGAACTGATACTCCAGCACTCCGAGCCGGTCGAGTTCCGAGAAAAGCAAGCCTGCGGCGTCGCAGGCAGGAGCCAAGGGATCATCCGGATGTGACTGCTGGAAAGAGGCAAAGACCTGGTGCGCCCCTTCGAAGTTGAGGTCGTAGAGCAGAAGAAAACCCTGGTCCAAAGTGGGACTCAGGCTGGCAGGCGGCTCGGCCGCGCCAGCGCCATAACTCATGGCCAGAACAAGTGCTACCCCAAAGGCAATGCGGCACCAGCGAAGAGAGCTCATGCGGCGGATGCGCTCCTTTGAGCAATGCCTTGTTTTCTTGCCATTGTTCTCTCCGGCCCGCGATTATTCACCTGTATAGCATAGATGCTACTGGGCCCAGTGAGTTTGTCGAGCTTGTAAAATGATTGTCACGCTTCAGTACCCTGTAGAGTTTTGTCCGAAACGCAGCCCTTCCACAAGGTATCTTTTGGACGCAGTTGTCCTACCGGAGGGACACGTTACCACTTCGTGAAGGTTACCGCTACTGCTAAGATTCGGCTTCCCGGAGACAAATTCCCACAGGGATGCGGGGTCAGGGATGCTTGCGCAGTTCATCCACTTGCACGGGATTGACTCGATCGGCCCGGCGCAGGATTTCGATTACCATCCGCCTGTATTCATCCCTGTTGACCACCCGGTGAGCGACGAGCATTACGGCTGATGAGGTGAAGAGGGTATCGTCCCAACGTTCGAGGTAGATCGTGTAGGCCTGTTTCTCGTCATCCACCGTGTAGTGAAAAGGCTCGCCAAGCACGAGCATGAGCGGGAAGTTCAGTTTGGCGGCGTCGTGAACGTGGAATTCATCTGCCACCACCTGGCAGGCCATTCGAAAAAGAACCTGCGGCTTCTCTTGAGGCAGCGGGAGATTCTGCGGGTTTTTGACGGTAATCTGCGACCATGCGCAGGAACTGCCCAGCGCGGCGATCCCGCAGCTGCAAATAAACAGCGTGACGGTTTTGAGGACAGCTTTAATTGAATCGCTCCCGATTCGAAGCCATGATCCTGCGGGTGGCAGGCGTAAGCAATCCGGAAAACCAATCGGAGGGTACTAAAGTGCTAGGCATGATCCGCGGGGTTTCCGCCGCTCAGTCGTTGTTGACTTATCCCTTTGGTGCCCGTACGATGGCCCGCCTCGCGTAAAAGCGGCGTCCATGGCCGCAAGTCAATGATCAACCGGGATGTTTAAACATCCCTGGAAGGTGAGAAATTTCATGACTCCCCAAAGCAACAATAACGTGCTCATCCTGGCGGCGGTGTTAGGTCTTGTGGTCTTGGTACTTTGGCTCATTTATGCGAAACGGCGACTTCTGGAGGCAGGGGCGGGTTCCATGGGGAGGTTTTTCTCCCCCGAGCCGCACGCCGAGATACGAGTGAACTGGGCTCTTTTCTGGATCAGTCTGGCGGCGCTTTACATTGAGATTATGATGATTCGCTGGATCGGCACGGAAGTGCGGGTATTTGCCTACTTCCAGAATCTGGCGCTGATCGCATGCTTTCTCGGCTTTGGCTTGGGTTGCTATTGGTCAGCGCGTCATAAGAGCCTCGTTTTCACCTTACTTGCAATGGCCGGCCTTGCAGTCCTCACGGCAACGCCTTTGCGTGCGTGGCAGGGCTTTCTAAGCGCGCTCTCCACCCGCCTCTCGCTTTCTCCCGACGCTGCCATGTGGGGCTTCGTCCAAACAACCGGGCCTACGACTTGGTTTCTGCTGCTTCTTGCGTCAGTCGTCGGAGTTACGACCTTTCTTCTGCTGCTGGTCGGTGTGATGATCCCCCTGGGGCAGTGGGTCGGATTTTACCTGGACCGCGCCCCCAATCCGGTGCAGGCCTACTCGGCAAATCTGCTGGGCAGCGTCGCCGGAATATGGATTTTTGCCGCCATGGCATTTCTGCGACTGTCGCCAAGCTATTGGTTTGTTCTGGCACTGGCCCTCATGGTTCTTTTGCCGCCCTTTTCCCGGCGTTTCGCGCTGATGTCGGCCATTGCCGGGATTGGCGTTCTCTTGCTTTTCCAAATCGCTCGTCACTCGGGCACGACGACCTACTGGTCTCCATATCAAAAGCTTGAAGTCCTCCCCATGGGGGATGAGCAGTACTTGATCCGGGTCAATAACACCGGTTATATGAACATCGCGAACATGACTTCTGGATTCCTGAGCCGGAATCCTGAGATCGCCCACGCTTATAAGGATCTGAGTTCATACGACGCGCCCTTCCGCTTCGCTCAAAGCGCGGATCAGGTCCTGATTGTGGGTGCGGGCGCGGGCAATGACGCCGCAGCAGCCTTGCGCAATGGGGCCAAACACGTCGACGCGGTCGAAATCGATCCTGTCATCCTTTTCCTGGGCGGAAAGTTGCACCCCGACAAGCCTTACAGCTCTCCCCAAGTGCACAAGGTGCTGAATGATGCTCGCGCCTTCCTGCGCCAGAGCAAAGAAAGATATGACGTCATTCTGTTCGGGCTATTGGATTCGCATACGCAATTTTCTGATTACAGCAATATGCGGATCGACAACTATGTGTACACGGAAGAAGCGTTCCGGCAGGCCCGCGCGCTGCTTAAGCCCAACGGAATCCTGGTGGTTAAATTCGAAGTTCGCGATCCGTGGACATGGATGGGCCGACGATTCAACGTAATGCTCGACAATATCTTTGGGCGGCCGCCGATCGTTTTCGTGTCCAGCTGGCTCGGAGTGGCGCTTGATTCAGCCACCGTATTCATCGAATCCAACGACCCTGGCTTGTGGAATCGCAGCACTCAGCCAGAACTGGCGGCGATCATAGCAAAACACCCACCTGAGTTTTCCTTAGACTTGCAAGGAGCTCCACCCCCAGCCACGGACGATTGGCCATATGTTTACCACCGCGGCCATTGGATTCCGCGTACTTATTTGACGATCTCCCTGATCCTACTGGCCATCGCGATTTTCCTCGTGCGCGGGACGCTCGAACCGGGGAAAGCCTCCACGTGGCATTTCTTCTTTTTGGGGGCAGGCTTCTTGCTGCTGGAAACCCAACTCGTGAGCCGCCTGGCGCTCTATTTCGGCACCACGTGGTTAGTCAACTGTGTCGCGCTCACCGCGATTCTTCTGGTGCTCGTTGGGGCCAATTTCTATGTTTCCCGCACCAGCGTGGACCGCCTGGAACCGTATTACGCATTGTTGGTCTTGTTCCTGCTGGGGAACTATTTCTTTCCCTGGCAGGCGCTCCCCTATCCGGCTCGAACCGTGGGGGTTTTGCTCAGTGTTGCGTATGCCATCCCTGTCCTTTTCGCGGGGATCATCTTCACCGAATCCTTCCGTCGGCACGCGGAGAAATCCTCCGCTTTTGGGGCAAATATCGTGGGAGCGGTGGCGGGCGGATTAGCACAAAATCTCTCGTTCATATTTGGGATGAAGGTCCTGCTGATCTTTGCGGCTATTTTTTACATCGTGTCTGCAATATGTGTCCGTTTCGCGAAGGCCAGCGTCTCCGCTAGTTCTATCGCCGCGCCCACTCTGGGACGTGTGGCTTGATGCGCTCGAAAGTTATGACTGGAGGTTGAATCTGAGATTAGTCTCTGGCCAGACACCAGCAATGTTGTAGCTAACAAAAAACAATAGCAACCCTTTGCGCTGATCGGCCGGCGCCTCCCTCCATTCCCGGTTTGACGCTGGTTTGCCCCTTTGCTACCGTCAAGTGTTTCCTGCGCCCGTGTGGGAAACAGAACTGAGAGCCCCCATGGCCATCAAATTCCGGGGAGTGGACTTTCTTGAATTCGACAGCTTGCTGAGCGAGGAAGAGCGGCTGGTGCGCGATACCGCCCGCAGCTTCATCGAAGACAACCTGATTCCGATCATTGAGGAATGCAATCGCGCCGGGCGCTTTCCGCGCGAGCTGGTCAAGCCGATGGCGGATCTCGGCTTTTTCGGCGCGTCGCTCGAGGGCTATGGCTGCGCCGGCATGTCCAATGTGGAGTATGGGTTGGTCACGCAGGAACTGGAGCGCGGCGATTCGGGAGTGCGCAGCTTCGTGAGCGTGCAGTCGGCCTTGGTGATGTATCCAATCTTTACCTTTGGCAGCGATGAGCAGAAACAAACCTGGCTGCCTGCCATGCAGAAGGGCGAAAAGCTTGGCTGCTTTGGCTTGACCGAGCCAGATTTCGGGTCGAATCCGGGCGGCATGCGCACGCGGGCGCGCAAGTCAGGCAAGGAGTATGTGCTGAATGGCGAAAAGATGTGGATCACCTCCGGCACCATCGCCGATGTGGCGGTAATCTGGGCCAAGGTTGAAGACGAGGATGACCGGATTCGCGGATTTCTGGTCGAGACGGACCGTCCGGGCTTTAAGGCCGAGGATATTCACGGCAAGTGGTCGTTGCGGGCTTCGGTGACCTCGGGTCTGTCGCTGCAGGACGTGCGTGTGCCGGAGTGCAATCTCCTGCCCGAGAGCGGCGGGCTGAAGTCGCCGCTCATGTGCCTCAATCAGGCGCGCTACGGCATTGCCTGGGGCGGAGTCGGCGCCGCCATGGCATGCTATGACTGCGCCCTGCAGTATTCCCTGCTACGGAAACAGTTTCGAGATCAACCTATTGCTTCTCACCAACTTGTGCAGGAGAAGCTGGCCTGGATGATCAATGAAATCACGAAAGCCCAGTTGCTGGTGCTGCAGGTGGGGCGCCTGAAGGACGCGGGCAAGGCCCAATATCAGCACATCTCGATGGCCAAACGAAATAACGTCTGGATGGCGCTCGAATGCGCCCGCCTGTCACGCGACATTCTGGGCGCGAACGGGGTCGCGGATGACTACCCCATCATGCGCCACATGATGAATTTAGAGTCGGTAAAGACATATGAAGGAACCCACGACATTCACACGCTCATCATTGGCCAGAGCGTGACCGGAGTGGATGCGTTCTGACACGCGCCAGGCACCGACAGTCTTCTTCGTTATTGTCATTTCCACAGACTTCAGTACCGGGGAATTTCCTTTTTCGCGTATCTTCCGCGATCGGCGTGCTCTTCAAAATAAAAATCACCAGAATCCTTGAGCTGAACGGCTGAAATAGGTCGCTGTTATATTTGCAATTGCCTGAACATGCCGAAAATTGAAACGGAGAAGGTCCGCTATCGCATGCCGGCCGAATGGGAGCCCCACGCAGCCACCTGGCTGGCCTGGCCCCATAACCATCGTGACTGGCCGGGAAAATTCGAGCCGATCCCCTGGGTGTATGCGGAGATCATTCGCTATCTGTCGCGGCATGAACCGGTGGAGTTGATTGTCAATGACGCGGCCGCCGAAAAGAATGCGCGCAAGACCCTGCAACTGGCCAATGCTTTGAATTCAGGTATTCGATTCCAACGCTGGCCGAGCGACCGGGTCTGGACGCGCGATTCCGGCTGCACTTTTGTCGAGTGCAGCGCGGGCGCAGACAAAGGTCGGCCATGCCGGACCGCGATCAAGTGGCGGTTCAACGCCTGGGCGAAATATTCTAACTGGCGGCGCGACGACAAAATCGGCAGCCTGATGGCGAGAGCGGCACACGCAACCGAGATTACTGCCATACACAAGGAAGGCCCCGTCGTGCTTGAAGGCGGCTCGATTGACGGAAACGGCCGAGGCACGCTGCTTACGACGGAAGAATGTCTCCTTAGCAGAATCCAGCAGCGCAACCCAGGAATGCGGAGGGCAGACTACGAGAAAATCTTCGCGCAATATTTAGGAATCAGCAACGTCATCTGGCTGGGTTCGGGCATTGCCGGCGACGACACCCATGGCCATGTGGATGACCTTGCACGGTTCGTTTCACCGCATACGGTCGTGACCGCGGTTGAGTCGAACTCCCGGGAAGCAAACTATAAGCCATTGCGCGATAACCTCCGGCGGCTGCGGGAGGCTGGCGATCAGGATGGAAGGCCGCTGACGGTTGTCGAACTCCTGATGCCTTCGCCGGTGATGTTCAAGAAGCGCCGGCTGCCGGCGAGCTATGCCAATTTCTACATTGCGAACCAATTGGTTCTGGTACCGGTCTTTAACGACCCGAACGACCGCGTTGCGCTCGATATTCTGGCTAGCCTCTTCCCTTCCCGCGAGGTGGTTGGAATCTATTGCGGAGATCTGGTCTGGGGATTCGGCACGATTCACTGCATGACGCAGCAACAGCCCAGCACTTAGCAGTTGGCACTTGGCGGCTTTAGCCCTCAGCACTCAGCTATCAGCATTCAGCCAGGCACGGTTTTTTTACCTCCACGTTATGGAGACGCAACCGTTTTCGATTTTCCTGGTCCCTAGCACAATCTTTACCTGTACTTTGACGTAACGAACTGACATCTGAAAACTGGCAACTGAAAGCTGACAGCTGAGAACCAAAGCTATCTCTTATATTGCGTCGGCTGCGGGCCGCGTTCCAGCGTCTCGCGGTCCCAGATGGCGCCTTCGCGGGTGTAATTGGCCAACTCAAAGTCCTGGGTGAGTTCGAGCGCGTCCACGGGGCAGGCATCTTCGCACAGCCCACAGAACATGCAGCGGCTCAGATCGTAGGTAAAGGTGGTGAGCTCTTTGCGGCGAGTGTGCTCGTTGCGGGCGCTGGTGACGACGATCAAATGCTCGGGACAGGCCAGCGCGCACAAATCGCAGGCAATGCACATCGTTTCGTCGGTTTCGGCATTCACGTTCAGGCGCGGCGCGCCGCGATAGCGCTCTGCCACGTGCGGCCGCTGGAGCGGGTACTGCTCCGTATAGATTTCCTTCGGATGCTGATAGCGAAACGTGACGCTCAGGCCCTTGAACAGGTCAACCAGAAAGACTTTGCGCAGCAGATCAGGAATCGGCATGTTGAGCTAAGGATACCATTAGAGCGAACTCGCAGGCAGCCACGCCGGCGCCGCAACGGCCGTGATCTTGTCCCCGGGGAGCGCGCGAT
>Ga0335078_10016124_pt1 | contig 11087 bp, 3 predicted proteins | sample Lox_Sample_32_FD_206711 | JGI IMG/M metagenome (GOLD analysis project Ga0335078, IMG submission 206711) | Soil microbial communities from Loxahatchee National Wildlife Refuge, Florida, United States - Lox_Sample_3.2 | ecosystem: Environmental > Terrestrial > Soil > Wetlands | place: USA: Florida...
CGATCGCAAGCAGCCGTTCGACATCCGGTCGGTGATGAGCGCGGTGATCGACTCCGACCACCGGCCGCTGGAGCGCTGGGGGGCGATGCGCGACGCCGAGGTCGCGGTCGTGTGGGACGCGCACTTGGGCGGCTGGCTGGTGTCGATGATCGGCATCGAGTCCCGGCCGCTGCCGCGGCGGGGGACGATCCCTGCCGACGGGCCCGAGCAGTGGACCGCCGGGACGCTGTTCCCGCGCGCCGCCAAGAAGATCGCGCGCGCGCTGAATGCGGCGGCGGGACGCAGGCCGGTGGTCGTGCTGGCCAACCTGGCCGGCTTCGACGGCTCGCCCGAGTCGCTGCGCGATTGGGAGCTCGAGTTCGGTGCCGAGATTGCGCGGGCAGTGGTCAACTTCGACGGACCGATCGTGTTCTGCGTCCTATCTCGCTATCACGGCGGCGCGTTCGTCGTCTTCTCGCAGAGGCTGAATCCTCACCTCGAGACGATCGCGCTCAGGGGCGCCCGGGCCTCAGTGATCGGCGGCGCTCCGGCGGCGGCGGTTGTTTTCGGCGGCGAGGTCGAGCGGGCCGCGGCCGGCGACGAGCGGATTCAGGCGCTCGACGAGCAGGTCGCGCAAGCCGAGGGGGCTGAGCGCCAGCGCCTGCGGGGTCGCAGAACGGCGCTTTGGGACGAGGTGCTCGCGGAGAAGCGCCGAGCGTTCGCGGAGAGGTTCGACCAGCATCACAGCATCGAGCGGGCCGTTCGAATGGGGTCGGTCAGGAGCGTCATCGAGCCGGCCTCGTTGCGGGGTTCCCTGATCGAGGCGGTCGAGCGAGGGATCCACCGGATCGACGGTGCCGTCGTCGTGGACGAGCACGCCGCCGTGGTGGGCCCGTAGCAGCCGGCGCCCGGCACTGGGGCCCGACAACAGCGCGGCCTTGGCCAGCGCCTCGGCCTCGAGTGCGGTCGGCGCGAGCGCGGTGGCGGCGATCAGCCCCGTCCACGCGGGGGTTCCGGTCGCGGGGTCGATCAGGTGGTGTGCGAAGTCACCGTCCTGGCGCTCCCACAGTCGCGCGTCGATGCCCGAGGTCGCCACCCCGCCGGCGCGGACGCGGAAGGTGCGCGCGATCGCGCCGGTCAGCGGATGGCGAACGTGCACCTCCCACGGTGCTCCGCGCCCGGCCGCCACGCGCAGGTCGCCGCCACAGTCGACGGCACAGCGCCCATGCCGCTCGAGCAGCGTGGCCAGGAGGTCGGCCGCCCATCCCTTCGCCGACCCTGCGAGGTCCAGCTCGAGGCCGCGTGGCCGGCGAATCACGCCCGCACGATCGTCGACCTCGACCGCGCGCCACGCGGCGGCCGGGTGGGGCCGGGCCGGGCGCCGGGCTGGCGCGGCGCCGAGCGCCTGGTGCAGCGACGGAGGTCTGCTGTGCGCGCGGGACCGACCGTAGCCCGCGCGACGGAGCGCCCCCACCAGCGTCGGGTCGACGAGGCCGCCGGTCAGGGACGCCGCCTGCAACGCGGCCGACACTGCCGCGCGCAGCAACGGCGCCGCGGGCACACTCGCCCGCGGGTCCGCGTTCAGCCGCGACAGATCGCTGCAGGAGCTAAAGCGCGACAGCCGTCGGTCGATCTCGGCGAACACCGACGCCGGGTCGACCGCGCCGTCGCCGTCGCGCACGACCCGGGCGACGGTGCCCATCGTCGGGAAGCTGTCGTCGAGCACGCGTCGCCTCCGCGGCCGAGCCGTCACCCGTCCGGCGCGGCCTGGCCCGGGGGGCGCGAGGAAGGCGGAGCCATGTCCGCGCCGTAGGACTGCTGCAGGTCCGCGATCTGCCCCGGACTCGACTGTGTCGTCAGCGGCGGCGGCGGCGGTGGCGACGACGGCTGGCTCCGCGCCGACCGCCAGCGGCGGACGAACTCCCCGGCGCCCCCCACCGCCGCGGCCGCGACGAGTGTCAAGCGCGCGCGCGAGTTCATCCCTCCAAGCTAAGGACCGCCCGGACCCCGGGCGAGCGTGCCAGCCCGAACCGCTGTTGCGGAAAAATACCTACAGCAAGATCGACGTATCCCGGATGGCCGATCGCCGCCCACCCCGTAGGGTCGGTTCCCACGTTGCGCGACCCCGGAGACGATCTGACATGACCACGCAAGTAGCCACCGCTGGCAAGAAGAAGTCTGCGGCTCGGAACCGCAAATGGGTGTACGACTTCAGCGAGGGCTCGCGCGAGATGCGCGACCTGCTGGGCGGGAAGGGCGCGGGCGTTGCCGAGATGACCCGCATCCTGGGTCCGGACATGGTCCCCGCCGGATTCACGATCACCACCGAGGCGTGCGTGGCGTACATGCGCGCCGACCGGACGTGGCCGGAGGGTCTGCAGGACCAGGTCGGCGCGGCGCTCGCGACGCTCGAGCAGCGCGCCGGCAAGCGGCTCGGCGACGCTGACGATCCGCTGCTGGTGTCCGTGCGGTCCGGCGCGCGCGTATCGATGCCGGGGATGATGGACACGGTCCTGAACCTCGGCCTGAACGACGCGTCGACCGCCGGATTGGCCGCGCGCACCGGCGATGAGCGCTTTGCCTGGGATTGCTACCGCCGGCTGGTGCAGATGTTCGGCAACGTCGTGCGCGGAATCCCCGGCGAGCGCTTTGAGGACGAGATCGCGCGCGTCAAGCGCGACCGCGGCGTCACGCTCGACATCGACCTCGACGCCGATGCGTTGCGCGAGCTGACCGAGAGCTTCAAGTCGTACTACGACTTCCCCACCGACCCGCACGATCAGCTCACCCAGGCCATCCGCGCCGTATTCGATTCCTGGATGGGCGAGCGCGCCGTCCAGTACCGCCGGATCAACCGTCTTCCCGACGACTGGGGCACGGCCGTCAACGTGCAGCAGATGGTGTACGGCAACAAGGGCGAATCGTCGTGCTCGGGCGTGGCCTTCAGCCGCGACGAGGTGACCGGCGCCCAGACGCCTTCGGGGGATTTCCTACCCAACGCGCAGGGCGAGGACGTCGTCTCGGGCGCACGCACGCCCCGCGACCTCCACGAGCTTCGCGGCTGGATGCCGGAGGTGGCCGATCAGCTCGAGGAGATCCTGCACAAGCTCGAGGCCCACTACAAGGACATGCAGGACACCGAGTTCACGGTCGAGGAGGGGCGCCTGTTCATGCTCCAGACCCGGAACGCCAAGCGGCCGGCGCAGGCCGCGGTGCGGTTCGCGGTCGACGCGTTCGAGGAGCGAATGTTGACGAAGGCCGAGGCGGTCGCCACGATCGATGCCGACACGCTCGACGCGCTCCTGCATCCGTCGTTCGACGCCACGGCCCGCTTCACTGTGCTCGCCCGTGGCGTCGCGGCGTCGCCGGGCGCGGCCAAGGGCACGATCGTGTTCACCGCGCCCGAGGCCGTCGCTCAGGCGGGTGACGGGAAATCGGTCATCCTGGTGCGGCCATTCACCGAGGCCGACGATGTCGCCGGCTTCCATGCCGCCGTTGGCATCCTCACCGCGGAGGGCGGCAAGGCCTCGCACGCGGCCCTGGTGGCCCGCGGCATGGGCCGTCCTGCGGTGACGGGCGCGGCGGCACTCGACATCGACCTCAAGCTGGGCGAGGTGCGGATCGACGACCTCGTGCTGCACGCAGGCGACTTCATCGCGATCGACGGCACCAACGGCCTGATCACGACCGATGATGTTCCGCTCGTCGAGGCCCACATCGACGCCCGCTTCGAGACCGTCCTGCGCTGGGCTGACGAGCTGCGCCAGGTCGGCGTGCGGGCAAACGCCGACACCCCCGAGGACGCCGCCCGGGCGCACCGCTTCGGGGCCGAGGGGATCGGCCTTTGCCGGACCGAGCACATGTTCATGGCGGCCGATCGCCAGCCGAAGATGCGGGCGATGATCATGGCGCAGGACGACGCGGGCCGGCAGGCGGCGCTGGATGAGCTGCTCCCGCTCCAGCAGAGCGACTTCGAAGGCCTGTTCGAGGCGATGACCGGGTGGCCGGTGACGATCCGCCTCCTCGACCCGCCCCTGCACGAGTTCCTGCCGGACCGCTTCGAGCTGAATGCTGACATCGTGCGTGCGCGGATCGACCGCAGCCCGAGCCTGGCCTTCCTCGAGAGCGAGTTCGATCGCGTGCGCTCGCTCGAGGAGACCAACCCGATGCTCGGCACCCGCGGTGTGCGCCTTGGCGTGATGCAGCCCGAGGTGTACGAGATGCAGGTGCGGGCGATCGCCCGCGCCGCGGTCGCGGTACGCGACCGGACCGGGCGCGGGCCCCACCTCGAGATCATGATCCCGCTGGTGGCCTACGAGCGCGAGCTCGAGCTGGTCAAGGACCGCGTGGTGTCGGCGGCCGAGGAGGAGGGGCTCAGCTTCGGGACCGACTTCGGCGTCGGGACGATGATCGAGCTCCCGCGCGCCTGCTTCATCGCCGACCGGATCGCCCGTCACGCCGACTTCTTCTCGTTCGGGACGAACGACCTCACCCAGTGCGGGCTCGGCTTCTCTCGGGATGACATCGAAGGCCGGATCATCCCCCGCTACATCGAAGAAAAGATCGTCGACGGCTCGCCGTTCGCGACGATCGACGAGGCGGGCGTCGGCGAGCTGGTCCGCATCGCGGTGCAGAGGGGACGCGCAGAGCGGCCCGACCTCGAGCTCGGCGTCTGCGGTGAGCACGGCGGGGACCCCACGTCGATTCGCTTCTTCCACGACTCGGGCCTCGACTACGTGAGCTGCTCGCCGTTCCGGCTCCCGATCGCCCGGGTGGCGGCCGCCCAGGCCGCGATTGCAGCTCCGCGCTAGCCGACGATAGGGTCTGTTGATCATGTCTCCCGAGTCGCGACCGTTGCAGCGATTCGAGCGCCGGCCGCCGTCGGGCGCGGCTCGCTCCGCCACGGACATCACGCCGCTGGCCGATCTGGCACACGGGCGCTCGAGCACCGGGCCTGTGCGCACCGAACGGCCGGTGTACGTCGACCTGCTGCCACCGTGTAACGCGGGCTGTCCCGCCGGCGAGAACATCCAGGGCTGGATGGGGCACGTCAAGGACGGCGAGCACGAGCAGGCGTGGCGCCTGCTGACCGCGGACAACCCGTTTCCGGCGATCCACGGCCGGGTCTGCTACCACCCGTGTGAGAGCGTGTGCAACCGCGCGGAGCTCGACAGCGCACTGTCGATTCACGGCGTCGAGCGATTCCTCGGAGATCTCGCGCTCGAACGGGGCTGGCAGTTCGCGCCGCCCGCGGTGCTCAGCGGCAAGCGGGTGCTGGTGGTCGGCGCGGGCCCGAGCGGGCTGTCGGCCGCCTGCCATCTCGCGCGCCTCGGCCACGAGGTCGAGATCCGGGACGCGGGCCCCGAGCCGGGTGGGATGATGCGCTACGGGATCCCGGCCTACCGGCTACCGCGGGATGTGATCGGCGCCGAGGTCGATCGGATCGCGGCGCTGGGGGTTCGGTTCACCGGCGACTACCGGGTCGGCGACCTGGCGGAGGAGCGCCGCGAGGGCGCGTTCGACGCGGTGTTCGTGGCCGTCGGCGCGCACCTGTCCAAGCGCGTCGAGATCCCCGCGGCCGACGCCGGGCACATCCTCGACGCGGTCGGGTTCCTGCGGGGCGTTGCGGCCGGCCAGCGGCCGGTGATCGGACGCCGCGTGGCGGTCTACGGCGGCGGCAACACCGCGATGGACGCGGCGCGCGTCGCCCGGCGGATGGGCGCGGAGGAGGCTTTGATCGTCTACCGGCGCACACGCCAGCAGATGCCCGCCCACGAGGACGAGGCGGCGGACGCCGAGCGGGAGGGCGTGCGAATCAACTGGCTGCGGACGATCAAGGCGATGGAGGGCTCCGAGTTGCAGGTCGAGGTGATGGAGCTCGACGAGACCGGCTACCCGCAGCCTACCGGCCGGTTCGAGACCCTGGCGGCCGACACCGTGATCCTCGCCTTAGGTCAGGAGAGCGATACCGACTTCCTGCGCGCCGTCCCGGGCGTTGAGTTCGACCGCGACGGGACGGTGCGCGTGTCGAGCTCGCTGATGACCGGCTGCCCGGGCGTGTTCGCCGGCGGCGACATGGTGCCTTCGGAACGCACCGTGACCGTCGGCGTCGGGCACGGCAAGCGGGCCGCACGGGAGATCGACGCGTGGCTGCGCGGCTCGCGATACCCGCGGCCGCCGAAGCATCCCCAAGCGGATTTCGAGCTCCTGAACCTTTGGTACTTCGGCGATCACCCGCGACGCGCTCAGCCGGAGCTGGCACCCGAGGAGCGACTCGGCGGGTTTGACGAGGTGGTCGGCGGTCTCTCACCGGACGAGGCCGTGTTCGAGGCGCGCCGCTGCCTGTCGTGCGGAAACTGCATCGAGTGCGATGGCTGCCTCGGCGCGTGCCCCGAGGACGCGGTGATCAAGCTGGGTCCCGGGCTGCGCTACAAGTTCGACTACGACCGGTGCACCGGGTGTCAGGCTTGCTTCGAGCAGTGCCCCGTCCACTCGATCGAGATGATCCCCGACCAGGCCCCGGACCCCGACAACGCGTTCATCGCGCCACCGGACCCGGCGGAGGGGAGGCGCTGATGCGTGCCACCGTCGACGGCAACGAGGCCGCGGTCTCCGTCGCCCACCGCTGCAGCGAGGTCTGCTGCATCTTCCCGATCACCCCGTCCTCGCCGATGGCCGAGCTGGCTGACGAGTGGTCGAGCAAGGGGCGGACGAACCTGTGGGGCACGGTGCCCGCGGTGGTCGAGATGCAGAGCGAGGCCGGCGCCGCAGGAGCCCTGCACGGCGCGCTCCAGGGCGGGGCGCTCGGGACGACGTTCACGGCGTCGCAGGGGCTGTTGCTGATGATCCCGAACATGTACAAGATCGCCGGGGAGCTGACCTCGGCGGTGATGCACGTGGCCGCTCGCTCGCTGGCGGCGCAGGGGCTGTCGATCTTCGGCGATCACTCCGATGTGATGGCGGTGCGTCAGACCGGTTTCGCGCTCCTGTCCGCGGCATCGGTGCAGGAGGCGCACGACTTCGCCCTCGTGGCCCACGCGGCGACGCTCGAGACGCGGGTCCCGTTCCTGCACTTCTTCGACGGCTTTCGCACCTCGCACGAGCTGCAGACGATCGACATGCTCGACGACGAGGACGTGCGAGCGCTGATCTCCGACGAGCTCGTGCGGGCCCATCGCGCCCGGGGGCTGTCGCCCGAGCGGCCGTTCATCCGCGGCACCGCGCAGAACCCCGACATCTACTTCCAGGCGCGCGAGACCGTCAACCCGTTCTATGCGCGCGTGCCCGGCGTCGTGCAGAGCGCGATGGATCGCCTCGGCGAGCGAACCGGTCGCCGCTACGGCCTGGTGGACTACAGCGGGCACCCGGAGGCCGAGCGAGTCCTCGTGGTGATGGGCTCCGGTGGCGAGACCGCGCGCGAGACGGTGACGTTCCTGCAGGCGCAGGGCGAGCGCGTGGGTGTCGCCCAGATCAGGCTGTACCGACCCTTCCCGGCGCAGGAGCTGGCGCAGGCGCTGCCCCAGAGCGTGCGGCGGGTCGCGGTCCTTGACCGCACGAAGGAGCCCGGCTCGCTCGGCGAGCCGCTGTTCCTGGACACGCTCGCGGCGCTGAACGAGGCCCACGGCACCGGGGAGCGCGACTCCATGCCGGTCGTGATCGGCGGTCGCTACGGTCTCTCGTCCAAGGAGTTCACGCCCGGGATGGTCGCCGGGGTGCTCGAGGAGTTGGCCCGCGAGCGGCCCCGGCGGCGCTTCACGATCGGGATCAACGACGACGTCTCCCACACGAGCCTCCCGTACGACCCGTCGTTCGACATCGAGCCCAAGGAGACCGTTCGCGCCGTGTTCTTCGGGCTGGGCTCGGACGGCACCGTCGGCGCGAACAAGAACACGATCAAGATCCTCGGCGACGCGGCGAACCTCCATGCCCAGGGCTATTTCGTCTACGACTCCAAGAAATCCGGGTCCCAGACGGTGTCGCACCTGCGGTTCGGACCCCGGTCGATCCACGCCCCTTACCTCATCTCGGCAGCGAGCTTCGTCGGCTGCCACAAGTTCGGGCTGATCGAGCACGACGAGGTGCTCGATCGGGCCGCCCGCGGCGCGACGTTGCTCCTCAACGCTTCCCACGACCCCGACCAGGTCTGGGACGCGCTGTCGCGCCCGGTCCAGAACAAGATCCTCGACAAGGGCATCAGGCTGTACGCGATCGACGCCGGGAAGATCGCGCGGGAGGCGGGACTGGCGGGGCGGACGAACACCGTGCTGCAGACGTGCTTCTTTGCCATCTCCGGTGTGATGGAGCGCGACCAGGCGATCGAGTCGATCAAGGCGTCGATCCGGAAGACCTACGGCAAGCGCGGCGACGAGGTGGTCAGGCGCAACATCGACGCGGTCGACCAATCGATCGCGGCGCTACACGAGGTTCCCGTACCCGATCGGGTCTCGTCCACGCGCGAGGCCCCGGCGCTCGTGCCCGCCGACGCGCCCGAGTTCGTCCGGACCGTGACCGCGGCGATGATGGCCGGCCACGGCGACGAACTGCCGGTCAGCGTGCTCCCGGTCGACGGCACCTACCCGAGCGGCACGACCAGGTATGAGAAACGCAACATCTCGGACCTCGTCGCGGTCTGGGACTCGGAGCTCTGCATCCAGTGCGGCAACTGCAGCTTCGTCTGCCCGCACAGCGTGATCCGATCTCGCTACTACGAGCCGGACCGTCTGGACGCCGCTCCCGACGGCTTCCAATCGGCGCCGCTGAACGGGGCTGGGCTCCCAGATGTCCGGTACACGCTGCAGGTGTACGTCGAGGACTGCACCGGATGCGGACTGTGCGTCGAGGCCTGTCCGGTGTCGGCGGCCAGTCAGCCCGGCCACAAGGCGATCAACCTCGACGCTCGCGAGCCGCTGCTGGCCGGCGAGCGTGAGAACATCGCTTTCTTCGAGCAGCTGCCGGTGAACGATCGCACGCACGTGGATTTCGGCACCGTCCGCGGGACGCAGTTCCTCGAGCCGCTGTTCGAGTTCTCCGGCGCCTGCGCCGGCTGTGGCGAGACGCCGTACCTGAAGCTCCTCTCGCAGCTGTTCGGCGACCGCCTCACGATCGCCAACGCCACCGGCTGCTCATCGATCTACGGCGGAAACCAGCCGACGACGCCGTGGACGGTCGACGCCGATGGCCATGGCCCGGCGTGGTCGAACTCGTTGTTCGAGGACAACGCGGAGTTCGGGCTGGGGCTGCGGCTCGCCGCCGACCGCCACACCGAGCTCGCCCGCCGTCGCCTCTCCGAGCTGCGCGAGGCTGTGGGCCCGGAACTGGTGGACGAGATCCTGTCCGCGCCGCAGGTCAGGGAGTCAGAATTGCGGGCCCAGCGCGACCGGATCGCGGCGCTCGAGCGCCGGCTCGCCGACGTCGACGACCCCGCGGTCGAGGACCTGCGCAGCGTGCTCGACCACCTGATTCGCCGCAGCGTGTGGATCGTCGGTGGCGACGGCTGGGCGTACGACATCGGCTCGGGCGGGCTCGATCACGTGCTGGCCAGCGGCAAGAACGTGAACGTGCTGGTGATGGACACCGAGGTGTACTCGAACACCGGCGGGCAGATGTCGAAGGCGACCCCGCTCGGGGCCGTCGCCAAGTTCGCCGCCGCCGGCAAGACCGTCCCCACCAAGGATCTCGCCCTCCAGGCGATCGCGTACGCGGACGTGTACGTGGCGCGGGTGGCGTTCGGCGCCGATCCCCAGCAGACTCTGCGCGCGTTCCGCGAGGCCGAGGCCTACGACGGTCCATCCCTGATCATCGCGTACAGCCATTGCGTCGCGCACGGATACGACATGCGCGAGGGGCTGAACCAGCAGTACGGCGCGGTGGCCAGCGGTCACTGGCCGCTGGTCCGCTACGACCCGGTGCTGCGCGCGGAGGGCGGCAACCCGTTCCTGCTCGACTCGCCGCGGCCACGGATGTCGCTGGACGACTACCGCAAAGGCGAGCTGCGCTTCCGTGCGCTCGCGGCCGCCCAGCCGACCGAGGCCGAGCGCCTGCTCGGCCTGGCCCAGCAGGTGGCCGACCAGCGCTGGCGGCTGTACGAGGAAATGGCGACGCGCAGCGCAAGTGAGTTCCCGTCCGACCCGCGCCGGCGTGACTGATGGACCTGTCCACGACATACATGGGTCTCACCCTCCGCAACCCGCTGGTGGCGTCCCCGTCGCCGACGTCGTACGACCTCGACGGGATCAAGCGGCTGGCGCACGGCGGCGTCGGTGCGATCGTCATGTTCTCGCTGTTCGAGGAGCAGCTGCGAGAGCAGGCGGCGCGAGCGATCCGGCTGGTCGAGGAGCCCGCCGAGAGCTTCCCCGAGGCGCTCGGCTACTTCCCGTCCGTCGTCGAGGAGGACGGCGGCCCGCGCGGTTACCTGTCTCTGCTCGAGCGCGCGGTCGCCGCCGTCGACGTCCCCGTGATCGCGAGCCTGAACGGCATCACCCCCGAGGGGTGGACCGAGTACGCCCGCGCCATGCAGGACGCCGGCGCTGCCGCGATCGAGCTGAACATCTACTACCTCCCAGCGGACCCGGGGATCTCCGGCCGCGACGTCGAGCAGCGTCACGTCGACGTCCTGGAACGGGTCTCCGCTGCGGTCTCCGTGCCGGTCGCGGTAAAGCTCAGCCCGTACTTCAGCTCTCCGGGCGAGATGGCGTTGCGCCTCGACGAGGCGGGGGCCGATGCGCTCGTGCTGTTCAATCGCTTCCTGCAACCCGAGATCGACCCCGAGCAGCTCGTGGTGCTGCCGAGGGTCAACCTTTCGAGCCCCGGTGACGCTCGCTTGGCCCGCACCTGGATCGCGCTGCTGCGAGGCAGGGTGAGGGCCTCTCTCGGCGCCACCTCGGGCGTCGAGGTGCCGGCCGACCTTGCCAGGTACCTGCTCGCCGGCGCCGACGTGGTGATGACCACTTCCGCCTTGTTGCGCCACGGGCCCGGCTACGCAACCGAGCTGCTCGACGGCCTGTCCAGTTGGATGGCGCGCAAGGGCTTCGACACGGTCGACGACGTCCGTGGTCTGCTCGCAGTGCCGCCCGATGCCGACGCGGCCGCCTACGAGCGTTCGAGTTACG
>Ga0335078_10016125_pt1 | contig 11087 bp, 12 predicted proteins | sample Lox_Sample_32_FD_206711 | JGI IMG/M metagenome (GOLD analysis project Ga0335078, IMG submission 206711) | Soil microbial communities from Loxahatchee National Wildlife Refuge, Florida, United States - Lox_Sample_3.2 | ecosystem: Environmental > Terrestrial > Soil > Wetlands | place: USA...
AAGGATAGCTCAATGCCCAAGATCAAAACCAAGAAGGCGGCGGCCAAGCGCTACCATGTCACCGCCACGGGAAAGGTGCGCTACAAGAAGCAGGGTTTGCGCCACATCCTCACCAAGAAGAACGCAAAGAGAAAGAGGCGGCTGCGCCTTTCCGCCACGCTGAGCTCCGTTGAGACCAAGCGCATCAAGAAGCTCCTGCCGTACGCCGGCAAATAACGCCAAGGAGAACCTGATCCATGCCGAGATCGAAAAACGGTACGCGGAGGCGCGAACGCCGACGCAAGATAATGAGACTGGCCAAGGGCTACTGGGGAGGGAGGAGCAGGCTTTTCAAGACCGCCAAGGAAGCGGTCATGAAGGGACTGGCCGCCTCCTATCGCGACCGCAAGAGGAGGAAGGGAGAGTTCCGCAGGCTGTGGATCACCCGCATCTCCGCTGCCGTCCGCGCGGAAGGCATGACCTATTCCCAGTTCATGCGCGGGCTTCGGGAAGCCAACGTGGCTCTCAACCGCAAGGCCCTTTCCAACATGGCCATTGAGGACCCGACGGCCTTCAAGGCCCTCGTAGCCAAGGCAAAGGAAGCGCTCCCCGCGGCAACGGCAGGGGCTGCCAAGGCATGATCACTCTCGAGCAGATCAGGCTGCTGGAAAGCAAGATCACTCGAGCAATCGAACTCATCCGGGTGCTGAAAGAGGAAAACTCGACTCTTCGCAAGGGGCTGGAATCCGCGCAGAAGCGGATGAAGGAGCTTGAGGGCCTTGTGGAAGGCTTCAAGACCGACCAGAGGGAGATCGAGTCAGTGATTGTGCGCACGCTTCAGCACCTGGATGACCTGGAGGAAGCATCCTCCGCAAAGAAGCCGGACCACAACGGGAGACGGCAGGCGGAGGCGCCTGCGGCTCCTTCGGCTTCTCCTGCCGCTCCGGCTCCTGCTGCTCCCTCCACTTCTGAACGGCCCGCTCCCGAGCGCCCGGCTCCTGAGAAGGCCGCCGCGGATCGACCTGCCGTATCGGATCGACCTGCCGCAACTGAGCGGCCCGCGCCGGATTCCCCCAAGAAGGACGAGCTTGACATCTTCTAGGCGGTAGTCGTCATGGAGAAGCGTCAGCTCAGGATCGACCTTCTTGGAACATCGTTCGTCATCCAGTCAGACGAGAGCACGGAACACCTCACCCATCTTGCCGCGCACGTAAAGTCACGGATCGAGGAGGTGCGCAAGCGCTACCCGTTTGCCGAGCCCCTTACCGTTGCCGTCCTGGCCGCGCTGAACATCACGGATGAGCTGGTCAAGGCACGGGAGGGACGGGAGCCGCCGGAGTCTTTGGAAGTGGACAATGTTGCCGAACGGCTCATCAACCGGATGGACGAAGACCTTCTGACGCACACTCCCCTGGACACGGACGTCGAAGGGAATCAGGAGTAGCTGCACCCTTCCCGCCCCACGATCCGGGATGCAATGGCGTTTGCAAGCCGCGCGCACACCACCGGCTCCGCTCCCTGCAGCATCCCGAAAAGGAAACCCGCCGCAAACGCGTCTCCCGCCCCCGTGGTGTCAACGAGCTTCACAGGCACGCCCGGCACCTCCTGGAACTTGCCGTCCTGGGAGATGATGCATCCCTTCTCCCCTGTTTTCATGACGATCAGGGGAGCGAACTTCTGGGCCTCTGTCACGCAATCTTCGTCGCAGGAGGCGCCGGTCAGGATGGCAATTTCGTCCCTGTTGCCGAAAAGCACGTTCACGTGGCCGGGAATCCAGGATCGGAACGCATCCCCGGAGCGCCGCACGGCAAATGAGTCCGCGAGGTCGAACGCAACCACGGCCGGTCCCGCCCCCGCGGCCTTTCGCGCCGCCGCGTCCTGCCCCGCTGTATCCCACAGGTATCCCGTCAGGTACAGGATGCGGGAGGCTGCCAGCCGGGGAAGATCCAGGTCCTGCGGCCCGAAATCCCTGCAGGCGCCGAGGTATGTGTTCATGGTCCGCTCCCCGTCAGGGGTGACCAGGATGACGGAGGTTCCCGTGGGAGTGGCCTTCCGCACGATGGCCGTGGTCACGCGCGCTTCCTCCATGAGCGATTCAAACTTGTCCCCGGTGGCGTCACGGCCGACGGCGCCGTTGAAAACCGGGGGCAGCCTGCCCGCGCCGTCGTGCGCGCCGACTCCGAACGGTTTGAGAAAGTCCCGTGCCTCCGTGCCGGCAAGCCACGCAATGCCGCGCGTGGTATTGGCCGCGCTGCCCCCGGGCAGAACCCTGAACGAGGGGAGCTCCTTCAGGAGAGCCTCTATTTCGTCATGGTCCACGAGGTGCATGGACCCGGGCTGCTTCCCAAAGCGCTTGAGAAAGCCGTAATCCACGTGCGCGATGATATCCATCAACGGGTTTTCCACGCCGAATACTGAAAACAACTCGCCCTCCCGGCCTGTTGAATTGACAACGTTCCACTGTTCTCTATATTGTTGCCTCATACTAAGGGAGCACGCCCTCAATGTCCATCGTCACCGCACAGCAGCTCAGCCGGTTCTACGAGGTGTTCGAAAAGACCGAGATCACGTTCACCAAGCAGGTCATGGTTGCCACGGGCCTTGTGTCGAAGAACGTCTTCCTGAAGGTGCTGGACAGGCAGTGGCCTTGCGTGGTGTTTTCCAGCTCAATGGCCACGTCCCGGGTCATCGTGACCGTCAAGGAGCCGTTGCTGACTGCGTTGCGCAAGGCCAACAACCGGCTGTCCCTGCGGTGGTGCTTCAAGGTTCCTGAAAAGCTTGAGCCCATCACGTTTTTCGTTTCCTGCCATGCCGGCGGATTCACGCCTTATGATCCGCAGAACCAGGAAGTGCAGCTCCTCACGCTGGATTTCACGCAGCGTCCGCCGGATGACCTCATCTCCACCATCGGCAGCCTCCTGGACGCCAACACCAATGCGCAGCGCCGCAAGGAAGAGAGAATCCCGGTGAACCCGGAAACCATGAAGAAGCTGGGCCTTGAGACGCGGGAGTCCATCCTCACGCTCAACGGTGCGGCTCATCGCGGCGTCCTGCGGGACCTCTCTTTCGGAGGCGCAAAGATCCTGACCTCCGGCATCAATGAAAAAGCAACGGGCAGCACGGTGACCCTTCGGATTGCAAAGGGAGAACAGGGCGGCGAGCTCCTGCTCCTGGGCGTCATCCGCAGGGTGGATCAGGTCGGCGGCCGCACGGATATCGTGGCCGTGGCCGTGGAATATCCCCGGGACACCCCCATGAGCTACAAGCTCCTCATCAACTCCTACATCTCGACTGTTCGAAAGACTGCTGCCGAGCCGGCGCAGAAGGCGCCCGGGCCGGCACCGGCCGCCGCCCAGGACCAGGGCGACGGCGCGTCCTTCCCGGAGGAGGAGCCCGGGGAGGAGCCTGGAGATGAGAAGGAAAGCAGCCGCAATGAATGAGAAAGCAAGGATGTCCGGCGTGGCGTTTGTCTCGATTGCCGGCACCACGCAGAGGCAGATCGGATCTTTCACGCTTGATCCCGAGATCCTCCTTCCGGTCGACATACCGCAGGGAGCCGCCAGCCCCAACATCGCGGAGCTGAGCTGGGAGGCCATCGTTGCCGGCGCCCTGAAAGTCCTGGCGTGGGATCAACAGAACCCTCACACGGACTATTACCGGAGATTCGTCCTGGCAGTGAAGCCCGACATACGGCAGGAGTTCACGCACCTCGGCATCCTGAAAGCGAGGGACGGCGATGCGGAGCTGGCCATCGAGGTCTTCCGCGCCCTGGAAGGGTTGTTCCCAGATGATGCAGGAACGCTCCTCAACCTGGCCCTGGTCTACGAAGGGCGGGCGCGCCAGCATGAAAAGCGCGAGAACAAGGAAGCAGAGGACGAGTACCTGGGGCTGGCCTTCGAGGCATACAAGAGAGCGCTGGCCGCTGATCCCTCGGAACCCACCATCCACTACAACCTTGCTTTTTTCTACCTGCACCAGCGCTCGTTCGAAAAGGCGCGGGAGCACTTCCAGGTGTTCGTGAAGACAGGCTCGGATGAAAAAAGGCTGTCGGAGGCCCGGCGCATCGTCCGGGAGATCGAAACGGAAGGGCTCATGGACGGCCTGTTCAAGAAGGCCTTCGACGCCATCCGCATGGGCAAGGAGAAGGAAGGAATCGGGTACGCGCAGGAGTTCCTTTCCTCCCGCCCTGACTTCCAGAACGCCTGGTTTCTCCTGGGGTGGGCGCACCGGCGCCTGGGGGAGTTCAGCCAGGGCAGGGAGGCGTTTCTCAAGGCCCTGGAGGTGGGGACGCCCCACGTGGACCTGCTGAACGAGCTGGCCATCTGCCTCATGGAGCTCGGGGAGCTGGGGGAGAGCCGCGCGCGGCTCCTGGAGGCGCTGAAAATGGAGCCGGAAAACACGAAAGTCATCTCGAATCTCGGCATTGTCTCGCTGAAGGCGGGAGCGCGGGAGGAGTCCCGCGGGTTCTTCCGCACCGTGCTGGAGATCGATCCAGAGGACCGCATTGCGGCCGGCTACCTGCAGTCCCTGGGCCAGCAATCATCGGACGAAAAAAAAGAATAAAAGACCGCTAATATTTAAACTCCCCCCTGTCGAAAAAAGGACTGAGGGTAGTTCTGGCCTGCCAGGACCGGGATCTCCCTTCTTCCGCTACTCTGCGTATCGGCATACCTGGAATGCCGGTCAAGGAAAATCGGAGGGAGGAGACGACGGGAGGAAGCAGCCGAGCCGCTGCTCAATCCACTCCGTGCACGGATGCACGGAGTACTTCGTGTGTTTCAGGGAGGAAACCATGATCATCAATCACAACATGAGCGCGCTGTTCGCGGAACGCCAGTTGAACGTGAACGGTCTTGCCCTGGACAAGGACCTGGAGAAGCTGTCCTCGGGAAGCAGGATCACGCGCGCGGGTGACGACGCATCAGGTCTTGCCGTATCGGAGAAGCTGCGGTCACAGATCCGCGGTCTCCGCCAGGCCAGCACCAACGCGTCAAACGGCATCTCCTTCATCCAGACGACGGAGGGGTACCTCCAGGAGAGCCAGGACATCATCCAGAGGCTGCGGGAGCTCTCCGTCCAGTCCGCCAACGGAATCTACACGGACGAGGACCGGATGCAGATCCAGGTGGAGGTGTCCGCGCTTGTGAACGAGGTGGACCGGATTGCATCCCACGCGCAGTTCAACGGAATGAACATGCTCACGGGGCGCTTTGCCCGGCCGGTGGGTGAGAACATCATCACCGCCTCCATGTGGCTGCAGATCGGCGCCAACATGGACCAGCGCGTGAGGGTGTTCATCGGCACCATGACCTCGGACGCCCTGGGCATCCGCCAGGTCGGAACGAAGCAGATCATCTCCATGTCCACGCCGGACGGCGCCAACCGCGCCATCGGGCAGCTGGATGCCGCGTTGAAGCTGATCAACAAGCAGAGGGCGGACCTCGGAGCCTACCAGAATAGGCTTGAGTACGCCGTAAAAGGCCTGGACGTCGGAGCGGAGAACATGCAGGCGGCGGAGTCAAGGATCCGCGACCTGGACATGGCATCGGGAATGGTGGAGTACACGAAGGACGCAATCCTGACGCAGTCGGCCACCGCAATGCTGGCGCAGGCCAACGCAAAGCCCAGGACGGTCTTGCAGTTGCTCCAGTAGAGGATTACATTGAAAAGTGGATCAGTCCCTGATCCACGCTGGCACGCCGCCGGGCGGCGTGCCAGAAGCATTTCCGTTCTGATCTTTGACAGATAAACCCTCCTGGCGTGTGTCGGGAAAAGGGAAACGGCGCTTTCGGGCGTCTTTCCCTGTTGTGCGGGGCAAAAGGGGAACGGTGGGAAGGAAGGCGCGACTCTCCTTCCCGTGACATGGCCCCGGCGGCACACGCGGCTCAGGGGAGGCACGGATGCCTCCACATTCAGTCAAGGAGGGTTTCATGATTATAAACCACAACATGAGCGCTCTGTTCGCGAATCGAATGGTGAAGTTCAATGAGCTGGACCTGAACAAGGACATCGAAAAGCTGTCCTCAGGGCTTCGGATCAACAGGGCGGGGGATGACGCGTCCGGACTGGCCGTGTCAGAAAAGCTCCGCTCCCAGATCCGCGGGCTCAATCAGGCGGAAAGGAACATCGAGAACGCGGTGTCCTTCATCCAGACCACCGAGGGCTACCTGGCGGAGACGCACGACATCATGCACCGGATCCGTGAGCTGGCTGTCCAGTCGGCAAACGGCATCTACTCGGATGAGGACCGGATGCAGATCCAGGTGGAGGTCTCCCAGCTGGTGGACGAGGTCAACAGGATCGCGTCCCACGCCCAGTTCAATGGAATGAACATGCTGACCGGCGCGTTCGCCAACCCCGCGGGGGGAGGCGTGGTGCCGCGGCAGATGTTCTTCCAGGTCGGGGCCAACATGGACCAGCGCAAGCAGGTGTTCATCGGCACAATGACGGCACAGGCCCTCGGGCTGCAGGCAAGTGGACAGGCTGTGTCCATTTCCACGCCCGACAAGGCCAACCAGACCATTGGCGCCGTGGACAATGCCATGAGGCGCGTCTCCCGGCAGCGTGCCGATCTCGGAGCCTATCAGAACCGCTTCGAGATGGCGGCAAAGGGGGTGGCTGTCGCTGCAGAGAACATGCAGGCGGCGGAGTCCCAGATTCGCGACACGGACATGGCCTCACAGATGGTTGACTATGTGAAGAACCAGATCCTGATGCAGTCCAGCACGGCCATGCTGGCGCAGGCAAACCTCAAGACGAGGTCAGTGCTCCAGCTCCTGGCATAGGGCGGCATCGGATCGGACCGTTCCCAACGGAAGAGGTTACTGGACGTCACCTTTTCCGGATCGATCAGGATGGGAAGGGAGGTCGCGCCCTCCCTCTCATCTCTCCCACGGTACGGCGTACTCGCCGAGCGGGTATTCCCGCACTCCGTGGGAAGGGCCGGCAGCTTTTGCGATGCTCGCGCGCAGGCGCGAGAGAGCAAACAGCGGGAGGCCCTGAGGGACAAAAAGCCCCTCTTGGCGGAGGCAACGGAAATGCCTCAGGCCACCACCGCTGGCCGTTTTCCAGGGATGGCTGGGCGGGGAAGCGTCACGGCGCCCGCTGAGCAACGCGCCTCAGGAGGCCGTGACATTGCTGTACAGGGAGGTACAATGATGAGCATGGAGATACCGGGGATTCTGAAAACGAATCCCATCCCGGATGTGCTCGTGAAGGAGCCCCGGGCGGCCCCGGAGCGCCAGCCCCGACAGCAGCCGGACCCCGAGATGTCCCGCTCTGAGATCGAGGCACAGGCAAAAGCGCTGGAAAGGACGTTCCTTGCGTTCAACCGGCGGATCAAGCTCTCCGTCAACGATGAGATCAACCAGGTGATCATCAAGGTGGTTGACGGGGAAACCGATAAGGTAATCAAGGAGATCCCCCCGGAGGAGATCCAGCATCTGATCGCCAGGATCAAGGAGACCATTGGCCTCCTGGTGGATGAGAAGATCTGACGGCAAAGGCTGAAGCCGGCGCCGCGGAGAGCGGAGCGCGATGTCCGATTTTGCTATCCCAGGCGTCAACGACAAATACAACACGCAGAAGATGATCGACGCCCTCATGGAGGCGAAGCGGGAGCCCCTGAAGCGCATGCAGAACGAGGTGGCCCTCGAGAAGCAGCAAAGGGGCTCCTGGCAGGACGTGTCCCGGCGCCTGTCCACCCTCCGTGACTCCGCGCGCTCCCTGTTCGGCTTCGACAACCCGTTCAACGACCGCATTGCCTCTTCCTCAGACGACAAGGTCCTTGATGCCACGGCAACCCGGCAGGCAATCGAGGAGACCAAGCAGATCCAGGTGAAGAAGACTGCCACGGCGGACCGCTTCCTGTCGCAGTCCCTTCCCCGGGACTTTGTCGTAGATCCCGGAGACTACGTGTTTCGCGTGGGGAGCAAGGAGGTCCGCCTCTCATGGAAAGGCGGCTCCCTGCAGTCCTTCGCAAACGCGCTGAATGCCAAGGGCGGGGACATCCTCTCCGCGTCGGTCATCAACGACACCCCCACCACGCAGGTGCTGCTCCTGGAGTCCAAGATCACGGGCGCCCAGAACCACCTGACGTTCCAGGGCGCGGCAGCGGACCTGGGCATGAAAACAGGAATCCTGGAAAGGTCGCTCACGGCAAGCCGGCAGGTGCCGCTCACCGACGCAACGGTGAGCACGTGGACCACGCCGCCGGCCCCGGGCTCCATCCAGATCCAGAACGGCACCATCACGCTGAACCCCGGCTCGGAGATCAAGGTTCCCGTGAGCCCCGCGGCCACGCTCAACAAGAACATGGTCCTGGAGCTGTCCGTGAAGGTGGAGCACCTTCCCGAGACGGCGCCCGCCCAGGCGCTTCCCCCGCCGGGGCCCAGCGTTCCTTCCACCGGCGGGATCAACTACCAGGGCATCCAGATCCAGAGTGATCCTTCCCGGACCCCCCTCCCCTCGTGGACGCCCCCCAAGCCGCCGGAAAAGGTGGACGACCTCCAGATGATGTTCATGGAGGCGGACGGGCAGGTCGTTTCCCTTCCGCCGCTTTCCGACTCCACGGACTTCCAGAAGATCCAGATCCCCGTGGGGGAGCAGGCTTCCACGCTGAGCGCCCTGGACTTCCGCAACCGCAACACGTTCCGCCGGCTGTCCGTCAAGGACATCACGCTGTACGACAAGACGCAGCGCGGGGATTACGTGCCCCGGAAGGCGCTGGCGGAAGCGGGGGACGCGGTGATCACCGTGGACGGCGTGGATGTCACGCGCCCTACCAACGACATCACCGACGTGCTGCCCGGGGTGACGCTGAACCTCAAGAACCCCAGCGACACGCCGGTAACCCTGACCGTCAAGCACGACGTGGAAGGGATCAAGAAGCAGATCATGGGGCTGGTCGGCGCCTACAACCGCACCATCACGCAGATCGACGTGCTCAGCCGCAACGACCCCCAGGTCATAGATGACGCATCGTACCTCAGCGATGATGAAAAGAAGAAGGCGCAGAGCGATCTGGGTCTTCTCATGGGGGACTTCTCCCTCATGCAGATGAAGAACTCCATGCAGGAGATCATGATGAATCCCTACCCGACCTCCCTGGGTCGGGACATGCGCCTCCTTGCACAGATCGGGATCTCCACGGACGCCCGTGCACCTGGCGCGCTCTCCCTGGACCGGACCAAGCTGCGCGGGTACCTGGAAATCGACGAGGCAAAGCTCACCACGGCAATTGACCAGCACCCGGAAGCGGTCAAGCAGCTTTTTGGAAACGACACCACGGGGAACCTCGTCATCAACTCCGGGGCGGCCTACGCCCTGGACACGCTGATCCGGCCGTACGTGGACCCCACGGGGATCTACCCGCAGAAGATGACGGACCTCGACGCGCAGATCGCAAGCAACAACCGCTCCATCACCGACTACAAATCGAAGCTTGACGACTACCAGCAGGAATTGAAAAGGAAGTTCGGACAGATGCAAAGCTCGCTGGACGATCTGCAGAAGAGCTCGGAAGCGCTTCAGAACTTCAACAAGCAGAATCAGTAGTGCCGGGACAAGAAGGAGTCCCCCGTGAACCTGAAAATCAACGGTGAAACAGTCAGCTTCTCCCTGGAAAAAGAGAAGACCCTGGCGGAGGTGATGCAGGGCGTCCAGGCATGGCTTGCCAGCGCGGGGTTCGTCATCAACGGCCTGCGGGCGGACGGGGAGGACCTGCTGTCCGTTGCGCCCCAGATCTGGGGGGCAACTCCCGTGGATTCCGTGCAGGAACTGGAGGTCCAGGCGCTCCACACGGCCGACATGAAGGTGGAGCACTGGCAGACTCTTGACGTGTGGCTGGGCATGCTGGAAGAGGAAGTGAAGGCTCCCGGTCCGGTCCTGGAAGAGCTTCTTGCAAACCTCCCGGAAACAGCGGAGGGGATGAAGGCCAATCCTTTTCTTCCTTCCGGCACGGACCACATGGACCGGTTCATGAAGGCGTTCAGCGGTCGGGGAACCGAGGAGATACGCCGGCTCTCCCCGGAGGAGCGACAGGAAACTGCGGTCCTCATCCGGTCCATGCGCGCGGAGCTTTCCCGCCGCATCACTGATGCCGCTCAGCCCCGGGAGGCGCTGGCGCGGTGCATGGCGGAGCTGAGGACGCGCGTGGGGCAGCTTCCCGAGGTTTCCGTTCTTCTCCAGACGGGGAAGGACAAGGCCGCCATGGAGACCGTCATCGGGTTCACGGATACCGTGCAGTCGGCGCTTGCCCTGGTGCCCTTCCTGCCGCCCAATCCCGAGCGGGGGCGCCTGATTTCAGAGCTGACGCCCGTGCTTCGGGACCTGGCCGGCGCGTTCGATGCAAAGGACTCCGTGCTCATCGGCGACCTCCTTGAATACGAGGTGGCCCCGCGCGTGACGGCGCTCCTTCCGCTCCTGGAGGAGGGCTCGTGATAGTCCTCCAGGCCGGCTACCAGTTCCTGGGAGGGCCCGGCGGCTCATCGTCAAGCATCATCATATCCTTCATAGCGGTCATCGTCGGTGTTGCGCTCCTGATCCTGATTGCCGTCCTCATCAACCGCAGGAACAGGCCCCAGACGCCGGCGGACGCGGAGCGGTACTCCAGCGGCGTTTTCCGGCGCATGGCGCGGTCCTACGGCCTTCCGCCGGCGCACACGGAAATGCTGGAGCAGCTGGTGCGCCTCTGCAAGGTAAAGCAGCCGGCGCTCATCTTCACCAGCCCCGGCCTGCTTGATGACACGCTGAAGAAGGGCTTGTACTCCCTCCGCACCGCGCGCGGCATTGCGGAAGAGGAAAGGGAAAAACGCTCCGCCATCATCTTCCAGATCAAGCAGATCCTTGAACGGAATGCGCGCAAGAGCACGTCCGTCAAGTCCACCGTAACGCTGAAGCCGGGGCAGGTGCTGACCATCACGCCCCAGGGCGGGAGCCCGTTTTCCAGCAGGCTTGTCTCCAACATGAAGGACTTCCTCACCGTCTCCACGCCGCAGGCAGCGGCGGGCGCGGACACGCGATGGATGCGGGGGACCGCCCTGACCGTCTACCTCTGGCGGGAGAACGACGCCGGCTACAGCTTCCCGTCGAAGGTCCTGGGTTATGAC
>Ga0335078_10016126_pt1 | contig 11086 bp, 7 predicted proteins | sample Lox_Sample_32_FD_206711 | JGI IMG/M metagenome (GOLD analysis project Ga0335078, IMG submission 206711) | Soil microbial communities from Loxahatchee National Wildlife Refuge, Florida, United States - Lox_Sample_3.2 | ecosystem: Environmental > Terrestrial > Soil > Wetlands | place: USA: Florida...
CCCACCTGATCGCACGCTGCTATGACGCACTGGCGCCCGGCGGCCGCCTGGTGATCCAGGAGTTTATCCTCGAGCCGGACAAGTGCGCGCCCCAATCGGCCGCCCTGTTTTCCCTGAACATGCTGGTGGGCACGCGCGCCGGCGCCAGCTACAGCGAGCCTGAATATACCGAGTGGATGCGCGCCGCCGGTTTCACCGGCATCCGCCGCGTGCGCATGCCCGGCCCCGCGGGGCTGATGACCGGCGCCCGTGCCGCCTGAGCCGGTTCGGACACGCCCCGGGGCGGGGCGGCGCGGCGCTGGTCGATTCGCTACTTGCCGAAAGTAATGTCGGACTCGGCCTCGAACTTGCGGTAGTTCAGGAAATCGATCTCGTTCTTCATGCAGGTGGCGCTGCCGGTCATGCACGCCAGGTTCGCGCTCTTCACCGGCAGCAGGTAGTTCTCCTTGCCGATACGAACGAAATCGTAATCGAGCGTCGATTCGGCTTTGTCGTACGTGAAGCCCGGCGGCAGGGAACTGGTTCGCATCTCGATGCGCAAAACGCGATGGCGCTCCTTGTCGATCCACACGGTGCCGTCGTAGGCGGGCGCTTCCGAACGGCCGTCGGGGTTGACGATCACCCAGTGTGAGTTTTGTTTGCGCACCGTGAAATCGTATCGGAACGCATCCCTCCCCACGATCCGGTCGTCGCCTTTGCGGACAAACGCCGCGTCCGTTTCGGGCGCAAGCAGGGTCCTCAGGGTAGTCACGAACTCGCCGGTGGACCAGGCGCCGGTTTTCTCCACCGGCTTAGGCGACGGCTTCCCGTCGATGCGAATATTGCGGTATTCCTCCTGGTCGTTCACGCAGCTCACGTCGGCGCTCACCGTCCCGTCGGCGTGCCACTGCGCTCCATTGGAAAAACTGTGGTAGCGCGTCGTTAACTGCTGAACGACGAAGTTGGGGACCTCCTCCATGAAAGCTTCGGCGGCCCGCCGCGCGTCGGCAACCACGTTGTCGACCGGGTTCAGGCCGGCTATGGAACCGGTTATGGAACCGGTCGCCGGGTTGGCGGCGCCCGCGTCGCGCTCCAAATCGGGACGGCGCCCGATGCTGCCCGCTTCCGCGCCTGCTCCGGCGGGCGCGCTTCCCCCTGCGCCCGGTTCTGCATTTGCCACGTCGATGCTGCCGGCGGGCTTCATATCCGCCTCAACCGGCGTCTGCGCCCCATCGTGGTCGAACGGGCGGCCCGCCGCCGTGCGCTCCGCCGGCGTGCCGTCTCGTATCAGCACCACGCGCAGGGCCGTCTCCGGGTCGATCTTGGTCGCCTCCACCTGGAGCTGGTCGCCGGGCTTGAGCAGGGAATCCCGCACCGGCTCGCCGGCTTTGTTCTTGAATTCGGTCTTGGCCAGCATGCGGAACCGCAACAGGTGCTTGGGCGTTTCCAGAAAGAGGTCCCGCTCGCGAAGCTCGCGCAGCGTGCCGTCCACTCCGAGCAGGGTCATCTTGGTGGAATCGCCGCTCTGTTTCTCTTCCTTGGAACCGCGCTTGGGAAGCTGAATCGTCGGGACGGCCACGGGCACGCCGCCGGGAAGCCGCATGGTCGGGTCGGTCGGATAAGGGTATTGGCCGGGATATTGTCCTGGATACTGTCCGGGTGGATATTGGCCCGGGGGATATTGGCCGGGATAGGTCTGGCAGAACCCGATGGACGACGCCATCAGGAGGGCGGTCAACACCGGCAAGGCGCGGCGCGGGGTGCTGTCCAGGGACACATCACTCCTCTTTCTGATTCCGAATTGTAGCGCTTACCAGAGGACGCACAGTCGGAAGGGTGGGTTGCGTCCACCAGGAAGAGACTCCGCCGGGTAGTTCCATCCCGGCAGGGCTTGCCCGCGCCGGGCCGCGCGCGCATGTCGGCGCCGGCGGGCGTCGGCAGGCCGAAGCCTGCCCCACCTAGTTGACGGAGGTGTCGCCCTTGGTCAAAGCCTCGATCATGGCTCCGAGCACCTTGCGATTCAGGTCGTCGGGGGCCTGCGGCAAGGCCTTTTTGGCTTGCTCCAGAGCCTGACGGGCATCGCCCATTGCCGCATAGCCCCGGGCCAGCCCAACGTGTACCGGCCAGGCGTCGCCGTTGCGCTCCGCATTGTATTGGAACACCTGCATGGCTTCGGCGACCTTCTTTTCCGCCAGCAGCTGCCGGCCGTACTGGTGAATCCCGATCGGCGTCGCCGTCGGAGAGTGCAAAGCCGCTTGCATCAGCGGCTTGGCCTCCGCCTCGCGGCCCAGCTTGGTCAGAATCTGCGCCTTCAGACTGAGCGTGGTGAAGTTTTCTTCGCCCGCGAACGGCATGGTGATCGCCGCGTTCGCCCATGCCAGCGCCTGCTCCAGGTTCTTGCCCGTCTGCAGGCAGTACTGCGCAGCGGCGACGTACCCTTCATAGTTGAAGCCGGGCACCGAAGTCAGCTCGTCATGCAGGCGGGAGACGTAGATCTTGTCCACGTCGGGAACTTTGATGTTCCACGGCACGGCCAGGTCTTCCCATTGCAGTTCCACCGTGGCTTCCTCGGGGCGGCGCACCGTGAAGTCATACGTCAACCATTCGCGGTAGTCGTTCTTGTGCGGCTTTACCGAAACCCGCAGCGCGTCGCGGCTATCCTCGTAAAAAAAACTGCCCCACGCGTTCGCATCCTTGGAAAAGACCACGGTCCAGGTCTCTTCCCCGGGAATCATGAACAATCCATAGCGCCCCTTCGGCAAAGGCTGTCCCTCAACAGTGACGTCGTCGGAAACGGTAAACACCGTGTTTTCATTGGCGCCGGCCCGCCACGGATCGGGCTTGCCATTGCCGAAACTGGTGGTCGTGAGCCCGTAGGGCACCAGTTTCCCCCAAATCTGGCCGTGCCGGTCCTTGCCATCGGGCCCGTGGACCGCAGGGCTCGAATAGTCGATCGTGACCTGCACCGGGCCGATGTATTGGGTCACCGTGGCTTTCTGGTTGTTTCCACTAGGCGGGAGCGTCAGGCCGGGGTACTGCGCGAAGAGAGCTCCAGCCAGAACCAAAGGAAGCAGGATGCGAGACGGTAGCGACATAGTGTCCATTGGACGCAGGGAACCGCCGGAAGGTAACGGCGATTGGCGCCCTCCGGGCAGGGTGTTAACAATTCCGACGCTTTTGCGCCGGCGCCGGGACGGCCCCCGGCCTCAGGAAAACCCCGCTCTCAGCCCGGCGGCGCCTTCCAGGGGCCCTGATTGGACAGCAGGAGTTTCCCGCCGCTCGAAACCACGACGTGCAGCGCCTCCGCGCCCACCAGTCGCTCGAGGCGCGGCCGCTGCACCTCCCTGGTCACCAGGTAGCACCGTTCGCGACTCTGCCAGAGCGCCTTCCAGGCGGCGTCATCGAGGAAAACGTCCGGCGCTCCGGGTGCATAGGAACCGTACACCAGGTTCTGGCGGCGTCCGTTCAACAGCAGGGCGGACCGGTCGGCGTAAAAGATGACGGAAGAGAACGGGTAGTCGTGGCCCTCCACCACCAGCTTCCCTTGGGGCGCTCGCAATAGCGCCTCCGCCAGGGGGCGCGACGAGAGATAAGGGTCAAATGCCACCATCGCCAGCCGCGCCGCGTGAAAGAACACCACCATCATCAGCGCCGCCGCGGCAAAGCCAGCGGCGTCCCGGCCAAGGCGCTCGAGGCGCGCCAGCCCGAGCGGCAGAAGTGCGCCCAGCAGGAACGCCACGCCCGCCAGCGCCAGAGGCAGCCGCAGATAAGCCATCGAGGAAAGCGTGAGATCTTCCATGTGGCCGAGCGATAACTTGTAAGCTCCCGGATTTTGCGAAAGCGCCACCGAGATATCGCCCGGCGCAGGTGTGTTGCGCACCATCCACGCCAACGCCAGCGCCACCGCGCCGGCCGCTGACGAAAGCGCCCGAAGCGCCCGCGTTCCCCACCTCACCCACACGCCGCCACCGGCCATCGCCGCCCCCAGCAGCAGCGCCAGCGCCGGATAGCAGGGCATCGAGTAATACTCCTGGGTGGTTGAAAAACTGAAAAAGACCAGCACAAAACCGATCCAGCAATATGCCAGCAATCGCGCCCGCGCGGCGCGATCCGCCGGCCGCGCCGGCACAGACCATCGCCCATTGCGGCCCGCCATCTTCGCTACCGCGGGAAGATATACGCTCCAGGGAAACAGCCACAGCAGATGAAACAGCCAGAAATATAGCAGCGGCACGGTATCGTAATCGCGCGGATAGCGCAGGTTCAGGAAGCGCAGCACCTGCTCGTTCATGAAGTAGAACCACAGGAAGCCGTGGTATTGGCCGGGCAGGCTGCGCAGCGTGAAATCGAAGTAGGGTGGATTGCGCAGCGTGGCCAGCACGTGCCACGGCGCGGCGATCAGAAGGGCCACTGCGGCGCCGGAAAACGGGTGCAGCCGGCGCCACACCGCCCGCGAAAACAACTGCCCGGTGAAGCCCAGATAAAGCAGGGACGCCGCCACGGGAAACAACACTCCCACCGTGCTCTTGAGCAGCATCCCTACACCCAGGCTGGCAGCCAGCGCCATTGCCCAGAGCCGCGGGTGCGGCTCCTCATCGTCCAGGGCACGCAGGAACGCCCACATGGCAAGCGCGACCGTGGCCGTCAGCATCACGTCGGGAATCAGAATGCGGGTGAACAGGAAAAGGCCCACCGAAGTGGCCATCACCACACCCGCCAGGGTTCCGGCGCGGCGGCAGAACGCCCATCCGCCGAATGCCGCGGTGAGCCAGCATAGCAGGACCGTAGAGAGCGCCACGGGAATCCGCGCCACCCAATCGTACGCTCCGAACACCCGGAAGCAACCCGCGATCAGCCAGTAAATCAGCGGCGCTTTTTCGAGATACGGAATGCCGTCCAGGCGCGCCGTCACCCAATCTCCCGAGCGCAGCATGTTGCGCGCAATCTGCGCCTGCACCGCGTCCACGTCATCCATCAGCGATGGCGGCGAAATCATCGTGCCGCAGTAGATCGCCGCTGCCGCGAGCACAACGATCAGGTAAAGGCATGCGTGCCCGCCGGGCAAGCGTCCGCCGCTGCTTGAGGATTCCATCGTTTTATCCGGAGAAATCACCGCCGGCACAAAGATGGTAGCGGGTGTTGGTGCCGGAAAACAAAGGGTAAGCGAAAGCGCCACGCCAACGCCTGGCGTACCGCCGGTGGAGACGCCGGAGCCGCGAATGATCGATTCCGCGCGGGCCTACCGTTGCACCACGCCGGCGGTGAGCATCAGCTTTTCATCCTGCTGGCGCCGGTTGGCCGGCTTGCGCCAGTTCACCCGCGGCAGGAAAACCGATTCGTCAATCCGGTCGCGGTAGAGCATGGCGATGTTCACCAGCGAATCGAGCAGCGATTCGGAAAGCAGGTGCGGCTGGAGTCCGAGATCGGCCAGCTTCGAATGGCGCGCATTGTAGTAGTGCTGCTCGGCTTCAACCCGCGGGTCCGGCAGGTGCTGAATCTCCACCTTGAGCGACACTTTCCGCCCCGCGGTTTGCACCATCCGCGCCAGGTCCAACACCGAAAACTGCTCGGTGAACTGGTTGAACACGCGGCACTCGCCTGGGGCGGCCGGGTTGAGGCAAGCCAGCTCGACGCAGCGCACGGTGTCGCGAATATCCAGGTAGCCGCGCGTTTGCCCTCCCTTGCCGTACACCGTCAGCGGGTAGCCGACCGCTGCCTGCACGCAAAAACGGTTCAGCACCGTGCCGAAGACTTCGTCGTAATCGAACCGGTTGATCAGCGCCTCATCGAGCGCAGTCTCATCGGTCACGGTTCCGTAGACCACGCCCTGGTTGAGATCGGTGGCGCGCAATCCCCAGATGCGGCAGGCAAACAGCATGTTGTGGCTGTCGTGCACCTTCGACAGGTGGTAGAACGAGCCCGCCTGCTTGGGATACGGCAGCACGTCTTTGCGCCCGTTGTGCTCGATGGTGAGGTAGCCTTCTTCGATATCGATGTTGGGCGTGCCGTATTCGCCCATCGTGCCGAGCTTCACCAGATGGCATTCCGGCTGGAATTCCTTGATCGCGAACAGCACGTTCAGGGTCCCCAGCACATTGTTGGCCTGGGTGAACACCGCGTGTTCGCGGTCGATCATCGAATACGGGGCGGAGCGCTGCTCGGCGAAGTGCACCAGCGCTTCCGGCTGAAACTCGCGGAACACGGAGGAAAGAAACCCGTAGTCAGTGACGTCGCCCTCGAAAACCTCGAGGCGATTGCCGCTGAGGCGCTCCCAGACTCCGGCTCGTTCGGCCAGGCTGCGGATCGGAGTAAGCGTCGCCACGTCCAGGTCTTTGTCCCACTCGCGGCGAATAAAACTGTCCACGATCGCCACCGAATGTCCCTTACGGGACAGGTGCAGCGCAGTCGCCCAGCCGCAATAGCCGTCACCACCCAAAATCGCGATCTTCATTCTTTATCTCGTCCCTTCCATTTTAGGCACAGTCTTTACATGGAGATGCGTGCGAGTGGAAAGAGGTTGCTCGGCATTTCCCTCACGCCCGGCTTCTTCGTGCGCCCGGCGTGGCGTTGCACATTCTGGCGCAGCGGACAAATCGGGCCGCCAAAGGTCATCGTATCAAGTTGTGACCGTCCTGCGAGCTAGCCCTTATGAGCCAGTGGAGCGCGTTTTGCCTTCAGAACCAGCGGCTCATGATCACCTTCTGCTCGGTGTAAAACGCCACTGCATCCCTGCCGTGAACGTGCAAATCTCCGAAGAAGCTGCTCTTCCAGCCGGCGAAGGGGAAAAAAGCCATGGGGGCAGCCACCCCGACATTGATCCCGACCATGCCCACTTCGACCCGCGATGAGTATTCTCGGGCGGCCTTTCCGCTCGCGGTGAAAATGGATGTGGCATTGCCGAACGGCGAGCGGTTCACCAGAGCAACGGCCTCGTCCAGGCTCCCCACGCGAATGACGGAAAGAACGGGCCCGAAGATCTCTTCGCGGGCGACCGTCATTTCGGGAGTGACATGATCGAAGATGGTGGGGCCGAGGAAAAATCCTCCGGACGCAGTTTCGCACTCACGCCCATCGCAGAGCGGTGTCGCTCCCTCAGCCACGCCTTTTTCGATATAGCCGGCAACGCGCTTGCGGTGATCCTCGGTGACTAGGGGCCCCATCTCGACCGCGGATTGCGATCCATCGCCCACCACGAGCGCGCGGGTGCGGCGGGCCAGCAAGGCGAGCAGCGGCTCAGCCGAATCTCCCACCGCCACGAGCACGCTGCCCGCCAGACAGCGCTCGCCCGCCGCGCCGAATGCCGACCCGATGATCGCTTCGACGGTCTTTGGTAGATCCGCATCCGGCATCACCACCAGGTGATTCTTCGCGCCCCCCAGCGCCTGCACGCGCTTGCCCTGCGCCGCCGCGGCGGCGTAAATGTGTTGCGCCACCGGCGTTGAGCCCACGAAAGAAACCGCGCGCACCAGCGGATGATGGAGCAGGGCATCCACCGTGTCTTTCCCGCCGTGAACCAGGTTGAGGACGCCCGGAGGCAGACCGGCATCGTGCAGCAGTTCGACGGCGCGGGTGGGCGTGAGCGGCACCTTTTCCGATGGCTTGAGCACAAACGTGTTCCCGCACGCAATCGCGAACGGGTACATCCACATCGGCACCATCGCCGGAAAATTGAACGGCGTGATGCCCGCGCAGACGCCGATCGGCTGGCGGATGGTCTTGCAATCGAGTCCGCCGGCGACGTCGTTCAGTGAATCGCCCATCATGAGGCTCGGCATGCCGCAAGCCACTTCCACCATCTGAATCGCCCGCCGCACCTCGGCTTCGGCATCCTCCGCCGTCTTGCCGTTTTCGCGGGTCAGGGTGGCGGCCACGTCGGCGGCGTGCTTTTCGAGCAGCGCTTTGAAACGATAGAGCGGCTGAACGCGATCCACCACGGGAACCGCGCGCCATGCGAGAAACGCTTCCTGGGCGCTGCGCACGGCGCGGTCGATATCCTCCCCGCCCGCGTAGGCCACCTGGGCAATCACCGCGCCCGTGGCCGGGTTCGTCACCGGGTGGGCAATGCGGCCCGGCGGCGCTTCCCACGCGCCGTTCACATAGAAACCAGCCGTTTTCACGGCGGATTCGCTGGCAATCATCCCTCTCCCTCCCATTCCGGCAGCTCCATCGGCCCCGGCATGCGTTGCATCAGAAACACGTATAGGGCCGCGGCGACGCCGAAGCCCGCAAACCATGCGTAATCGTAAAGGAACCGCAGCGGCGCAACCACCAACCCGAGAAGCGCCACCGAGATGCCCGCCCCCAGAGCGGCCACCGCGCGCCAGTTCACCCCGCCATCGTATTCGTAAGCTCCGCCGCGGCGGTAGAGATCGTCCACTTTCAGGCGCGCGCGCCGCACCACGAAGTAATCGGCAATCATCACCCCGGCGATCGGCCCCAGCAACCCGGAATACCCTACCAGCCAGCCGAAAATGTAGGCGCTGAAATCGCCCAGCAGCTTCCAGGGCATCATCAGCACGCCCACAACTCCGGTGATCATGCCGCCGGTGCGGAACGAGATGCGCCGCGGATTGAGGTTGGAAAAATCATTCGAGGGTGAAACCACGTTGGCGGCCACGTTGGTGTTGAGCGTGGCGACCAGCAGCGCCACCAGCGCCACCAACGCCACCATCGGCTGATGGAAGCGGCCGAGCAGTTCCACCGGGTCCCAGATGGCCGCGCCGAACAGCACCACCGAAGCCGAAGTCACTGCCACCCCGATGAACGAATAAAGCGTCATCGCCGCGGGCAGTCCCAGCGCCTGGCCCAGCATCTGCGCGCGCTGCGATTTCGCGTAGCGCGTGAAGTCCGGGATATTCAGCGCCACGGTGGCCCAAAAGCCCACCATCCCGGTGAGCGATGGGATGAAGAAGCGCGCGAATTCGCCCGCCGAGCGAAACCTGCCCGGCGCGCTCAGCACCGGCCCGAAACCGCCTGCCTGGCCGGTGATCCACCACAACAGCAGCAGACCGATGCCCAGCATGAACGGCGCGCCGATGCCTTCCAGAAACCTGATGGTGTCGATGCCGCGCCAGATCACCACCATGTTCAGTAACCAGAAAGCCAGGAAGCATACCCAGACGCCGCCGCCAAAGCCGCCGGCCGCCGGCCAGACGATCTTCAACATCGAATCGATTGCCTGCCCGCCAATCCAGGTTTGGATGCCGAACCAGCCGCAGGCTACCAGCGCGCGCAGCAGCGCCGGAATGTTGGCTCCGCGCACGCCGAACGAAGCACGCACGAACACCGGGAACGGAATGCCGTAGCGGGCGCCCGCGTGCGCGTTGAGCAGCATGGGCACCAGTACAATCAGGTTGCCCAGCAGAATCGTCCCCACCGCCTGCCACCAGCTCATCCCTCCGGCAATCAATCCCGACGCCAGCATGTAAGTGGGAATGCAGACCGACATGGCCACCCAGAGCGACGCGTAGTTGTATACGCCCCAGGTGCGCCGCTCGGGTGGAATGGGCGCGAGGTCGGGGTTGTAAAGCGATGGGTCCTGGCCGTTCATGGATTTGCCGGCGGAGCCGGATCGGCCGGCGCGCAGGCCGGCAACAGCCGGCGGCCCGCCCGGCAAATGGCGCGTCTCATTGCCACGCTCCGCCATGCGCCGTCCGTTTCAGATACCGGCCGCGGCCGGCGGACCCGAGGAAGCGCCCGCCATCGACAATCACCTCGCCGCGCGACAGCACCGTGCGCGCATTGCCGCGCACCTGGAACCCTTCGAACATCGAATAATCCACCCGCATGTGATGCGTGCTGGCGCTGATGGTATACAACGCGCCCGGGTCCCAGATCACCAGGTCCGCATCGCTTCCCGCAGCGATTTCGCCCTTGCGCGGGTACATGCCGAAGATGCGCGCGGGCGCAGTCGAGGTGATTTCCACGAAGCGGTTGAGGGAAATTTTGCCCGCATTCACCCCGTGGTGATAGATCAACTGCATGCGATTCTCGATGCCGGGGCCCCCATTGGGAATTTTGGTGAAATCGTCCTTGCCCAATATCTTCTGATCCTCGAAACAGAACGGGCAGTGATCCGTGGACACCACTTGCAGGTGATCGTCCTTCAGCCCGTCCCAGAGCTTGGGCTGGTGCTCTTTGGGCCGCAGCGGAGGCGTGAACACGTATTTCGCGCCCTCAAACCCCGGCCGCGCCAGTTCGTCGATCGAAAGCAGGAGATATTGCGGGCAGGTTTCCGCGAAGGCCGGCACGCCGCGGTCGCGCGCCTCGCGCACCTGGTTCAGCGCGTCTTCGGAAGACAGATGAACAATGTAGACGGGTGCGCCGGCGATTTCGGCCAGCGCGATGGCGCGATGCACCGCCTCGGCCTCGGCGCGCGGCGGGCGGGTGAGCGCATGGTAAACCGGCGCCGTCTTGCCTTCCGCCAGGGCGCGCGCCACGATGATGTCGATCACGCTGCCATTCTCGGCATGCATGCAGATCAGCGCGCCGTTCCTGGCGGTCTGGGAAAGCGCTTTGAAGATGGTGCCGTCATCCACCATCAGCACGTTGGGGTAGGCCATGAACAACTTGAAGCTGGCCACGCCTTCGCGCACCATCTCGTCCATATCTTCCAGGCCGGCGCCGGCGAGATCGGTGACGATCATGTGCAGGCCGTAGTCGATCGCGGCCCGGCCTTCCGCTTTCCTCAGCCAGGTGTCGAGCGCGTCGCGCATGCGCGTGCCGCGCGCCTGGATGGCAAAATCCACAATCGTGGTGGTGCCGCCGAACGCGGCGGCGCGCGTTCCGGTTTCGAAATCGTCGCTCGAAACCGTGCCGCCGAACGGCATATCGAGGTGAGTGTGCGCATCGATACCGCCGGGGATGACATAAGCGCCGTTTGCATCGATTACTTCTTCCCCGGGCCGCGCGGGAAGACCGGGGCCGACGGCGGCGATCCGCTCGCCATCGATCCGGACGTCCGCCCGCCGGGTCTCGCGAACGGTTACTACCGTGCCGTTCTGAATCAGCAAGCCCATGGATGCTCCGTCACACCGTGAGACGCCAATCACCGCTCCCCGCGGCCGGCTAAGGCGCCGCTCACAGCCGCGGCCGCCGAAAGCGGCAG
>Ga0335078_10016128_pt1 | contig 11083 bp, 12 predicted proteins | sample Lox_Sample_32_FD_206711 | JGI IMG/M metagenome (GOLD analysis project Ga0335078, IMG submission 206711) | Soil microbial communities from Loxahatchee National Wildlife Refuge, Florida, United States - Lox_Sample_3.2 | ecosystem: Environmental > Terrestrial > Soil > Wetlands | place: USA...
CCGTCGTCATGGCCCACGGCGACCTCAAACCGCGCGGCACCCCCGAGCGCCTCTTCACCCCGATCTCCGTGGCCCTCGCCTGACTTCGCCCCGGTCCCCGTGGCCCTCGCCTGAGTGCACCCCGGTCCCCGTGGCCCTCGCCTAACTCATCGGCCCCACGAGTCTCGCACCCCCGCGGCCAGGGCCATGATCACGAAGGGTTATTAGCGTAATAACGCCTAAAACCATTCATAACACCACAAACCTTCACGATCATGGCGCCGTCGAGCGAAATACGGTGATCTCACGCAGCTCACCACCCGCACCGGACACGGCACTCACTCCATTAACGGATCGGCCAGTCCGACGGCCGCGCTAGCGACGCTTGCGGGTCAATTGCCGGCCCGACGGCCGTGCTGGTAACGCTTGCGGGTCAATTGTCCGCACGAGGGCCGTACTCGGTGACGCTCGCGGGTCAATGGCCGGTGCGGCGGGGCGCCCCTGACGGCTTACCGCCGGCTATGAGACGCTGACCTGGGTGGACGGGTAGCCGGTCGCGCCGTTGGGCGCCACCTCCGCGACCGCCGAGGTCTGGGTGTAGCCGGTCTTGTCGGTCGCCCGTGCCTCGATCAGGTGCGTGCCGGAGGTCGCGTCCCACTGCCAGGTCCACTGCCGCCAGGTGTCGATGTCCGGGACGGCCGCCAGGGTGGCCTGGTGCCACGGACCGCCGTCGACGCGCACCTCGACGGCCTCGATGCCCTTGTGCTGCGCCCACGCCACCCCGGCGACGGCCACCGGTCCCGCCTTCACCGTCGACCCGCCGGCCGGCACGTCGATCCGCGACTCGGTCTTGATCGGGCCAAGCTGCGACCAGCCGCGCGGCACCCAGTACGCCTGCGCCGCCGCGAACGTGGTGACCTCGATGTCGACCACCCACTTGCACGCCGACACGTACCCGTACAGGCCAGGCACGACGAGGCGGGCGGGAAACCCGTGCTCGGTCGGCAGCGCGGCGCCGTTCATGGCGACCGCGATGAGCGAGTCGCGGTGACCGTCGAGCACCACCGCAAGCGGCGTGCCCGAGGTGAACCCGTCGACCGAGGTGCACAGCAGCTGGTCCGCGCCGCGCAGCGGCCCCGCCGCGCGGATCAGCGAGCCGTAGGACGCGCCGAGCCACTTCGCGTTGCCGATGTACGGGCCGCCGACCGGATTGGACACGCAGCACAGCGTGACGTAGTCCTCGATAAGCGGCCGGCGCAGCAGTTCGTCGAAGGTGATCACGACCTCGCGGCTGACCATGCCGTGGATGCGCAGCTGCCAGTTAGACGGATCCACCTGCGGGACGAGGAGGGCGGTGTCCACCCGGTAGAACTGGCTGTTGGGCGTGATGAACGAGGAGAGCCCGGGCACGGGCAGGTTCACGCCGGCGGGCAGCGGCGGCGCCGGGACGGAAGCTTTGGGGAAGCGGAGCGCCGCCTGGGCCGCCGACACGTTCTTGCGCGTCGCCAGGGACCGTCCGCCGATCTCGCCGACCGCGGCCGCCGCGACGCCTACCCCGGCCGCGACGAGGAACTGCCGCCGCGCGGTGGGCCCCGCCCGGCCGGCCGGCGTCCACGCACGGAACGGCTCGTTCCCACCGGCGCGGTGCGCCCCGCCCGTGGACCCGCCGCCCGTGGACCCGCCGCCCGTGGACCCGCCGCCCGTGGACCCGCCGCCCGTGGACCCGTCGGCCCGCCCGGCCCCGGATCCGCCGGCGCCGACCGGAGCGCTGCCGCCGGCCGCCACCCAGCCAATGTCATCGTCGCGACCAGGCCCGCCCGCACCGCGAGGCCCGGTCCTCCCAGGCCCGCTCGCCTCGGGCCCGCTCGCCCCGGTCCCGTCGTCGCCCCCGGCGCCGCGGTCCCCGGCCCCGAACGCGATCGGCGGGAGCCGGTCCGCGGCGGAGCCAGCGGCAGCGGCCCGGCGGGCCGCGCCCGCCGACACCGCCCGGCGTGCCGTCACCACCAGCCACCACAGCATGAGCGCACCCGCCGCGGCGCCGAACAGGGTCGGCACCGCGTAGGACGCCGTCGCGTCATGCCTGGTCAGCGCTGCGGCGAGGCCGATCCCCGCGAAGATCGCCAGGCCGAGGAACCCCAGGGCCAGCCGGCGCATCGCGAGCACGCCCACCACCATGGAGTACAGGAAGACCACCACGAGCACCCCGGCGAGCAGCACCGTCTTGTCCGACGTGCCGAACGTCGAGGTCGCCCAGTCCTTGACGGCGAGCGGCGTGTGGTCGATCGCCGCCTCACCGACGGCGACCACGGGCGATGCGGCGGGCACGGTGAACCCCGCGAACAGCTGCCCGACGCCCATCGCCGCAGCGGCGGCGACCAGCCCGCACGCCGCGCCCCACCACCGGCTGAAGCCAATCCTAGAAGTCATGCCCGTATGGTCCGTCGCCATCCTGTGAGCGTTACGCCAGGCCGTTACGCGAAGCCGTCTCATGTGAGGCCGCGGTCGCGGCCTCACCTGATTACACGGCCACGCTACTCGCCGGGTTCGCCCAGCATCCGTTCGGTATGGTTGCGATCTGCTTACGAACGCAGCAACCAGGGCATATGCCGAAATGTCAGGACAAAGTCGAGCCGCCTCACGCGTCCTCGTCGAACACCCAGCGGGTCGGCGACCCGGTGAAGTCGCTGTGCAGCATGGAGAACACGCGCTGCGGCCGGACGCCGATCGTCGCGTTCTTCGCCGGGTCGAGGAACTCCAGGTCAACGCCGCTGTGGTACTTGGCGTTCATCAGGTCGACCACCCGCCGCAGCACCGTGGGGTCGGTCGCGAAGCGCGCCGTGCCCTCGATGATCACCGGGTCCGATGCGTCCTCCGTGGTCACACAGCAGCGGGGGTCGGCGCGCAGGTTCTTCACCTTCCGCGACCCCGTCGCCGAGGTGAACCACAGCGTGCTGTCGTCCCACATGCCCCAGACGGGCATGGCGTGCGGGCGGCCGTCAGGCCAGGTGCTGACGACCCAGTAGTTCCGTGCGGCGGTGAGCCGTTCCGCCGCCCATGACCAGTGCAGCAGCCCGCTCCCGTGCTCCGGGCCAGCGATACCGTATCCGGGCATATAGGGCCGGCTTACCCGAGGGATCCCCATGCCGATGTGTCTACCATGCGACAACGACCGCGCGGGCGACTAACGTTGCCCTTCGTGTCGGTAGACCGCTTTTTCGCAGGTCAGATGCGAAAACCGTACCGATAGCGACCGCCCACGCGTGCTTGCGCTCATGCCGCGGGTCGGGCGCGCTGTCGCTGCTGTGGATGCCCTGCTCGTCGTCTGCGTCGTCGTCCAGTTCGATCGGGTCCGGGCCGCCTGGAAAGGAGTCCGGGTGGCGCTCGTTCGCGTACGCCTCGGTCAGAGCTGCCGACTCCCTGATCTCGTCCGCAAAGGGATGCCCGGCGCGCTGGGTATCAACTCGCTTCCGGGCACGCCGGGCGCTGTTCTTGCACTGTCGGGAGCAGTAGATAGCCCCTCCACGCTTGGACTTCATCGGCGCGTCGCACCACTCGCACAGGCGGTCAGAGGGACGCTCAAGGTACTCGTTCGTTCCGTTGACTGCATCCCCTTGCGTGTTTCACGGTCGGCACCCCAGAGATGGCACTCGACCATCCGGAAGGACAGTGAGAGCCGCGAGGCGATCTGCCGGTTTGTGAGGCCGGTGGCGACCATGCAGGCAACCTCGCTCTCTCGCCCTAAGAGCCATCCCCGGCCGGGTCGCCGGTCGTGACCCTGGTGTGTGAACCGTCCGCGTGCTCGGTGGCGATCCGTGCCCCGTCGCTGTCCGGGGTGACGTCAACCGCGCTGCCGGGGAATCGGCCGGACAGACGCCTGCGCAGCACAGACGCCCGGCGGGCGTTCACGACGCCTGCCACGCGCTACGGGCGCGGCGGATGAACTCGGCGTCTAGGTCGGCGTAGGCCTCGGTGAGCTTGTCCCGGTCTGCGGAGTGCTCGGGGGCGTGCTCAAGTTCCTCGCGCACGCGCCTGCGCTCGGCCAGGAACTCGGGGTCGTCCAGCTTCGTGAAGTCCGTGGTGGTCATGTCCTGCCCCGGTCGCTTGCGGCTCTGGGCGTCCCGCCGCCGCTTCCTGGTTGCATCCGGTGGTGCAGTGGCGGGACGTACTACGAGGCTGCCCGACTCGCGCTCACCGGCGGAAGTGACTTGCACGGGCTTGCACGGAGATTCAGCCGAGAGCGTCGATCGCCTTCGTGACAAGTGCGCGGGCCTGCGCTCCCTTGACTGCCAGGTCGGTGAGGTCGTTGAACGCCTTCCCGTACATGTCGATCTCACGGGGCTGGGTGAGCGTCAGCCAGCCAGAGATCAGCTCAACGTTGACTTGCGCCTGATCGAAGATCCAGAAGTCCTCCGCAGGCCACATGACGTCCCGCTCCAGGCCCATCGGGATGATGCTCAGCGACACGGACGGCAGGGACGCCACGCTGATCAGGTGCCCGAGTTGCCCGGCCATGACGTCGGCCCCGCCGATGACAGTACGCAGCACGGGCTCCTCGATCACGATAGCGAACCTGTGGTCTCCCTCGCGCAGCAACCGAAGCCGGTCGGCGCGGAGGGCGGCGGCCTCCTCGGTGTCGTCGGGGAGATTCCTGCGTGCGGCGATAGCCCGCAGGACGGCAGTCGTGTACGCGGCGGTCTGTATCGCCCCGGGGATCAGCCATGACGAGTAGGCCCGGAACACCTTCGTCCGCTCCCAGAGCGGCAGGACGGCTTTCTGGGCGTGCTTGAGCCCCGCCTGTTCCATCCGTCGCCACTCGACGAACATGTCCTCGACGGAGCGGAGCGACGCGAGCAGGTCATCGATTTCGCTGGTAGCCCGGCAGCGGTCGCACCAGAGGCGGACGTCGTCGGCGGATGGTGCCGTCCGTGCGTGCTCGATCCGGGAAACTTTCGACTCGTGCCAGCCGCACAGCAGGGCAAGCGCCCTGCCGGTGAGATCTGCGTCTTTGCGAATCTCACCGAGGCGTGCTCCGAGGGCTTGCCTGGCTTGCCAGGCGCTGGACGACGACGGCGGTAGTGGCATGGGTGACCGGTGGCTGATTCTCGGCGGTGGTGGCTAGGCAGGCGAGTAGTCGGCGTGCGGTATTGCCCGCTCCCACGCCGTATCGAAAGATGCCGCGCACGACTTGGCCAGGGGCAGGTCATCGTCCTGTTCCTCGCCCACCCATGAGCCGTCACCGGCAAAGTGGTTCCACAGCACGACCTGGCCGTCGAACACCCAGAAGTCGCTGACCGGCACGAGAAGCCCGGCCGCCTTGTGTCTGGGCAGCCAGCGGACTTGCTCCCCGGCCGCGACGTTGTGGGCTGCCGTGACGTCGTACTCGAACCTGATGTAATCGCTGACCGGCTCACTGACGATGCGGACGCGGCGGATGCCGACGCCACGGGCCACGGTAGCGCGCACCAGGTCAGACCAGCTTGACCATCGCTCTGCCGGGTCGAACCGCTTCCCAGCCTGCCAGTCGAGCCAGTCGGGATCGGCGGGCGTGTAGGAGTCCCGCAGCTCCATATGCCACGCGGTGCTGCTAGCGGCCCGGAACAGGCCGTACGCCAGTGGCTCCGCCACCACATGCCTCCATCAGGAACGCCGCCATCCGCGCCGGGACGCGGACCACCGTCTCGTGGTCCGGCACCGGCTTTGCCGCCGTGATCTCGGACATCGTACGGTCGTCCGCGATCTTCCACCCCTGGATGACGATGCTTCCGTCCTCCTCGTCAACCCATACGGTGGGGGACCCGTTGTTGGGCGAGTCGGGGTCCTTGCCGACGAACTTTAGAGCCATGACGACCTCCCTGAGCGCTCATTTCCCGCCGGCCCTTGATACGGAAACGGACGTCGGCGCACGCCTCCTTGCCGAGGAGGCTCCTGGCGAGGTCGAGCGTCGCCGAGATCGTGGCGTCGCGCAGGCCGCTCTTCTTGAGCGCCCTGAGCATCTTGCGTACGTCATCCGGGGTGACGTACTCGCGGGCCATCCCGCCGAGGTGGCCGATGATCCTGTCCGCCGTCCGACGGTACGTCTCCCGGCTGGTCTCCTCAAGGATCTGGCTTTCCAGCCACTTCGGGGCGTACCCCGCGACGGGACCCCTGCCGCGCTTCTGCGAGGGGTGCTCGGCGGCCCTGCGCGGCTTCGCCAGCGCCTCAGACAGGAGCGCGTGATCCAGGGCGGATTTCTCTCCCTGGGGAAGCCCCCAGCGTCCTCTGCCTGCCGTCTTCCCGCCGGGAGCCCGTCCAGGTGTTACCCCGCTGCCGTGCAGATGCCATCAGTGGTCACCTGCCGGGCCGACCTCGTACCGGACGAAGCCCGGCGCGGCCATAGCGGCGTCAATCGCCTTGCTGAGTTCTTTGAACGTGTCGCACGTGCCGATGTCGGAGTATCTCGACGTGTAGGTCACGGTGAGCCGGTACATCTGGTGCCTTCCCTGCACCTCTAAGTCCGGTCAGTCTGTCAAGCGAGCCTCCCTTGTCAACGTCCCGTTTGGTGCAGGAAGGGACGTTATCGGGGGTACCAACTCCCAAGTCAGCCAGTTGGAAACGGCCTGGCCCTGTCAACAAGGACTAGAGTTGCCCTTCGTGAAGGCATCTCCCGAGGCGCAGCAGCTGCTGCTCGAACTGGCCGACCGCGACACCGAGCTTGGCAGGCTCGACCACCGGCGGCGGACCCTGCCAGAAAACGCCGAGCTCGACCAGCTGGCCGAGCGCGCCGCGAAGGTCAGGGATGCGATGACGATCGCGGACACCAACCTCGCCGACCTGGACCGCGACCTGACCCGCGCGGAAAAGGACGTGGAACAGGTCACCGTCCGCATCGACAAGGACAATCAGCGGCTGAACGCCGGCCAGGTGTCGAACGCGCGGGAGCTCGAGTCGCTGCAGTCCGAGGTCACCTCGCTGCGCAAGCGGCAGGGCGACCTGGAGGAGGTCGTGCTCGAGCTGATGGAGCGCCGCGAGGCGGCCCAGGCGCTGCGCGACGGCGCGGGCGCCGAGGCGGAGACCGTCGGCGCCGAGGTGGCCGCGGCCACCTCGCGCCGCGACGCGGCCCTGGCCGAGATCGACGAGCAGGCGGCCAAGGCGACCGCGGGGCGCGCGGCGATCGTCGCGGACGTCCCGGCCGACCTGCTCGCCCTGTACGACAAGATCCGCGCCTCCTCCGGTGGCCGGGCCGCGGCGGAGCTGCGCCGCGGCCAGTGCGGCGGCTGCCGGGAGATGCTGTCGACGGCGGAGCTGAACGAGATCCGCGACGCCGCGCCCGACGAGGTCGTCCGCCACGAGGAGTGCCGCAGGATCCTGGTGCGGACCGCCGACTCCGGCCTCTAGGTAGATCTTCGGGATTGTCCCGAACGGGAGCGTGCCTTCGCCATCCCCCCGCGCCCCGGCAAGGACCCCGGGCGGACGCGGCGGCTGCCTCCCCAGGGCAGGCCCCGCGCCACTCACGGCGGCGTCGGCGGGCGCTGCGTCGACAGATAACGATATAGCTAACGATTGCCGTGGCCGGCCCGGCCCGCCGCCGCGCCCGCCGGGGTAACGCCGCAGGTTGCGGAACGGACGCGGTTTCCCTCGTAACGCCGACGCCGATGCCGGAATTCGCCACTGCGTCCAATAGACTTCCCGGTCGTGGACAACAGCGGTCAGATCAGCGCACCGGGCAGCCTGGAGGCGGGCGCCGTCATCGCCACCGACAAGCCCCGGGTGCCCGACCAGGATCTGGGCCAGCTCGCCGCCCAGTACGGGCTGCGGCTCTCCGGCGCGCGGCCGTCGCTGGGCAAGTACATCAGGACGCTCTGGCAGCGCAGGCATTTCATCACCGGCTACGCCACCGCGCGCAACATCTCGATGTACACCGAGGCCAAGCTCGGCCAGCTGTGGCAGGTGCTGACCCCGCTGCTGAACGCCGGCGTCTACTACCTGATCTTCGGCGAGCTGTTCCAGACCTCCAGGGCGGTGAATCACTTCCCTGCGTTCCTGCTGCTTGGCGTCTTCGTCTTCGCGTTCACCGAGCGGTCGATCGTGACCGGCTCGAACGTAATGCGCGCCAACCTGCAGCTGATCCGCGCGCTGTACTTCCCGCGCGCGTCGCTGCCGCTCGCCTACGTGATGGTCGAGCTGCAGCAGATGCTGATCGGCATGATCGTGGTCGTGATCGCCATGCTGGCGAGCGGGCAGTGGCCCACCTGGTACTGGCTGCTGCTGATCCCCATCGGGGTGCTGCAGACCATGTTCAACACGGGGGCGGCGCTGATCGTCGCCCGGCTCGGCGGCGCTATGGCGGACGTGTCCGAGTTGATCCCGTTCTTCCTGCGGATCTCCCGGTACTTCTGCGGCGTGATGTACCTGGTCTACGCGGTGACCTACCGCTACCCGAACTGGGTGCAGTGGGTCCTGTCGCTCAACCCGATAGCGGTCTACATCTCGCTGTTCCGTGTCGCGTTCATGACCAGCTACCGGCAGGACTCGCCGGGCAACGCCCCCTATAACGCGCAGCTGTGCAGCACGTTCCTGGAGAACCAGGGGCACTTCATCCCCGGCACGAGGACACCGAACTACGCCTGGCTGGCGTCCTGCCACCCGATCGTCACCAACAACGACCTGTGGATCGCCGCGATCGGCTGGGCCGTGATCTTCTTCGCGGGCGGCATCGTCTTCTTCTGGCAAGCCGAGAACAAGTACGGCCGCGGCTAATCCCCGCCCGCCGACCCGCCGACCGTCCCCCCCTTCCCGCGCACCGAGCCCACGCCTCGCCCAAGCCATCCATCGCTCGCCCGGGCCATCCGGCGCTCAACCCGGGCCATCCGGCGCTCAACCCGGGCCATCCGGCGCTCGACCCGGGCCATCCGGCGCTCGCCCGGGCCATCCGGCGCTCCCCACGCGATCCAGCGTCGGCCGGCGCCACAGCCGGGCAGCCGTCGCCGGCCCGAACTGTTCATCGCACTCTCGCCACTCACCTCAGCCAGGCTGCGAGCGGTACCACCCTTCCCCGGTTTTCACTGGTCATCGGGTCTTAGTAGGGGGACCACCGCGCAACAGCCACAGCCGGTCCGGCTACCGGGGCGACGGTTCTGGCTGTGGCTGTTAGTAGGGGGTCCCCCGTGACTCCCCGATGACTGAGAGAAAATCGGGAAGTGTGGTGCGGGCAGGTTGCTGGCTGAGGTGATCGGCTGAGGCTGGTGCCGGGTGCGGCGACGCGGTGGTGGCCCGGCCGTGGTGCCGCCGGGATTCGTGTGACGAGAGAGACGCTTCACCAAGTCTTTCGGCAGGCCAAGGCCATGATCCTGAAAAGTTATACGTGTGATCACACCTAAAAGCCTCCCCAACAACACAATCTTTCATGATCATGCTGCCACCGGGACCGAATCACGCTGCCGTGGGCCGATGTTCGGGAATCACCTGGATCAAGGCCCTCGTCGGCCTCAGTGTCCTCTTAGTCCCCGCCGCTGTCACCGCCGCTGCCCCGATGGGGCCGGGCGCAGCGCGATCGGCGAGCCGGAAGCGCCGGCAACGCACCAAGGCAATGATAACAGCAAGAAGCGGCTCCGCCCGGCTCCGCCCCGGCCCGCTCCGGCCTGCTCCGCTCCGCTCCGGCCTGCTCCGCTCCGCTCCGGCCTGCTCCGCTCCGCTCCGGCCTGCTCCGGCCTGCTCCGCTCCGTATTGAAGCGATAACAGCAAGAAGTGTTGGTGGTCGGGCGGGCGCCGGGGGAGTGCCCGTTGGCTGGCGGGCCACGCGCCGGGGTTAGGTGACGGGGAGGTGGGGGGCTGCCTCGCGCGCATTGCGGTAGTCGCCGGAGGTCAGGCAGGCGAGGGTGGCCAGGGCCCAGACGCTGGCGCGGTCGGCGTGCGGCGGGCGGAGCAGGGCCTCGGCGGCGGGGCGGCTGACCACGTCGAACAGGCCGCCGGCCGCGCCCTGGTCAAGGATGTAGCCGCGCAGGAACGACGCGACCGACTCGCCGTACTGGCGACGCCAGTCGAAGGGTGCCTCGGCGCCCGCGGGCGGCTTGCCCGCCAGGGGGACGTACGCAAGGGCGGGGGAAAGCTCGGCGAGGACGGCGGCCGACAGGGTGCCGCGTACCCGGTCGGCGAGCGGGACGGCCCTTGCGGCGAGCACCACGCGGTCGTCGAACAGCGGCTGGACCAGTCGCTCGCGCAGCAGGTAGGCCTGCCGCGCGGCCGCCGACCAGCGTCCGGCCCGGTTGACCAGGTAAAAGTCATCGAGGGCGGTCAGCGGGTGGCGGGCGAGCCGCGGTGCCCACGGGGCGAGCGAGGCGGCGTAGGATGCGGCAGGTCCCCGGCGGATCAGGCCGATGTGCTTCGTGGTGAGCCGGCGCAGCAGCTCGGCGGAGCGCGCGGCGCGGCGGGCAGGGGAAAGGGCCCCGTATAGCGACAGGGCACCGCGCAGCGACAGGGGACCGTGCGGCCCGCCGGAAGCACCGGGGCGGCCCGCCGTCTCCGCGTAGCCGCCGCGCAGCAGCTCGCCGCCGTGGCCGCCCGCGGTGATCGCTGGCGACGTGGCGGGGCCAGTGCTAGCCGATACAGGGCGGCCGACGTTCTCGAACGCGGACAGCATCCCGTCGGCGACGAGCACGGTGGCCCGGATCCTGCCGAGCACGTCGACCTTCTGGCCCGGCGCGGTCGGGGTGCGCACCACGTGCTCGATGCCGAGCCTGCGGGCAATCTCGGCCGCCACCACGACGTCCGGGTGGCCGGCGAACCCGTGAGTGAAGGCCGTGACCGGCACGCCCGCCTTGACAAGCGCGGCGGCGATGAGGCGGCTGTCCTTGCCGCCGGTCAGGCTGAGCTGGACCGGGGCGCCCGCGTCGCGCAGCGGCGCGACCGCCGCGACAAGCGCGTCCGCGACGCCTCCCGCGCCAGGGCGCCCGCCACCGTCAAGCTCGCCGTCGGCCAGGCCGGCCAGGTCGGCCAGGCCGGCCAGGTCGGCCAGGTCGGCTAGATCGGCCAGGCCGACCGGTTCCTGGGCGGGGCCGGCGAGCCCTGAGCAGGCAAGTACCTGCGCGGCGTGCGATAGGGGACGCGGAGGAGTACCCGCGTCACGCTC
>Ga0335078_10016129_pt1 | contig 11083 bp, 6 predicted proteins | sample Lox_Sample_32_FD_206711 | JGI IMG/M metagenome (GOLD analysis project Ga0335078, IMG submission 206711) | Soil microbial communities from Loxahatchee National Wildlife Refuge, Florida, United States - Lox_Sample_3.2 | ecosystem: Environmental > Terrestrial > Soil > Wetlands | place: USA: Florida...
CGACGAGAAGCAAACCAAGCTGATTGCGCGCAAGATGATCGAGCTGGTCCGTTCCATCAACCCGCAATTCCCCGACGGCAAGCAGCACGTCACCTGCTACACCTGCCACCGCGGGGCGCAAGAGCCGCTGATGGCTCCGCCCGCCGCGCAGTGAGGGCAGGCCGGATTTTGCGGCGGGACAAGAGGACGCGGCGGCCAGCGCGGCGAGGGCAGCGTTCGGCGAATGCTGGATCACCGCTCCCTTGGCAGCGGCTCCGATTCGCGGCAAATGTTAGGCGGTTGGCGCTTGCACTGATTTCCGCGCGCGGCTTGCCCCCCGGGGCCCGGCCTGCCATCCCGCTGCCGCGGGCTTCCGACTTTGATAATATGCTCCAACGTATGCGATCCCTGCGCGCTGTCGTTTTGCTTCTGCTTCCCCTCGCGGCTTTGGCTCAGCCCGGCGAACTGTTGAAGGATATTCAGTTCCGCCTGATCGGACCCTTTCGTGGTGGGCGCGTCGTCGCCGTGACGGGAGTGCCCTCCCAACCCAACGTCTATTACTTCGGCGCCACCGGAGGCGGTGTCTGGAAGACCACCAACAGCGGAGCAAGTTGGACTCCCCTCGCCGACGGCCAACTGAAGACGGGCTCGGTAGGCGCGATCGCGGTGGCCGAGTCGGATCCCAACACGATCTACGTGGGGATGGGCGAAGCCTGCGTTCGCGGCAATGCCTCCAACGGCGACGGCGTCTACAAATCGATCGACGGCGGCAAGACCTGGCACAACGTGGGTCTCGAAGACACCTATCATATCGGCGCCGTGCGGGTACACCCGAAGAACCCGGACATCGTGTATGTGGCGGCTCTGGGCCATCTGTTCGGCCCCAATGAGCAGCGCGGCGTCTACCGCTCGACCGATGGCGGCAAGAACTGGAAACAGGTGCTCACCCGCGGTGCGGAAGCTGGCGCGGTGGACCTGGCGATGGACCCGAGCGATCCGCGTGTGCTCTACGCGTCGTTCTGGCAGGTGGGCCGGAAACCCTGGCGCCTCGATTCCGGGGGCCCCGGCAGCGGGCTATGGAAGTCCACCGACGGAGGTGACACCTGGACCGATATTTCGCGCTCGCCGGGCCTGCCCAAGGGCGTGCTGGGACGCATTGGCGTCACCGTCTCTCCGGCGAACCCGGATCGCGTCTGGGCCATCGTCGAAGCCGCCGAAGGCGGTGTCTTCCGCTCCGACGACGGCGGCAAAAACTGGACCAGGGTGAACAGCCAGAGCATGCTGCGCCAGCGGGCCTGGTATTATTCGCACATTTATGCGGATCCCAAGGACGCCAACACGCTCTACGCGCTGAATGTCGGCGCGTACCGCTCGATCGACGGCGGCAAGACGTACACGCCGCTGCGGCCTCCTCACGGCGACAACCACGACCTGTGGATCGATCCCGCCAATCCGCTGCGCATGATCGAATCGAACGATGGCGGCGCGACCGTATCGAACGACGGGGGCCGGAGCTGGTCCAGCGAAGATAATCAGCCCACGGCGCAGTTTTACCGGGTCGCGCTGGACGAGGACTTTCCGTACCATGTCTACGGCGCGCAGCAGGATAACACCACGGTGCGCATCGCCAGCCGCACCACCGGCGGAGCGGGCATCACCGATCGCGACTGGTACGACGTGGGCGGCGGCGAGAGCGGCTGGATCGCGCCCGATCCGCAGGATTCCGAAATCGTCTACGCCGGTTCCTACGGCAATTACCTCACCCGCCAGGATCACCACACGGGGCAAATGCGCAATATCAACGCGTGGCCCGACAACCCCATGGGCTACGGCGCCGACACGTTGAAGTACCGCTTCCAGTGGAGCTACCCGATCGCCTTTTCGCCCCACGATGCCAAAACGCTCTACATCGGCTCCAACGTGCTCATGAAGACCGCCAACGAGGGGCAGAACTGGGAGGTCATCAGCCCGGATCTCACGCGCAACGATAAATCGAAGGAGCTCTCCTCCGGCGGCCCGATCACGCAGGACAACACCAGCGTCGAGTATTACGATACGATCTTCACCTTCGCCGAATCTCCGCTCGCCAAGGGCCTGATTTGGGTGGGCACCGACGATGGCCTGGTGCAGGTGACACGCGATGGCGGCAAGCGCTGGGAGAACGTGACGCCCAAGGAGATGCCGGAGTGGATTCAGATCAACTCGATCGATCCCTCACCGTTCGATGCCGGAACCTGCTACGTGGCGGCCACGGCCTACAAGCTTGACGATTTCCGCCCCTACCTTTACAAGACCACCGACTACGGCATGACGTGGAAAAAGATCGTGAATGGAATTCCGGAGCGCGATTTCACGCGTGTGGTCAAGGCCGACCCCAATCGCAAAGGGCTGCTGGTGGCAGGCACCGAGTTCGGCCTTTTCCTATCGCGCGACGACGGCGAGCACTGGCAGGCGTTTCAATTGAACCTGCCCATTGTGCCGATCAGCGACGTGGCATTTCAGAAGCGCGAGCAGGACCTGGTGGTGGCTACGCAGGGCCGCGCGTTTTACATTCTCGACGACCTGCCGCTGCTCTACCAGATGAACGAGAACATTCCGGCAGAAGACGTCCACCTGTTCCAGCCCAAGGACGTCTATCGCGTGGGGGGCGGCGGATTCGGCGGCCGGCGCGGCGCGGCGACTGTGGGAGAGAATCCGCCGGCCGGCGCGAAGATCGCCTATTGGCTCAAGCAGAAGGCCGCGGGTGAGGTGAAGATCGAGATTCTGGACGCGGAAGGCAAGCTGGTGAACACGTATACCAGTAAACCGCCGGAACACGCGCACGCGGCGGCGGGCGAGACGGAGGGTGAAGAGGAGAACCCGTTCCGCTCCGCTCCGCCGCCTCCGGTTCCAACGGAGGCCGGCATGAACCACTACGTCTGGAATCTCCGCTATCCCGACGCCGCCACTTTCCCGGGCCTGATCATGTGGGCGGGAGACGTCACCGGTCCGCGGGTGGCGCCGGGTACTTACACTGTGCGGCTCACGGTGGATGGCAAGAGCCAGACCGAGCGGTTCACGGTGAAGAAAGATCCTCGTCTCGCCACCACGGCGGAAGACTATGCAGGCCAACTGTCGCTGGCGCTGCAGCTGCGCGACAAACTGTCGCAGACCAACCAGGCGGTGGTTCGCATTCGCGCCGTGCGCCGCCAGTTGGAACCATACGCCGGCCGCACCGATCAGCGCATCGCCGCGGCGGCGAAATCCCTGTCGGACAAATTGACGGCGATTGAAGAGGATCTTTACCAGACCAAGAACCGCGCCTCGGAAGACCCGCTGAACTATCCCATCAAGCTAAATAACAAGCTGGCTTCCGTGATGGGCGAGGTGGAAAGCTCCGACAACCGGCCCACCGCGCAGAGCTACATGGTGTACGAGCAGCTGGCCACCGAAGTGAACGCGCGGCTGGCATCCCTCGACAGCCTGCTCGACAAAGACCTGGCGGCATTCAACCAGCTGATGCGCGATGACAATGCGCCCGCCGTGGAGGCGCCGGTCAAGAAGCCGTAAGCGGCCGATTCTTTCGCGGCGTGGTGCGCATTCGTCAGCCGGCCTTGCCCGCGGTTGCGCCGGCTTGGGTTTGCGCTGCCGGGGCAGCGGCGCTGTGCCAGCCCAGGCCCAGCGAAGCGGCGACCGTGTAAACGAGCGCGACCATCAGAAGCCGCGTGACGGTGGGCAATGGAACCGGAAGTTGCAGCAGAAACCAAGGCACCGGCGAGGCGAGCGCGATGGCGGAAAGGCGCTTGCCGCCGCGCACGCCCGTTCCGGTGGCGATGATCAGCGCCGGCAAGAGCAGCGCGCAATCGGCCAGATAGGTGTGGGGGCTGACGAGAAGGCTGCCGACCAGCGCCAGTGCCAGCGGCCCTGCGAAACCGGACGCGCGCCGTGCTGCCAGGAAAACCGTGGCGGCCACGAGAACGGCCGCCGCCCAATCCATTTCCAGGCCGAAGGGAAGGGGCCGCAGAAGCGCGTATAGGTTGGGCATGCGGCTGACCGCTTGTTGGATGCCGGGGTCCGCCATCGCCGCCCAATACTGGCCGGGCCACGACACACCAGCGACAAGGAACGACGCGGCCAGCATCACTGCGCCGGCAGCAACCGCGCCCGCCGCCATCCGCCAGCGCCGCTGTGCCAGCACCACCAGCGGCACCAGCACCACAAGGTGATACTTCGCGGCGCAAAGCGCCAGAACCGCTCCCGCGGCAGCCGCCCACCCGATCTTCAACAGCCGCGCCGCCAGCGCCACCCACAGCAACAGCAGCGCCACGTCCTGCCCGTTGAAGAGGCTCACCCAGGCGGGGACGGACCAGCAGCACAACATCCAGGCATGAGCGCGATCGTCATGCGGCCAGAGCATGGCAAAGGCCGCCAGTGCGGCCAGCATCACCACCTCCCAAACCGCGTACGCGGTCCGATAGGGCATCCAGGTCAGCGGCTTCAGCAGCAGCGCATAATACGGCAGGCGGGGAAACGGCAGCCCGGTTTCGCCGGAAACGCGCCCCTCCGCCGCGCGAACGGTGGCTGGGTTGTAGAGGCCCGGGGTGCCCGCGAGCTGTCCGCCGGCGTACAGGCCGAGAAAATCGTTGCGTCCGGTTCCCGCGGCGCCGGGCAGAAACAGGTTCCATGCGCACCAGACATTCACCGCGATTCCGCTCAGACAAATGGCCCACACCGCGAAACGGGGCATATCATCACATAGCTTAGTACGTATTGCCGCGCGCGCTTCGAAATCGGCTCCGGGCAAGCGCGGTTTACGGCGCGCCACTCGATGCGCCGATGAATGAGTCCGGTTGCGGCGGCCCTCCGGTTCTCTCGATTGCGGGCGCGCCACGGCTTCGCCGGCTGCGCCATGTTTAAATATTGAGTCTCCGGGCGCAAGGATGATCAGGCATGACACTCTCTTCCGACTGCTGGCCTGGGTGGTCGCCTTCGCCGAAGGCTTCTCCACCCTGGCCGTTGAAGTGATCGCCATCCGTCTGGCGATTCCCGTGGTTGGCTCCAGCATGACGCTCACCGGGGTTCTCCTTGCCGTGATTTTGCTCGCGTTGAGCGCGGGCTATTGGCACGGCGGGCGGCTTTCGGCGCGTTGGAGCGGCTCGCGAGCGCGCACCGCGCTTGCTGTGAACCTTTTGCTGGCGGGCGCCATTTACGCGGCGGTGTCGTTTCCTTTCGAAGCGGCGCTGCTCGAACGTCTCCTCGATGCCGGTCTGAGTTTGGCGCCGGCCATCGCCCTGGCAGCCACCATGCTGTTTGCCGTGCCGGTGTACCTGGTAGCTCAGTCGGTCCCGCTATTGGCCGAGCTGACCAACGACGAAGGCAAAGCGGGGAAGGCGTCGGGACGCGTGCTGTTCTATTCCACGCTGGGCTCGGTCGCCGGCGGCATCGTGACGCCCGTCTATCTGTTCCCAAACATCGGTGTGCGCGCCTCCACTTATGCGATTTGCGGCCTTTTGTTCGCCGCCGCCGCGCTCTGGATAGCCAGCCACGCCCGGCGCTCGATGATCGTGGGCGCGGGCGCGGTTTGGTTGGCCCTGGCGAGCTGGAAGGACTGGGGATCGCCTGTGCCCGCCAACCAGCGGTTCCGCTTCGACAGCCCACACCAGACGATCCGCATCGTGGATGAGCGGGCCGCCACGGGGCGGACAGAGCGCGCGATGTATTTGAACGGCGGGCGCGCGTCTTCCATCTTTGCCGACAACGGCGAGACGTCGGCGTACTATGTGCTGGAAGCGGACCGCATCCTGGCTGCTGCACCTTGTTCGGTGGTGTTGGCGGTCGGCGCGGCGGGATTCACCTTTCCCAGGGACGCTTCGTCGTTGCCGGCGGTAGAACGCGTGGATGCGGTTGACGTCGACCCGGTGGTCCGCGACATTGCCGAGCGGCACTTTTTGTTCCGGCGGCTGCCGGCAAAGGTCCGTTTTGTCCCGCTGTCGGCGCGTTACGTGCTGCGCCAATTGCGCGCGGGAGGGGCGCATTACGGTTTCACGCTACTCGATGCCTATACGGGAAAGGCGATTCCCGCCGAGTTGCTCAGCCGCGAGTTTCTGGCGGACGTACGCGCCATTTCCGCGCGCACGGTAGCCAATGTCATTCTCGATCGCGCCGCCGAAAGCGTTTTCGCGCGCAATGTTCTGGCCACATTTCACCAGGTGTTCGGCAGAATCTGGACCAAGAACGTCGACCCGGGCGATTCCGACCCAACCAATTTTCTAGTCACTGACTGGCCGATTCCGGGGTCGGCCGAATGGGCCGGCGCCGGCACGGTTTACCTCGACGACCGCAACACCGCCGACCGCGACCATACACGCATGATCTGGAGCGAAGATTAGAGCGATGGCGGAAACAACGGATCCCCTGGCTGGCGCGCCGCGGTTGACGGAACCGGGCGCGCAGGCGCCGGCGCCAATACCGCCGACACCCGGACAACTGTGGCGGCGGCCCTGGGCGCCGTTTGCCCTCGCCGCCATCCTCTTCACCGCCGGCCTGGCCGTCTATGCGCAGACCGTCGCCTTCGCCTGGGATGAGGGCTTCCACCTTCTGGCGGCTCAGCTCATCAAAGCCGGCAAGACGCCGTACCTGGATTTCTTTTTCCCGCAGGCCCCGCTCAACGCGTATTGGAATGCCGCATGGATGCGAATGTTCGGCGATACCTGGCGCGTCGCCCATGCCGTGGCGGGGGCGATGGGCGCCGCCGCGGTGCTGCTGGCCGCCCAGGCGGTTTACTCGCGGTTCCCGGTTGCCGCCTGGCGCGCAGCCGGCGCTTTCGCCGTGGTGGCGCTGGCCGGTCTCAACCATCAGTTCGTGGATTATTCGACGATTGGCCAGGGCTACGCGCTCTGCCTGTTTCTGTTAGTGGCTGCCTATCGTTGCGCGTTGCTGTCGGTGGAGCGCCGCGGCTGGCTGTTCGCGGCGGCAGCCGGATTCTGCGTTGCCGCAGCGGCGGGCGCGACGCTGCTTTCTGCGGCGGCGGTGCCGGTCCTGCTGTTGTGGGTGCTGGTCTACAATCGCGCCGGCGCGGGTTGGACCAAGCTCGCAGCGTTCCTGTGCGGAGCGGCCGTTCCACTGCTGCCATTCGTGCCGATAGTGCTCCGCGCGCCGCTCGTGGTGCGTTTCGATATCTTCGAATACCATCTCTTCTACCGCCAGGTGGCCTGGTCTGGCGCTACCGCACACGACGCTGACGTGCTGACCGCCTGGGCGAATGACCCACAAGCGATTCTGCTGGCGATCCTCACCGCCGCGGGCCTGTTCTTCATTCGTTTCCGCAGCGGCTGGGACCGCGCCACGCGCGCCCCGTTCTATTTGTGCGCCTGGCTGGCCGCGGGACTGAGCCTGCACATCTCCACGGCGCATCCTACGTTCGCGCGCTACTATCTCCTCACTCTGCCGTTCCTGGCGACCATCGCGGTGTCCGGACTATCGTATATTGCATCCCAGTTCGCCCGGCCCGCGCAGCCGCGCTGGCCGGTGTTTTGTGTCGCTTCCCTTCTGCTGGTCTCGCTGTCCCGCGATTTGTACGACGATTGGGACGGCCCTCCCTGGTGGAACCGCCTGGAAGTCATCGCCCACAAGCTGGACCAGGTAGCGCCGCGCGGCGCGCCCGTGTTTGCCGATGAGGCAGTCTACTTTCTCACGCGGCGAACGCCTCCCTCCGGAATGGAGCATGACGATTCGCACAAGCTCCAGTTGAAACCCGAGATGGAAAAAATGCTGCACATCTTTCCCAAAGCCGAGCTGGCGCGGCAAGTCACCGGCGGGAGGTTCGCCGCCGTCGCCAGTTGCGAGGATACCGACGAGCTGGAGAAGCTCGGCGTCACCGCCGCGTTTGCCAAGAGTTTTGAAGATAGCGGCAAGGATTGCGCCGTATATTGGGAGTGGAAGCCGCCGGCGCCGGCTAAGAAGAAGTGAACAGTCCGGCCGGCACTGGCGCAACAGTCTGGCGGGGCGGGCTGGAGCCTGCCCCGGCGCGCTTGCGGGCGCGCTTTACAGCCTGCCGGCGAACGGGGTGGTAGCCGGAACGAATCGTCGCATTCAACATGGCAAATCTCGAACAGTCCAAGTACACGGAACGGCGGATCGGATTCTGGAACGAATTCGCCCGTCACATTGACCGCTGGCAGCCGGCGCGGCGCTATTATCGCGCGCAACTCGCCCGCTGGTTCGCCTTCGCCGTGCCGCCCGGTGTGCGGGTGCTCGAGATCGGCTGCGGAACCGGCGATCTGCTCGCGGCACTGCGGCCCTCGCGGGGCGTGGGGATCGACTTTGCCGAGGAGATGGTGCGCCTGGCGCAGCAGCGCCATCCGGAACTGCGCTTCCTGACCGCCGATGCGCACGATTTCGACCTCGGCGAGGAGTTCGATGCCATCATCTGCTCCGACCTCATCAACGACGTTTGGGATGTGCAAGCCGTCCTGATGCGCATCGCGGCCCATTGCCATCCGGCGACGCGAGTTTTTCTCAACTCCTACAGCAGCCTCTGGGAGGGCCCGCGCAGCGTCGCCGAAATCCTTGGACTGGTAAAGCGCCTGCTGCCCCAGAACTGGTTGACCGTCGCCGATGTGAGCAACCTGCTCTACCTCTCAGGCTTCGAAGCGATCCGCCACTCGCGTGAGATCATGTGCCCCGTCGATGTACCTCTGGCCGGCGCGTTCGTGAATCGCTACCTGGTGCGCCTGTGGCCGTTTTCGCACCTGGCCATCACTAACGTGCTGGTGGCCCGGCCACGCCGCGATGCCGCGCCCAGCCGGCAGGCAACCGTCAGCGTGATTGTGGCAGCGCGCAACGAAGAAGGCAACATTCCGCGCGTCTTCGACCGCCTTCCGCAAATGGGCTCGGGCACCGAACTGATCGTGGTGGAGGGACACTCCCAGGACGGCACCTACCAGGCGGTGGAAAAGGAGATCGCCCGCCGCCCCGGCTACCCCGCCCGGCTCTTTCGCCAGACCGGCAAGGGTAAGGGCGATGCCGTGCGATTGGGGTTCTCGGAGGCTAAGGGCGACGTTCTGATGATTCTCGATGCCGACCTGACGGTTGCGCCCGAGGATCTGCCGCGCTTCTACGATGCGTGGCTGGAAGGGCGCGGCGATTTCATCAACGGCGTCCGCCTGGTTTACCCGATGCAAGACCAGGCGATGCGGTTCTTCAACCTCCTCGGCAACAAATTCTTCAGCTGGGCGTTTAGCTGGCTGCTCGGGCAGAGCATCCGCGATACCCTTTGCGGAACCAAAGTCCTGAGCCGGCGCGATTACCAGATGATCGCCGCAAACCGCTCCTGGCTGGGCGATTTCGACCCGTTTGGCGACTTCGACCTGATCTTCGGTGCGGCGCGTTTTAATCTGAAGATCGCCGACATGCCGGTTCGCTACGGTGCCCGCACTTATGGTGAAACCAACATTCAGCGCTGGAGCCACGGCTGGATGCTGCTGCGCATGGTCGCGGTCGCGCTGCGGCGGATCAAGTTCATGTAAAACCAGCACTTGCTTTCGCACGTTGGTAAGTACGACACCCATCACTTGAGGTAACAGAAGTCCTACCCCCTTCGCGTCCGGTACTGGTACGGTTAACAAAAGGTGGTAGGGTTGAAAGCCCGTATCAAAGGACCGAAGATCCAAGAAGCCGGACCCCACGCCGGCTGGTTTCTCACTCGATCGGCGGCCTGATCGCGGCGATGCATGGCTCTGCATCGCCTAACCCGAGATTCGAGACGGAACCTCTTCTCGCGCTCCTTTCCAGCTACCAGCTGGGGGGGAGCGCTTTTTTTTTGCAGCGCCCAGCTTGCCGCGTTTTCGCCGGGCCGCCCAAGAGGTCCGGCCGGGAACGAATCGCTGGGGACAAGCCGGTCCCGGGGGCGATCTGGCAGTTGTGGCACGCGGCCGATGCCTGCGCGCCGCGCATGCTGACGCTGCACGCGTGGAACGCTTCAAAAGTACCGGCGGAGTTCGGAAAACCTGCGTTTGTACCGATTCTGCTTAAACTTACCAGTTGCCGGATCGGTACGGATCGGACTGTCGCCCGATCGCCAGCCTCGGGCATCCTGGAATCGCATGGCCTGCGAACCGCGAGAGCAAATACGCGACTGCCGTGTGCATCCCGGGGATGCGCCGCCAAACCGCATCGCCTTGTCGGCGAAGCTGGTGCGCCGCATGGTCATCGGGCATATCGGCCGCATGCAAGCGGCCGGCCGAAAGCTGGCGTACGACCGTATCCCGCTGAATGCCGAGCTTGCCTGGGTGGATGCCGGCGCGCTCGACCTGTCGTTGGCTCTGGACGAGCTGGAGGCCCGTGACGCGGAAAAAGCCCGTGTCCTCGAACTGCGCTACTTCCTTGGCTTCACGCGAGAAGAAACCGCCGCGATCCTGGATGTCGCGCCTTCCAGCGTAGATCAAGACCTCCGCTTTTCGTTGGCCTGGCTGAACCGTCGCCTCGATGAGTCTGCTTCCCAGCGTACCCGGCCCGCATGCGCGAATGGCGGCTGATGCCGCATCCTGTATGATCGCGCCTTCACAGGAACGCTTCCAACAGTTGACCGTGCTATTTCACGAGGCGCTGTCTTTGCCGGCAGGACCGGCCCGCGAGTCGTGTCTCGACGCGAGGTGCGGCTCCGATCACGTTCTGCGCCGGGAGATCGCGAACCTGCTGGCTTCCGATGCGGCGATCCGGCTGCGCGCGTGGCCTGCACCTGCGCGCCAGCCGAATTCCGGAATCGGCCCGGCGCCGGCTGGGCTCGCAACCGGCGGGACGTTGGCGGCGAGCCGTCCGGCAGGCGCTGCCTTCCAGCGAACTTTTCGCCAGGCGTGGGGGTTGGCCTGGCGAAACAAGGCCGCGGTTGCGGCCGTGACGCTGTGCACACTTTTGCTCGTGGCCGGCGTGCTGGCGTCTTGGTGGGAAACGCGGGCGGCCGGGCGCCGTCTCGCAGACGCCCGCGAACTTGTCGAGCATCTGCAGCTCGACCTTCAGCGATCGCTCGCGAACCCTTCCGCGGCTGCGCCGGCGGAGGCCGATATGGCCCGGCATTTTGCCGAGTATCTCGACCGCCTATCGGCGCAAAAAATCTACGACCCGGCCT
>Ga0335078_10016130_pt1 | contig 11083 bp, 13 predicted proteins | sample Lox_Sample_32_FD_206711 | JGI IMG/M metagenome (GOLD analysis project Ga0335078, IMG submission 206711) | Soil microbial communities from Loxahatchee National Wildlife Refuge, Florida, United States - Lox_Sample_3.2 | ecosystem: Environmental > Terrestrial > Soil > Wetlands | place: USA...
GCGCGGATGGGCATCTCCCGCCCCCCTTGTGCCCGCCCCCCTTGTGTGGTAGCATAAGTCGCCGGAACCGCCTGGCCTACCTTCGGACTTATGGCGCAAGGCTCGAAGGGGGGAGGCGAGAATGCTCTTACATCAAGCCGGAGGATTTTCGTAAGGTCTCCCGCACATTGCGACGTTGAGACAGGGTCCAACCGGACCTGTGGTGGGGAAGGCAACTCACAGGGCCCGGGGCGGATTCTCTTGGGAAGGCCTCGAACGAAGATAAGACGTGAGGGAAGGATAGAGAAATGAAACCAACGAAATCAAGGGCAGGCGCTGCCCATCTGCTCCACGTGGCATCGTATAACGTCCACAGATGCATAGGTCTCGACGGGCTCCATCACCCGGAAAGGGTGGCCAGGGTCATAAGGGAGCTTGGTGTCGACATCCTGGGCCTGCAGGAAGTTGAGCTCTCCATGGTCTCCCTGGAAGGGCAGCACCAGATAGAGTATCTGGCTCAGTCGTCGGGTCTGAGCTCGATCGCCGGGCCTGCGAAGCTCAAGAACCACCGGAGGTTCGGAAACGCCCTGCTCACCCGGTTCGACATCGAAGAGGTCCGTCAGATAGACCTCAGCCTGCCAGGAAAGCCGCCCCGCGGCGCCCTGGACGTCGACATATCCTGTTACGGCAGGATCGTCCGGGTGGTCGTCACTCATCTGGGGCTCGGCAGGTTAGAAAGGAAGAAACAGGTGGCGAACCTCCTCGACATCATCAGTGAAGAGCGGGACAAGCCGACCATCCTCGTGGGCGACATGAACGAATGGATACCCGGGGCCCACTCTCTGAAGTGGCTCCGAGCCTCTTTTCATGAGGCGCCCTCGCTGCGAACGTTTCCTTCAAGACTTCCGGTTTTCTCACTTGACCGGATCTTTGTCTGGCCTCACGAGGTATTCGTGCGGACTAAGGTCCACATGAGCCGCCTCTCGAGGATCGCCTCCGACCATCTGCCGATCACGGGTTCGGTGATGCTGGAGTAGGGCGCCCCGAACGCCTGTTTTTCGGATCGTACGGCTACCTGAAGCAAGCCCTATTTCTGTAATCCGAATCGTCGGATGATGAATGATGCTACGGCCTCGATATCGCCCCTCGAGAATACGGGGACAGAGGCGGGGATGGGGGCATCGGTGACGAAGGCCACGAGGTCCTTGTCGTTCGCCGCCACGGGCGGAAGGTCCTCACGAACGTTGTATACCTCGATTTTGGGCAGTGCGGCTGCCTTGTATCCTTCCACGATGACGAGATCGACATCACCCGCGTAGCGCGCTGCAATCTCCTCTATGGTGAGGTTCCCATCCAGGTCTTTTACCATGGCGAGCCTCTGTGAAGAGACGATCATGGCGGTCTTGGCGCCGGCCTTCTTGTGGCGGTACGTATCCTTTCCCTCGTAATCGATCTCGAAAGGGTGCTCATGATGCTTAATCGTAGCCACTGTAATGCCCTTTGCGGCGAGGAGAGGTATGAGTCGCTCGATGAGGGTCGTCTTCCCTGTGTTCGATCTTCCCACCAGGCAGAGAATCCTGGTCACCATATCCCTTTCACCTATTGTGCCCATTGCTTTGGAAGAAGAGGTGAAAGGCGACTACAACAAGGGCGTGATCGATGGTCCCTTCTTTGATGAGGCCGGGGATGTGAGCGAGGGGAACGATATCGACCTCTATGTCTTCGTTGTTGTCGAGGGCAAGGGCCTTCGTCTTTCGCGCATTTTCGATGAGGTATGTATAGCAGAGGTTATTGAAGATGGCCGGGTTTGGGTTGACGGCCCCGAGCAGGACGGGTGCTTCCCCGGTGTAGCCCGTCTCTTCGGCAAGCTCCCGTACGCCGGCCGCCTCCGGATTGGCTTCTTCAACGAGGCCTCCCGGAATCTCCAGGGTCACCCGGCGGGAACCGTGGCGGTATTGTCTGATCATGACCACGTCGCCCGACGCGGTGATGGGGATGACATTGACCCAATCATTCGACTCCAGGGTGTAGAACTCCCCAGGGCCGTTGGTTCTCGGTGAGACGGCCCTGTCGGCCCTCACCTTGAAGACCCTATAGTCTCTGTCTATCCTGGAATTGACTATCTCCCACTCTCTTATCATCCCTCTCTTATCACCTCTTGACCCTCCATTTAGTGCCCTGGGGAGAATCGAGAAGCGTTATGCCTTTCTCCAGGAGCCCGCCCCTGATCTCGTCCGCCTTCATGAAGTCCTTGGCGCGCCGGGCTTCCGTTCTTTCCCGTATGGCGCCCTCGACCTGAGCCTCGTCAAGTCCTACTTTAGCGAGATGGCGGAGCGATTCGTAGCGCATGAAGGCGCCTACGTCATCCTTGAGCAGGCCGATCAGGTTGGCGAGGGAGAGGAGAAGGTCCCCCCCCCGGATGATGAAGGGGAGGGCTGACTCGCTGCCCTCGTCCATCAGACGGTTGATGAGGGTGGCCAGGTCGAAAACGGCGGACAGGGCGAGGGCCGTGTTGAAGTCATCGTCCATGGCCGCGTAGAATCTCGCTTCCAAGTCATCGATCTCGTCGTTCCCTTTGGGTTGCGCATTCGATGAGCCGGGACTTTCCGAGACCCGCTCCAACGTTGCGTACAACCTCTTGAGGGCGCTGTCAGTATTCTCGATTGCCTTGTCGGTGTAGTCTACTGGATTGCGGTAGTGGGCGGAGAGGAAAAAGAGCCGCAGCACTTCCGGGTGGTATTCCTTGAGGAAATCCTTGATCAGGAGAATATTGCCGAGGGACTTCGACATTTTCTCCCGCGCCATGGTAACGAAACCGTTGTGGACCCAGTAGTTGACGAATCTCCGCTCTGTGGCACACTCCGATTGGGCACGCTCGTTCTCGTGGTGGGGGAAGATGAGATCCTTGCCGCCGCCGTGAATGTCAAAAGGGCTCCCGAGGTACTTGATGCTCATGGCGGAGCATTCGATGTGCCAGCCCGGCCTCCCCTTGCCGAAAGGACTCTCCCAGGAGGGCTCGCCCGGCTTCGATTCTTTCCAAAGGGCAAAGTCGAGGGGGTCTTTCTTTCGCTCATCGATGTCGATTCGAGCCCCTGCCATCATGTCATCCGTCGTCCTCCCGGAGAGCTCGCCGTATTGTACGTCCTTCGACACGGAGAAATAGACGCTCCCATTCAATTGGTAGGCATATCCCTTCTCGATGAGCTCCCGGATGAGGGCGATCATGTCGTCGATGTGCTCCGTGGCCCTGGGCTCGCGCGTGGGAGGGAGCACTCCGAGGCTCGCCATGTCCTCGTGGAACGAATCGATGTAAGTCTCGGCTATCTCTTTCCAGTCCTTCCCTTGGGCAACGGCTTTGTTGATGATCTTGTCGTCCACGTCGGTGAAGTTCCTCACGTACGTGACGTCGTAGCCGGCGGCCCGGAGGTATCTGGATATCACGTCGAAGACGATGGCGGCCCGCGCGTGTCCGATATGAGAATGATCGTAGGCCGTGATCCCGCACACGTAGAGGCGCGCCTCTCCGCTCTTCACGGGCACGAAGTCCTCTCTCTTTCCGGAAAAAGAATTGTAGATTTTGATTGCCACGAGCCATATTTTTACCATGGTGAGACGGCTTCTGTCAAAACTAATCTCTTTGACATGGAAAGGCGCATGAGTTACTGTAACTAGGATGGGCGAGTTCCGGCGCGATCCTCTATTGGGCAATTGGGTTGTCGTGGGTTTCAGAAAAACCAAGGCGAACGCGGTGGGCGCCTGCCCTTTCTGCCCCGGCAATGAGCAGTTGACGCCGCCGCCCATAAGGGAGATCTGCGGACCCGACGGTGCATGGCTTGCCCGCTGCTTCCCTGCGGCCAACCCTGTTTTTCAAATAGAAGAGACGGAAGACAAGAGGGCTGAAGGCTTCTACGACAAGATGGGGACCCTTGGGGCAGACGAGTTGATCGTGGAAAACCGGTCTCACACGAAAACCGTCTCGACCTTTGACAATGCCGAGATGGCCCGGGTCGTGGACATGTATAGGGAGCGCATCACGGATCTCAAGAGGGACGGACGGTTCAAATACGTCCAGATCTCCAAGAATCACGGAGAAATGGCCGGCTCGTTCATCTTTCACCCCCATTCTCATGTACTCGCCACGCCCATCTTGCCTCAGCAGCTTGCGCTGGAGATTAGCAATTTCAAGAGCCACTATTCCCAGAAAGAGCGATGCCTCTTGTGCGATGTGGTGAGTCAGGAGGCACGCCAGGAAAGGAGGGTGGTGGCGCTCACCGATCATTTCATGGTGCTCTGCCCCTTCGCATCGAGGGTGGCCTTTGAAGCGTGGATCATACCGCGGAAGCACGATCCTGCGTTCGAGTCGATGATTGATGGGCCGACGAAGCAGGATTTCATAGGCGTCTTCCTGGAAACGATGAAGCGTATAGAAAAGGTTGCCAGTTCCTATTCCGTGGTGATCCATACCTCCCCCAATGTGGCGACCAGTGGATTTGCCGAGGAGGACCTGAGCGTGGACGACTATTTTCATTGGCACATCGAGATCCTTCCAAGGGACGTCAATTCCGCAAGATTCAAGCGGGACGACCAGTTCTACATGATCCTGACTACCCCTGAGGAGGCGGCCGTTCTGCTGAAGGCGGAAAAACTCTAGGAGATGCGCCATGAGGTCAGTGCTTTACTGGATCGTGTTCGGAGTGTATGTGATAGTGGGGCTTGTCCTTGTTTTCTTCGGCGTTCTCTTCCTCAGACATGTCTACGTAGCCCTCTGGATGTCCGCCGGCCGGATAGCCATCCCCTCCCTCCTTTTTGGTGTGATTCTCCTCATGGTGGGCGTGGGGATTCTCTTCTCCACATTCGCCCGCTCCGTCAAAAGAGCCGGAGCGAGGAAGTACGGCTGGTAAGGCGTGTAGCACTGGAGAAGGGCACCTCCTTCCGGCCGCGCTCGGCAGCCAAAAAACCCCAAAAAAAATTCCAAAAAAATTCTTGACAAAGGGTGCGACAAAGGTGAAGATGTACACCATATGTAGGGGTGGCGGGCGGCGTAGCCACAATATATAGTATTACTAATACTTTCTAGGGTTTATGAAATAAAGAGGGGGATTTGATGGAGACAACCGATCTCAACCTTTTCGTCCGCACTTCGGAAGAAACCATTTCAGACTGGGACCGGTCGAAGATCGTCGACGCTCTGGTGCGGGAGACCATGGTGGATCGGGATACCGCCACGTCGATCAGCAGGGGCGTTGAGGAGCTGATCATGAAGTCGGGCATCAAGGTGGTGACGGCCCCTCTTATCAGGGAGCTCGTGAATGCGAAGCTCATCGAGAAGGGGCTCGAGACGGCCCGGCGGATGCATACCAGGCTCGGTATGCCGATCTATGACGTGGACAGCCTCATCCTCCATCCGAACAAGGAGAACGCGAACGTGCCCCACGGCCCGGAGGCGACGAACCTCACCCTGGCCGAAAGGATAAAGAAGGAGTTCGCCCTCCTCTCGGTCTTCTCCCAGGACGTCTCAGACGCCCACATGAACGGCGACATCCATCTTCACGATCTCGGATTCATAGACAGGCCTTACTGCAGCGGCCAGTCCTTAGAATACATAAAGAAATTCGGCCTTAATCTCCCCCATTCCCTGTCCATGGCAAAGCCGGCGAAGCATGCGGATGTGCTCCTTGCACACCTGGTCAAGTTTGCCGCAGCCTTGCAGAGTAACTTCGCCGGGGCCATCGGCTGGGATGCCATCAATATCTTCTTTGCTCCCTATCTCGAAGGCATGAGCGACAATGACGTGAAACAGCTCGCCCAGATGCTCATCTTCGAATTCTCCCAGCAGGCGGTTGCCCGTGGCGGGCAGGCCATCTTCACCGATATCAACCTCTACTGGGAAATTCCGAAACAGTTCGTCAACGTGGCCGCCATCGGACCGGGCGGCACCTTCACCGGCAAGACTTACGGAGAATACGAGAAAGAGGCCCAGCGCTTCGTCTGGAAGATCTTCGAGGTCTTCAAGGAAGGCGACGCCTCGGGGCGCCCCTTCTTCTTCCCGAAGCCCCTCGTTCACATCACGGAGAAGTTCTTCAAGACCGAAGGCCACGAGGCATTCCTCGACCACATCTGCGACGTGGCGGCGGACAAGGGGAATACGTACTATGTCTTCGACAGGGGCGACACGGCGAAGATATCGCAGTGCTGCCGTCTGAGCTTCAAGCTCGAGGAGGCCGATCTCCTCGACGCAAAAGAGCCGTGGCGCATGAGGTACACGGCCCTGCAGAACGTATCCCTCAACCTGCCGCGCATCGCCTATCTGGCGAAGGGCGACGACACGAGCCTGTTCAACCTCATCTCGGAGAAGTTCCTTCTCGCGGTGAAGGCGCATAAGGAGAAGAGGTCGTTCATCGAGAAGCTCCTCTCCGCAGGGGAGGACGGGCCTCTCTCCCTTCTCACCATGAACCGCGACGGCATGCCCTATCTCAGGATGAACAGGGCCTCCCATCTTGTCGGTATGGTGGGACTCAACGAGATGGTGCAGATCCACGCGGGCGAGGAGATGCACCAGTCGAAGAAGGCCCTCAAGTTCGGTCTCAAGATCATCTCCCATATGAAGCTCCTCGCCGACAAGATGAAGAGGCAGGAGAACATGAGGCTTGTCCTCGAGCAGACGCCTGCGGAGAGCACGAGCTACCGGTTCGCGAAGCTCGACCTCCACTACTTCTCGCCTGCCTCGGGCCGGGTAGTGAAAGGCGACATCGCTTCCGGAGAGGTCTACTACACGAATTCCACCCATCTCAATGTGGGGGTGCCGATGAACCCCATAGAAAGGGTGACGAGCGAGGGGCTTTTCCACCCGCTCGTCGAGGCGGGCTCCATTTCCCACGTCTGGATGGGAGAATCCATGCCGACAAAGGGCGCGATCGGTGATTTCGTTACCAAGACATTCAAGTACACCTTGAGCGACCAGATCGCTTTTTCTCCGGAGTTTACCGTGTGCAACACGTGCAGCCAGACCTCTAGGGGCTTGGCCGACTCCTGCCCGCAATGCCATTCCTCGGATGTCGATGGAATTACGAGAATAACAGGCTACTTCACGAAGGTATCGAGCTGGAACAAGGGGAAGCTGGGAGAGCTCAAAGAGCGGTATCGCAACAACGGGTTCTTCTCGGAAGAACGAGAGCGGGAAGTTGTATAGTTCTGCCGGATCTGAGATAGGGGGGAAAAGGATGGGGATAGTGAAGATCTTCTACAAAGACGATTGTCCCAAGTGTCCTTTGGCCAAGCAGCTAAGGGACAGGCTGAAAGAGCAGAAGGTAAATGTCTTCGACTATAACGTGGGGACTGTCGACGGTCTTGCGGAAGCGAGCTTCTACAGCGTGATGGCCCTGCCCACCGTCGTCGTCGAGGATGGGATGGAGAACGGCATAGGGGAATGGAGGGGCGAAGTTCCCAGGATGGAAGAGGTGCTCAACACTGTTCAATCCGCCTGATTTTCCCATCAAAGGGCTTATAGAGACGAGCTTTATCGATTGGAAGGGGCAGCTCGCCATGGTCCTCTTTTCCGGGGGCTGCAATTTCAGATGCCCCTTTTGTCATAACAGCAGCCTCGTCCTTCTTCATCAGTCCATGTCAGAGGTTCCCATGGACTATATCATGCAGCGCCTTGCCAAGTTCCGGAAGTGGATAGAGCGTGTCGTGATCACCGGGGGTGAGCCGACCGTTCACCAGGGCCTCCCCCAAGTGGTCGAGATGTTAAAGAAACGGGGCTTGAAGGTGAAGCTCGACACGAACGGCTCCAACCCGGAGGTGATCAAGGGGCTTGTGGCCGGCGGTCTCGTCGACTATATCGCCATGGATGTGAAGGGGCCCCTCGATGCGTACCAGAGGTGGTGCGGGGTGAGCGTAGACGAGGAGCGGATCCGGGAGAGCATCGCATTTATCCTGGAGGAGCGCGTTGACTACGAATTCAGGATGACCCTTGTCCCCTTTCTTCACCGCGAGGAGGACGCCCTGGAAGTGGCAGAGGAGATCAAGGGTGCCCGCCGCTTCTTTCTGCAGGAGTTTGTCCCCCGGGACACCCTCAACCCCAAGTACGCGCACATAAGGCCTTTCTCGATCGAAAAGATGAAGACCATGCGCGAGAAGGTGGCTGCCGTCCTCGAACATGCCCAGGTCCGTAGTCGTCTACACTGACGCCGCGACCCTCTCGGGCCTTAAGGACTTTGCCCGAAGAGAGTGCGCGGACTGCCCCACGAAACCCTACACCTTTTCCTTCGGCCAGAAGACCGAGGCAGGAAATCTGCGCGCTCGGATCTGCGAGTTGCGCGAGGGCGTCCTCCTACCCGCCATCGACGAGCTCGTGAAGAGAGGTATAGCCGTCCTTGCCGCGCCCCAAGACAGGGACGTAAGAGTACGGACCTACGGGGAGCTGATGGACGAGGCGGACAGGCGCACGAGACTGGCAACCCTGCAGTTCGCCACCCCTATCATCCTCGATGTCTCAGGGGAGGTCGTGCCCTTCCCGGTTATCTCCGCCATTTTCCGTGGGTATGTCGAAAGGTGGAAAGCTTTCTCCAATGTGGACATTTCAGGGAGCGCGGAGATCCTGAGGTACATCCGTGTCGCTGACTTCAAGATTTCCTGCGTGTCGACCCCTTACGGGCCTGGTGCTCAAGGATGGGTGAGACTGGAGATGGAGAAGGGGAGGACCGAGGAGGAGATCGCCCTATTCAATGGCCTCATCGATTTCGCCTTTTTCTGCGGCAGTGGACTTCACGCGGATGAAGGGCTGGGACAGACGCGAAGGACGGCGGGAGTGGGCCAGGGCGGGGCGGGTCAGCCTGAAGAGAGGCGGACGCGCCCTGGGCGGCGCATTATACTACCGTGAAGAGGCGGACCCGACAAAAAAGACGCGGAAGGAGGCTGGGCCATGAATATTATCGTCCTGGCAATAAAGCCCATGGAGCCGGATGAGCCCAAGTTCCCTGTGAGGGTTGAGTTCAACTGGGGCGCGGGGGATGAGCTCGTGGGCAGCTCGGTCATCACGGTGGAGGCCTGGCTCAGCAAAGACGCCGTGGCCGGCGCCCCATTGCCGGAAGTGCACGATCTTGCCGTGCAGGAGGCCCTCAAGCTCCTGGAAAGGGCCATCGACTCAGCCCCTTCGGCCAACGTCATCACGGGTTTCTAGCGAAAAAGGCGAAATCGCTGCCCATGGCCCAAAGGGACAGGAAGGACGGGTTAATGGGTAGCGTTCCGCGGAATTCATTCCCGCTACGCACGGGCTCCATCTTTTCCTTCGCTGCGATAGGTTCCGCTCAGGAAAAGATTACGCCGTGGCAATCGTTACTTTATTCTGTGGAACGCTCGGGATAAGCGAGAAGAAGCCCTGCTTAAGGGCTTCTTCTCGCTTCAAGGCGATGCGATAAGGGAGATTGTCCGATTTTTTTCTATCTTACGCCTGGAGCGCTCCTATAGGAAGGACCGTCCTGCCGGCGTTCTCGTTGATCACCTGCGCCATGGAAAGGTAGAAAGCGGCCAATCCGCACGCGATGCCTATCCAGCCACCCGCGTGGCTCGTAGACGGACTGCCGGCCCATTCACCGATGGCAAGGAGCCAATAGACGACGAAGAGGCTGAGGAAAACGAATTGGAGCACCCGGTTGCTGCCAAAGGTGGCGAACCACATGAAGAAGGTGAAGAGACCCCAGACAAAGAGATACCACCCCATGAAGGCGGGCGTAGACTCGGGCAGGCCCTTGAAGATCACGATGAAGACCAAGGTGAGCCAGAACGAACCGTATGAAATGAATGCCGTCATCCCGAAGGTGTTCCCTTTCTTGAACTCCATGATGCCCGCCACGATCTGGGCTATGCCGCCGTAGAAAACGGCCATTGCCAAAATCAAGGAAGCCATGGACAAGCATCCCGTGTTGTGGATGCTCAAGAGGATCGTGGTCATGCCGAATCCCGCCAGGCCGAGGGGCCCGGGGTTTGCCAGTTTTGTCCCTTCCATTTTTCTTACCCCTCCTTTTTAGTTAGTCTTTTCGGCAGAAGATCGAGGGCATCGGCCCGCTGGGAAGACGGGGTACCCTTGAGAAAAAAAGTACAATCTACCGCCAATGAGGAGAACGATAGCATAGGATAAGAAAGGGTGTCAATCTTTTCGCATGACTTTTTCGGATGAAAGGCTACTATAAATGAAAATAATTTCTATTTACATTTCCCGTGGGGACCACTAAACTAGAAGCATGGAGAACATCCGGCGCATGGACGACGTATTCAAAGGGCTCCTAAGACGGTTGGGCCTCAAGGTAACGCCAAGGAGACTCGCGGTCCTGGGGGTGATGGCGGAGGAGGGCACTATCCTGAGCGCGGAACAGGTCTGGACAAAGACCAGGGCTCGGGTTGGGAACGTGGGGCTCCCCACAGTGTACAGGATACTGGAGGAGCTTGAGCAGGCCGGCCGGGTAACGCGGGTTGTCCAGGAGGACCGGCAGTCTTACTATTATTTCTGTCGAAACGAGCATCATCATCACCACTTTGTGTGCGTCTCCTGCAAGAAAGTGGAGGACATAGACCTATGTCTGTCGGACGGCGTCAAGCGGGAAATATCGGAGCGGATCAGGGGCACCCTCCTCTCCCACATCATTCAGTTTCAGGGCTTATGTCGACGCTGCACGGAAGAGGGCGCCGGCCGATGAGAAAGGTCCTCACCCTTCTTGTCTGCATCATCCTTCCCGCGGCTTTGATACTCTCTGCGTGCTCGCCAGCCAAGGACCGTGCGAGGCAGGAAGGGGAACTGCGCGTGGTAACGAGCCTCTTTCCGCTCTATGATTTCGCGAAGGCCGTGGGGGGACAGAAGGCTCACGTTGTTCTTCTCCTTCCTCCCGGAGTAGAGCCCCATAGCTTCGAGCCCGCGCCAAGGGATATCCTCGCGGTCAACGGGGCGGATATCTTCGTCTATACGGGGAGCTTCATGGAGCCTTGGGCAGCGTCGATCATCAAGGGCGTGGACGCAAGGAAGCTCGTCGTCGTTGACTCAAGCCGTGGTGTCGCCCTTCGCCAGGAGCAAAAGGGCGCGCCCTCCGAGGAAGGGACCTCTTCGAGCCCT
>Ga0335078_10016131_pt1 | contig 11083 bp, 9 predicted proteins | sample Lox_Sample_32_FD_206711 | JGI IMG/M metagenome (GOLD analysis project Ga0335078, IMG submission 206711) | Soil microbial communities from Loxahatchee National Wildlife Refuge, Florida, United States - Lox_Sample_3.2 | ecosystem: Environmental > Terrestrial > Soil > Wetlands | place: USA: Florida...
GCCGGCCATGGCGCAGCGACGGAATTTTAGCGCGTGCCGCGACCACTTGCGCAGGGTCGATTGCGGCAACGATCACGCCCGGCTCGGCGCCGGCCTCGGCGATAATGCGGCCCCACGGATCGACCACCAGCGAATGGCCGAACGTCTCTCTTCCACTCTCGTGCCGGCCGCCCTGGGCGGCGGCGAAGACGAAGCAGCCGTTTTCAATGGCGCGGGCGCGCATGAGCACATGCCAATGCGCCTCGCCGGTTTGTTTGGTAAAGGCCGACGGGATGGAAAAGAATGACGCGCCCGCCTCCGCCAGCGCCCGATACAAAGCCGGAAACCGCAAGTCGTAGCAGACGGTCACGCCGAGCTTACCCCACGGCAGGTCGGCGGTGACGGCAAGCTCGCCCGGCCGGTAGGTGCGCGATTCGCGATAGCTTTCGCCATTGGCCAGGTCGACGTCGAACATGTGAATCTTGTCGTAGCGGGCGACGATGTCGCCGCTGCGGTCGATCAGGAAGGAGCGGTTCGCCGCCTTGTCGGCCGAAAGCTTGATTGCGAGCGAGCCGGCATGAACGAAGATCGAATGCCGGCGTGCCGCCTCGCGCAAGGCCGCCAGCGTCGGATCACGCTCTTCCTCGGCGATGGCGGCGAACAAGCGTTCGCGTTTGATCTCCATAATGTTGGTCATTTCCGGTGTCAGCACGTAAGCCACGCCGGCACTCGCCGCCTCATCGATCCCGGCGATAGCGGCGGCGAGATTGGCGTGCGGATACAGGCCGGAACGCATTTGCACGAGTCCGACCTTGAAGGTCGATGCGGCCGCCGTGTTCATTTGCGCTTCTCTTCGCCGAGCAGCCCGTCGAGCTTGCCCGTGTCTTCGAGCGCGTAGAGTTCGTCGCAGCCCCCCACATGGGTGGCGCCGATGAAAATCTGCGGCACGGAAGCGCGTCCGTTCGCCCGCTCCGTCATCGCTTGTCGCGCCTGCACATCACCGGTGACGTCGATTTCATGGAAGTCGACACCTTTGCGGGAAAGAAGTTCCTTCGCCCAGTGACAGTAGGGACAATATTGCTGGGTGTAGATTTCGACGAAAGTCATAAGAGCGCGTTAATAAGTCTTTCCCCGCGTGACTTATATGGACGTTTGCGCCGGATCGGCAACCCTGGCGAACACGAGCACGTCGACGTTCGCTGCGCCAGCGCGAAGGAGCGCCCGCGCGCATCCCTCCGCCGTTGCCCCCGAGGTCAAGACATCATCGACAAGGACAAGCCGGCGGCCGACGATGGCGGCTTTGCCATCCGGCGGCACGCGAAATGCGCCCTGGATATTGGCGGCGCGCTCCGACCGCGATAGCCCGACCTGCTGAACGGTTGCCTTCACGCGCTGAAGCGCGAAGGCTGCGAGCGGTATGCCGGCATTTGAGGAAACTGCCGCCGCCAGCAATCCCGATTGGTTGAAGCGCCGCGCCCAGTTCCGCCGCCAATGAAGCGGGACCGGCAAGAGCGCGTCGGCATCGGCCAGCAGGTCGCGGCCGGCAAAAGCAAGCCAGCGGCCCATCATTGGCGCCAGATCAAGCCGGTCGCCATATTTGAGCGCATGCACCAATGCGCGGGAAATCTCGTCGAAGCGCACCGCGGCGCGGGCACGGTGATAGGCCGGCGGATTGGCGATCGCCTCCATCGACAGAATGCCGGGACCGGGATCATAGACGAATGGAATGCCGAGCCGCTCGCAATAGGGGCGGGTGATGAACGAAAGCTTCGACCAACAGCTGGGGCAGAGACCGCTGCCGTCGACCGGGGCGCGGCAGACGGCGCAGAGCGGCGGCAACGCGATATCGAGCGCCGCGCGCAAAAAGCCGCGCGCGGCATTTGCGGCCCGTTTGACGCCCGGCGAAAGGGCGAAACCCGCCGTAGCCGACATGAGGCAACCGTACCTTTAACGAAGCGGATTGTCATTGCCTGTATTTCGGCCTGTGTTTCGGCTGCGAGGACGAATGTGAGAAGATTGCCGCATGAGTGAAGGCCCGCTCATTTTTGATCGCAGTCTCTTGCGCCGGCGCCGGCGCCGCGCGCTCGCGTTGGGGCCGACGAGGTTTTTGCTTGAGCGCGCCGCCCTCGATGTCGCCGACCGGCTCGGGGCGGTGCTGCGGCACTTCCCACTCGCACTCGATCTCGGCACGCCAGGCGGCGAGGTTGGCGCCGCGCTCGCCGGTCTTGAGTCCGTCGGCGCGATCGTCACGGCCAATACCGGCGGCGAAGGCCTTGGCGCCCCGCTTTTCGTTGCCGCCGACGAAGAGGCGTTGCCGTTCGGCGACGGCGCGTTCGATCTCGTGGTGTCGGCGCTCGCGCTGCAGTTCGTCAACGATCTGCCGGGCACGCTGGTGCAGATCCGCCGCGCGTTGCGGCCCGACGGTTTATTTCTCGGCGCGCTGCTGGGCCGCGAAACGCTGACTGAGCTGCGCCAATCTTTCGCCGCTGCGGAAAGCGAGATCGAAGGCGGCCTCTCGCCGCGGGTGGCGCCGTTTGCCGATTTGCGCGATCTGGGTGCGTTGTTGCAGCGTGCGGGATTTGCGCTGCCGGTGACGGACTCTGATCGCATCACCGTGCGCTACAACTCCGCCTTCAGCCTGATGCACGATTTAAGGCGCATGGGTGCGACCAACCCGCTCATCGATCGCAGGCGCACGCCGCTGAAGCGGGCGACGCTGATGCGAATGGCCGAGATTTATTCGCAGCGTTTTGCCGACGCCGACGGGCGCGTGCGCGCGACCTTCGAGCTCATGTGGCTGTCCGGCTGGGCGCCGCATCCGAGCCAGCAGCGGCCGCTCAAGCCCGGTTCGGCGCAGGCTCGGCTTGCGGAAGCGCTCGGCACGCGCGAATTGTCTGCCGGCGAGAAGGCCGGCAAGTAAGCTTCCTTCGGCGCGATAGGGCGGCGACGACTTATTTCAACGCGGTGGAGACGTTGGTGTACTGGCCTTTGACGGTGGTGCCCAGCGAGAACACCGTCGCGGCAATGACAATGGAAATGCCGGATGCGATCAGTGCGTATTCGATTGACGTGGCGGCGCTGTCATCGCGTGCGAAACGGCGGAGCAATCCAGCGTCGGCGGATGTTGATCGCTTGCTCATGACCTTCTGCACCTTTCCGTCACAACAGATTTGTCAAATGCGGAATCAAAGGCTCGTCGGCAGGCGGCATCGGATAGTCGCGCAGATCGTTGGGCTGCGCCCATTTCAGTGTTTGTCCTTCGCGCGCCGTGACAATGCCTTCCCAGCGCCTGCAAATATAAAGAGGCATGAGCAGGTGGAAAGCGGGGTACCGGTGACTGGCAAAGGTCAGCGGCGCCAGACAGTCCTCCTTGACGACGATTCCTAGTTCCTCCTTCAGTTCGCGGATTAGGCTTTCCTCCGGCCGCTCTCCGCTCTCGACTTTGCCGCCGGGAAACTCCCAAAGACCGGCCATCGCCTTACCCTCCGGGCGTTGCGCGATGAGCACGCGTCCGTCAGGGTCGACGAGCGCGCAGGCGGCGACAAGGACAAGATTCACACTCACAAGCCCGGCCTCAATCTAGGCGCGGCAAGGGTAAAGGCAGGTTCAACCTGATTAAATACGTTCCCACAAACGCCGCCGTGGTAAATGAATGTTTAGTGGAATTGCCCGTAGAGCGGACTGGGTGATGCCTAGTTCCGATACTAACATTCGCATCCACTAGCTGCGGTAGTCGCCGTTGATGGCGACATATTCCTTGGTGAGATCGCAGGTCAGCACGCGGTCGCGACCCTTGCCCAGGCCGAGCGCCACCTTGAGCGCAATCTCGGATTCCTTCATGGCCGCCGAGACTATAGCCTCGTCGTAGACCGGATCCCGCTCGCCCTTGTGGGCGACGCGGATGCCGTTGAACCAGATCGACAGGCGGTCGCGGTCGGCCGGCTCGCCGGCTTTGCCCACCGCCATAACCACGCGTCCCCAATTGGCATCCTCGCCGGCGATTGCGGTCTTGACCAGCGGCGAATTGGCGATCGAGCGCGCAATGCGGCGCGCGGATTTTTTCGAGACCGCGCCTTCGACCACGACCTCGACCAGCTTGCGCGCGCCTTCGCCGTCGCGCGCCACCTGTTCGGCGAGATCGGCCAGCACCGCGAAAAAGCCTTTGCGGAAGGCGGCAAGCCGCGGATCGGAAAGGCGCCTAATCTTGGCGACGCCATGCGCGCCGGCAGCCCCGGTCGCGAATGCAAGCAGCGTGTCGGACGTCGAGGTGTCGCCGTCGATGGTCACCGCGTTGAACGTGTCGGCAACCCCTTGCCGCAAGAGAGTTCGCAAGACTGAAGGAGCAATCGGCGCGTCGGTGAACACGAACGACAGCATGGTGGCCATGTCCGGCGCGATCATGCCGGCGCCTTTGGCAATGCCGCAGATGGTGACGACGTTCGAGCCGAAGCGGATGATTGAGGCGGCACCCTTGGGGAACGTATCCGTGGTCATGATCGCCTTCGCCGCCTCCTCCCAGCGGCCGGGTGCGGCATTGGCTACAAGCTGATCCATGACGCCGGCAAATTTCGATGCATCGAGCGGTTCGCCAATGACGCCGGTGGAGGCGAGAAAAATTTCGCCGGCTTTACAGCGTGCCGCCTTGGCGGTGATCTCGGCGGTGAGTTTTGTCGCCGCACGGCCGGACTTGCCGGTAAAGGCGTTGGCGTTTCCCGAATTAACGACCAACGCGCTCGCATTGCCGCGCCCGGCCTTGAGCCGCGCCCGGCACCAATCGACTGCCGCCGACGGGCATTTCGACTGCGTAAAGACGCCGGCGACCGTCGTTTCCGGCGCCAACAACGCCAGCAGCACGTCCGTGCGCCCGCCATAGCGGATTCCGGCGGCTGCCGTTGCGAATTGCACGCCGGCCACCGCCGGCATTTCCGGAAATGAGTCGGGTGCGAGCGGGGAAATGGGGGAAGACACGGCAAGCCTCTAGGTCGTTATGGCCGGGCACAGCCCGTCGAATACGGGCGTGAACGCCCTTTCGCCCGGCCATCCACGCCTTTGGCTAGCGTGTATAAAGACGTGGATGCCCGGCACAAGCTTGGAGCCGGGCCGGGCACTTCGGGCGTTAGCGCGCCCGCGCGCGTAAACGCGCGTTTTGCCCGGTTGGCCGGGCGTGACCACTACCGTGGTCACTTCTTGCTTGGCGCCGCGGTATTGAGCGAAGGGTCGGCAGCGGGCGTGGTCGCGGGCGCCGGCTTGTCGAGGTGCTCGATATTGGCGCTTGCCCGCAACTTCTCGACCAGCGCGGCCTGCGCGCGATGGGCGACGTAATTATCGATCTGGCCTTTGACCTGATCGAACGTCGGCGTCGGCTTGATGCGTTTGTCCTCGACCTTGATAATGTGCCAGCCGAACTGGGTCTTCACCGGGTCGGAAATCTGTCCTTTGTCGAGCTTGAACGCGACCGCGGCGAATTCCGGCACCATCTGCTCCTTGGTGAAATAGCCGAGATCGCCGCCGTCGGCTCCGCCCGGATCCTTGGACTTCTCCTTCGCCAGCGTCGCGAAATCGGCTCCGGCCTTCAATTGCGCGAGGATGGCTTTGGCTTCATCCTCGGTCGGAACCAGGATGTGGCGAGCGTGCACCTCTTCCTCGTTGGTCATCTGTTTGACCGCGTCGTCATAGACTTGGTGCTCGGCCTCCTCTGACAGCGCAGCGCGGCCGGTGTCCTGCAAGAGCGCTTCCATCAACAGCCGGTTACGGTCGAAAGCGAGCCGGCGCTTGACCTCCGGCCGGTCGGCGAGGCCCTGCTTGTCTGCGGCCTGCGACAGCACCACCACGTCGGCCAGGTAGTTGATCAGATAGTCGCGCTTTTGCGCCGGCGGCATGTTCGGGATGTTGTTGCCGATCTCCTCTTCGGCAAAAGCGAGGTCGCTTTCGTGGATATCGACACCGTTGGCGCGGGCCACGACGGGATCGCTGTCCTGCGCCCGAGCAACTGTGATCGGCGTTGAAACGAAGAGAGCGAGCGCGAGCGCGCCAAGCGCGCTGACGGAAAGGCGGGTGATGGCCATTGAACGCGGTCCTTTGGGTAAGTGGGGCAAGTCGCCGGTCGGGCTTTACGTTGCCGGCGCGGACACTCGCCGAATCGGATCGGCTTGGCAATGGCTGAATCACGCAAGCGTTTAACGAGGCCGTGAACTGGCGGCTCGCATTGACAAGAAAACGACCCCCTCTTATGTCTCGAAAGGCATCCAGACGCGCCCCTATCGCCTTGCAGAAGCCGTAAATAGCGCTGCATTTTCCGCTGGTTGGACTCGCGCTGGCGCGGACCAAATTTGAAGGAAGATGACGTGATGATTGGCGCTGTCGCCCGCAAGCTGTTCGGTTCCTCCAACGACCGCCGCATCCGCGCTTATCGGCCGCGGGTCGATGTCATCAACGCGTTGGAAGCCGAGCTCGAGCGGCTGTCCGACGAGCAATTGCGTGCCCGTACCGACGAATTCAAAAAGCAAGTCGCCGAAGGCGCCACCCTCGACGACATTTTGGTGCCGGCCTTTGCCACCGTTCGTGAGGCCTCAAAACGTACGCTCGGCCAGCGCCATTTCGACGTGCAGCTCATTGGCGGCATGGTGCTGCACGAAGGCAAAATTTCGGAAATGAAGACCGGCGAGGGCAAGACTTTGGTCGCAACCCTTCCGGTCTATCTCAACGCGCTCGCGGGCCGCGGCGTACACGTCGTCACGGTCAACGACTATCTGGCCAAGCGCGACGCCGAATGGATGGGGCAAATCTACAAATTTCTCGGCCTGTCGGTGGGCGTCATCGTTCACGGCCTCGACGACGCCGAGCGCAAGAAGCAGTACGACTGCGACGTCACCTACGGCACCAATAATGAGCTCGGCTTCGATTATCTGCGCGACAATATGAAGTACCGGCTCGAGGACATGGTGCAGCGCGGCCACATCTACGCCATCGTCGACGAGGTGGATTCGATCCTGATCGACGAGGCACGCACGCCGCTGATCATTTCCGGTCCGCTCGATGACCGCTCCGAGTTTTACAATACCATCGACACTTTCATTCCCAAGCTCGACAAGGACGATTACGAGGTCGACGAGAAGCAACGCACGGTCACGCTGACCGAAGTGGGCATGGAGAAGATGGAGCAGGGCCTGCGCGACGCCAAGCTGCTCAAGTCGGACTCGCTCTACGACGTCGAGAACGTTTCGGTGGTTCACCACGTCAACCAGGCGCTGCGCGCGCACAAGCTGTTCCAGCGCGATAAGGACTACATTGTGCGCAACGGCGAAGTCGTCATCATCGACGAGTTCACCGGCCGCATGATGCCGGGGCGGCGCTATTCGGAAGGCTTGCATCAGGCGCTGGAGGCCAAGGAGCGCCAGCCGATCCAGCCGGAAAACCAGACGCTCGCCTCGATCACTTTCCAAAACTATTTCCGCATGTACGAGAAGCTCGCCGGTATGACCGGCACCGCGGCGACCGAGGCGGACGAGTTTTTGGACATTTACAATCTCGAAGTTCTGGAAATTCCCACCAACATGCCGATGATCCGTCTCGACGACGACGACGAGGTCTATCGCACGGCGGCGGAGAAATTCCGCGCCATCCTGACGCTCATTGAAGACTGCAAGGCGCGCGGCCAGCCGGTGCTGGTCGGCACCACCTCAATCGAAAAATCCGAGCAGCTGGCGGAGATGCTGCGCAAGCGGGGCTGGGAACAGCACGATTTCTCCGACCCCAACGCCTTCGCTTCGCTTTACACCGGCGACAACTCCGCCAGGGCCAAGGTTTTTGCCGTCCTCAACGCCCGCTATCACGAGCAGGAGGCGCAGATCATTGCGCAAGCCGGCGTGCCCGGGGCCATCACTATCGCCACCAACATGGCGGGCCGTGGCACCGATATTCAGCTCGGCGGCAACGCCGACATGCGTATCCGTCAGGAGCTCGCCGATATCGAGGACTTGCGCGAACGCGACAAGTCGCCGGGCGCCGGTGAAATCCGCGCGCAAGTCGCGCGCTTGAAGGACGTGGCGCTCGCCGCCGGCGGCCTTTGCGTGCTCGGCACTGAGCGGCACGAGAGCCGGCGCATCGACAACCAGTTGCGCGGCCGCTCCGGACGCCAGGGCGATCCGGGCCATTCGAAGTTCTATTTGTCGCTCGAAGACGATCTGATGCGCATCTTCGGCACCGACAAGCTCGACGGCATGCTCACCAAGCTCGGCTTGAAGGAGAACGAGGCGATCATCCATCCCTGGATCAACAAGGCGTTGGAGAAAGCGCAGCAGAAGGTCGAAGCGCGCAACTTCGATCTGCGCAAGAACATCCTCAAATTCGACAACGTCATGAACGATCAGCGCAAGGTCATTTTCGACCAGCGCGTCGAGTGGATGAACGACGAGACCACGGCCGAGATCGTCGCTGACATGCGGAAAAACGCCATCGACGACTTGGTGGCCAAGCACGTGCCCGAGAAAGCCTATCCGGAGCAGTGGGATACTCCGGGCCTCAAGGAGGAACTCAAGCGCGTACTTGGACTGGATCTTCCGGTCGATGAGTGGGCGAAAGAGGAAGGCATCGCGGACGAGGAGATTTTCACCCGGGTCGAGCGGCGCGCCGACGAGCACATGGCGGCGAAGGTCGCGCAATGGGGCCCGGACGTCATCCGTTACATCGAGAAGTCGATCCTCTTGCAGACGCTCGACCATCTGTGGCGCGAGCATCTGGTCATGCTCGATCACTTGCGCCAGGTGATCGGCTTGCGCGGCTACGGTCAGCGCGACCCGCTCAACGAGTACAAGGCGGAGGCCTTTTCCCTGTTCGAGGCGATGAGTCAGAATCTGCGCGAGGCGGTCACGGCACAGCTCATGCGGGTCGAGATCATGGCCCAGCCGCCGACCAACATGGAGCCGGCGCCACTCCCAGCCATGGAGGGGCATAAGATCGATCCGACCACCGGCGAGGACGAGATGGCTTTGGCCATGGCCGGCGCCGAAACCCTGGCGCGCCACGGTATCGGCCTTGCGCAAAGTGGGGCCGCTCCGGCGCCGGCAATAGCGCGGGAGGCGACAGTCCCGGCGCGCAACGCGGCCGCGCAACGTAACCCGCAAGATCCGACGAGCTGGGGCAAAATCGGCCGCAACGAGCCCTGTCCCTGCGGCTCGGGCAAGAAGTTCAAGCACTGCCACGGGCGATACGTTTAGCAGACGACAGAGGACAGATAACGGAGGACGGAATGTGATTTCCGTCCTCTGTCTTCCGTCGTCTGTCCTCTGATTACTGCAACCCGCTCCAGCGGCCGGCGAAGCTGCCGGACGGCAGCGGCGGTTGTGCGCCGTTGACGGTTGGCGGGACCGGCGCTGGCGCGGCGGCCGCGGGCGGGACGGCATTGGCCTCTTGCGCAGAGGCGGGAGCCGGTGCCGGCTTTGGCTTCGCAGCTGCGGTCTGCTGCTCTTCCGGCTTCGAGGGTTCAGGCCGTTGCTCGTGCGCTTTCGGCTTTGAGTTCGAGGCGCTGATGGTCTCGCGCAGCGGCAGTTTTGATCTTTGCGCCGCGGACGTCCCAGTCGACTCTGCGCCGCGCTCTTGCGTCGCCGAGTCAGTCGCGGCAACTCGCGTTGAGGCGTCGGGCTTGTTCCCAAGCAAGCCGTTGAACAAGCGGCTCGCGAAATTCGGCTGTGCGCCGCCATTGTCAAGCGCCAGGGACGGCGGCGCCGGTTGCGGCGGCAGCGAATTGGCCACGCGCGCCGGCGGCAGGCTGCCGCCGACTTGCGACAGGAACACGCGGTTCATGCCGCCGTCGAGGCCGGTGCGGATCGGCGCGACCGGAACGTATTTCGCCAGCGCCGCATATTGCACTTCGTCGTTGTGCGCTTTTTCCAGCGCAGGCGCGGCGATTTCAGGATTAACAACATAGGCCGGACAGCGGCCGGTCGGATTGAACACTAGCGGCTTCGAGGATTTCGGCGGCTCCGCGGGGTCGAACACATAGTGGCGATCGCAGACCTCGACCTTCGGCTCGAGATGGCTCACTTCGAAATGATCGTTCCCCACCTTGATCATCTTCCAGAACGCCATGTTCGGATTGGTGCGATGGCGCGCCAAGTTAGCCGGCGTCATGCGGAAGGGATACGCCTGGATCTGAAACGACGGCTGGCCGCCGAGAAACGACTCGCGCGCCAGCGAATAAATTTCCCCAATCTGCTCGTCGGTCATGGCGTAGCAGCCGCGCGACGAGCAATCGCCATGAATCATCAACAGCGCGCCGTTGCGGCCGTTCGCCTTGTCGTAGGCATTGGGGAAGCCGGTATTGATGGCGAGGTAATAGTTGGAGTTCGGGTTCATCAGCCCGGGGGTGATGGCATAGAACCCCTCGGGCGCTTGGCGGTCGCCTTCCTGCACTTTCGGGCCGAGGTCCCCCGACCAGCGGCAAATCGGATAGACTTTCAGAATCTGAAAGCGGCCGGTCGTATCCTGTTTCCAGACTTCGAGTTCCGATTCCTCCTTGAACAGGCGAATGAGGATCGGAGACTCTTTGGGCATGTGCTTTTGATCGAGCAGCGCCACCATCTGCGGCGACAGCTCTTTCATGGCTTTGGTGGGGAGTTCGTAGCTTTCTTCGCCGAAACAGCCGCCGAGAGCCAGCGCCCCCGAGAGCACTGCCGACGCCATGAGCGCGCGGAACAGGCTGGCGCGGTCCAAAGCAAAATTCCCCCGACTGACGGACAGTCCCCGTGCCATTACATTCTAATCGTTATCCTTACGAAACCCCTAGCGCAAGCAGACCCGAACACCGGCAGGAACCATCGCGGCGCTTCCGGTGACGGCATGGTAAATATTGCGCAAATTTAAGTGGCAAAACCAAGGTCTTATCCACAAGAGCCCGGTATTTCCGCTTAATTTTGGCGTGACGAATTGCGGCAAGGGCAAATGTTGGGAATTATGACGCTGGCGTGTCGATTTCAGCCTGCTTTCGAGCGGTGGCCATCAGCTCAGCGTCCGCCCGATCGCCATGAACTTCTCCTGTCGCTGCCGCACGACAGTCGCCGGATCGAGGCCTTTAAGTTCGGCCAAGGCGTTGCCAATGGCCGCGCCG
>Ga0335078_10016132_pt1 | contig 11083 bp, 10 predicted proteins | sample Lox_Sample_32_FD_206711 | JGI IMG/M metagenome (GOLD analysis project Ga0335078, IMG submission 206711) | Soil microbial communities from Loxahatchee National Wildlife Refuge, Florida, United States - Lox_Sample_3.2 | ecosystem: Environmental > Terrestrial > Soil > Wetlands | place: USA...
TTATCTGCGCGCCTACATGGCGGGGATCTCGGTGCCGACGCCGCTTCTGCTGATCCCCCTGACGGCGTTCTTCATCGCGCGATTTGTCTACGACATTCCGATTCCGGTGGAGCGAGTGATCATCTTTCCGATGGCGATCATCCCGAACCTGTTTGGCGTCTGGAATATGCTGCACCTGGCTTCTCGCGAGCGTACACGCCTGCCGCTCGGGATTCACGGTGCTATTTTGCCCTTCATCATCGCCCCGGCAGGATTCCTGCTCGGCCGCAGCCTGGGCTTTCTGCACACGACACACTACGGCTTTATCTATTTCGGCGTGGTGGAGATCCACTACACATTTCTCGCGGTCGTGTTTCCCGTGGCGCTGATCGTCTATTACCTGGTTTGGAAGTATCTGATCGGCTTCTGCAATCGGGTCGCAGGGATAGCAGAATAGCTAGCACCTAAGTGCAAATCGGAGGACTTATGACAAACCCAAATTCCGGAAACATTCCGATAAGCTCGCATGAACAACTCTGGCCAACCACGGTCGCCGCTCTGGCGGTGGGCACAGCATTCTTCTCGCTGTGGTTCTGGCTTTTGCCGCAATGGCTCGGTTTCCAGATCGAACTGGCGGGCGCAGCCCATTGGCGCTGGCTCGCCGCCCTGCCGTCTGTGTTGGGATTCGCTGTTGCCCTGCGCTGTGTTTGGGATTTTGGCTGGACTGGACACGGGACTCCGGCGCCGATAGCGCCGCCGCAGCGTTTGGTGGTTGTCGGCTTCTACCGCTATGTGCGCAATCCCATGTACGTGGGGTTCGCAGTGGGATGGATCGGGCTATGGATTGTCTTCGGACTCGCCAACCCTCTGGCAATTGCCGCCGTCGCAGCAGTTGCTCTCGGCGTGCATCTGTTTGTAATCCTGTATGAAGAACCGACGCTCCGCCGGAAATTTGGGGCTCAGTACGAGGTGTATTGCCGGAACGTAAGCCGCTGGTGGCCTCGCATGAAGGGCTGGGACAAGCCAGAGTAGCGCCCTTGAGTCATGCCGCGCGCGTAAGCCAACTCTCCATGGTGGCTGTGTCCACGAGGCCCGCCTGCTGAAACTGAAGCTGACCCCGCGAAAACACGGCGAAATTAAGAATGCTGCGAACGTTGTACTGTGCTGCCAGATTCGGGAACCGTTCCGTGTCGACCTTCAGCACAACTGCACGTCCGGCGAGGTCCTGGGCGGTTTGTGCGACATGAGGCGCAGCCGTACCGCACGGCCCGCACCAGGAAGCCCAGAAGTCCGTCAGAACAGGAACCTTGCTCTCGCGAATGATCTCGTTGAATTGTTCTTCGTCGACTTCGATGGGCTCGCCAATTGCGGGTAACTCCACTTTGCATGCATCACATTTGCCGACATCGGAAAGGTGCTTGGCGGGAATGCGATTGGATCTACCGCAAGAGGGGCAATTTCGAATCAGCGGCATGGACTTATTCTAAGCCGTTTTTCCCGTTCATCTGGCACACATTTCGCACATCAAGTGCTCAAAAACGTCGGAAAAACTCTTTGGGAAGGCCCGCTTTGTCGCGCGCTTTTCGGAAGAGATTGCAAATTGACCTCAGATGCCCTGACACGGAGCGCTTCGAGGGAAATACCCAGCCCTCCTGTCTTGCATCACACCTGATCCGGAGATTTCGAAGACTCGCCTACTCATCGGAACAAGTCGCCGGCCTTCCGACGTCTTGCTGTCTGGCACAAAGATCACGCGGTTTTTCCAATCCAGGTTCTCCATACGCATCCGGAAGAGTTCTCTGTTCCTCATTCCTGTGTCGCGCATCATGATCACGATGTCCCGGAAAAGGTCACGAGTCCGTGGGCGCCAAGTGCAAGCCAAAACCCCCTATTATCAGTTTCTTTTCCGCTTCATCGTCAAGACGAAGATGTCCTCCATACTCTTTCATCATTTTGATTTTTCGAGCATGACCGATCATCCTCCGTTCCTCCGCTTTGTGCAGCATTCGTCGTAATGTTCGCAAAGCGCAGTTGGCGTTTGCAGCCGAGCCAGGAAACCTTAACGGCTCGGCACTATCACCTGTGATTCGGTCGACCCGCAACATCGCAACAGATGTCGAGTTTAGCAACCGCCATCCGTTACGGTAAAACTTCCTTATTCTCTCTTCGAGTCTGCTATCGTTCACCCATTCAAGAAAGCGGTCAGCAAACTCCTATAGAAGAGCAGGTTTGGTTGGAAGTGGATCGGTCCTTTCGATCACCGAGGCCAGTTTCAGGCTCGCAACTTGCAGCGCCCGAACTGACTTCGTCTCTTGGGTTGACGCGCGGTAGCGATGGCCTCGCACCGTAAAGTCATACCAATAGAACTTCGACTTGGGCTTCTTAAACAGCTTCACGAGTTTCCTCCTTGCTGCCCGCACGGAAGCAACTCGCATGTTCTGCACGATGCAATCGTGAGAACGACTACATAATAGCTCGCTGACAAAAATGCGTTTGCAGGTTAGCACATATTTCGGTGCCAAAGTTCAAATCAGAAAAAGCCGCGGGTACTGCATACTCGCGGCGACCTGTTCGGTGACAGTGGCCTCAGGGTCCGTAACCAATTTGAAGCAGATTTCGCGGTTGGCTGTGCGATCAGATCCTGAAGCGCAGACTGCGCATACGAAGGAGTGATTTCCGTTTTGTAAGGTTATCGAGAAGACCGAGCGGCAGGATTCGGTTACGGTCTGAATCCACCGGCAACCCGTATCACCTGACCACTCACCCACGCCGATTCATCGGAGGCCAGGAATGCGGCGATGGAAGCGATGTCTCGCGGTTGGCCGATCCGGCCGAGCGGCGTGTGCCGTACGACGTACTTTTCGACGTCGCCGCCAATGAGCCCCGCACCATGCCCTCCCTCGGTTACGATCAGGCCGGGACTCAAGGAATTCACGCGAATTTTCTTCGCACCGAGTTCCTGCGCCAGCGCCGCGCTGATTGTATTCACCGCACCCTTGCTGGCGCCATACACCGCGCCCTCCCGAACTCCATCGGCCGCAACCGAGCTGATGTTGATCACGCTGCCGCCCTTTGGATTGAAGTGCGCGACGGCTTCCTTCGTTACCAGCAACAAACCCAGAACATTCAGATTGAACATCTTGTGGAAGCGCTCGGGCGTGACTTGATCGAGCGGACGGAACTCATACACACCGGCGTTGTTCACCAAAATGTCGATGAGGCCCAATTCTGCGACAACGGTCTGGATCAGCGGTGCGATTGTGGCAGGATCCGAAAGATCCGCCTGGACCGCGATGGCCTTGACCCCCTTTGCGTTGATTTCTGCTACGACATTTTCCGCGTCAACTTTGCTTGCGGAGTAGTTCACGGCGACGGCAGCGCCCTCTCCCGCGAGCTCACGAGCAATTTCAGCCCCGATTCCTTTTGAGGCTCCGGTCACCAACGCCACTTTTCCTTGCAGGTTTTTCATTCCTCGGTCCCTTGACCGCTATGTCTTGTTTTGCAGGAACGCCATCTAGTCATCGATCCACTTGCGAGAACAGTCACGCAATGTCATCAAGAGGCCTAATCTTGTATCGCCCGGCTTGCACCATCGCGGAAGCGATCTCGCGTCCGATGGCAACAGTGTTGATGGGATCGTGCTCCGTCCATTGCCGCCAGATGGCCATGTGCGCGTGCAGTGTGTTGCCTTCCGCCACGGCCCCGATGACGCGCTCTGCCGCATCCCGGACAACGCTCATCGAGCGGGCGGCATAATACTTCGCCAACTTGACGGCCAGCGCGTTCCGGCCGCCCAGCTTCTCCGTACGCAAAATCACCGAATCGAAGACCAGAATTTCCGCAATAATGTCGGCCAGCTTGCCGCTCACTTCCTGCGCTTCTCCGAGTTCCGTGCCGTATTTTTGCGAAGCTGCACCGGCGCAAAACAGGGCCAGCTTCTTCGCGTTAGCCAGAAGGACTTTCTCGTGGGCCAGAATCCCAGCGAATGCAGGACGTACTTCCGATCCAGTCATTACTTCGTCCATCACGCCCTTGATGGCGGGCAACAGGGCCAGACGCCCCTGAGTGGCCCGTTTGAACGTCCGGGTGGTGGTGATAAGCCGGTTGATTTCGTTGGTTCCCTCAAAGATCTTGTTGACGCGCGCATCGCGATAGGCGCGCTCCGCCGGACATTCTTCGACGTAACCATACCCGCCGTGAAACTGAAGCGAGTTATCCACGGCGCGCTCTAGCATTTCGGAACACCAGAATTTCAGAATGGAGCACTCTACCGCGAAATCTTCGATCGACTTCTGCACCTGCTTGCTATAGTCGGTTGCGGATTTGTCGATCCCGGAGAGAGCGGCATCAATGGCCCCAATCACGCGATAAAGCATCGTTTCGCCGGCATAAATCCCAGCGGCGGTTTCAGCAATCTTTTCCTGTACGAGCCCAAACGATGTAACGGGCTTGCCAAAGGCGACGCGCTCCCTGGCGTAGCGAATGCCGTCGCGAAACGTATTGCGGGCCGCGCCGATCGCTACCGCCCCCACCTTGTAACGCCCAACGTTCAGAATGTTGAAGGCGATGTGGTGTCCCTTGCCGACCTCGCCCAGGACGTTCTCAACTGGCACCTGGCAATCGGAAAGAATCAGCGGGCAAGTGGAGGAGCCGCGTAGTCCCATCTTGTGCTCTTCCTTCCCAACAGTGAAGCCCCTCGTCCCTGCCTCAATCAGGAAGGCCGTGAACTTCTCGCCGTCGACTTTCGCGAAAACCGTAAACAGGTTGGCCATGGCCGCGTTGGAGATCCACATCTTTTCGCCGTTCAGGATGTAATGCCTGCCATCGGACGAGAGCGCGGCGCGCGTCCGGATATTCATCGCGTCGGACCCGGCGGAGGATTCCGAGAGTGCGTACGCGGCCATCCATTCGCCCGAGGCAAGTTTGGCAAGATATTTCTCTTTCTGGTGGGGGGTCCCGAACCACAGCAACGGGAACATCCCGATACCCACATGGGCACTGTAGGTCACGGAGAAACTTCCCGAGACGCTGAGGCGATCACTGATTAACGTTGAGGTGACTTTGTCCAGTTCGAGACCACCGTACTCTTCGGGCACGTCGACTTTCATCAGCCCCAGATCGGCCGCTTCCCGCATGAGGCTTCTGGTCACAACGAAATTCTTGGCTTCAATTTCGTGGATCGACGCCAGCACCCGTTCATCGGCGAATTGACTCGTCACCGCGGCGATCTGTCTCTGCTCCTCCGTAAAATCTTCAGGGGTAAAAACTTCGCTCGGAAGCAAATCCTCAATCAGAAAGCTGCCACCGGTGGTTCGCTTGGCAGAAAATGTTGCCGAAGAAGAGGTCAATGCTGTCTCCGTAATTGTTGAGGATTCTGAAAGATGTCCGCGGTCTTCACGGTTTACACTGCGGCGTCGCACCGGGCATTCGCGGCGACATGATGCCGACGTTCCAGTTCCAGGGCATAGCGCCACTCGCGTGGCGCCTGCAAACAACCTCTTCGTTGAACTCGTACATCCCCGGCAGAAGGTTGGTCGAGGGATGCGGCGCATCCGTAAAAGCCATGTAGTCACCGGTTGATCCGAATGCCGGCCAATCCGGCTCATTCACGGCCTGTGGACGGCCTGCCCGGGCAAACGATCCCCAGTAGCCGTTTAGCGCACCGGAAAGCTTGGCCTCTTCAGGCGTGGCTGGAATTTTCGGCCAAAGTGGCGGCGTGTCATCGAGCACGCCAAACACGTAAGGCAATTCGCTGGCGTGGAAGGCGTGCAGGTTGCCGGCCTCTTCGGCTGAATATCCATGGTCCCAGTAGTAGAGAAAAGACGGCTGCCCCAGTGCGGCCTGCTTCTTCACCAGTCGCTCCGCGGTCCATCCGTAGAGCGAGTCCCGCACGGTGGCCCAAATGCTCTCCTGCATATTGCTGCCGGGATAGAGCCGGAGAAATTCTTCGGCGAGATCGCCATACCGGTCGTGAATGATGGACTCATACTCGGCCGCAGTTGCGGGAGGCGGCGGAGCAAGAATCCTTAACGAGCGGATTTCACCGCTGTTGAAACCGGCGAGGATCGGCACCGGCGCTTGTTCGCCTTTGTCGAAAACGTCAACCAGTTGGCGCGGCAAGACGTGTCCGTCAATCGTAGGCCAAGGAGCGTATCCGGTTTTCGGCGCAGCTTCGCTCAGAGAGGCGGCATCGATGGCCCTTAATGCGGCGAGATTCGAGGCGTGAAGTGCGGCCGCCAGCCTGGTGCCGCTTTCTTCCGCAGACGGCTGGCCGAAAACGCTCTGTTTCAGCGCCGGCACGGCGATCATGTAGGCGCTTTCCGCGATTGCCTTCGAGAATAGTCCTCGCGCGGCGGGCGCGGCCATCAGATACATGACGCTGAGAGCGCCTGCGGATTCGCCGGCGATAGTGACGTTCGAGGGATCGCCGCCGAAGGCGCGTATGTTGTTGCGGACCCAGCGCAGCGCCTCGATCTGGTCCAACAGGCCGTAGTTGCCGGATACCCCACTCGCCGATTCGGCGCTGAGTTCAGGGTGTGCGAGCCAGCCGAGAACGCCCACTCGATAGTTGATGGAGACCACGACGATCCCCTGATCGGCGAACCGCGTGCCGTTATAGGTCGGTTCTCGATTCGCTCCCCCAACCAGCGCGCCGCCATAAATCCAGAAGAAGACAGGCGCATTGTGGGCGTTGATCGGCGCCCAGATATTCAGGTTCAGGCAATCCTCGCTCATCGGCATAGGATCGCGAGTATAGATATTGGAGAGCGTGGGTTTGGGCTGCCAGCATGCCGGTCCATAGTCGATTGTTTCTTTCACTCCCGCCCAGCGGGGCATCGGACTCGGCGGTTTCCAGCGTGCCGCGCCCACCGGCGGCAACACATAAGGAATGCCTTTAAAGACCCGGACTTTGCCTTCGAGCAGACCTTCCATTTTGCCGGCCGAAGCATTCACGCGAGTGTGTTTGGTCTGTGATGAGGGGGCCTCGTCCGCGCTGCCATTGGCGCAATAGACCAGTGGAGAGAGAGCAAGGCATCCAGTCAGGACGCCCCAGGCGAATCGGTGATGATGCATGTTCATTGGCTTCTCACTTCCGCTGCACGCCTTTCGTTGAAGAGCATGCGCGCCAACACTAAAAAGAGCAAAATCGCCACAACATAGAACGGTGCGAGCGTATAAAGAGCCATCTGTAAGGAATGGCCGGGATGAGTTGCATGAAAAAAGTCGCTGGCTGCGCCTACATAAGTAGGGCCGAGACCGAGGCCGATGAAATTCATCACCAGCAACAGCAATGCGCCCGACATCACACGCTGGTCCGGCCGAACCTCCTCCTGAACCAGCGTCACCATCGACGAGAGATAGAAGTAGTTCAGGAACATTGTGCAGACCAGAAACAGCAGCGCGAGATGCCAGGAGGGCGCCCAGACAAATAGGAGGTAAAAAGGGATGGCAAATACGAGCGAAGCGGCGGGCACTAAAGCGTATGCCTGTTTCGAGCTTCGCGTAAACCGATCAATCAGCCGTCCCGAGACGAACATCGCCCCACCAACTCCGATCAGAACCACGAGTGCGTACCAGATTGCAACTTGTTTGAGAGCCATCCCTTTCTCACGCATGAGAAAAAGAACGGCAAAGTTGACCAGGCCGTACGTGATGAACTGATTGGCGCCGGAGGCGACGGCGGCGAGCGTGAGGGAGGGCCGCGAAAAGAACATCACCAGGGATTGCCAGAAGCGAGTTTTATTTGAGGCCACGTGGCCGGCGATGCCATCCAATGCGCCGCGCCGGGGTTCGGGAGCCAGCAGCGGGACACCGAGCGAAACAAAAAGGCCGGCGCCACCCAGGATAAGGAATGCGTAACGCCAACTGAATGCGGCTGCGATAGCAGCACCGAAGGCGATCCCCAGCGTTGCCCCGATGGCGGGGCCGAGGTTGAAAAGACCGAGCGCAGTTCCTCGTCGTCCAGTGGGGAAATAATCGGAGATGATCGAATAAGAGGGCGGAACGCCTCCAGCTTCGCCGAACCCAACTGTCATGTAGGCGGCGACAAACTGCGGATAAGAAGCTGCGATCCCGCAACACATGGTCGCAGTACTCCAAATGGCACATGCCACAGTCAGCACGATCGACCGGTTCGATCTATCGGCTATCCAACCTACTGGAATCGAAATGAAGCAGTAAAACAACGCGAAGTATAGACCGCCGACCAAGCCAAGCTTGCCGTCGGAAACGTGCAGACTGTCCTGAATTGGCTTGGCCAGGATCGCCGGAAGCTGGCGCGACAGAAAGTTCAGGACGTATACGAAGCACAGCATGCCCAGGGCGATCCATGCCCGGCTTCCAGGCGCAGCCGGTGCGGATTGCAACCTCGCGGCCCCCTCAGTTGTTTGCGCGCTGCTCATGATCTCGTGTAGTGGTGCACGCTAACGTTCCGCCGAGGGATCGCTCGCTTTGCCGTCCGCGTTATAGGCGATGACGCGATATTTGGTGGCGAACAGGGCCGCGAACGATAAGTGTTCCGCGTCGGCGTCTACCCATGGCGTGTCGGCGTCTGTGGCGCATTGGTCGCAGATGGTCTGCCATTGGCCTGAGTCACCGCTGCGGCGCTGCACGGTGTAGACGACGGCGCCGGCCGAACCATGCCATCCCAGTAATCCGAAACCCTTAAAGGTGATAACGGGAGGCGCAGGCACAGCATGTGCAGGTACCGCCCTTCCGGCCATGACGTAGGCATGTGTCCGCAGAAGTTCTGCGCGCGCCTGCATTTCGTGTGCGGAATTGACCAGTGTGTTGACACCGCCGTAGAAGAGAGACCACCACTGGCCGGTCTCGCCCCACTTTGCGTAGGAAGGGCTGTTGGATGGAGCAGAGATAGGTTGCCAGCCGAACTTATCTGCATGCGCTTGCAGGGCCCAGTAGCCGTCACCAGAGATGTTCGGATCGATTTCCAGTGCATGCAACACTTTTTCGAATTCTTCCCGCGAAGGCCAGTCGGTAACATCCCAGCCGTATTCGCAGGCCACATATACTTTGCCTTTCGCGGTCACGAGTGCAGCGTGCTTGGAAAAGCTCTCGGCGGTGGTCTTCTGTCCGCCTCCAAACAGTGCATCCCAGTGCGGATAGTATTCCGCCGTCACGATGTCAGTCGTTTTTGCGTCCAGCGCTTTCGCATCGAAAAAGAAAAATCCGCTGTCGTCTTCGTACAAATGTTTCTTGTCGATCGATTTGATAAAGCTTCCGATGGTGTCGATCCAGCGAAGGTAAGGCTCTGCGTTGGCTGCGACCGACGCGGCCACGAACAGGCCGCAGACGTTGCAGTTTTCCCAGGCAAGTATGGTGGGGTCATCCTTGTATGCGACCCCGGTGTAGACATTCTTGTGATTCAGTAGCGCCCGGATGTGCTGTTCGAATTCCGCGACGATTTCCGGATCGGTAAAGAAGAGCTTGTAATCTCGTTTGCCTTTCCACAACAAATATTCGCCTTCGCCGCTTAGTTCACAGTTAGAGCAGTCGCCTACCAGCGTGACAATGAGACGAAGTCCCCGCTCGTGTGCGGCCTTGATTGCGTAGTCAATCGCTTTAAAACCTTCGGGATTGAAGACTCCAGCTTTCGGCTCGAGGCACAGATCGCATCCCACGCTATCGCCCAGAGTTTGCGACCGTACGACCCTCGCCCCCATCATCCTGGCTGTGTCGAGCGCATCGTCTACTTCCAGATGCGACGGGTATCGGGGTCCCAGAGAATCATCCGGCCCGTAGGCTTCAATTCCAAGCCACTCGATATTGGGGCCGCTATAGCGAAAGTCTTCACCGCCCAGCGTCAGCCTGGTTCCGCTGCGCTGCACAAATTCGTCGTTATGCGGGATTTGTGCGACGCTCTGACCACTCATGGCGATGAAGGCGATTGCAAGAGCCATGGTTATCAGTACCCGTTTCCGCTGTACGACTTTTCCCATCTTCTCCTCCGGCACGTGATCTCGCTTGGGTTTGCCCTTCGCGGGGGAGGGTAGTGTCTCAATCTAGAATTCAAACTGAGACACTACCCATGCGCTTTTCAGTACGTGATGCGCAGTGCAAATTGGGTGAGCCGTGGTTGGTTTGCCTGGTACGTCACAGTTCCGGCAGCGGCGGTTCCAATCGCACCGTTAGGAACGCCGAACTGGGTCCGGTTCCAAGCATTGAAGAACTCCGTTCGGAACTGGATCGACTTACCTTCGCCGATCGCGAAGTTCTTAAAGATCGAAGCGTCCCAATTGTTGATGCCGGGGGCTCGCACGACTGGATCGTTTCTCGACTCGCCCCAAGTGAATGCCGGCGCTTGCGTGTAGCAGGAAGTGTTGAAGAAGGTTCTGGTTTCGATAGGACCACCTGTTTTCTTTGTTCTGTCGCAACCGGATACAACATCGGGTCTTTGCGACCCGAAACCACCGTAACCGTAGAAAGCATTCTCGTTTACCGGTGAGATCATTGGCACCGGGAAGCCGGATTGAAATGTGGTGATACCCTCCAGACCCCATCCACCCACAAATGCGTCTGCAAGTCTGCTGGCATTGCCGAGAACTCCCTTACCACGTCCGACAGGGAGGTCGTAGACATAGCTGAGCACCAAACGATGCTTGACATCGTTGCTGGAGATCGATTTTTCAAGCCCGAGGTTGTTCGGATCCGTTACGGCGCCATAAGCATTCGCGGATGATGATTCGAGCCAAGTTGTAAGCGTGTCAGTACCGCTGATGAGTTTGGCAAAGGTATACGCCGCAGTGATCGATGCGCCCCGGGCAAATCTCTTTTGCGCTTTTATCTGCAGCGAGTTGTAAGTCGAATTGGCCCAACTGGCAGAGGTGGTGAGGACCTGATAATACTGCGGATAAGGTAGCGCCAGCAGCTCGTTATAGGTGTACGGGCAGATGCCTCCTATGATCGAACTGGGACTTTCAACCCCACAAAAGGGATTGAGCGCAAACCCTTCGAGGTACGGAAGACTTGAAGAGTTGAAATATTTTTCCGGCAGCGCATTGATCGGGAGCGCGAAAAACGGCAGGTGGGTCCCCTTAGCCCCGGCGTAGGCGACGCTCACCATAGAACTGCCCCCAAGCTGCTGCTG
>Ga0335078_10016133_pt1 | contig 11083 bp, 13 predicted proteins | sample Lox_Sample_32_FD_206711 | JGI IMG/M metagenome (GOLD analysis project Ga0335078, IMG submission 206711) | Soil microbial communities from Loxahatchee National Wildlife Refuge, Florida, United States - Lox_Sample_3.2 | ecosystem: Environmental > Terrestrial > Soil > Wetlands | place: USA...
GGCCAGATCTGGCCGGGGATCCGTCAGGTGCGGGATACCGCGGCCGGCTTCCGGGGGGCCGGGGCCGTCGTGGGGGACGGCGGCGGGGGGCCGCGAAGGTCCCAGGGGAGATTTGTGGCACATAAACGTCACGAAGCAGACAGGTCAGAACTGTCTCTTTGTTTGGGCTGGACGTCCCCCCACATGTGTCCTACGGTTCTGCCATGGCAGTTCCTACAGGACGCTACCGGTTGGGCACGAAGAGCGGCCGAATTGTCCTGCGCACTTACCGCGATGGGCTGGCGGCCACCGCGGGGCATGATCTGATCATCGACCTGCCCAGCTGGTCGGGCGAGCTGACCGTGGATGATGACAAGGCACCGGAAGCGCTCGAGGTGCACATCGACATCGGGGCGCTCAAGATCCGGGACGGAACCGGCGGCCTCAAGCCGCTGACCGACCGCGACCGGAACGAGATCGCCACGACCACGCGCCGGCTACTGGGCACCGAACGGCACCCGGAAGCGGTGTTCACCGCAACCCGGTTCGAGTTCAATGGTGATAGCGGGGTCATTGAGGGGAACCTGTCTTTGCGCGGGGTGTCCCGGCCGTTCCGGCTCCAGGTAGCCCAGAACGAACTGGGTACGTACCGGGGGACGGGAACGGTCGTACAGTCGGCCTATGGCATCAAGCCGTACACCGCGTTCTTCGGTGCGCTGAAGGTTCGTGACACGGTAGATGTCGAGGTGGAGGCCACGATCCCAGCGCCGGGGGACGGCACGGCCTGAGGCTCTTCCCGCGGGATGGCGGCGCAGCAGAGCGGAGGAAGTGACCCCCAGGACATGACCACAGTGCCGCCGGCGCCATTGCGGGACGATGACGTCGCCAGGTTGTTCGACCGCCGGACGGCCCCGCTCAGAGAGTTCGCGGAGCACGCGGGCACGGTCGCGGCGGCCTGTCATGACATGGCGGTCCGGTTCCATTCCGGCGGCAAGCTCATCGTGTTCGGCGCCGGCCCGTCCTGCCCGGACGGCCAGCATGTGGCGGTGGAATTCATGCACCCGGTCATCGTCGGCAAACGGGCCCTGCCGGCCATCTCGCTGACCGCGGACGCGGCCACGGTCACCGGCATCGCGGAACGGGATGGGCTGGGCGCGATCTTCGCGCATCAGCTCCGCTACCTGGCCGCTCCGGCCGACATCGCGCTGGGCATCTCGGCTGACGGCAACTCGGAGAGCGTGCTGAACGGGCTGCTCACCGCGCACGGCATGGGCATGCTGACGATCGCGCTGGCCGGGGCGGGTGGCGGCACCATCGGCAGCAGCCCCGCCGTGGATCACCTCATCGCGACGACCGCGGCCGACCCGCGGGTCGTCAAGGAGGTCCAGGTGACCGCGTATCACGTGCTGTGGGAGCTGGTGCATGTGTTCTTCGAGCAGCCCGGGGTGCTCGGCCCGGCGGTGGTGTCATGACTGACAGCGACGGCGGGCACTGCACCGCGGACGTCTGCATCACCTGCTCGGACACCGCGGTCCAGGTCCGGGTGGCCAAGCTGCTGCCGGACGGGCTGGCCCTGGTGGACACCGGCGCCGGCCAGGAAGAGGTCAGCGTCGCCCTGGTCAGCGCGGCCGTCGGGGACACCATCCTGGTGCACGCGGGCGAGGCCATCGGGGTGGTGACCGACCCGTGACCACCAGCCGTGGTAGCCGGGCCCGTGGTAGCCGGGACAGCGCGGACGAGATGGCGGCGCTGTACCCGTTCCTGTACGCCGGGGAGCAGGGCGGCCTGGACGCCGTGCTGAAAGAGGTCCGCGAGTCCACCGCGGCCAAGGCGGCCGAGATCGTCGAGCTGCGGTCGGTCATCGCGGGCCGGGACACCAGCCGGCTGATCTCCTGCGCCCAGGCCATGGCCGAACGGTTCGCCGCGGGCGGCCGGCTGCTCGCGTTCGGCAACGGCGGCAGCGCCACCGACGCCCAGGAACTGGCCTCGCTGTTCCTCGACCCGGGGGCCGGGGAGCGGCCGCTGCCCGCGTTCTGCCTGGCCAACGACACCGCAGTGATCACCGCGCTGTGCAACGACATCGGGGTCGAGGTGATCTTCGCCCGGCAGGTCGCCGCCCTGGCCCAGCCGCAGGACATCGCGGTCGGCTTGTCCACCAGCGGGAACTCGGAGAACCTGCTGCGCGGGCTGGACGAGGCGATCCGGCGTGGCCTGCTGACCGTGGGCATCGCCGGTTATGACGGTGGCAAGATGGCCGAGCTGAGCAGCCTGGACTACCTGTTCGTCGCGCCGTCGTCCTCGGTGCACCGGATCCAGGAAGCTCAGACCACCGTCTACCACCTGCTCTGGGAGCTCACCGTGCGGGCCCTGGGTGACGCCCGGTGACGGGCCGCCAGACCGGCCGCACCCTGGTCGCCTGCCTGGGCAACATCTTTCTCAGCGACGACGGCTTCGGGGTGGAGGTGGCCCGCCGGCTGGCCCGGTTCGAGCTGCCCGAGGGGGTCCGCGTCACCGACTACGGGATCCGCGGCATGCATTTGGCCTACGACCTGGCCGAAGGGTTCGACAGCACGATCCTGGTAGACGCCACCCAGCGCGGCGGCGAGCCCGGCACCGTGTACCTGATCGAGCCGGAAGCAGCCGCGGATGGCGCCGGCCCGGACCCGGACGGCGACACCGCCGCCATGATGGCCCGGATGAGCCTGCTGAACGCGCACGGCATGCAGCCCGACCTGGTGCTCACCCTGGCCGGGACGCTGGGCGCGGACGCTGGGAAGGTAGTGGTGGTGGGCTGCGAGCCGGCCAGCCTGGCCGAGGGAATCGGGCTGAGCGCGCCGGTGACGGCGGCCGTGGACGACGCGGTACGGATGGTGACGAAGCTAGTCACCGCCGGGCAGGCGGACAACGTCGACCCGGAGAGCACAAAGGGGTGATCGTATGTGCCTTGGCATACCCGGCGAGGTGATCGAACTGCTGCCCGAGCAGCCGGATCTGGCCCGGGTTGACGTGAGTGGGGTCAAACGGGTGATCAACATTGGGCTGCTCGCGGACGATCCGCCCGAACCGGGCGAATGGGTGCTCATTCACGTCGGCTTCGCGCTGTCCAAGATCGACGAGGCCGAGGCGGCCGCCGCCCTGCAGTTCCTGGAGGGGATCGGTCAGGCCTACGCGGACGAGCTCGCCGCGCTGCAGGAATCCCGGATCGAATAGGAAGGGGGCCCGCGATGCGATTCGTTGATGAGTTCCGGGACGCCGACAAGGCGCACGCGCTGGCCGCGAAGATCGCGGACCTGTGCGAGCCCGGCCGTCAGTACAAGCTGATGGAAGTGTGCGGCGGCCACACGCACACCATTTACAAGCACGGCCTGGAGGACTACCTGCCCGAGTCGATCACCCTGGTGCACGGCCCGGGCTGCCCGGTATGCGTGATCCCGATGGGCCGGGTGGACGACGCCATGGCGCTGGCCGCCGAGCCGGACACCATCATGACGTCGTTCGGCGACATGATGCGGGTGCCCGGCAGCAAGGGGTCGTTCTTCGACGCCAAGGCGGCCGGCACCGACATCCGGATGGTGTACTCGCCGCTGGACTCGCTGAAGATCGCCCGCCAGAACCCGGACAAGCGGGTCGTCTTCATGGCTATCGGCTTCGAGACCACCACCCCGTCCACCGCGATGACCGTCCTGCGCGCGGCCGCCGAAGGCCTGACGAACTTCTCGGTGTTCTGCAACCACGTCACGATCATCCCGGCCATCAAGGCCATCCTGGATTCGCCTGACCTGCGGCTGGACGGCTTCATCGGCCCGGGCCACGTGTCCACCATCATCGGCTGCCGCCCCTACGAGTTCATCGCCCGGGACTACGGCAAGCCGGTCGTGGTGGCCGGCTTCGAGCCGCTGGACATCCTGCAGTCGATCTACCTGCTCATGCTGCAGCTGGCCGAGGGCCGCTCCGAGGTGGAGAACCAGTACACCCGGGTGGTGCCCTGGGACGGCAACCTGGCCGCGCTCAAGGCGATCACCCAGGTGATGGAGCTGCGGCCGTACTTCGAATGGCGCGGGCTCGGCTTCATCTCGCAGTCGGCCATGAAGATGCGGCCGGATTACGCCGCGTTCGACGCCGAACTGCTCTTCCAGGTGCCTGGCGTGCGGGTCGCCGACCCCAAGGCGTGCCAGTGTGGCGAGGTGCTCAAGGGCGTGCTCAAGCCGTGGGAGTGCAAGGTGTTCGGCACCGCGTGCACGCCGGAGACGCCGATCGGCACCTGCATGGTCTCCCCCGAGGGCGCCTGCGCCGCCTACTACAACTTCGGCCGGCTGCACCGCCGCCGGGTGGTGGAAGTGAGCATCTCATGACGGACGGCGCGACCTGGGTCGACGAAGCGCTGCGTGAGCACGAGCGCGAGACCCGCGCCGCCGCCAGCCGCACCGCCGCCAGCGGCGCGGAACGCGAGCAGCAGGTGCTGGACCGGATCGACAAGGCCCGGCGGCGGCGGCCCAAGGTCCGGGAAGAGCGGATCACGATGGCGCACGGCGCCGGGGGCAAGGCGACCCGGACCCTGGTCGAGGCGGTGTTCGTCGACGCGTTCAGCAACGTCCTGCTGGAGCCGCTTGAGGACGCCGCGCAGCTGCACGTGAACGGCTCGCGGGTGGCGCTCACCACCGACTCGTACGTGGTGTCGCCGCTGTTCTTCCCGGGCGGGGACATCGGTGACCTCGCGGTCAACGGGACCGTCAACGACCTGGCCGTGTCCGGTGCCACCCCGCTGTACCTGTCGGCCGGCTTCATCCTGGAAGAGGGCTTCCCGGTCGCGGACCTGACCCGGATCGTGGCCTCGATGAAGGCGGCCGCGGAAACGGCCGGCGTGCAGGTGGTCACCGGGGACACCAAGGTGGTGCAGAAGGGCAAGGCGGACGGCTGCTACGTCAACACCGCCGGGGTCGGCGTCATCGAGCATGACGTGTCCCTCGGTGTGGCCAACGCGCAGCCCGGGGACGTGATCATCGTGTCCGGGCCGATCGGCGAGCACGGAGTGACCATCATGCTGGCCCGGGGGGAGCTGGACATCGAGGCCGACCTCGAGTCGGACACCGCCCCGCTGAACGGCCTGGTCTCGGACCTGCTGTCGGCCACCACCGGGGTCCGCGCGATGCGCGACGCCACCCGGGGCGGGGTGGCCACCATCCTCAACGAGGTAGCCACCTCGGCCGGGGTGGGCGTGCGGGTCAACGAGGACGCGATCCCGGTCTCCACGGTCGTCCGCGGCGCTTCCGAGCTGCTCGGCATCGACCCGATGTACGTGGCCTGCGAGGGCCGGCTGGTCGCGGTGGTGGCACCGGACCAGGCGGCCGCGGCGCTGACCGCGATGCGCGCCCACCCGCTCGGCGCGCAGGCGGCGGTGATCGGTGAGGTCACCGCGGAACCGCCAGGCGCCGTGCTGCTGAAGACCGCGTTCGGCGGCACCCGGATCGTCGACCTGCTGGTCGGCGACCCGCTACCGAGGATCTGCTAGCGACGTGCACGAACTGGCCATCACCGAGAGCGTCGTGCAGGCCGTCACCGAGCGGCTGCCCGACGCCACGGTGCGCTGCGTGTACCTGGAGATCGGCCCGCTGTCCGGGGTGGTTCCCGAGTCGGTGCGGTTCTGCTTCGACCTGGTCACCGAGGGGACCAACCTGGCCGGGGCCAAGCTGGACATCAGGCAGCCCAGCCCGCGCTGTGAGTGCGTGGACTGCGGCCGCGAATTCGAGCCGGACGGGCCGATCCCGCTCTGCCCGTGCGGTAGCGCGGCGGTGTCCGTGCTGTCCGGCGACGAGCTGCGGATCACCGCCGTGGAAGTGGTGTCCTGAGATGTGCGCCACCTGCGGCTGCGACGACGAGGCCAGCATCCGGGTGCTCGGCCCGCACGGCCACGAGCCCGGGCATGAGCACGGGCCCGGGCATGAGCATGAGCACCCCCATGAGCATGAGCACCCATCCGAACCGGCGCGTACGGTCGTGCTGCAGCAGAAGGTGCTGGCCAAGAACGACAGCCTGGCCGCCGCCAACCGGGCCTGGCTGGCCGGCCAGGGCATCCTCGCGATCAACCTGATGAGCTCACCCGGCGGCGGGAAGACGACGCTGCTCGAGCGGACCGCCCGGGAAGCCGGCCCGGAACTGGGCCTGTCGGTCATCGAGGGCGACCAGGAGACCACCCTGGACGCGGCCCGGATCGAGGCGGCCGGCTGCCCGGTGGCGCAGATCAACACCGGGGCCGGCTGCCATCTGGACGCCAGCATGGTGGCCCGCGGGCTGCGTGCCCTCGCCCCGCGGCCCGGCTCACTGCTGGTCATCGAGAACGTGGGCAACCTGGTCTGCCCGGCGCTGTTCGATCTGGGCGAGGCGGCCCGGGTAGTCATCTCCTCGGTCACCGAGGGCGCCGACAAGCCGGCCAAGTACCCGCAGATGTTCCGCGGCGCGGACCTGGTGCTGCTCAGCAAGGTGGACCTGCTGCCGTACCTGGATTTCGACACCGCACGGCACGCCGCCGACCTGGCCCGGATCAGCCCGCAGACCCGGATCCTGCCGCTCTCGGCCCGCACCGGCGAGGGCCTGCCCTCCTGGTACGACTGGCTCCGGCAGCACCCACGGCCGCCAAAACCGTGACTATGGCCAGGAAACGGCACTAACAGGCATCTTTCGCCCCCATTCGCCGGCCGTCCGGCAGTGCCGTGACCGGCGGGGCCAAATCGGCTCACCCGTGACGGGTGATGCCGCAAGTTGCCCACGCGCCAATGCTGAACGTACCGGGCCTCCGCCCAAACGGCCTGAACGCGGAGTATTCAGGCGCAAAGGAGACAGAATGCTGCTCGCCGATTCGTCCGGCTATCCGGTGCTGGACCTTTTCTGGACGATCATCGAGTTCTTCCTGTGGGTGATCTGGATCTGGATCCTGATCATGATCTTCATCGACATCTTCCGCAGCCATGATCTGTCCGGCTGGGCCAAAGCACTGTGGTTCATCTTTGTGCTGTTCATCCCGCTGATCGGGGTGCTGGTCTACCTGATTGTCCGGGGTGGCTCGATGCATGAGCGGTCGGTCCGCCAGGCGCAACGGGAAGCCGACGCGTTCTACGCCAGCTACGGACGGCACGCCGCGCCGGGGGGCACCGACGGCGGCGGCAGTACCGCGGACCAATTGGCCAAGCTGGCCGACCTGCGCGACCGCGGCGTACTCAGCCAGGAGGAATTCGACAAGGAGAAGGCCAAGATCCTCGCCGCCTAAGGCGGCCGGGACGCGGGCACTGGGGTGGGCTGACGGGCCCGCCCCAGTTGCGCGGGCTCAGAACACGCCGATCTCCCGGCCGCGCCGTACCGCGTCATGCCGGCTGGAGACGCCCAGCTTGCGGTAGATCGCCTGGGCGTGCGTCTTGACCGTGTTCGGCGACACGTACAGCTCGCGGCTGATCTCGCGCAGCGACAGTGAGCCGCGTAGCAGCCGCAGCACGTCTTCCTCGCGTTCGGTCAGTGCGTCGTCCGGGCCCACCCGGCGGGCCGGGACGAGCGACCGCCGTAGGCGGCCCAGCCGGGCCTGCAGGCATCCGGTGCCGTCCGGGAACAGCGCGAGCACGCCCTCCGCGTCGCTGAGCAGGTCCCCGGCACCGGCGCTGTCGCCCATCGCCAGCAGCACCTCGGCCAGCCGCAGCTCCGCTTCCAGCGTGGCCCACGGGCTCAGCCCGGGTAGGCGGCGGCGCACCCGGACGGCGCGGCGCAGTTCGCTCCGGCCCTCCTTGTACCGGCCCTCGGCCGCGTACACCGCGCCGGTCGCGGTGTACGCCAGCGAGCTCTGCGGGGATTCGGGCAGGTCATCCTGCGCCGCCAGCCGCCGGGCGGCCAGGGCCAGCTCGCGGGCCCGGGTCAGCCGGCCCTGTTCCAGCGAGACCAGGGCCAGGGTCGCGCAGGCCAGCACCCCGATCAGCGTGGCCGATCCGTCGCTGGCCACCGCCGCCTCCAGCGGCGGTGCCGCGGCCTCAAGCTCACCCGACAGGTACAGGCAGAACCCGTGCGCCGCCTGGGCCAGCGTGTACCACGGTGACGCCGGGTCGTCCTCGATCTGGGCCGCGGCGGCCGCGGCACAGCGCATGACAGCCAGCCCGTCGAACCCGTACACCCCACGGAGCAGGGCGGCCGACGACGCCATGGACCGGATGCCGTCCGGCAGCATGCCGTCCTGCGGCGCCGCCTCGATCACCGGCAGCCAGCGGCGCACCGGCCCCGGCTCGCCGCCCAACGCGGCCGCCCAGGCCACGCAGTGTGCGGCCAGCGGGCTGGCGGCGATCTGGTCGTCGCTGAGCGCACCCAGCCAGCCGCGCACCGCGGTCCCACGGCCCACGTCGATGTAGGCGTACCAGTGCTGGGCGATGAGGTCGACCGCCCCGGGCGCGTCGGCGGCGGCCAGCTGGTGCTGCACCGCCTCGCTGACCGACCCGGCCGCCCGGTGCCAGGCACCCGCCCGCCGGTGCAGCTCGGGAATCAGGTCCGCGTCGGTGCGGACCAGTTCGGCGTGCAGCACCTGTGCGAACAGGTGGTGGTACCGGAACCACCGCCGGGTCTCGTCCAGCGGCACCACGAACAGGTTCTCCCGCTCCAGCACGTCGATGATCCCGGCCGTGTCGGCCTCGCCGGTCACCGCGGCACACAACGGCGCACAGAACCGGCCGAGCACCGAGGTCCGGGCCAGGAACCGGCGGATCTCCGGCGGCTGCTGGCCAAGCACCTCCTCGGCCAGGAAGTCCACGATGAACCGGTTGTCACCGGTGAAGTCGGCCACGAAGCCGGCCGGCGTGGGATGGTTGCGCAGCGACAGCGCGGCCAGGTACAGCCCGGCCGGCCAGCCCTCGGTGCGCTGCACGAGCTGGTCCAGGTCAGGCTGGCCCAGCTCGGCTCCGCTGATCGAGTGCAGGAACGCGGCCGCTTCGGGGGCGGCGAAGCACAGCTCGCGCATGCCGATCTCGACCAGGTCGCCGGCCGCGCGCAGCCGGGCCAGTGGCAGCGCCGGGGTGACCCGGGTGATCACCACCAGCTGGACCGTGGCCGGCAGATGGACCAGGAACGACGCGGTCTGCTCCAGGCAGGCCTGGTCCCGGATCACGTGGTAGTCGTCGAGGACCAGGACCACCTCGTCAGGCAGCGCGGCCAGCGCGTTGATCAGCATCGGCAGCACGGTGCCCTCGATGTCCGGGGCCGGTCCGCGCAGCGCCCGCAGCACGCTGGCACCGTCAAGCCCAGGACATGCCCGGTACAGCGCGCACGCGATGTGCCACCACAGCCGGCCGGGATCGTCGTCACCCCGGTCCAGGGATAGCCAGGCGAAAGACCGCTGCTCGCTGGGGCTGGACCACCACTGCGCGATCAGCGTGGTCTTGCCGAACCCCGCGGGCGCCTCGGCCAGGATCAGCTTGGCCGGACTGGCGGCGAGCTGCGCCACCAGCTCGCGCCGCGGCAGCCACTCCACCCGCGCTCCCGGCGGGTGCAGCTTGGTCTCGATCGGCTCATCGAGGACCGGACGGGGGTGTCGCGAGCCACCGACCGCCCGCAGCGCGCGGGGTGGCCGGTCAATCTGCCGCACGGAGCCCGGCTCGGACACCCAGACACTATGACTCACGGTAACTGGTCTGCCCAGTGCCAATGGTCCCTAGACAGACAGAAAGGTCTCACTCAGAGACAGTATCGGCCCGTTTGGGCTACCTATGGTGAGTGGGCCGGATTCCAGTCCAGCCGGAACCACACGGCCGTGCCCCGGGCCGGGCCGTCCCGGTACCGGTGGTGCCCCCACCACGCGGCCAGCGTCTGGACGGTGAGCAGGCCGTGACCGGATTCGGCCAGCAGGCCCGATGCCCCGGCGGCTGGCGCCGGCATGCTGTCCGACCCGTCGTCGAGCACGGCCACGCACACCGAGGCCCGCCCGCGCCACACCACGACCTGGAACTTACCGCTCCGGCGCCCGGTCCTGGTATGCCTGATCGCGTTGCTGGCCAGTTCGGAGGCGCACAGCTGAGCATCGTCGGCCACTGGGCAGCCATCCAGCATCCGGGCCACGAACCGGCGGGCCTGGGCCACCTGTTCCGGCCGGCCCGGGAACACCCGCCGCTTCGGCGTGGCCACCAGCCATGCCCCCTGCCCCGCCAGTTGGGCCATTGTGCCTGCTGGCCGGGTATCCGCCGGGACACCAGGCGGCCAGGCGGGCAGGACCATAGTGGCGGTATCCAGTGCCGCACGGAGCGCGGCCGGCCTACTGCCGAACATGGCACCTCTCCCATCACGGTGCGATACGCCCCAAATCGCACCCCCCACTCTGCCGTTACCAGGTGAGCGCGTGCTAGGGCCAGAACACCATAAGTAATTGCATTCCGGGCACATTCGGCCAGCCGCCAGGTGACCCTTACCTTCAGGAAAGCGCCAGCACCCGTGGTCATAACCTGCTGCCAATAAGTCCAAGGTCCGGCAATCATTTTTTCTGAACGCCAGTGCCCGCGAACTGCCGCCAGCCGCCGGCCCGCCGACTGCGGGCGGACTGAGAAACCGGGCAGACTTGGCTCTGTGACCGGCAGGGTCCGGGCGGCGGTCCGGGTAGAAGGCGTGGTCCAGGGGGTCGGGTTCCGCCCGTTCGTCTACTCCCTGGCTACCCGGCTGGGCCTGGCCGGCTGGGTGGGCAACGACGCCGACGGCGTGTTCGCCGAGGTGGAGGGGCCCGCCGCCGGAGTGCAGGACTTCCTGGCCGCGCTGGTACGTGACGCGCCGCCGCTGGCCCAGGTGGACCGGGTCACCGCGCAGCCGATTACCCCGGATGGGCAGGCCGGGTTCGTCATCGTGCCCAGTCAGCCGGTGCCCAGCGACGCGGCCCGCCGCCGCCACGCGCTGGTGTCCGCGGACACCGCCACCTGCGCGGACTGCCTGCGTGAACTGGCCGACCCGGCCGACCGCCGGTTCGGGTACCCGTTCATCAACTGCACGAACTGCGGGCCGCGCTTCACCATCGTCCGCGACGTGCCCTACGACCGGCCGCTGACCACGATGGCGGGCTTCCCGATGTGCCCGGCCTGCCACGCCGAGTACGACGATCCAGCCA